>Ga0315287_10001020_pt1 | contig 25261 bp, 20 predicted proteins | sample YL17G11_0_MG_FD_205037 | JGI IMG/M metagenome (GOLD analysis project Ga0315287, IMG submission 205037) | Sediment microbial communities from Yellowstone Lake, YNP, Wyoming, USA - YL17G11_0 | ecosystem: Environmental > Aquatic > Freshwater > Lake > Sediment | place: USA: Wyoming | collected... | reverse complement strand
CGCGAGGGCGCCGACACGCGCCACCTGCCGCTGTCGCAGCTGCACTTCTTCCTCAAGCGCGCCGCCGAGCTGTGCCTCGTGCCGCTTTGCTGCGCCGCGCTGACGCTGCCGCTGTGGCTCGCCGTGCTGCTGTACACCGGCGTGCCCTACGGCGAGCAGTGGAGCAACCCTAGCTGGTCATTCACGCTGGGTGACGAGCTGTACACGCTGTGGCCGGCACGCGTCGCCATGGTGGCGCTGGTGCTGGCCGGCGCGACGCTGCTGCCGCTGGCCCTGGCGCTCGTCATCGACGAGACCGTGTTCTTCATGCCCGCGCGGGCCGCACTGCTGCTGGGCGCGACGGCGGGGATGTACTTCGCCGTGCGACGGCTGGAGTACACCTACTTCCGCATGTGTTACCGCCAGACGCGCGGCTACGACGTGCTGAGCTTCCTTGCGCCGATCGCGCTGTGGCTGCTGTTCGTCTTGGCGGTCGGGCTGCTCACGCCGCGCTGGCGGCTGGCGCTGGGCATCGCCAGCTTCGCCGCCGTAGCGCTGTTCTTCACGTGGCCCCATCTTCGGCCCGAGCCGTTTCCCTTGTCCCCGACGCCTCCATACGCTCTCGAATTCCATGACGCACGGATGGCGCTGAGCTACTGCGCCGGGCACCTCTCGCCGGTGAAGAACGTGCGGCTCGCGTTTGACAGTCTCGACAGCAACGTGCTGCTGGCACCCCACGGCACGCCGCGCGAGCCACAGTATCCCGACTCGTCGGAGTACGGCGGCGACGACGCGAAGTACCAGGTGGCGTATCAGGCATACCAGCGCGCCGAGGACGCCTACCAGCAGGCCTACAGCGCGCTGCCGCGCATCGCGATGTGGGTCGGCGCCGGGCTATATCCGCTGCTGCTGCCGCTGCTGGCGTTCGCCGGCCTGACGCTGGGCTTTGCCCGGCGCCGCGATCCGCCGCGCGAGCAGCTGTAGCGATAACGGGGAGATGCCGCGCTGCCCGCGCGCTTCAGCCTTGCCGCAGCTACGCCGGCGGCGGGTCCTTGGGGAAGTACAGCACCAGTTCGCTCGGCGCCTCGCTGGCATCCGCCCAATTGAGACGCGTCTCAGTACCGGCGGCGATGTGCACAAACGCCGTGCGCGGGCCGGCGTTCAGGTCAGTGCTGATCATGTAGTCGCCGACGCCCAGTGTGACTACGGCCTGCCCGGCGGCGTCGAAGTCCAGGCGCGCGACGACGCGCAGCGCGCCGTAGTTATACACATGCACCATCAGCTTGCGCGGCTTGCCGGTCGCAGGATCGGTCAGCGCCGCGCCGGTAGGCGCACTGACGACCAGCCGGCCGGTCAGGCGGTAGTCGGTCGCGCTGTTGAGCTGGCAGTAGCGCGCGCCGATATCGCTGCGACTGCCCAGCACTTCGGCGCCGGCCTCGTCGGGCCCCGGCAGGCCGAAGCACACCGCGACGACGAGGGGCGCCTGGCGCGCCGACTGCACCACCCAGTTGGCCTCGCGGTTCTCGCCGGAGCCGTAGTCCACGTCGAGGTGCCAGCGCCCGTCGCTGCCCAGCACTTCCCACCAGGCGTGGTTGTCGTCGCCCGCCGCCCAGTAGGGGCAGTAGGCCTGGCGCGCGGGAATGCCCACAGCGCGGCAGCAGTCGATGAACAGGATCACCAGCTCTTCGCAGCGGCCGTAGCCACCCTTCAGCGTGGCAATCGGGCTCTGGTCGCGGCTCTGCGTCGGCTTGTACGTGGCCAGCGTGCCGTAATAGGCGGAGACGATCGTCGCCGCCTCGCCGATGGTCTGGCAGCCCGCCACCTTGCTGCGCAGCTGCTCGTAGAAGTAGCTGCGCCAGGGCGAGAGCGGCTCCTGGCTGACGCGCACTGGCAGCACGTAGTGCGCCCACACCGCGTCGTCGTAGTCCTGGCAGTAGGCGAATTCGCGGCGCGCCTGCACGGCGAGGTCGACGTTCTCCTGAAGCTGCGCGGCGCTGATCACGCCGAGGTCCACCAGCGGCAGGCTGACGATGAGAAAGCGCATCGCCGCATGCTTCAGCGCGTCATCGGGATAGGCCTCGGCCGCCTGGCGGATCTGCTCGGCGTTCGAGCCCGCCAACTGGATGGCCTGTGCCACATCCTCGTCGGTCACCGGTGGCACCCTCGCGGCCCAGGCGGGCGCTGCCTGCGCGGCAATGGCGCATGCCAGCAGGCAGGCGCATATGGCCAGGCCCAGCTTTGACATTCGTGCTGTGCGCATCAGCGTTTCTCCTCGCAGCAAGGGTATTGTAGGCTCCGCCACGCTGCGCGCGGCGGCTGGGAGCAGATGCGCGTTAGCACAATGCGTTGCTGCGACGGAGCGCTGACGCTCACGGCAGCGCTTCGCATTGACAGTGTCTAGCGTGCGCGTTACACTTTCCTGCTGCGCTCCCGAGTAGCTCAACGGCAGAGCAACCGGCTGTTAACCGGTTGGTTGATGGTTCGAATCCGTCCTCGGGAGCACTTTCTGCATAATAAGCGGCCCCTTCCGTGACTTCGCCACAACCCGTCCGGCCGCGCCTGGAGCCGGCAAAGCCGCGTTCGCAGCGCGATAAGAGCATTGGCCGCCCGCGCGGGTAATTCATCGGTAAAGCTCAATCAGGAGGCACGACATGTCTAGTGAGAGTGGCGCCGCGATGGCACAGCCGCGCGAACTGGTAATCACCCGCTTCTTCGATGCACCTCGCGAGCGCGTTTTTAAGGCCTGGACCCAGCCCGAGATTCTCAAGCGCTGGTGTGGGCCGCGGGGCTTTACGACGCCGGTGTACACGGTGGATCTGCGTCCGGGAGGCAAGCAGCACTTCTGCATGCTCTCGCCCGAGGGCCAGGAAATCTGGTGCGTCGGCACCTACCACGAGATCGTGGAGCCGGAGCGCATCGTCTGCACCGACAGCTTTTCGGATAAGGATGGCAACACCGTCGATCCGGCTAAGTACGAAATGCCTGCAGAATGGCCGCGCGAAGCGCTGGTCACGACGGAGTTCACCGAGGAGGCGGGCCGCACGAAGCTGACCCTGCATCTGGGGGTGTCGGAAGAGCTGGCGGACCGCGTAAAGGCGCGCCAGGGCTGGACCGAGAGCCTGGACCGTCTCGCAGAGTGCGTGGTGGAAACCACAGGAGCAAGCCATGGGAGCAAGTAGTGGTGCCGCCAGGCAAGCGCCGAGCGCGGAAAACGACGTCGTCATCGCGCGCCTGATCGATGCCTCGCGTGACCGGATCTTCAAAGCCTGGACCGACCCGGAGTATCTGCTGCGCTGGTGGGCGCCGCGAGGCTTCACCACGCCGTCCTGCAAGACCGAGCCACGTGTCGGCGGGATCTTCCTGTACTGCATGCGTTCGCCCGAAGGGCAGGAGATCTGGGGCCGCGGCGTTTATCGCGAGTTCGTCAAGCCGGAGCGCATCGTCTATACAGACAGCTTTGCGGATCCCAAGGGCAACGTCGTCTCGCCTGCGTACTACGGAATGGGTGCAGGCATCCCGGTTGAAACCGTGGTGGCGGTAACGCTCACTGAGCGGGAAGGCAAGACGGAATTCAACCTGCGCCACTCGGCCTTCGAGTCGGCCAAGGACCGCGAGGATATCACGCAGGGGTGGGGCGAGATGCTGGACAAGCTCGCCCTGGAACTGGCGAAGGACTAAAACTGGTGTCCAATAAGTGGGAACTGGCCGGCCGCGGTGCGCGTGATGTTCCAGTGCCGCGCTGGCAAGTTTCCGCCGCCTGTGGTAGTTTAGCTGCTCACGCGCGGCGGGCGGCAGCTTGCCGGTCTTCTACTGTATAATTCCAGGTGATCCCGCGGGGTCTGCGATTCTTCGCGCCAGGTGAGCAACCATGTACCACATCGACGAAGTACTGACCGTCATGATGCGTAAGGCCGCGTCCGATACGCATCTCGGCGTCGGCCGCCCGCCGTTCTACCGCATCGACGGCGACCTGATGCCCAGCGATTTCGACATCATCACTGAAGAGGACGCCGAGCGCCTGGCCAAGCAGCTGCTCACGCCGAAGCGCGAGTACCGGCTGGAGGAGGAGAACGAAATCGACTTCTCCTACGAGCTGGTCACGCCGGAAAAGAAGCGCGGCCGTTTCCGCGTCAACCTCTTCCGCCAGAAGGGCAGCGTGGCGGCGGCGGTCCGGCTGGTGCCCGACATCGTGCCAAGCTTCGACGAGCTGAACCTGCCGCTGATCCTCGAGGAGCTGGCGCTGGAGCGCCGCGGCATCATCATCGTCACCGGCACCACCGGCTCGGGCAAATCCACCACGCTGGCGTCGATGATTGACTACGTCAACAACCGCCGCCCGGTGCACATCCTCACCATCGAGGACCCGATCGAGTTCGTGCTCTATGACAAGGAAGCGATCATCAACCAGCGCGAGCTGGGCGTGGACACCAACAGCTTCTTCGACGCCGTCCGCGGCGCCATGCGGGAGGACCCGGACATCATCATGGTCGGCGAGATGCGTGACCGCGAAACGGTCAACGCGACCTTCCAGGCCGCCCTTACCGGCCACCTCGTGCTGACCACGCTGCACACCCTGGACGTCGTGCAGACGATCAACCGCGTCGTCGACTACTACCCCGACGTGCTGCAGCGCCAGGCGCGCCTGATGCTGTCTGAAACCACGAAGGCCATCGTCTCGATGCGCCTGCTGCCGATGGTCGGCGGCGGCCGCATCCCGGCGATGGAGATCATGAAGACCACCGGCCGGATCCGCGAGTTCATCGAGGACCCGGAGAAGACGGACATGCTCAAGCTGGCGCTGGAGGAAGGCGAGGACGAAGGGATGATCACCTTCGACCGCTACCTGCTCAAGCTGTTCAAGGAAGGCAAGATCACCTACGAAACCGCCATCGCCGCCGCTTCCAGCCAGCACGACTTCAAGCTGCTGGAGCAACAGGACACCGACTTCTCCGACAAGATCATCCACCGCACCCAGCAGTACGACCGCAAGCTCGGCGACACCACGCTGTACAAGGGCGGCCTGTAGGGTAGCGGCGGCCGCTGTGCCGCCGTCTTTGGCGGGGCGGGACTCCGCGCCTCCCGTCTTCGTAGGGGCGAAGCCGTGCTTCGCCCGCCTTGTAGGGCGCGATGTAAATCGCGCCGATCTTTCATCTACTCGTTGCAGATATGACGGCGCGCATTACTGCGCGCCCTACGACTTGTCGGAACCAGGTCGATCCCGCAAAGATGCCGCCGTGACGGCGGCACTACGCCGGATGCTTCGCCGCGTAGTTATAGTTCGCCAGGTTGTCCACGTCGTAGGCGATAGCGGCGTCGCGCACCCAGATCCCACGCACGCTGGCGCCGGTCAGGCGGGCGGCGCGGCGCTCGACGGCGGCGACGCGCAGGCTGCCGGTGAGGTAGGCGAGGATCACCGGCAGGCCGATCAGCGCCGCCAGCTTGTGCGGGTACTTGCGATGGCGGTAGAAGTCGCGCCCCAGCGGCACGTTGTTGTACAGCTTGGGCCCGGTCATATAGATCGCGCTGCCCATCGTGACCATCCGCCCGTCGGCGCGCTCGTATGTGTTCGGCGCGCCGGGGAAGCGCGCCAGAAAGTCGTCGCGCGTCACCAGCGGCAGCCCGATCTCGCAGCAGGCCTGGGCTTGTTCAAGGAATTCTTGCAGCGCAGCGCCGCTGACGAACGGCAGGTCGGGCGAGATGATGGCGTAGCTGTGCTGCTCGCCGCCAAGATGCATGTAGCCGTTGTAGATGTTGTCCATCACGCCGCTGCCCTCGGCGATGTACTCGCAGCCCTGCAGCCGCCCCGCCGCCTCACGCACCTCTTCGCCGCCCACCGCGACGACGCGCTCGATCAGCGGGCAGCCGCGCGCGGCGACCACGGCGGTCTCCAGCAGCGTGCGCCCGCCGACCGGCAGTAGCGCCTTGATGGGTGACGACGAGTATTGCCTTAACGCCGCCGGCAGCTTTCCGCCAGCGGTGATGATCGCATGCAGTGCCATGCGGGTATTGTAGGGCCGGGCCCAGGAGGGCGTCGCTCCAGCAATCACGCCACGCTAATACTTCTGCTTCTGGTACGCCGCCAGACGTTCCTCGACGTCGCCCTTGAGCAGCGTTTCCATCAGGTACTGCGCGTAGTCGTGGCCCGTCGCGCCGGTCTTGCGGCCGGTCATCGTGAGCTTCTTCTCGTAGCGCCCGCAGATGTCCAGCGCGGCTTCCAGCTTGCGCTGCTTCTCCGGCCAGCCGATGTGCCCGGCCAGCATCGCCGCGGCGCGGATCATGCTGCAGGGGTCGGCGTACGCTGCGCGGCCCTCGGTGACCATGCGCGGCGCGCTGCCGTGGATCGCCTCGAACATCGCGTACTGCTTGCCGATGTTGGCGCTGCCCGCCGTGCCCACGCCGCCCTGGAACTCCGCCGCCTCGTCGGTGAGGATGTCGCCGTAGAGGTTGGGCAGTACCAGCACCTGGAAGTCGCGGCGGCGCTTCTCGTCCACCAGCTTGGCGGTCATGATGTCGATGTACCAGTCGTCGGTCTCGATGCCGGGGTACTCCTTGGCCATCTCGTAGAAGAGGCGCAGGAAACGCCCGTCGGTGGTCTTCACCACGTTGGCCTTGGTCACGCAGGTGATGCGCTGGCGGCCGAATTTCTTGGCGTGCTCGAAGGCCAGGCGGATGATGCGCTCGCTGCCGGGCTCACTGATCAGCCGAAAGTCGATGCTGATGTCGTCATCGACGTCGATGCCGCTGGAGCCCAGCGCGTAGAGGTCCTCGGTGTTCTCGCGGAAGAAGATCCAGTCGATGCCCTGCTCGGGGATGCGCACCGGGCGCACGTTGGCGAACAGGTCGAGCTCCTTTCGCAGCGCGACGTTGCAGCTCTCGATGTTCGGCCAGGGGTCGCCCTTGCGCGGCGTGGTGGTCGGGCCCTTGAGCGTCACGTGGTACGTCTTGATGGTGGCCAGCACGTCGTCGGGGATGGCCTTGTTGTGTGCCGCGCGGTTCTCGATGGTCAGCCCCTCGATGTCGTCCATCACGATCTTGCCGGCGTCGATCTCGCCTCTCAGCAGCTCGCCCAGCACCCACTTCGCCTCCTCGGCGATGAAGGGGCCGATGCCGTCGCCACCGAGGATGCCCAGGCGGATCGGCTTGAGCGTGGAATAGTCGATCCACTCCGGCATGGCCTTGATGCGCACCATGCGCTGCTGCTGAGCCTCCAGCAGCTTGCCGAAATGCGCCGTGGCGCGGTTGATTGCATCGTTAATCATCGCTGTTCCTTGTTAGCTGAGAAGTGAATCGCACGAACAGCAAATTATAGACGGCAGCACATTCCTGGCGCGCTGTCCGGCTGCACAGCCTGGCACAGCCGGCCGCAAGCAATTGAGATTCGCTATCAGTTCGTGTACAATGCCCCTCAGCTATTGCTCACATTATGCAGGAGGCCTGCTTTGTCTGATGCTCCGTCAGCTAAACCCACCGCTGCAATGACGCAGGGGCTTGTACTGCGCTGGATCGCGCGCGGCATCCTGCTCTGCATCACCGGGTTCTGGATCTGGTTTGGCATCGCCGACGGGCTCCACGATGCGCAGTCGGCAGGCCTGATGGGTTTCATCATGATGCTGCCCGCGGCGCTGGTCACGCTGGCGCTGCTGTATGTGGTCTGGCGCTGGGAGCTGGTGGGCGCCTACGTGCTGCTGGGGATCACGCTGCTGGGCGCCTTCATGTTCTACGAGAACATACGGCGCATGACGCTGCAGGGCGCCGGCCCGCGATTCATGGAAGGCCTGCTCGGCCTCTCCATCTTCGTCCTGCCGTTCCTGGTCCCGGCAGTACTGCTGCTCGTCAAGTGCCAGCTTGACCGCCAGGCCCGGACAGCCGCCGGCCGGGCACAGCCGGCGGGCTAACCGCAGCGCCGCCAGGGCAGGCGCGGACTAGCAGTGCTAATACAGCACGGCGTACTTCAGCGCCTCAGCGCTTTCGTCGAAATAGGCGATCGCCGGGTGGCCATTGGCATCGACCATGCTGCAGAACCCGCCTACGCTGTTCCCCCCGCCGGCGTCGACGATTCTAGATTCCTGCCAGCTCGTGCCGATGGCGTCATTGGCGGTCGCGCAGCGCAGCTGTCCGTTGCCATAATCACGATACGCCACATACAGCTTCGCTCCTGACACCACCATCGAATTCCAGTCTCCGCTGTCATCCGGGTCGCGCAGGTCAAGGCAGACCGGTGCTGGCGAAGTCCAGAGGTTGGCGCCCTGCGCATCATCCGCGCGTACGTAGTAAGGCGCATGCTTGGCCCCAGTCTCATGCACCTGGTAGGAGATGGCTGGCTGACCGCTAACAACGGCCAGGCAAGGCTTAAGGCCAATTCGGTGGAAGGCGCCGTCTGTGTGAACCGTTACCGGAGCAGCCCAAGCATTGCCGTTGATGTCGAGTGAATACCTAAAGATCAGCGGCTGGTCTACCTGCCAAAAGGCCACTGCCGGCTTGCCGTCCACCACGGCCAGCTCCGCATACTGGCTTTCGACAGCGCCCCCGTTTATCTGCCGGGCTGGTTCGCTCCAATCCGTGCCATCGGCGTATTTGGCACGCTCATAGATTACGTTCGAGGGCTCGGGCGGGTTGGGTGCCGTGTCATAGGCCACCGCCGGATAGTGATTGACTTCCGCCAGCCGGATTTGCCGATAAACCTCTGCGTCTTGGATCCACACCGGCTCACGCCATGCAGCCCCAACTGCGTCACTGGCCAGCACGTACATCGGGTTCTTCCCGCCAACATAGCAAAATACCACCGCAGGCAGGTTGTTGATTGGCGCCAGCGAGATAAAGACGCCATTCGGCGCTGGATCCTCCACAATCTTGATTGGCTCGCCCCAGGACTCGCCCATGCTGTCATTGGCGCGGATGTAAACCGGATCGCCGTTGCTGTGGTAAGCAATCGCGGGCTGGCCGTCGATTACGGCCAGTGAGCACCATGCACCCGTGCCTGATCCCGTCTCGCCGTCCGCGATGGTGATCAAGTGCCAGAAGCCGCTGGGCGACACGCCGTTACTCGGCGTGCCTTCTTCCGCGCCGTCGTAGGGCCGCACCCAGAGGCAGTCGCCGGACTGCACCCCCGGAATGTCCAGGTAGTAGCGCTTGCGCTCGCCGGGTGCGGACTGAGTACTGTGGAAGGGCACCTCCGCGAGCTGCACCGCGCCTGGGCCGTTAGGCGCGGTGGCGCCCGCTGGGTAGTCGAGATTGCTGGTGCTGACAAAGACGTGATAACCACTCAGGCGATGACTGAAATTCTGCCCTATCGGAGTGATATCGGCGATGTTCAGCTCGCCATTGTTGTCGCCGTCGATGCAGGAGATCGCCTGCGCCTGATCGAAGGGGCCGCTTTCGCCGAAGTGCGCGCCCAGCGGGGTCAGATCGCTGATATTCACCTCGCCATTCTGATCGTAATCGCCCTGGCTGTAATAAAGCCAGGAGATCTCGCCCACGCTCAGTGTGAGCGCTGCTCTTGATAAGTTGCTGTCCGGAGCCGCGCTCGCCGTGCGCGGACCAAAGCCAAGCGCAACGTGGCGCAACCTCAGTGTGGCCACTGCGCCATCGCCGCTGAAGCCAGAGCGGCGCTGATAGTTCGCCAGCACCATCCCGAAGTGCAGCAGGCTGGGCTTGCCCGGATCAGCCAGCGCCAGGCTCAGCACCTGCTTGCCGCCGGAAAACGCTGCCGACGGTTCAGCCGTGACAACGCTGACCGCCTGCCCGCCGCTGCGGATCTCGCAGTACAGCGCTTTCAGTCCCGCGGCGCCCTGCACGCTGATCTCTGCCACGAGTTGCCCGCCGTCCATCCGCGATGCAATGCTGAATCCACCAGCTGTGCCGCCATCAAGATATGTCCCGGGCAGCACGCTCAGTTCCAGCTGCTGCGAGACCTTAAGCCGCAGAGCCGGACTGCCGGACGGCGACTGGCACGCGGCTAAAGCGCTACACATCCCGAGCAGCAGCGCGGTAAAGCCAAGCTTATACAGGCGTGAGAGCACTACCCACCTCCAAAGACTTGCATTGATTGTACCGCGCGTAGCCCAATGAGACGATGTGCGCTGGCCTCGCGCGTGGCGCCATCAAGCTTTGTCAGCGCTCAGCGCAGCTAATACAACACGGTGTACTTCAACGCCTCGGCGTCGGCGTCGTAATAGGCGATGCCAGGATGTCCGTTGACATCGGCCATGCTGCAGTACTGCCCAACGTTGTTGCCACCGCCGGCGTCAACTACTTCCGCAGCATACCAGGTGTTGTAGGTGACTGCGGTCGTACAGCGCAGCTGGCCGTTGCTGGCGTCGTAGTAAGCGACGAAGCTGCCGCTGGCGGTGGTGGTCATCGCAGTCCAGGCGCCGCTGTTGCAGGGATTGCGGGCATCCAGGCTGAGCGGCGCTGGCTCGGTCCAGGGGCCGGCGCCCTGCGGATCACTGGCGCGCGCGAAGTACGGTACAGTCCGGCCAGGCATCTCGGCCACCTGGTAGCAGATCGCCGGGCGGTCTGACATCAGCGCCAGGCAGGGTCGGAGGCCGACCTGCATCCAGTCCAAATGATCTTCCACCACGACGGGATTTGACCAGACGCTGCCGTTGACGTCAGTCGAATACACGTAGAGCAGGCCATTCGTGCTGTCGGTGAAAGTGATCGCCGGGTTGCCGCTGAACACCGCGAGCGAAGCGTAATTCGCGACATTCGGGCAGACTAGTGTGGATAGTGAAGCCCAATCAGTGTTTGCATTATTGCCGGAGCGCTCATACCACAACTCATCTGGCCCCGGCATATGCGGTACCTTATCATAAGCCACCGCAGCGCGGAGATTCACCTCCGCCAGCGACAGCGCATGATCTGGCCAGTCCTGATCAACTTCCATCGGCTCGCTCCAGGTTACGCCGGCCGCATCCGGCGCCTGTGTATAGACGATGGGACCTTGCGCCGACTCGTTGAACGCGATGCCCGGCACGCCATTGATGGATGCCAGCGAAGTTAAGCTGGCAGTTGTCACCAAGGGCGCAATCCCGACCGGCGCACCCCAGGCGTCCCCATGGGCGTCCGCTGCTCTGACAAACACAGGCGTGTCATCAGCAGTGCAGGCTATGGCGGGCCGGCCGCCGATCAGCGCAAGCGAGCAGTATGCCCCGGTGCAACTTTCCGGTTCGCCCTGTGCTACAACGACCACGTGCCACACTCCGCCAGGCGAATATAGATTGCTGGGCGTGCCCTCAGCGGCAGCCAGATAGGGCCTGGCCCAGACATGGTCTCCAGGAGTCATGGGAGGGTACACGGCGCTGAAATAACTGCGCTTGCCGGCAGCGGTGATGGCGGCACTGAGTGGCTCAGCCAAAGTCTGCACCGCGTCAGGCCCGTTTGGTGCCACGTTACTGGTCGGGTAGTCCACCTGACTGGTGCTCTGGTAGATGTGGTAACCCTCCATGCGGTTGCCAAAGTTTATGCCAATGGGGGTCACATCGGCGATGTTGAGCTCGCCGTTGTTGTCGCCGTCCACGCAGGAAATGGCGTCCTGCCAGCTGAATGGCCCCGCCGTGCCGAAGTTGGCGCCCAGCGGCGTCAGGTCGGCGATGTTGACCTCGCCGTTCTGGTCGTAGTCGCCCTGCTGGAAGTAGTACCACACCAGGTTGCCTGAGCTGTAAGTCACGGCAGCTGCGGAAAGATCCGTGCTGGGCACGGCGGCGGCAGTCTTGGCTGCGCTGCGCGCGAGCAGCACTTTTTTTTCAGTTCGGCTTTGAGCTGGCCAGACACGGCGGGATCGACGCCTGGCGGCACCGGCGCCGCGTCCAGCTCGGCCAGCACGGCGCTGAGGTCCGCCGCGGGCTGCGTGGGAGCTGCATTGCGCTGCACACTGCAGGCTGTCGTGCAGGCCAGCAGCATGACGCAGGTGGCTCCTGCCATCGCTGTGGCCATGCACTGGCGAACTGCTAGCTCAATCCGCCGCATCAGAGCCTCCTGCTTTCTAGAATAACACCGCGTACTCCAGCGTCTCGTTGGTCGTGTCGTAGTAGGCAATGGCCGGGCGGCCGTTGATCTCGGCCAGCGAGCAGTAGTTGCCGACGTCGTTGGTGCCGCCGCCGTCGTCGATGATCTTGCCGGCGGGCCAGCTGGCGCCGCTGGCATCACTGGCGCTGACGTAAACCAGCAGGCCATTGGTCTGATCGTAATACGCCACGGCAGGCTTGCCGAGGCAAACTGCCGCGCTTAAATACTGCCCGCTATAGCTCGGATGCACGTCGGCAAGATCCATCACCGCCGGCGCGTCCCAGGGGCCAGTGCCTTGCGCATCGCTGGCGCGAATGTAATAAGGCGAGCTGCCAGGCACGGCATGGCTATCGTACTGGAAGGCTACAGCCGGGTTGCCGTCAACCACGAAGAGCCGCGGGCGGATGCCGGTTTCGTCGCCGCCCATCCAACCCGAGTCCAGCGTGAGCGGCGCCACCCAGCTCGCACCGTCAGCATCGTTGGCGTACGTGTAGGCCAGCAGTGCTGAGGGCGAGAAGAGCTGGAAGGCCACGGCGGGCACGCCGCCGATGACCGCGAGCGAGGCAAAGTGCCCGCCGCCCAGTCCCCCGTCAATCTGCAGTGATGCCGCGCTCCAGTCGGTGGCTGCGGCGTCGCCCGACCGCTCGTACATTACCTGCCAGAAGGCGCCGTGCATGTCATATGCCACTGCCGGCCGCCCATCGACTTGCGCCAGCGAGATGCTGCTGGAGACGGTAGCGTCTTCGACAGCCGCCGGCACGTCCCAGGTGGTTCCCGCTGCGTCAAGAGCGGGAATATAGGTCAGCCGTGTGCGGCCGAGATCGTAGAATGCCACGGCGGGCTTGCCGCCGATCACCGCCAGCGAGTTGAACAGGCCATTGTCTTCCAAATCGTTCATCAGCTGCACCGGCCCGCCCCAGGTCTGGCCCAGGCTGTCTACAGCGCGGATGTAGAGCGGGTCGCCCGCGCCGTAATAGGCGATGGCGGGTGAGCCGTCGACCGGCGCCAGGCTGCAATGGCTGCCGACCTTAAAGCCCGGCGTGCCTCCGGTAACCACCTGGGTATGCCAGCTGCCGGTGTGGACGTACATGTTGCTGGGCGTGCCTTCGGCGGAGCCCAGGTAGGGCCGCGCCCAGTGGCAGTTCCCCAGGCCGGGAGGGTCCAGGGGGACGCTGAAGTACTTGCGCTTGCCGGGATCGGCGATGGCGCTGTAGAAGGGTGCGTCGATGCTCAGCAACGCTCCCGGCCCGTTGGGAGCCAGATTGTCGGCGGGGTAGTCGCCTGAGCTGAAGCTGTAGTACACGCGGTAGCCGTCCAGGCTGTTACCGAAGTTGTTGCCGAGCGGCGTGATGTCCGCGATGTTGAGCTCGCCATTGTCGTCGCCATCGATGCAGGCAAGGTCCGTCCGCCATTCAAAGGGGCCCGTCGCACCGAAATGCGCACCCAGCGGAGTCAGGTCAGCGATGTTGACTTCGCCGTTCTGGTCGTAGTCGCCCTGGTTGAAGTAGTACCAGACATACTGCCCTTCCCAATAGATCAACCTCGCCGCGGAAAGACCCGTGTCGGGCACGGCGCTGGCCGCGTGCGCGGCATGCCGGCGCAGGCCGTCACTGCCCATGCGCAACCTGAGTTGCGCGACCACTCCGTCGCCGCTCAAGCCGGCGCGCTGCGGGTAGTTTGCCAGCACCATCCCGAGGTGGATCACGCCGCGCTCCCGCCCGTCGGGCACGGCCAGGCTCAGCACCCGCCCGGCGCTGCTGAAAGCGCGCGACGGTTCCGCCGAGATCAGCTCGATGCCCTGCTCGGCGCAGCGCAGATCGCAGTACAGCGCCTTCAGTCCGCGCGCGCCCCGCACGAGCAGGCGCACATCCAGCACATCGCCCGTGCGCCTGCTAGCGAGCGCAAAGCCTTGCGCGATGGCTCCGTCGATGAAGCTCTCATCGAGTACCTTGAGGCTCAGCCCAGCTGCTGCGGTGTTGGATGGCTGAGCTGGAACCGGCCTGGCCGACTCGCAGGCTGTGCAGCCCAGGCAGGCCAGCAGGCCTAACCCCAGCACTCGGTAGCGAACGTCGCTGCGCATCCTCAACCTCCTCTTGCCCCCAGGGGCGTCTGACCGTTTTCAATCTCCCATGAGGCAGCAGGTGCTGCCAGCACATGCAGTGATTAGAAAAACACCGCGTACTTCAGTGCCGCGTTGTCGGAGTCGTAGTACGCCACTGCCGGATAGCCGTTGATGTCGGCCATCGAGCAGTACCAGCCAACGATGTTGCCGCCGCCATCGTCAACCACCTGCGGCAAATCCCAGCCTGACGGCGCGCTGGCGTTGGCGATAGCGCAGTCCAGCGCCAGCGTTATGTAGTTAGCCATCGCGCAGTACAGCTGGCTTCCGACCATTGCCATGCTCATGTAATCGCCGATGACATACGTTCCGGTACCGACGATGTACTGCGGAGCAGGCGCATCCCAGGTCGTCCCGGCGACATCGCTGGCTCTCATATAGACTGGGCGGCTGCCGGTTATGCTCTGGTGCACGAAGCAGACCGCCGGAGTGCCGTCAATCTCGCGCAGGCAGATGCTGCCGAAAGCCAGCAGGTCGGGATTGGCGTAGGCCTCCGTGAGCTGACCCCAGGCGATGCCGCTGACATCGTCGGCGCGCTTGAAGCAGATCGTCGGCTGCGTGCGCTGCGCACGGTAAGCCACCGCCGGCCTGCCTCCGATCACTGCCAGCGAAGTATTGCCCGACTGCTCGCCGCTATCGATATCCTGTGACGGCGCGCTCCAGTCCAGCCCGTTCGAATCGCCGGCACGCTCGTACATCACGTGGTATGTTGGCCCCGGCATTTGCGAAATGTAGTAGGCCACTGCCGGGCGTGAGTTAACCTCCGCCAGGCTCATCGACTGCGCGTACGCGCCGGGTTCGATGGCTACTGGCGTGCTCCAGGTATTTCCGTCTGCGTCCTGTGCCTGCAGATACGCCGGATAGCTGTTGTCGTCCGTGTAATATGCCACTGCGGGGAACCCATTAATCACCGCCAGCGACATGTAATGGCCGCAGTCCAAACCGTCATTGAAGATTTGCGCGGCAGTACCCCACGTGGTCCCCCGGTCATCAGTAGCCCGCACGTAGAACGGCTCACCCCAGTAGTAGGCGATCGCCGGGTAGCCGTCGACCAGCGCCAGCGAGGCGTACTGGCCGGCTTCATTAATACCGCCGGGCTGTCCGCCGGCGACGTCGAAGACATGCCAGCTCGCCGCGGCGGAAGTATTGAACAGCTCGCTGGGCGTGCCCTCGTCACCCTGGTCGTAGGGCCGTGCCCAGTAGTAGTCCGACGGCGTGGGGGCGGGAATGCTGGCGGTGAACCACTTGCGTTCGCCCGCCCCGCCGCCGGCGTCGCCGAACAGCACCGTGTTCGTCGGAATCGCGCCGGCGCCGTTGTGCGCGGTATTGTCTGCCGGATAGTCGCCGGCGCTGGTGCTGTAGTAGACCATGTAACCGTCGAGCCGGTTGCCGAAGTTCTGCCCGATCGGCGTGATGTCGGCGATGTTGATCTCGCTGTTGCCATCGCCGTCGACGCACCAGATCGCCAGCTTGAAGTCCCAGGGCCCGGCGGAACCGAAGTTGGCACCCAGCGGCGTTAAGTCGGCGATGTTGACCTCGCCGTTCTGGTCGTAATCGCCCTGGCTGCCGTAGTACCACTTAAGCTGCGCGCCATCGAGGGCCAGCGTGACGCGCGACGCGTCGCTGTCCGGCGGCGTGCTGACGGCATGCGCCGCGGATCGCGCCGTGCCCAGGCGCAGGCGCAGCGTGGCCAGCACGCCGTCGCCGTTGAAGCCCGCGCGCTCAGGATATTTGGCCAGCACGGCGCCAAAGTGCAGCACGTCCGGCCGTCCGGGCTCCGCCAGCGCCAGGCAGACCACCTCCGCGCCCTTGCTGAACGCGGCGGAGGGTCCGGCACTGACTACCTCCAGCGCCTGGCCGCCGCTGGCGAGATCGAAGTACAGCGCTTTGAGTCCGCTGGCGCCGAGTGCGGAAACGCTGACCGCGAGCTCATCCTTCTGTTGCTGGACATCGAGCGTGAAACGCGTGGCGCTTCCGCCGTCCACGAAGCTGCCGGGCAGCACGCTTAAGCTCAGCTTGGCACTGTCCCGGGCAGTCCCAGCCGTGGTGCAGGCCGGACCGGCACAGCTGGATGGAAGGAGAGCAAGCGCTGTGAAAAAGGCCATCAGCACTGAAGCGAGACCATATTCGCGCATTTCGCACCTCTTGCATGCGAGCAGCTAATAAGCTGCCCCACCACAGCTGGGGCTGTACCGCAACGTTTCCGCTGCTCTGCTTTGACTAGCATACCGCAATTCTCAGCAGCGGACAGCGCGACTTTTCCAGCAAGGCCCGCTGTGACAGCCAGGCTACTGATGTGCCCTGGCCTTGGCGCCGCCGCACCCGGTTCTCGCTGATTGAGACTTGGTCGCAGTCATGCAACTTAGTTGCGGCGCGGGAATCTAATTCCCGTGAGTAAACGGTTAGCGCTAGAAGATAAACCTGCATTGCCGGGTATTCGAGTTAGCGAAACCAGTCGTTTGACGCCTGGGGTATAATTATTATTGTGCATTGGCGTGAGCGTCCGGATTATGCGTTGCTTGACGCTGGCGAGGCGCGTCGCGTATAGTGCACTCAATTACTTCTCACGTTGAGGTATACATTTATGAATACCAGAACTTGGTTAGTTCTATCAGCCATGTTCTTGCTGCTAGCGGTTTCGGCCTGCGGCACGCAGAATATGGGAGCAGCGGACAATCCGAATCGGGAGGCAGCGCGGTTCTCCCTCAACGTGTGGGATGAGAGCTACGTCGGGGGCGCGAGCGCCCAGGATTTCAGCGTACGTACCGAGGACCAGGGTGATAGCGTGCTGGTGGACGTCAACGTCGCCGGCGCCCAGGACCTTAAAGCTCTCTACTTCGACCTGGCCTACGATCCGGCCATCTACCGCCCGATGGTCGTCGAGCCGACCAAGGCGATGGGCGACAAGGGCAACCTGCTGCAGCTGACATGGCTCAAGGAGCGCGGCAAGGTCTACCACGGCCAGGTGATCACCAACTACGAGTGGCGCAAGGGCCTGACCGGCGATGCCACCGTGGCGCAGGTGCTGTTCCTGAAGCAGCCGGCGGTGAACAACCGTACGATCAGCGCCATCGGCCCGCCGGTCGCGAACTCGTCGTCCACTACCTTGGCATGGGACTCCGGAACCAGCACACTAAGCTGGCTGTATTTCAACACCGGAGACTATGACCAGAACGGCGAGGTCAACATTGCGGACCTGACGCCGCTGGGCGCCGACTTCCTCGAGAGTGTGGCGCCGGCTACCTTCCCCATCGACGGCCATCTCTCGGCAGTCGATGGTGATGGCAACGGCGAGCTGAACATCGCCGACCTGACGCCGATCGGCGCCAACTTCCAGGCCAACGCACTGGGTGGCTACAACATCTACGAGAGCCTGGCCGCCACCGATGCGCCGTCCACGGCCACCGGCCCCAACGGCGCCGGTGCCTCGCTGACCGGCAGCGTGGCCTTCGCCGATGCTACGGGTATTCCGGCTGATGTCCGCAAGGCGTTCTCGTTCGTCGTCGGCGCGCCAGTGCCGAACGTCTTCTACTGGGTGCGTCCAACGGACGGTACAGGCGATGGCATCGCCAGCAACCTGGTGGGTGGCAACCCGGCCAACGCTCCGGTGCTGGCCATCCTCAACCCGCCGGGCACAGGCAATGGAACACCTGGCAGCCCGTATATCTGCGACGTGACCACGGACTTCCAGTTCACGCTGACAGACCCGGTGGATGGTGATGTATCAGCCGATACAACGAACACTGTCTGGAGTGCGAATCCTGTACCTCCGGGATCGGGCGCGTTTACCCAGGCATCGCCAACTCTCTGGAACTTCAACGATGCCTTTACCGGCACGGTCACGATCAGCGCGAGCTACAATGGTACTCCTTCCAATCCATCGTCGATCTCTCTGCGGATCAATCCCATCGTCACTGGCGGACTGGAGATCTATCCCGACCCGGCGGATACCGACTGGCCGGCGATTAGCCCCATCGATCTCGGCACGGGCCATGACAATCCGTACTTCGTGCTGCCGAACGACGATACGACCGAGTACAGCTTCAAGGCGGACGACGATCCGGATACCGTCGGGCCAAGCGGAACCCCGGTCGACGTCACGACGCTGACCTGGACCGCGTTCCCCGCGCCGTTCCTGGTGAGCTGGGTCACCGAGGGCACCTTCACCAGCAACACGTTCACCAACGCCTACATCGTCGCGCAGGACCCTGACACGAATACCAGTAACCACGTTTACGTCGAGCGCCACAACCTGCCGTAGGGCGGGTAGGCCAGTAGCGGCGCCGCCAGCATAGCTTGGCCGCCGCGGCAACTGGCTGAATGCGGACGAACAAGACGACCAGCCCCCTGCTTCGGCAGGGGGCTTTTTTTGTTGTCCTTGCCGGAAGAGCTTGCCAGGCACCTGCCGGTTTTCAGCGCATGCTACTTGGAGAAAACACTGAGTGGATCAGTGCTGGCCGGTATGATTATCAGAGAGGAGCTGCGTATGGATTACGATGGCGGGATGATGGGATCCTGGGGTTGGCCAATGATGCTGGTTACTGGCTTGTTCTGGGTGCTGCTGATTGGCGCCGCCATCTGGCTGGCTGGCTGGCTCTCCAGCAGATCCAGGAAGTTCCAGCAGGAGGAACATCCGCTGGACATCCTGAAACGACGCTATGCGCGCGGAGAGATCAGCCGTGAAGACTACGAGCGCATGAGGCAGGACCTGTCCTAGAGCCCACCAGCATTGACGCTGCGCTGAGTATTACCGCGGGCAGACGCCGCCGCCCGCGCCGGCCGAGCCGCTGTCCCCGCTGCCGGTCTTATCCTTGTCCTTCTCATCTTCGGGCGGCTTGGCCAGCTCGCGCTCGGGCGAGTCGTCGTCGGTGACGATGCCGGGGATATTGAAGCTGATCAAAAGCTTCGTGAAGCTGCCGGCATCCTGCAGCGCCTTGCCCTTGCTGTCAGCCAGCTGGACGTAGAGCTGCAGCGTGCCATCGGGCAGGATGTTGGCCAGGCTGGTATCGCTGGCGGTCAGGCTGCCGACCAGCGGATCGACGGCGGCTGTGGCGGGTGGCTCCTGCAGCGTGGCGTCGAAGTGGTTGACCTCCAGGCCCTCGGAGTTGCGCAGGTGCACATGCTGCTCATCGTAGAGCAGCAGCAGGTTGCCCGGGTCGACCAGCGGGTCGTGGTTGCCGTAGGTCAGCTTCAGCGCGCCGACGACGACCGGCTTGACGCGTGCGGCATTGCGCAGCGCGTCCGCCGAAGCGAATTTCACCACGCGCACCGGCACCAGCGAGGCTGCACGTTCGAGCCCCTCGCGGTGCACGGTAACCTTGAAGCTCCGCAGGTGGTTGAACAGGAAGGTGCCTGGGAAGCGTTCGATGAAGAATTCCTTGAGTTCGCTGTCCTGCCGCCGGCAAGCCTTGACGTACTCAGGCGTGCGCTCGGGCTGGGCGAAGTCCGCCGCGAAAGCTGCCGCGGCAACTCCAGCGATCAGCAAGCCGGCGCAGATGCGCGCGGCGATGGTTAGCAACCGCATCGCGATACCCTCCAAGACCCTACGGAGCTCAGACCGGTTCAATTACAGTATATCAGTATTTGCGGTGCTGGTGGCAGATGCCCACAACATCACAGCGCGCCAGCTGCGGCGGCCGTTATGTCAGCTGCCACCTAGCGCTTGAGGAACATCTGCACCGCGGTGACCATCAGGATCACGGCGAACACCTTGCGCACCATGACCGCGTCGAGCAGGTTGGCCCACTTGCCGCCGAAGTAGCCGCCGACGATGAACGCCGCGGCGATCGCCGCTGCCGCCCATAAGTCGAGCTGCACGGCGGGGTTGCGCCAGTACTGCCAGAAGGCCAGGATGCCGATCGGCGGCAGCAGGATCGCCAGGCTGGTGCCCTGCGCCTTGAGCTGGTCGTAGCCGCAGAGGTAGACCAGCGCCGGGATGATGACGATGCCGCCGCCGACGCCGACGAAGCCGCCCAGCACGCCGGCGGCCAGGCCGATCGCCGCGAAGATGAAGTACTGCATAAACCTATTGTAGGCCGCGCCGGGGGGCTGGCGATTCTGCTATGCTTGAGCTGCCACGCCGCCCGCCGCGGCGCGTGCCCCGACTTTCACATCACTGGGGATGGTCTGCCATGCGCCTTAAGTCAGTGCGTGACGCGAACTTCAGCGACCAGCGCGTGCTCTGCCGCGTCGACTTCAACGTGCCGCTCAAAGACGGCCAGGTCGGCGACGACACGCGGATCCGCGCCGCGCTGCCCACGCTTGCCTACATGCTGGAGCAGGGCGCGCGCGTGATCCTGTGCAGCCACCTCGGCCGGCCCAAGGGCGTGGACGACAAGCTGCGCCTCGATCCCATCGCGCCGGTGCTGGAGAAGCTGCTCAACGCCGAGCTGGAGAAGGCCGGCCTGGGCCCGATCAGCGTGCTCAAGCTGGCGGACTGCGTCGGCCCGGAAGTGGAAGTGGCGGTGGCAGCCAGCGGACCCGCGCAGGTGGTGCTGCTGGAGAACCTGCGCTTCCACCCTGAAGAGGAGCAGAACGATCCGGCGTTCGCGGCGCAGCTGGCCAGGCTGGCCGACGTCTACGTCAGCGACGCTTTTGGCACCGTGCACCGCGCGCATGCCAGCACCGAAGGCGTGGCGCACATCCTGCCGGCCTACGCCGGCTTCCTGGTGGAAAAGGAAGTCAGCGCGCTGGCGGCGGTGATCGCCGACCCCAAGCGCCCGCTGGTGATCGTGATGGGCGGAGCGAAGATCAGCGGCAAGATCGAGGTGCTTGAGAACCTGCTGCCCAAGGCCGACACGGTGCTGATCGGCGGCGCGATGGCCAACACGTTCCTGAAAGCCACGGGCCGCGAGGTGGGTAAGAGCCTCGTCGAGGACGGCATGCTGGACACCGCGCGGGCGATGCTCGAGCTGGCGAAGAAGAGCGGCACGGAGTTCTTGCTGCCCGTGGACTACGTCGTCACCGACGACGTGAAGAACCCCACGCGCGTGGAGGTCAAGGCATTCGACGGCTTGAGCGCGGAGGACTGCGCGGCGGACATCGGCCCGCGCACCATCGAGAATTTCCGCCGCGTGATCGCCGGCGCGCGCACCGTGTTCTGGAACGGCCCGATGGGCGTGTTCGAGACGCCGCAGTTCGCCGCTGGCACGCTGGCCGTCGCCAGGGCGCTGGCCGCGGTGTATGGCACGGCGCACACGGTGGTCGGCGGCGGCGAGAGCGTGGACGCGGTGAACCAGGCGGGTGTGGCAGCACGCATCCACCATGTCAGCACCGGCGGCGGCGCCAGTCTGGAGTTCGTCGCCGGCATGGAGCTGCCGGGTGTGAAGGTGCTGCTGGCGTAATGTCGCATCTCTGTGGCGGCGGCGGCTCGCCGCCGTTTTCGTAGGGGCGAAGCCATGCTTCGCCCGTCTTCCCTGGGAGCGCCGCCATCTTCCCTGGGAGCGCCGACTTCCAAGTCGGCAGGGATCTTAAGACAGGCGCGCCCTTGGCGCGCTCGAATGCGTGCGCCGCTCGCGGCGCACGATGAAGATCATTGCCGGCATGCCCCGCCCCTGCGGGGCCGGGGGCCAGCGCTCCCAGGCAAGAGCGGCGCGATGCACATCGCGCCCTACGGCTGCGTCTCACTCAGCACGGTTGCCAGCGCCTGCAGCAGCGCAATGCCTCTGATCATCGAGCACGAGCCGGCCACGTACGCAGCCGCCATCACCACCACACCCGCGACCGGATACAGGCTGCCAAGTCCGACCTCGCCAAACCTGAGCTCAAGGGCTGACGAAACTCCGATAACCGCGAGCAGCACCACGATGCTCAGGAAAGTCCGCAATTCGACGATTGCCAGCAGCCCGGGATGGGCCCAGCGCCTGGCGGAGCGGCACGCCTGGTAGTAGTCGGTGATTGCCCCGAGGACCAGCGGTGGCGGCGGGAATTTGTCTCCACCATCTCCTAAGAGGAAATAACCGTTGGGCAGACCGTAAGGAAACACATTGCCCCGGATGGACAGTTTGCGGCCGCTTGGATAAAACGACAGCGCTTTCATCTGTGCCACAAGCTGCGCAGTGTGGTACTGCAGATACTGGTCGAAGCGCAGCACGAAGGCCAGGTGCAGCACGATCCACAGCGGAGCACTGAAGATGACGAAACGCAGCTGGTCGGCGCTGGACTGCGATTCCTCCCCGAGCCTGCTGATCAATAGCCAGCTGAACAGTAGCAGCGCCGGCAGGCCAAGCACCTTCCACCAGAACGCGCTGCGCATCGACTTGGTGTGCTGCTGCTGCACGACTACGTAAAGCTGATCCGGATCATGTTCTAGTGCGAATTTCATCTCGCGCTCTCTAAGCCTTTCAATGCAAAGTCTACGACTCACGCCGGGCGGCGGAAGTCCAGCAAGTACTCGAACGTCACGCCCATGGTGATGTAGTTGCTGGGCCAGCCGAAGATGCCGATGCGGTTGACGATGTTCGTGCGGTCCCAGATGATAACGTTGCGCAGCTCATAGCCGCGCCGGCGCAACTCCTCGATCAGCGCCACGTGGATCGTGATGCGCTGGTCCTCCCACCACATGTCGGGCACGTTGACCACGCAGTGCCCGCCGGGCTTGAGCAGCGGCAGCAGCCCGGCGAACACCTCGCCCATCGCCTGGGTGTAGGCGTCAAGCTCCAGCGTGCCCAGGTCGCGCGCGTCCTGGCTGTACTGCTCGACCTTCCCGAGCTGGCCGTTGTCGCGCGCGCGGCGGCTCTTGTTCTTACGCGGGCGGTTGAGCAGGTTGGCATAGGGTGGCGACGTCCAGATCAGTGAGACCGCGTCGCGATTCAAGTAGCGTGCGATGTGGCGTGCGTCGTCGCAGACAGCGACCTGCTGAGCACTTGTGTCGTCGTTGCCGCCGCCCGGCGGCAGCCGCTGACCGCACAGCTCGATGTACTCGCGCTTCAGGTCGAAGCCTACAGCGTTACACGCGCAGTCCTGCGCGGCGAGCAGCGTAGTACCGCTGCCGACGAAGGGGTCGAGCACCAGCTCGCCGCGGTGTGTGAACAGCTCGATCACGCGGCGCGCCAGCGCGATGGGGAAGGTCGCCGGATGAAGTGTCTTGTCGCGGATGTCGCGCTTCTCGTAGGCGAACTGCCAGACGCCGAGCTGGCACTTCAGCCACTCCTTGGCGCTCAGGCAGTTAAGGTGGCTGGGCGGGCAGTCGCACTGTCGCGCCGCGCCGATGGGCAGCGGCCGCCCGTGCAGCGGGTTGTCCTCGTGGACGGCGCAGGGCAGGGTGGCGCTGGGCGGCATGAGCTGATTGTAGCGTGGCGCCATGGCAACGGCCACGGGCGCTGGCGCCCGCGCCACCAAGACGGCGGCATGCTGCCGCCGCCACTGGCAGTGGTCGCGGGCGGGCCGCCGCCGCCCCTGAAGAGGGCGAGACAAGTCTCGCCCCTACGAGACGCCGCCGTGACGGCGGCACTACTGGCGGGCGAAGCGCGGCTTCGCCCCTACGAAGACGGCAGCACTACCCATTGACGCCGCCGGGGTGTAAACTATCGCCCGACTTCAAACCAGGGGTGAGCCGTGGCTACCTTCTACTACACCAAGACACATGAGTACATTAAGGACGCGGGTGGCACCTACTACCTGGGCATTACCGACCATGCCCAGGACAAGCTGGGCGACATTACGTTTGTCGAGCTGCCCGAAGTAGGCGCGGAGTTCGCCGCCGGCGACGTCTGCTGCACGGTGGAGTCGGTCAAGGCCGTCGCCGAGACCTACGCACCGGTGGCGCTGACCGTCACGGGCGTGAATACGCGCCTGGAAAACGAGCCCGAACTGCTGAACAAGGACGCGCAGGGCGAGGGCTGGCTGATCACCGCCGAGGTCAAGCCGGCCGAGCTGGCGGCTCTGATGGACCAGGCCGCCTACGACGCGATGGAGAAGTAAGCGCAAGTAACCATCGACTGGCAGTGCCGGCGTCCCGCCGGTGCAGGCGTTGCCTACGGGACGGTAGCACTGCCGGCGGCCGGTGACGGCTGCCCTACCGTACAAGGAGTAAAGCCATGACATTCGTTCCGCATACTCCGGCGCAGCGCGCGGCCATGCTCGCCACGATCGGGGTCGCGCGCTTCGAGGAGTTGCTGGGCGGTATCCCGCCCGAGCTGCTCCTGGGCCGCCCGCTCAAGGTGCCGCCCGCCCAGGGCGAGGTGGAGCTGGCGCAGGCGGCGGCGGCCGTGCTGGGTGAGAACCGCTTCATCCTGCCCAATCGCGTGTTCGCCGGCGGCGGCGTCTACCCGCACCACGTGCCCGCCGTCGTCGACGAGCTCTCACACCGCGGCGAGTTCTACAGCGCCTACACGCCGTACCAGCCCGAAGTCAGCCAGGGCATGCTGCAGTGCATCTACGAGTACCAGAGCTACATCTGCCTGCTCAGCGGCATGGACATCAGCAACGCCAGCGGCTACGACGCGGGCACGACGCTGGCCGACGCGGTGATGATGGCCAAGACGCAGTTCAAGGACAAGCGCCGGCGCGTGCTCTTCGCCCCGCATGTCAACCCGCAGATGCGCGAGGTGGCCGCGACCTACAACCTCGGCATGGAGCTGAGCTTCGAGGACTGTCCGGCCACGGCCGACGGCCGCTGCGACAGCGCGGCGCTGGCGGGCCTGCTGGGCGCGGACGTGGCGGCGGTAGTGTTCGCCATGCCCGACTGCCTGGGCTACGTCGATGAGAACCTCGCCCAGCTGATCGCGCAGGTGCAGGCCGCGGGTGCGCTGGCGATCGTCAGCTACTACCCGTTCCTCGCCGGCCTGCTGAAGACGCCCGGCGAGCTGGGTGCCGACATCGTCTGCGGCGACGCGCAGTGCCTGGGCAACCCGATGGGCTTCGGCGGCCCGCTGCTCGGCTTTCTCGCCTGCCGCGAGAAGCTGCTGCGCGTGCTGCCCGGCCGCCTGATCGGGCGCACGGTCTGCGAGCGCGACGGCGCGCCCGGCGAGGGCTTCGTGATGACGCTGCAGGCCCGCGAGCAGCACATCCGCCGCGACAAGGCGACGAGCAACATCTGCACCAACCAGGCGCTGATGGCCCTGCGCAGCTGCATCTACCTCGGCGCCATCGGCCGCGAGGGGCTGAGGCAGCTGAGCGGCCTGTGCCACGAGAACGCCTGCCACGCGCACGACCGGC
>Ga0315287_10001018_pt1 | contig 25280 bp, 19 predicted proteins | sample YL17G11_0_MG_FD_205037 | JGI IMG/M metagenome (GOLD analysis project Ga0315287, IMG submission 205037) | Sediment microbial communities from Yellowstone Lake, YNP, Wyoming, USA - YL17G11_0 | ecosystem: Environmental > Aquatic > Freshwater > Lake > Sediment | place: USA: Wyoming | collected... | reverse complement strand
AACCCTTTTGGTTAAAAAAATTTTTTTTTTCCTTTAAAAAAAAAAAATATCCCCCCCCCGCCCCCCCCCCCCCCCCCCCCCCCAAGCACCCACAACCATGCTGTCCCTCCACTCCCGCCTCACAGCGTGCCCGACGCCCTCCACCTCGGCCCCCCGTGGGCGGAGCCCGGTCGTCGCCCTGGCGACGCCCAACCGGGGCGCGCCCGCTGCTGCCAGCACCACGCCCGCGGCCGCCCGCCTCTCGTCCGCCATCGCCCGCATCAACGCGGCGCCGGCCCGGACCCTGGCCATTGCGGGTGAGTCACAGGAGGGAGGGAAGCTCAAAGCAGGGTGGGATGAGGGCACCGTGGCCCTGTGGGCGACGCGAGGCGTGCTCTCGTGCCGTCGGAGGCCTCGAGCCGCCGCCCCCCCCCGGCTGGCGACCCCTCTTTTGCCATTTCGCCGGGGGCGCCCGCGGAGCGCGCTGCGTTCACTGACCGCATGGCAGCCCACCCCAGCCTCCGCACGCCACACTGCCGGTGTCGCATGGGAAAGTGCGAGCCCCTGGCTTGCCCGCCCCACGACCCTCTCCGCATGCAAAAGCCGCCGAGGCCACACACGCTCCGCCGCCGTATTTTTCTCTCTCTCACACGTCCTCTCATCCGCTCCCCAAAAATACAGCCGCCACCGCCGAGGCCCCGCCCATGGGCCGGGCCTCGGAGGCCGTCAGCTCATCGGACAAGTACGCCGTCGTCGGTGAGTTTGAATTTGGATTGACGGAAGAAGGAGAGTGTTTTTTGTGGCTAGCAGATCGAGCAAGAGGGGGGCACTCCTCTCGTTCGCCGCTCCCTTGTCTCTCACCTCCCACCCCCTCCTTCACGCTTCATTCTCCAGAGATCGGCGGCGTCCAGATGCTGGTGGAGGAGGGCCGCTGGTACACGTGCAATCGGCTAGAGGTGAGACACATTCGAGAGGAGAGTTATTTTTTTCCCTCTTGGCGAGACCCACGACCCCCGACCCCCCTCTCACCACCCTCCCTCTCCTCTTCACGCACACCACCAGGCCAACGCCGGCGCGACCATCGCCCTCGGCCGCGTCCTCGCCCTCAAGTCCGCGGGCGCCTTCTCCGTCGGCACCCCGTACCTGGCGGGCGTGACGGTGGAGGCGACCGTCCTGGACGACGAGGCCCAGGGGCCTAAGGAGGTGATCTTCAAGATGCACTCCAAGAAGCACTACCGCCGCAAGACGGGCCACCGCCAGCCCCTGACCAAGTTCATGGTGACCAAGATCACGGGGGCTTGAACCCGAGAGAGGGAGGGAGGGTGAAATGAGTGTGGTGCGTGGCTTGTTTGAGGGAGAGAATGTGGAGGAAGGTGGAGAGTGTGCACGTGCATGGATGGATGGGGGGCAAGGTGCTGTGATTCAATTGGTGGCCACACTTCAAAAAGCGTGCCCACACGGCCATCTGTCCCTCTCTGGCATGAATGCTGAATGCTGCACGGGAGAAAGAGAAGTGGACTCGTCGGCACTTTTACAATCATAGAACACAGGGGACCCCTCAAGACTCTCGCTCACATCACAGCTCGCTCCGCGTGCCGTTGGCCGTGAACCCCAGCTTGGACGCCAGCTCCCACCCTTTAATGGTCGCCCACGCGCACCCGCGCTCCAGGCCCAGGTTCCAGTCGTCGCCCTGGCCGTCTTTGTAAGCGGACGTCACGATCTTGAAGAAGCCCTCGTCGTGGACTGCATTGTGTGAGTGGAGAGAGGGGATCAGGGAGGTGAGGGGAGCGGCAGCAGCAGCGGGGGAGCGGCGCGAGCGGGCGGGCGGCGGCAAGGAAAGGGCAGCAGGGGCGGGCGAGAGAGCAGAGTGCGCGTGGGTGCGTGGAGAGGGGGGGCGTGAGCGGGGGGCTGCCTGCGCGCGCGCGCCCCTCTACCCATCCCCCTCTCATCAGAAAAAAAAAAAAAAAACGCACCCGCCCGCCCCCAGCTGTTGCGGACGACCCAGAACTCGACCTCCTCGCCCGTCTTGGAGTCCTTGTCCACGCCCCACCCGACGACGGAGACGATGTGGTTGATCTGAGCAGGTAAGAGAGAGAGAGCGGGAGTTTTTGTGGAGTGCGAGAGAAAGGAAGTGGTTAGGTCTCTCCACCTCTCTCCTCAGCAGCGGCCGCACCCCCCTCCTTCAACACCACTCACGTCCGCGTCCGGGTAGTACTGCTTGAACACGCCGGGCCCCCAGTTATCGTCCAGGGCCTGGGTCGCGGAGATGCCGCAGGAGATGGGGCCGCGCGCCGCGATTTCCGCCTTCATCGCCTCCCGCCCTTCCACCCGCCCGTGCTCGTCCACGACGAGGCGGCGGTACATGGCGGGCGGCACGACCAGGCAGCCCGCGGCGGGGCCCGCCTTGGAGGGCCAGCAGGTCATGCATTCGGCCACGGCGTCGCACGCCTGGTTGTGGGCCTGGTAGTCGGAGCAGCCCTCGTCGGGGATGCCTTTTTTTGAAAAATGGGGAACAGGAAAAATGAGAAAAAGGAGAGAGAAAGAAAAAAAGTGTTGGATGGAGAGGGGAGAGGCCCCCTTGTGACCGCGCAGCTGCTTTCTCTCTCTCTCTCTCTCTCCTCGCCCTCACCATATTTGGCCGCGTACTCGTACACCCCGGAGTCCCACCCGCCCTGGCAGGAGCCCGCGTCCCCGCAGGCAATCACGTTTTGGGTGGAGAGCATGGTCGGCGGGGAGGCGCCCTTGCGCTGGATGTTGTCCCGGTCCGCCAGCGCCGACGTGGACCCGTACGCCCAGCAGGAGCCGCAGTAGACGGGGATGTGCTGGTTGCGGACGGGGGAGAGCACGTTGACGCCGGCGATGCCGACCGTGCGCCAGTCAAAGGACCGCGGGAGGTCGAGCTCGCCCGCCGCGGCTGCGGCGGCTGGTGTGCGGGAGCGGATCGAGGGCGTGTACGAGGTGTCGGGAGTGATTTGGACGGCGAATTTGGAGGGGGCGGGCTTGACAAAGTCGGCGGGGATGGGGGCGGAGGCGGCAGAGGCGGAGGCGGCGAGGAGGGCGGCCGCAGCGAGGACTGGGGGGAGAGAGAGAGAGAAACGTCGTAAAGTACGAAGTTGCCGACCGCTCCCGTTTCCGTTCTCTCTCTCTCTCTCTCCCTCTCCTCACATGCACACACCTTTCATGGCGGGCATGGTCACTGACCAGAGGTTCTGTGTGTGCTGGTGTGTGCGTGTCTGGGGCAAAGCAGAGGGCGAGTTGTGAGAGGGGCGCGTGGAGCAGTGCGCGCCGCCATTGTCTGCCCCCGCCGCAAGCGCTCTCTCTCTGACAGCTTCGCGCCTCCCGAGATGCCCATGTCCGGCCCGCTTCGGAAGCTAGGGACGGTAGAGCTGTAGCTGTAGCTGAAGGTCAGCCAAGGTAACGGGGATTGGTGAGAAGGAGCGGGCCGGCGCTGGCAACGCACCTGTTGCGGGGGAGAAGATAATCGTGTGTGCTGTTTTCTTTTCTTCTTTCACCCCCAGATTTTATCGCGACAGGCACAGCGCAAAGCCGCGCGCGCGTTCCCAGTTCCGTCTGTCAAGCCGTCCCCAACTCCGCCCCTCCTTCATCCCCGACCGCCGCCCCCGGCGCCCACCACGCCCCGCCCACCCCCGCCCCCGCCCCCGCCCCGCCCCAGTCATCCCCCGCCTTGCCCGGCGCGGGCAGATCCTTGGCCGGCAACACCTCTGCTGCGGCCACCCACTCGCCCGGCACCGCCCACCCGCAGTCGCCCTCGATGGCCAGGTTGTAGTCGTCCCCCGACCCGTTGCGGTAGGCGGAGGTGACGATGTAGAAGAAGCCGTCCTGTGGAAATTTGAGGAATGGAGGAGTGAGGGTGTGTCTTACTTTCGCGCCGCAAGCGTGCGTGCGACCCACGCGCACGCCTTTCCCCCCCCCAAAACACCACAAAACGCACGTCACCCCACGCCCGGCCCCAGGAGTTGCGGACGATGAAGGCTTCCACCAGCCCGTCCGGCCGGCCATCCCCACCGCCCGCAGAGCCGGCGAGGGGGTCAGGGACGCGCGTCCAGCCGACGACGGAGACAAGGTGGTTGGTCGTGGCGTTGGGGTTGTACTCCGCGATGGCGTGCGTGCCCCTGTGCGAGTCCAGCAGGCGGGTGGCGTCGATGCCGCACGAGATGGGGCCCCTCGCCATGACCTCCGCCTTCATCGCGGCCGCCCCGCGCAGCCGGCCGTGTTCCGTGACCAGCAGCCTGCGGTAATGGCGCAAGGGCTTACAATTGCCCGCGCCCGGCCAGCAGGTCTTGCACTGGGACCCGGGGTGGCAGCCCTGGTCGGCGGCACGGTATGGGTTGCAGCCCTCCTCCACGAGGCCGTGCTTGGCCGCGTAAGCATACACGCCCGAATCCCAGCCGCCCTCGCACGAGCCGGCCCCACCGCACGCGATGACGTTCTGCACGGACAGGTAGGTCTCCGGCCAGGCGCCCGAGCGCCGGATGTTGTCCCGGTCGGCCAGGGAGGAAGTGGCGGCGTGGGCCCAGCAGGACCTATTTTTGAAAGAGCGTTTTTTTTTTTTAGGAAGGAGGGGAGAGAGCGTTTTTTTTTTTAGATTGAGAGAGCGTTTTTTTTTTTGGAGAGAGGAAAAAAACTCCTTCACAAAAAAATAACTCACCCGCAGTACTGGGGCAGGTGCTGATTGCGTGGCGGGCTCAGCACACGCACGCCACCGGGTGCGTCGACGCGCCAGTCGAAGGTCGGCGGGAGCGGGGCGCCGTCGAGGGACGCGCCGTCAGCAGAGAGGCGCGTGTGTGGGGGCGGGGTCAAGCTGTGGGTGTTTGAGGAATTTGAAGGGACGTGAGTGTGTGTTCCGCCGGATACGCTCTCCACCTGGCCACCCTGCGCCGGGCGGCAAGGGCGTCGGGCGAGGTGCGCGGCAGAGGGCAAAAGACAATGCAAAAAAAACTCACATGAGCGGCTCGTACGCCGGGTCTGGCTTGATGGTCGTCGCCCACCGGGAAGGCGGCGGCGCCCCAGCCGGGCGGGGGCCGTAGAAGGCCTCACCGGACGCGGGGGGCACCGCCACGGCCAGGAGGCTGGCCAGGAGGAGGAGGGAGTGCATTTGGGCCGGATGAGAGGGCGCAAGAGCGGTTTTGAGAGTGCTGCGAGGCAAAGCTGCCACCCGACCCCGCTCTCCTCCATCCACCGTCTCTCCAACACGCCGCCGACGACACACTCTGCGCTTTCTCTCTCAATACCCAAATCACAGCTTCATGTAAATGAAAAGGGTTTGTAGACTCCAACTCTCCCCCCCCCTCCCCCCAACTTTCCCTCATTTCTTGGCGGGCGGGCCCCCCACCGCCCGCCGTTTTGCGGCCGCGCCCACACCACCTCCCGCGCCCGTCGCCCCCTCCAGCTTCCCCACCGCCCGCTTGGCCCCGCCCTTGGCCGCCGTCTCCACCCCATTGACTTTGGCCGCAAAGCGGAGCGAGCACAGGGTCTCCCCGGACGAGGCCTCGTCCGGCGCGACGTTGACAAACATGAGCGTCTTGCCCGACCCGCCCAGGCAGGGCTGGAGCAGGTGGGTGAGCTTGGAGTTGCGGTAGGGGATGTGCGGGGCCTTGGACGCCAGGGCCGCAAAGACGTCGCCCAGGGCGGACAGGGACTTGTTGATGGCGCAGGCCTCCCGCGCGCGATCGCCCTCCGCCAGGGACCGGCCTAGCCGCTCGGAGCCGGCCAGGTCGACCAGGTTGAGCGCCCCCTTGAGTGACACGCCCGCCCCCTCGTGCACGCCCGCGATCGCGAGCATGAATACCGAGTGCGAGCGCGAGGAGGCGTCGTTCATGGCCGTCGCGGCGGTGGACCGGGCGGCGGCAGAGGTGGCGAGCAGGGACTCAATGTCGGCGGAGGTCGTGACGGGGACGCGCGTCGCGCCCGCCACGCGCGTGTGGCCGTCGGCCGAGTGCTGGATCGCGTTTGGGTCGCCCAGCCTGCCCCCGCCTGAGGGGGCTTCCGGGTGCAGCAGGTCGCGCAACCCCTCATTGTACACCTCCACGAAGGAGGCCTCAAAGGTGTAGGCCCACCCGCCCGGCCCGGCCCGGCGGGCGGCCTCCAGCACCTTGGCGACGGCGCGGGGAATGATGCCGGCCGCGTCGGGGCCGGCCCCGCCGCTCATCGTCCAGGTCTTGCCCGCGCCCGTCTGCCCGTACGAGAACAGGCAGACGGAATAGCCGTCCAGGGCGGACTGGACCAGGTCGGAGACCTCCTCGAAGACGGCCGCCTGGGAGGCGCCCGGGCCGAAGGCGCGGTCAAAGGCAAAGGCGTGCGGCTTGGCGGGGGCGCCCGCCGAGGACCCGGCCGTGCCGGCGGCTGACACCAGTTTGATCCCCAGGCCGTCGGGCGCGGGCGCGACCACGGGCGGCCCGTCCGCGGGCGCGCCCGGACGGATGCGGCAGAAGACCCGGATGTTGCCCTTCAGCTCCACCAGGGCGTTGTGCAGGCGGCGGCGCTCGGTGGCGGCCTCGCCCAGGGCGGCCTCCAGGCCGCCTACCCGCCCGACCAGGCGGCGCACCATGCCCGCCTGGTCGGCGCCGCCCTCGCCCGCCCCCAGCGCCCCGCCGATGGCGTCCTGCAGGGCCGCCAGCTCGCCCTCCACGCGGGCCAGCTTCTGGGTGGCGTCCGTGGACGTGGCGACGGCGGCGTCCCGGGCCGTGATGGCCGCCCGGGTCCCCGCCCGGGCGGCCTCCACCTCGGCGGCCGCGCCCGCGGCGAGCGCGTCGTTGGCGGCCGCCCGCCGCTTGGCGGCCGCCTCGGCCTCCCGGGCGCCGGCCAGGGCGCCCTCCGCGGCGGCCGCCCGGGCGGTCGCCGCGGCGATGCGGGTGTCCGCGTCCTCGGTGCCGGCGACGGCGGAGGCGGCCTTGGCTTCGGCGGCGGCCGCCCGGGCGTCGGCGGCTGCGACGGCTTGGGCCGTGCCGGCCGCACGCTCGTCTGCGGCCGCGGCGGCGTGCCGGGCCGCCTCGGCCTCCGCCTCCGCCTCGCCCGCCCGCTCATCCGCGCGGCCGACGGCGTCCCGAGCATCCTCAGCAGCCTGCTCAGCGGCTGCCGCCCGGGCGTCCGAGTCGGCGGCCGCGGCGGCGGCGGCCGCGGCCGCGGCCTCGGCTGCTTCTGTGGCCGCGCCCGCCGCGTCCACGGCCGCCCGCCCGTCCTCCACCTCACCCCGGGCAGCCTCCACCTCGCCCCGCAGGCGGGAGGCTTCGGCCTCGGCAGCGGCGGCACGGGCGTCGGCCTCAAAGACGCGCTCAGCCGCGGACACGCGCTCCGCTTCGGCGGCGGCTTCCGCGGCGGCCGCGGCCGCGCGCGCGCCCGACGCGGCCGCCTCCGCGTCGGCCCGCGCGCCGTCCGCCTCCCGCCCCGCCCGGGCCGCGTCCTTGACGGCCGCCCGCTCCGAGGCGGCCGCCGCCACGGCCGCCGCTTCTGCGGTGCGCGCGCCCTCGCGCGCCCGGTCCCGGTCGGCGGCCAGGCGCTCCACCTCGCGGGCGGACCGGGCCGCGTCGCACCGGGCGGCGTCCAGGTCGACAGCCGCCGCCGCGGCGGCCGCCTTGTGGGCCGCCGCCGCCACGGCGGCCGCGTGCTCCGCCCGGGCCGCGTCCGCCCGGGCATCCCGGGCGGCCGCCTCGGCCGCCAGGCCGGCCGCCTCAACGCGGCCCTCCACCTCGCGCTCAAAGCGGGCCGCGGCGTCGGCCAAGGTGGAGGCGCGCGCGCGCACGGCCAGCAAGCAGGCACGCAGGGCGGCCGGGCTCAAGGACGCCAGGGCCGCCTCGCACGCGCCCGCCAGCTCGCCGTCCAGCACGGTCCGGGCGGCCAGGTCGGTCAGGGAGACGGCGGCTGCGGCTACGGCGGTGGCGGCCGCAGTCGCGGCCGCCGCGTCGGCTGGGAGGGCCGACAGAGAAGCAGCGGGAACAGCAGGCGCGGGCGAGGACGACGCCGCAATTGTGGCCGCCCGCCCGATAGCGGGTGGCGGTCGAGCTGATAGCGGGGCGGTGGAGGTGGCCGCGCGGGCAGCGGCCCCGGGCGTGGCAGCAGCAGCGCTCACCCCTCCTCCCGCGCCACCGCGCGCCGCGGCGAGTGAGCTGAGCCGGGCCTTCAGGGCGCCCAGGTTTTGGTCACCGCCTTTACCACCCACCTTGTCAGCCAGTTCACTGCCCCCGCTGTGGGCTGGGGCGGTGGGCGGGGCGCAGAAAGGGTGCGGCGCGGCCGCGGCGGGCGGTACGTTTTCCGACGCTGCGCGCATTGCGTCCGCGGCGCCGGACTCGCCGGCCGCGGTCTCCGCACCGCCGCCGACCGCGGGCTTGCCAGGCGCCGCCACGGGCTCCAGTACGCCCGCCCGGTTGGCGCCCAAGCCGCCGAGGGGGCGGGGGGCGGGCATAGGGGAGGGGGTGAGAGAGGAGAGGAGAGGAGGGAGTTGTTGTTGGACGGCAAATTGAGGAACTGGCGACATTTTTTCCACGCAGCTCATTCATTCATCTTCATTAGCTGACGTCGTCACACCGCTTCGTGTCAGGACGAACGTCGCACCAACCATGCCCTGGCCACCTGCTTTACCACCCATATCCCTAGGCCATAGTACGGCCGGGCGGGGAGGACCGGCGGCCCGGCCGCTCACATCGCTGCCGCGCCTGCCGGCCAGGCGACCGGCATGGGCGTCGTCCCCGGCCACGTCGCCCGGCCTCGCTCGGGTGGCCGCGCCCACGACCTCCCGTCCGGGCCTGGGGAGGGTGGCAGAGTGTACGCCTGGATTGACGCCGCCTGGCCGGCGGGCCGGCGTGGTCCGGCTAGCCGCCACCCCGCCCACCGCGCCCACCCTCTCCGACGCCGGCGGCCGACCCGCTGCCCCGTCCCCGCCTCCACCTCCACCGCCACCGCCTTCCGACCTGGCCAAGGCCTACAAGCGCCTCCTCACCCGCCTGTCCTCCCTGCCCCTCGCCATCGCGGACCTAGCCGCCATCGCGTCCATGAGCGCGGCCGGCACGCTGATCGAGCAGGGCAAGGGGGTGGCGTATTACCAGGAGGCCTACCCGGTCGGCGGCCCGGGCCTGGGCGGCCTGCTCGACTGGCGGGCCATCACGCTCCTCCGCCTGGACGCCGTCTACGCCTCGCCCGCCTTCCTGGGCGCGTGCGCCCTGCTGGCGGCCTGCCTGGCCGCCTGCACGGCCACCCGCCAGTGGCCGGCCGCCCGGGTGGCCCGGGCCTGGCGGTTCGCGCGCAGCCCGGGCGCCGCGTACGCGCACGCGAGGACGCCGGGCGGTGGCAGCGGCCAGGGGTCGGGGGCCGGGCTGGCGGCCGCGCTGCCGGGGGGGCGGGCGGCCGACCTTGGCGTCGAGCTCGCGGCCCGGGGGTACCAGGTCTTTGTCCAGCGGCCGGGCGGGGCGGGCGCGGCGCCTGGCGGGCAGGCCGGGGGCGGCCGGCCGCCGCCGCCGCCGCCTGCGGCCACCTCCCTGTACGCTTTCAAAGGCATGGCCGGCAAGCTGGGCCCCATCGCCGTCCACGCCTCCCTACTCCTCACCCTGGGCGGCACCGCGGTCGGCGCCCTGGGCGGCTCCCGCGGCCAGGCGATGGCCCCCGTCGGGACGTCATTCGACCCGCTCCCCGTCCTCCAACCCGCCTCCCCGCTCGCGCTCCCCCCACGCGGCGCGGACGGCACCACCCGCGTGCGGGTGGACGGCTTCGAGGTCGTGTACCGGGATGACGGCTCCGTCTCCCAGTTCGTGTCGGACGTGTCGGTCATGGGGCGGCGCGGCGGCGGCGGCGGCGGCGCGGGCGGGCAGGAAGAAGAGACCGTGCTCGCTGCAGGCCCCGTCTCTGTCAACACGCCGCTCCGCTTCAAAGGCCTCACCCTTTACCAGGCGGATTACGGCATGGCCGCCATGACCGTTACGGCACCGTCCAGTCCGCTGTCCCCGCCGGGTGGGGGCCCGTTCAAGCTGCCGGTCGCGGAGCTGGGCGGCGGGACGGCGGGCGTGAGCGGCAAGGCGTGGGCGACGTTTTTGCCGCTGCCCGACGAGACCAGTGCAGGCGGCGGCGGCGCGTCCGCTCCCGCGTCCTCCCCTCCCACGCCGTCCACCCAGCCCAAGGGCGTCACCCTCCTTGCCCGGGACTTTCAGACGGTGGTCCTATACAAGTCCGACGGCTCCTTTGCCGGCGTGCGCCGCCCGGACTCGGGGAACCCCATCGTCGTGGACGGGATGGAGGTCATCGTCGGCGAGATCGTCGGCCAGACGGGGCTGGAGCTCAAGGCCGACCCGGGCGTGCCGCTGGTGTACGCGGGGTTTGGCGGCCTCATGGTCAGCACGCTGGTGTCCTACCTGTCGCACTCACAGGTGTGGGCTGTGGAGACCGAGGAGGAAGATGGAGAGGGTGAGGGGACGAGAAAGGCCGTCAAGCTGCACGTGGGCGGGCGCACCAACCGGGCGGCCCTGGGGTTCCGGGAGGAGCTGGAGGCCGCAATGGCGGCCGTGCCAGACAGGGGGTAGAGACGGTCAGCTGGTTGAAAGAAACACGGAATTCGAGATCACAAATCACACACGACACGCCCCTCGCGCCCTCATTTACCCTCCTCCGCGGCTGCTGCCGCCTCTGCCTCTGCCTCCGCCGCCCGGGCCCGGGCGATGAGCGTGTCCAGGTCGGGCTTGCCCGCAAAGAGCGCCGCGACTTCGTCATCCGAGACAGGGCCGGCGGGGGTGGCCGGCGCGGGCGAGGCCGCCGCCGCAGCCTCCAGCGCCCACAGCGCGCCGAGGCCGACCCCCTGCGTGATGAGGGGCGCGGCCAGGGAGTGCGTCGCCAGGGCCTCGTACGCGAGGGCCGCCCCCTCCAGCGCGACCAGGGTGGGGACGACCCAGGCCCGGAGGGGCCCGGACTGGGGCGGCCACCGCGTGACTATGGCGGGCGGGCCGGCGGCCTCGTCCAGGGCGGCGGCCAGCCTCTCGAAATCAATGTCGCTGTCGTCGCCGCCCACGTCGTCGTCCTCACGCAGCAAGTTCTCCCAAAAGCCGCCGCTTCCGCTTTTGGGCGGCGCCTGTTTCGGGGCGCTGCCCTTGCCCGTAGCCTTGGTGGCAGGCGACGAGGAAGGCGAGGGCACAGGCGTGGTAGGCGAGGAAGACGACGCGGCGTCCAGCGCGGCGTCGACCTCGGCCATCGCGGCCTTGATGCCGCTCCACCGGGTGGCGAGCCCCGCCGCCCACCCGGCCCGGGCGGCGCCCTTGCCCCCCTCGCCCTCCTCGCCCCCCTCCTCCTCCTCCTCCTCGCCCTCCTCCTCCTCCTCCTCCTCCTCCTCCTCGCGCCAGTAAGCCCACGCCAGCTCGCGCAGGGTGAGCGGCGGCGCGGTCGGGTCGCCCGCCCGGGAGTCGACGGCGAAGCTGCCGGGCGGCTCGTACGAGGCCGCCACGGCCGCGGCCGCGCCCAGGCCCAGCGCCAGGAAGGGCGCCAGCCAGGCGGCGGGCAGGGGCGTGGGCGGGGCCAGGGTTCCGGCGATGGACGCCACGGACGCGGCCGCCGCCTCTGCGGCTTGTGAGGACGCGGACCACAGGGCGAGCGGGTCGCCGCCAGCAGGAGAGGACGCCCCGGCAGCCCCCGCAGCGGCGGCCGCCCCGGCTGGTGCCTCGACCCACTTCCGCGCGGCCGCCAGCCCCAGCCCGCGCCACGCCACCGTGTCGCTCCAGGCGAGTCCGGACGCAAAGGTGAAGGCGCGCAGCGGGGTCAGCGCGCCCAGAGCGCCGTGGCCCTCCACCTCCGCCCACCACACGCCGCCGAGGAGCGCGCGCACGGCCGCCAGGAACCCGATGTACGGCACCGCGCACGCCAGGCCGGCCAGGGCCGACGCGCCCAGCGGCTCGGTGCGGGCTGCCGCCCAGGGGTCCAGCCCAAACAGGGCGCCGCCCGCCCAGACGAAGAAGGTGGTGACGACCGCGTTGCTGAAGGCGGACTGGTCGGGCGCCGCGACGGCGAGGGAGGAGGTCGAGGTCGGGGAAGAGAAGGAGGTGTCCTCGGCATTGCCGTCGCCTTGTTCACCCTCCTTGCCCTGTTTTTGGCCGCTGCTATCTACTCCCGGGCCTGCAGCGCGGGTGATGACTGGCCGGTGCCTGGTGTGCGGCGGCACGGCGCGAGCCGGGAGGGTGGGCCGCGGCGGCTGCGGCCGCAAGCACAAACGGGCCGCGCCGCTGTTCGTCGCCGCCATGCACGGGGCGGGGCCGCCGCGGGCGAGGGGAAGGGGTGTGCTCATGTGCGTGGGAATACAGAGATCGATCATATGCGCACAGGTCTGGCGTGTATCCCAAGAGAGAGAGAGAGCGTGCGTGCGCAGGGTCCCTGGGACGCGCACGGCGGCGAGATAAAAAAAGTGGATGATGGAGACATCAGAAGAGAAGAGAGCGACAAGACGATTTTTGTTCACAAGCCACTACTCGTTTCGTTTTCCGTTTCCGTTCACACCATGGCCACCTCCCTGACGACCAAGGTACGCGCAGTAGCTTTAAATGACCCCATCACATGTTCACACCCACCCCCGCACGCAGGACTCTCGCGTGCGCCCGCCTTGTCTCTCCCGCCATCAAACGACAACTCTCACTCCCGTCCCCAAATTCGCTCTTTCTTTCCTTCCCCAGGCCGCCGCCGCCCGGCCGGCGAACCCCACCGCCTCCCGCCCGGCCGCCCCCGCCAGCCGCCTGACTGGTCGTGTATTGCCTGTGCCTGCCTCTGCCAAGCGTGCGGCCATGGTAAAGAAGAGAAGAGAGAGAAAGAGAAACACGCTCATTTTGCGAGGCTAGCTTTTTCTTTTTTTCTTTTTGAGTGACGACGGCCCGGGGCCTCACACTCTCCCTCTCCCTCTCTACCCCAGGCCTCCGCCGCCCCGGCCGTCCACCAGGCCGTCAACTATGAGGCCATTGCCGCCGACATGGACCTGAAATCCCCGCTGGAGATCATGGACTACGTGAGTGGAACGGCGCAGAGAGAGAGGAGAGCCAGAGTTTCGGGGCGCTCTTGGCCCACCCCGACCCCCCCAAAAAGCATCAACACCCTCACTTTCCGTTTCCATGCTCATTTGCTCGTAGGCCCTCGCCACCTTTGGCTCCGACGTCGCCATCGCCTTCTCCGGCGCGGAAGACGTCGCCCTCATCGAGTACGCCCACCTGACCGGCCGCCCCTACCGCGTCTTCTCCCTGGACACCGGCCGCCTCAACGCGGAGACCTACCGCCTGTTTGACGCGGTGGAAAAGCATTACAAGATCAAGATCGAGTACACGTTCCCGGATGCCCAGGAGACCATGGACTTTGTACGGGAGAAGGGCATGTTCTCCTTTTACGAGGACGGCCACGGCGAGTGCTGCCGGGTGCGCAAGGTCCGCCCCCTGCGCCGCCAGCTGACGACGCTCAAGGCGTGGGTGACTGGCCAGCGCAAGGACCAGTCGCCCGGCACGCGCGCGGCCGTCCCCGTCGTCCAGGTCGACCCGGTCTTCGAGGGGCTGTCCGGCGGCCCGGGCTCCCTCATCAAGTTCAACCCGCTGTCCAACGCGACGTCCGCGCAGGTGTGGGGCTTCCTGCGCGTCATGGGCGTGCCCGTGAACGAACTCCACGCGTGCGGGTACGTGTCGATCGGGTGCGAGCCCTGCACCCGGGCCGTCCTCCCCGGCCAGCACGAGCGCGAGGGGCGGTGGTGGTGGGAGGACGCGGCCGCCAAGGAGTGCGGCCTGCACTCGGGCAACATCGCCGACTCCGCCGCGGACCAGGCGGCCAAGGAGGGCGCGCCCGACCTGTGGGGGGCCGGGTCGGCGGTCGCCACGGTGACCAAGGCCGAAGTCGAGGCGCTGCTCTCCGCTTCCGGCACCCGCCCGGGGCCTGCCACCCTGGTCGCCCTGTACGCGCCCTGGTGCCAATTTAGCCAGGGCCTGGAGCCGGCGTACGAGGAGCTGGCGGCCAAGTACGCGGGGTCGAAAGCAGTGCGGGTGGCCAAACTGCGCGCGGACGAGGCAGAAGTGCGCCCCTGGGCTGAAGCGTCGTTGGGCCTGCAAACCTTCCCTACTCTGACCCTCATCCCTTCCATCGGCAAGCCCGTCAAGTACGGGTCGGACGACCGCAGCGTGGACATGCTGGACAACTGGGCGGGGGCGGTGGCCGGGTTTGAGTGAATGGAAAAGAGTGGGCGAGGTCCCGGGTATTGCGAGAGAGAGAGGGGAGGGCGTGTTGATTTCATTTCACTGTTTTGAAGCACGCCCGCACGTCTCCCTTTTTCTCCACACACACCATGTGGGCTACCACTACGATGCATCAGGTGAGGGCACGCTACACGCCGGCGTTAGCGAGCGTTCGTGGCGGGCTACGAGCGACCGGTCAGCGAGCACATGCAGGGGGCGACGAGGCGAAAGGCACCCGCCGATGGGGGCCTAGCCAACGGCCGCGCTCCCCGGCGCCCACCCGCCCGCCACCCCTCCCGACCACGCACATTGCACCCTCACAGCCTCACACCACCTCCCTCACCCTCAGCCGTCGGTCAGCACCCGCGCCCCCGGCGTTGCCCGGCGCGTTGTCGTTTCCGCTGCTCGCTCGCCCGCCGACGTAGCAGCCCCCGCAACTATGCCAGCCAAGCTTGCCCTCGCGGCTTTAGCCCTGGCCATGTCCCTGGCGGGTCCGCTTGCTGGTCCCGTGCATGCCATTTCCGGGGGCGGAGGTAAAGGAGAGAAACTAGGAGGCCAACCTTCCCGCGCTCTCTCTCTCATCATCAACCTCACCCTCACCCTCCACAACTCTCTCTCCCTTTCCGTAAAAAAAAAAAAAGGCGACCTCTCCGAAGCCAACTACAAGGACTTGACGGGCATGGACCTGCGCGGCAAAAAGCTCTACAAAGCGCAATTCCGGGCGACGACCTTCGACAAAGCGGGTGAGAGAGAGAGAGAGAGAGAGAGAGAAGAACGCGTCTATCCATCCAACCCATCCATCATCAGTAAATCTCTCATCACTTCTTCCTCTCCTTTCTTTTTCAGACTTGTCCGGCGCCAACATGTTTGGGTCCTTCTGCGAGGGCGCCTCTTTCATCGGCACCAACCTGCGCGGCACGGACCTGGAGTCCGTGGACTGCAAGGACTGCAACCTGAGCGATGCTGTCTTGGAAGGTGCGCTGGTCACAAACATGCAGCTTGTGGGGCGCAAGCTGACCATCACGGGGTCGGACTGGACGGACGTGCTGTTGCGCAAGGACGTGAACAAGGCGCTGTGCGCGATCGCGGACGGGGTGAACCCGACAACGGGCGTGGCGACGCGGGACAGCCTGAATTGTCCCTGAGGCAGAAAAGAGACTGCCCCTGCTCCCACCAGCGCCCCGCCGGCGGGTGGAGGCGGGCCCGCCGTAGGGGCGGGTGAGAGGCTGGGCAGCGGCGGGAGGCATTTGCGGGGGAGGTAAGGCGGCTATGTAAACAGTGTGTGTGTGAAAATGGATGAGATGGAAAAAAACATCTCGGTCTTTCATCACACACATGAACGCGCACGCACCGCTCTTCTCCACACCGCACACACACAGCGCTGGTCTCCACCACTCACATCTCGGGGGACAAAATCAAAAAAATAAAGAATGCACACACACACACACACGCAAGCGCCCCCCCTCCCCCACACAAGAAAGGCTCCTCCATTCCAAAAAACCTTTCTCCCCATCCATCAGCCTCTCTCTTCCCAAATTCTCACTCGTCCTCGCCCTTGGAAAACGGGTTCAACCGCTTCAGGAAAGCAATGGCCTCCGTGTTGAGGAGCGGCTCGTCATACTTGTCGATGACGGCCGCAAACGCCTTCTTGTCCGCCCGCAGCGTCGCCAGGTTGGGGTCGGTCCGGATCTTTTTGTAGGCCGAGAACCCCGACTGCATGGCCCCGTCCAGGGCCTCCAGCCCCGCGTCCACCTGGCCGATGGCCGAGTAACAGCAGGCGATGTTGTACTGGGTCGCCCGGTAGACCTGGGTGACGCGCGCAAAGTCGTCGCCCAGGTAGTTGGCGGGCTCCATCGCCAGCACGTTCTCAAAGTCGACCAGCGCGTCGGCGTGCTTCCCTGCATTGTACTTGACGAGCGCGCCCTCAAACAGGGAGACCCGCTCCGCCGCCAGCTCCTTCGCCTTGACGTAATTCTGGGCCTGTACCTCCTTGGTCCCCACCCCGTAGTTGCCCCCACCCCGCTCCGACTTGAACCGGCGCTCCGTTGCCGACAGCGTTTCGGCCTCCATGGAGGTCATGTCGCCGTACTTGCGCTCGAATTTGAGGTACACCTGCCCCGCGTTCCGGGTTTTGATGGCGTACATGACCTGCCCGAAGTTGAGGGCCTCCCAGATGTCGTCGCCAAAGGAGGCCGAGACCCGGACGAGCTTGTCCCCCGGCGCGATGGCGTCGTCGGTGTTGCCGAGGGCGGGGTCGGAGCGGGACACGTACGCCGCACCGTCCTTCCCGCGCGCCCACCGGACGCCCAGCGGCTTGTCCAGGTAGACCTCGTAGGTGGCGGCCTCGCCGGCAGCAGAGGCGGCGGGCGGGGAGACGGAGGACGTGGTGGTTGGCTCCGCGGTCGTCGCCCGGGCGGGGCGGGCCCGGCGGGCGAGGGAGGCGGCCTGGAGGAAAGAAAGAAAGGATGGTTGAGGTTGAGTGTTGAGCGCTCTCTTTTTTCTAGCCAGCCAAATCAGCGCCCTCCCCACGCCCTGCGCTCGCTTCACACCAGGCCGCTAGTCATGCACGCAGAGCATCGGCCTGAGAGGGCAGGGCGAGAGCGTGCCCGCCTCCTTTCCGGTCTTACCTTGGCACGCGGCAAGCCCGCCGACGCGGCCGGCAGCGCCCTGTGCAGCAAAGAGAGAGAAAGAGAGCGGTGAGATTGTTTGAGCAAGTCTCCTACGGGTGAGCGTGGGGCATTCAAGGGAACGAAGCATGCCGCGACACGGGTTTGGCGACAGATGATCGACATCATCAACGCCTCGGGGGAGCTAATGGGCGTGCGACCCTCGCCACTGCCCACACGGGCCGGCGCAAGTGGGGAGGCCGGCCACGCGCGGCGAAAGGAGCGAGAAATTGGGCCTCACCCTTTCTTCTCTCTCCTCCCTTCTCCATGCACGCCCTGTGCTCACCGGCTCGCCGCACGGGCAGGCGTCGCCGAGGCCAGGCCACGGGTGCAGGCGGCGGTGGTCAGCATGCTGTTATTTTGGGGGAGATGAGACGCTTTTGAAGTTGCTTGGGGGAGGAGAAGCGGAAGAGCGAAGAGCAGAATAGCTAACCGGTAGACATTTGCCTGCCCCACTTCTTCACTCTTCGCGTTTGCCTTTGCGCACGGCCCCCAAATTGTGGGAGAGGGCCCCGCTGCCGCGACTCGTCCGTCCTTCCGTCCTGGCGGGCACACACCACACGCAAAGCGGATCCCCTGTAAAAAGTGGAGAAGAGTGCAGCTCTTCCCTGAAGAAAAAACGCGGGAGCGCCGTCGTGCGGGCGCAGACATGTGCCGCCCCGCCCTCCTCGCCCTTTTCCTGGGCCTGGCCCTGCTGTCGCAACCACCCGGCGGCAGCGTGAATGGCCAAGCTAACGCAGGCAAACCGTGAGTTGACGACAGGGCGTGGGGACGGCGGAGAGGCGCACGCTTTCTCTTTCTCAACCTGCCTCCACTCCCTCTCTCTCCAGTGTCCGCCTCGTCCGCCCCGTCCCCGGCTCCTCCCTCCTGGAAGCGGACGCGGAAGGCCTCGCCCTCCTCCGGGCCCTCCCCCCCGGCGAGCCCGTCGCGCCTGTCGTCGTGATCGGGCCCTACCGGTCGGGCAAGTCCTTCCTCCTCAACCAGCTCCTCGGTGTCGGCTGCACGGCCGGCTTTGGCGTCGGCCACACCCGGGCCACCCAGACACGGGGCGTGTGGATGTGGAGCGCCCCGGTCGACAGGGCCGCCTTCATCGCGTCCGCCGGGGCGACAGCGCAGGGTGACGCAGACGCGGGCGCACCCAGGGAGGAGGTCGAGGCGGCGGCAACCACCACCACGCCTCCCCGCCTCCTCTTCATCGACACGGAAGGCTTCGAGTCCGCCGGCCAGGCCGACGCCTACGACGACCGCATCTTCGCCCTGGCCACCGTCCTCTCCTCCGTCCTCGTGTACAACCTGCCCGAAGCGCTACGGGAATCGGACGTGGAGAAGCTGTCCTTTGCCGCCCAGCTGGCAGACGCGCTGTACGATACGGCGGGCAGCCCGCCTGGCACGGCAGTAGGGGACGCCACCCACCTGCCAGCCACTGCCACCACGCCCTCACCAAACGCGGTCGCCCCGGGCGCGATGGTCTGGCTCATCCAGCGCGACTTCCTGGGCGGGCCGTCCGCGCAGGAGGCGCTGGACGCGGCCCTGGCGGCGGTCCCCAACCCGGGCGGCGACGCGGGCATCGCGGCCGTCAACGGCGTCCGGGCGGCCCTGCGCGTGGTGGCCCGCACCTCGACCGCGGCCTCGCTGGCCCAGCCGCACTTGGACCGGACGGCCCTGTGCGAATTGGGCGACGCAGCGCTCGCCCCCGCCTACCGGGAGGGGCGGGCGCGGCTGAAGGCCCTGGTCGGCCGCCTGGCCTCGCCCAAGCTCATTGGCGGCAAAGTCCTGGACGGCCCGGGCTTGGCGGCCATCGTCCACCAATTGGTCGGCGCCCTCAACGCCCGGGACGTACCGTCCGCGGGGGCCATCCTCGCCCACTTCAACCGGGATTTAGGGCACACGGTGGTGGCCGAGTACGAGGCGGCGATGCGGGGCGTCCCGCTGCCCGCGACGGAGGCCGGCCTGGAAGCCGCCGCGGCGTCCGCCCGGTCGGCCGCCATCGCCCACTTCAACCGGGCCCGGTTTGGGCGGGCGGGTGGGGGGTGGGGCGGAAAGGGCGGCGGCAGTGGCGGCGGCGGCGGCGGCGGCGCGGCGGTCGGCGACCCGCTCGCGGACGCCCTGTCTTCCGACCTCGCCTCCGCCTGGGCGGCCGCCCGGGACCGCAACGAGCTCGCCTCCTCCCGCGCCTGCACGGCCCTGGCGGTCGCCTGTGAGGACGGCATGGAGGGCGAGGCCCGGGCCGCCCTGCCCAGCATGGGCCGGTTTGCCGCACGGTATGCAGCCTGCAGGTCCGCCTTCGAGGGCGGGTGCGTGGGGCCGGCCGCGGCTGACGCGACGTCCCGCATGGACAAGGCGCACGACCGGGAGCTAGGCCGATTCACGGCTTCCTACAACGACCGCTTGGCGTCCGCGCTGACGGGCGGCGCGCTGGCCGCCATCGTTGCGGGCCGCTTTGTCTTCAAGGTCGGCCTCCTGGAAGGGCTGGGCTGGGCCGGGTTTGCCGTCCTCCAGCTCTACCCCAAGGCGTCCTGGCTGGGCGGCCCAGGGGGCAGCATGTATGAGACCCGGTGGTGGTCGGGCGGGGTCGTGCGGGCCTGGGAGGCGGTCGCCCGGTTCCCCGCGGTGTGGGTGGTCGTGGGGGCGTGCGCGGCCGTGGCGGCAGTCGTCCGGTGCGGGCGGCGCGTGCGTGCGCGCGCGGCCGCCCGGCGGAAACGAGGTGGCAAGGGGTCGTCACCGGCGGGCTCCTCCACCACGGATGCTGGCCGCGCCCGCCGCCCACCCGGCCGCCCGGCCGCCTCCATCGCGTCCCGGCTGCTGTACGGCAACAGTCGGGCGGGGGCGGCGGCGGACCGCGACCTGGAGGTGTGAGTGAGAGAATTGAGAGTCGTCGTTGACTGTGTTTTGTAGGCCCCTGTAGAAATCCTCTCATTCATTTCTTGCACGTCTTGCGCTCCGCCAGCACCACGTCCAGCGTTTCCCGGCCCGTCAGGGGAAGGCGGTATTGTGCCCACACCCGGTATACTGCCTCCGTCGCGGCCTTCAGGGCGGGGATCTTCAAGAACCCGTAAATGAACCCCAGGCCGACGGCCTCGTACAGCCGCTGGAAAACCTCGACGCCCGAGATGATGCGCCCCTTCCCGCTTTCCTCCCGTTGCACCGCATGGATCGTCGCCATAGCCGTCTCGTAAGGAATGCCGAACGCTGCGCCCGCCCCGGAGTCATATCCCTTATCAGCCACGTCAACAAACCAGATCTTGCCAGTCGCATCCCGGCGGCGGAGCATGTCGACCTCGCGCATGCAAAGCGGGCACTCTCCATCATAGAGCATGGCAATGGAGGCGGCCGGGGACGGCCACTGCGGGGATGAGGTGGAAGGTGCGACAGCCGCGTTGTCAAGGGAGGTGGCGGAGGTGGAGGTGGGGCGGGCGGGCGTGAGGCGTGCGTTCCAGGCGGGCAGGGCGCGGGTTGGAAGCGCAAACAGCGGGAGGATGCGAGCGGGCGCTGCCGTCGGTCCGCCTCCGCGGCGCATCAGCGCGGCGCTGGCCGCCCGGCCCACCACGCGCATGGCTAGGCGAGACATGCGTGCGTGTGCGTGTGTGTGTGTGCGTGTTGATGTCGCTGACGAAAGGAGGGAGCGGCGGTGCCCCGTCTCTGTGTGCTCAAAAGAAATGGAGAATGATAAAAAATGCACGTCGTGGCCGCGCATTTTTTGAGCTAACAACCGTCCCCTCTCTCTCTCTCGCCCTCTCTCTCTTCTCCACCATTCCCACACACTCTCTCAAGCCGCCACCGCCCGCCGCGCGTCCACGCTCTGCTTGAGCTTGGCGATCGCCTTCCCCGGGTTCAGCCCCTTGGGGCACACTTTCGTGCAGTTCATGATCGTGCGGCAGCGGTAGAGCTTGAACGCGTCGTCCAGGCTCTTCAGCCGCTCCTCCGTGTCCGTGTCCCGCGAGTCGATCACCCACCGGTACGCCTGCAGCAGCACGGCCGGGCCCAGGTACTTGTCTTCATTCCACCAGTAGGACGGGCAGGAGGTGGAGCAGCAGGCGCAGAGAATGCACTCGTACAGCCCGTCCAGGACTGCCCGGTCTTTAATAGTCTGGACGTGCTCCTTCCCATCCGCCGGCGGCGGCGCCTTCAAGTACGGCTGGATGCCTTTGTACTGAGCGTAGAAGTTGGCCATGTCGACGACCAGGTCGCGCACCACAAACATGTGCGGGAGCGGGGCGACGCGGGTCGGGGTGGTGGGAGAACGGTCAACCTTGGTCAGGCAGGCCAGGCCGTTGACGCCGCCAATGTTCATGGAGCAGGACCCGCAGATCCCTTCCCGGCAGGACCGGCGAAAGGATAGGGTGGGGTCGACCTCGTCTTTCACCTTGAAGAGGACGTCCAACATCATGGGGCCACAACTTGGGAGAGGGGAGGAGAGAGAGAGAAAAAAAGGGTTGAAAATGAGGTCGACGGCGACGGCACGGAATAAGCGATTGGCTCCTCTTTCTCTCTCCTCTCCCATCCGGCTCCCGCGCTCCAAGTCTCTCTCCTTTTGTCACCCACGCACCTATTGATGTCCACCTTGTACGTCTGGTAGTGGGGCTGGCCACCGGAGGCGGGGTTGTAGCTGGGGGTGGGAGTGGGGAGAAGAGAGCGAAGTGAGGGCATCGGTCCACAACGCGCCCCATGGCGGACTCTCCCGCGGAAACGCCGCCCGCAACCCCGGACGAGTCCAAATACGCCTGCAACCCACCACGGGGTGTAGGCCAGGACACACTGCGGGCACGCGCACGCTCTCACCGCTTCTCACCGGTAGATCTGGAACTCCTTCATGAGCGGGGCCTTGCCGGAAGAGGAAGAAGCAGACGCCTGCGCGGCGGCAGGTGCGGCCGCGCTGCTCTCCGCCACCCCGGACGACGCCGGCCCGCCCGCGGGCGGAGAGGGCGCGGTCGCCAGGGCCCGGGAGAGGAGGGACGCGCATGATGGCGCCCGGGCGGACCGGGCGCGGGCGGCGGCAAAGAGGGCGAGCATGGAGAGGAGGAGTGTTTTGCAGGAGTGAGGCCACAGCGCTGACTTCCAAGACTTTTTTTTTCATTTTTCCTCATTATTTGTTTTGCTCTTTTTTGCGCTGCTGCCTACCACATCCGACCGCTCCCTCCTCGGCAATGTGTCCTGGATAAGACGTTGAGCGCTCACTCTTGCATTTACTTGTGGCCCCCCCTACAGCGGCGGACTCACAGGCTCCGACTTGAGCGGGCGAGATGCGGGCGTTGATGGTGGCCGCAACTGCTGCCACCGCCACCCTCTCCGTCGCCGCCCCGCACCACCCGCCCCGGTCCAGCGCCGTCCCATCCACTTCGGGAAGGATTGCAGGACGAGTCGGCCTGGCTGGTGCCCACGCCACACACGGGTTGCGGGGCCGGCGAGGCACGCCCAGCCCTCACGCCCACCACCCTTGCGGCCACACGCGCATTTTCGCAGGCGCTGCTCCCTCCCCCACCGACGGACCGCGCGGCGCGCCCCGCCACCCCGCCACCACCTGCGCAGCTGCTCCATCGGGCACTGCATCTGGCGCGGCGGAGGGCGCTGACTGGCTGACCAGCTACGGCAGCGTCGTGGCAGCGGAGGAGGAGGAGGGCGGCGGTGAGCCTTCCCCGCCCGCCACGGCAGCGGCAGCGCCCGACCACCTCCCACCGCCTGCCGCTGCTGCTGCGTCGGCCTTGGCGGCCTCGTCCACCGCCGCGCGCCTGCAGGCCGCCCTCGCCCGGGGCGACCTGGCGTCCGCCGCCCGCCACGCGACCGCGCTGGCGGGCGAGGTCGCCTGGAGCCGCAACTGCGGCGGCGGCAGTGCCACGCCCTCCCTGGACGCGGCCGCCCTGGCCGCCGCGCTCGACCCCCTGATCCGGGGCCTGTGCGACGTGGCGGCGACCGTGAATGGGCGCCCCAGCCCGCGGCGCGGGAAGCAGCAGGCAGGCAGGCAGCCGGTGGTCTCCCCTGTGACCCACCCCGCACCCGCCCGCGCGTTCGACGACGCGTGGCGCGTGTTCCGGGCGGCCGGCGCTGCGCGCGCCCGCCCGGCCGCCTACGCGACCTACCAGGCCCTCATCACCGCCGCCCTGGACGCGGGCGACGCGGCCGCCGCCCTAACCGCCTTCGAAGCCCTGCGGTCTCCGCCTGGCGGGTCGCAGGGCGGCGGCGGCGGCGGTGGCGGCGGCGAGAGCGGTGGCCGCCGCCTGCGCCCCAACACAGTCACCTGGACGGGCCTCATCTCAGGGCTGGCCCGCCTGGCCCGCCGCCGCCGGGAACAGGCCGGCGCCGCGCCGGGGAAGGCCGCCTACGCGCTCTGGCTCGAATTAGAGGCGGACGAGCATGCGGCCCCGGCGCCGGGCGACGGCGCCGCCCTGGTGGTGGGAATGAATGCGTGCGTGCTGGGTGACGACCTCCCCCGCGCGCGCGCGCTGCTCGACGCGGCGACCGCCGCGGGCGCCAAGCCGGGCGCCCGCGCGTACAACGTCCTGCTGAAAGGCCACGCTGCGACCGGGGACACGCGGGCCCTGCCCCGCGTCCTCGCCGAAATGGCGGCGGCGGGCGCGGCCCCGACGCCCGTGACGTTCAACACCCTGGTGGCCGCGCACGCGCGCGCGGGCGAGCTCGGGGCCGCCCGGGCCGCCCTGGCCGCCTCCGCGGGGGCGGGCGCGCCCGCCGATGCCTGGGCCTGGGGTGCCCTAGCGCACGCCCTGGTCGGCGCGGGGCGGCGGGCCGAGGCGGAGGCCCTGCCCGCCGAAATGGCGGGCGCGGGCGTGCCGCCGTCCGTCATCCTGTGGTCCACCCTGGTGGAGGGCGCGGCCCGGGCGGGCGACCTCCCCGCCGCGGAGCGCCTGGCGGCCGCCATGGCGGCGGACGGGTGCCCGCCCAATGCTGTCACCTTCAACGCCCTGCTGCGGGCGCACTGCGTGCCCAGCAGCGGGGCGGCCGGCGGCGGCGGCGGCGGCGGCGGCGGCGCGGCGGAGGAGGGGGGGGGGGGCACGGGTGGTGGGGCCGGGCCGGCCGGGGGCGTGGGCGCGCGGGGGCGCCGCGGCCGGCGGGGGGGGGGGGGGGGGCGGGGGGGGGGGGGGGGGGGGGGGGGGGGGCCCGGGGTGGTGGTGCTGGGCCTGCCGAGGTCTTGGCCGCCCTTTCCCCCCTCCCCCTCCCTCCCCCCCCCCCCCCCACCACCCCGCCCCCTCCCACCACCACCGGTGGCGTCCAGGCCGCCACCGGTGGCGGCCTGGACGCCGTCGTCCGCTTGCTCCGCACCATGGGCGCCGCGGGCGTGCCTCCGGGGCTGGACACGTACAACACGCTGATGGCGGGCTGCCTCGCGCGCGGCCACCCGGGCGCGGTGCCCCGACTGTTCCGGGCGGCGTCCCGGGCAGGGCTGCGCCCCAACGCCCTGGCGTACACCACCCTCATCGCGGCTCTGGCCCGCCTGGGCCGCCCCGACGCGGCGGCGCGGGCCCTGGACGAGCTGGAAGCGGCGGCGGGCGCGACGGCGGTGGACACGGCCGCGCTGTCGGCCGCCGTCGATGCCCTCGCCCGCGCCGGCGCGATGGGTCCCGCCCGGGCCGCCCTGGGCCGGGCCGCCGCCGCCGCGTCGGCCGCGGGGGACCCTCCGCCGACCGCCGCCTACGGCGCCGCCCTCGCCGGCCACGCCCGCCTGGGGCAGACGGGGCCTGCGCTGGAAGTGCTGGCGGCGTTTGTGGGGGCGGGCGGCCAGCCGGACGGCGCCATGCTGGACGCGGTCGCGGGCGCCTGCGTCCGGTCCCGGGATGACGCGGCCGCCCTGGACGTTATTCGGGCGGTGGAAGCCCACGGCTCCCCGGCGGACAAGGCCCGGGTGAAGCGGACGATGGCCGGCCTGCTGCCCTCCGCCGCGTCCCCCGCCTCGCGCCAGCGGGCTGGGCGGGCGGGCAGGGGGCGGTCCTCTGCCGGCGCTGGTGGCTCGCCCCGCAAGTCGGAGGCCCTGGAACGCATCAAGTTCTGGTTGGGCCTACCCAACTCGTACTACGGCACGGAGGAGGAGGAGGAGGAGGGAGAGGCGGGCGGGGCGGCGGAGGTCACCGCCATGGGGGGGCGCGGGCGCGGGCGGGGTGTTCGAGGCGTGGCCCCCACGCCGCCTCCCGCTGGTGGTGGCGGCTCGTCCGCCCCTGCCCCGCCCTGGGCGCTGGGCGCGACCACCGACCGGACAGACGGCGGCGAGGAAAATGGCGGCGTCCTGGCGACCGTACCCGCCCCGCGCGGGCCCGGGTGAGAGAGAGAGCGGGGGAAGAGAGGAGAGGAGAGGAGCCAGCCGTGAGACAGAATTTGTTTGTTGTTGTCCCTGTGTTAGTTCATTGTCCCTGCGCGCGTGCGTGTGGCTTCTGCCTCATCCGTCGTTGAAATTACGCTGTCGTTTCAACTCAAAATATAACAAAAAAAACTCTTTCTCCCCCCCCCCCCGCCC
>Ga0315287_10001017_pt1 | contig 25282 bp, 18 predicted proteins | sample YL17G11_0_MG_FD_205037 | JGI IMG/M metagenome (GOLD analysis project Ga0315287, IMG submission 205037) | Sediment microbial communities from Yellowstone Lake, YNP, Wyoming, USA - YL17G11_0 | ecosystem: Environmental > Aquatic > Freshwater > Lake > Sediment | place: USA: Wyoming | collected... | reverse complement strand
TGAAGGAGTCGGTTCCCGTGTTGATCCACTCCAGCAGCGCGGTGTCGCCGATGACCTCGATGATCGCGTCGGGGTTCTTTTCACCGGGCACCTGCAGCAGCAGGCGGTCCAGGCCGACCTGTGTGAGCGTGAGCTCCTTTGTGCCCTGGGGGTCGACGCGGTTGCGCACCACTTCCTGCACGCCGTTCATCTGGTCGGCCGTGGGTTTGCCGCCGGTCTCCGGGACGGCCTGCAGCAGCACTTCCACGCCGCCCTTCAGGTCCAGTCCCAGCGTCACGATCGGCTGGTGCAGGCTGAAATAGCGGTACACCGGGTTGGCCAGCGCGATCAGGGTCACGACGGCAACAAGCACAAAGTTCCACGCTTGGCGGCTCATCAGTCAAGCTCCTCTAAATATGGCCGGAAAAAGTCGAACGGTCATTCTAGCACCGCCTTATGAGCCATGCAAGCTGTATACTTACGCACTACTGTGAGGGGGTACCAATTACCAGCGGTGCTCGGGCCCGTGCTGGCCAGCGTCAAGCTGATGGTGCTGACCGGCGGCTTTTGCTACGTCTGGTTATTGTTCTATTCACCGCAGCTGCACGGGCCGCCCTGGGTGTTCATCTTCAGCTACGTCGTGCTGGCGGCGCTCACGCTGCTGCTGTACCGCAGCTTCAGCGGCGTGCCGGAGCGCCAGGAGCGCCAGTATCTGGCCTCGCTGGCCATCGACCTGCTGGCGGTGGCGTACCTGTTTTTCCTGCATCCGGCGGCGCTGCTGGTGATGCTGCTCGGGCTGGTGATCGCCACCGGCTTTTATAACTTCGTGCTGCCGCGCACCAGCGGCATCCTGCTGTTCGGGCTCTCCGCCGTCTTATACGCCACTTCGGCGGTGATCGGCTACTACTCGCCAATGGCGACGCTTTCCGGCCGCGAGCTGATGGCGGACCTGATCCTCGGGCTGGCCGGGCTGGGCGCCGTCACCTTCCTCACGCGCAAGGTCAAGCGCGGCATCGACTCGATCTACGGCGCGGCGGACGAGCTGGCGCTGGAGCTGTCCACCCACGCTGTCGACGCAGCGATTTCCGTGGACGAGCTGACGGAGCGCAACCGCGAAATCCAGACGCTGCTGCAGATCCTGCAGAACATCGGGTCGATCCTCGACTGGGACGAGCTGTTCGAGAGCATCGTCGTGGCCTTCCGCAACCGCTTCAGCTTCGATAAGTTCAGCATCTACCTGATCAACCAGGAGACGGGCGACCTCTGCCTGCGCGTCGAGTCGGGATCGGACAAGGCCACCGGCGCGGCGAAGTGCGTCAAGCCGGGGCAGGGGCTCGTCGGCTGGTGTTACAGCCACGTCCATCCCGTGCTGGTCGACGACGTGCGCGAGGACGAGCGCTATACGCAGTTTAACGAGCGCGGCAAGCGCATCCGCAGCCTGGCCTGCCTGCCGCTGGTGTTCCGCGGCGACCGGCTGGGCGTGCTGTGCCTGGACAGCGAAAAGCCCGCCTGCTTCGACAAGAAGTCGTTCGAGTTCCTGGAAAGCATGGCGCCGCTGATCAGTAACGCCGTGACTAACAGCCTGAGCTATACCACGGTGAAGACCGAGAGCTTCACCGACAACCTGACCGGTCTCAACAACCACCGCGGCTTCATGGAGAAGCTGCTGCCGCTGCTCGAGGACGCCTACACCGACGAGTTCCCGCTGGGCGTGATGATGATGGATATCGACGACTTCAAGAAGGTCAACGATACTTACGGCCACCTCGTCGGCAACCTGATCCTTACTGACCTGTCGGACATCCTCAAGGCCTTCTTCCGCGGCAGCGACCTGGTGGCGCGCTACGGCGGCGAGGAATTCATCGTCGTGCTCAACGGCACGCCGTCGGACATCGCCCCGCGCATCGCCGAGCAGCTGCGGCGCAAGATCGAGGCGCACCAGTTCCCGATCTCGCTGCAACGCGATACCTTCAAGCAGGTGACGGTGAGCATCGGCCTGTCCTGCACGGCCGACAGCAACCTGCAGATCGAGGTGGTGCGCGGCAGCCGCGTGCGCGGCGAGGCGGACGTCTACCTGCGCAATGTTGAGGACGTCGCGGCGCAGCTGCTCGACAACGCCGACCAGGCGCTCTACGCCGCCAAGCGCGGGGGCAAGAACGTGGTCATGCTGTCCTACCACTACCCGCTGCCGATGATGACCGGGCTGGAACAGGCCGACGAGGAATAAATTCCGGACGCGGTCAATTCTGGCAAATCACCGATTTGGGCGTAACATTTGGGCGCCGCCGATCATCTGTTATGTTGCGGGAAGGCATGTACTTGTAAGCGAAGGACTTGGCTTCCGGGCCCACCTTGACCAGGTGGGCGTTTTATTTGGGGGCTGATACCCGCAGGAGGCGCTACATGCCGGCTGAAAATGAAGGGAATGAGCAGCAGCGCGGATCCCAGCTGCGCCGCGACGAGACAATCAAAGTCGTGCCCAAAGGGTGGGGCGAGGAGCGCTGGCTCCACAACGACGAGCTGTACTGCGGCAAGATCCTCATCCTCAAGCAGGGCAAGCGCTGCAGCCTGCACTACCACAAGCTCAAGACCGAGACGTTCTACATCATGCGCGGCCGCCTGCGCATGGAGCTGACGGACCTGCGCAGCGCGCTTTTGCAGCCGCCGCAGATCCGTGAAGTGCACGAGCTGGGCGAGGGCGAGGCGATCCTGCTCAAGCCGGGCGACGTGCACCGCTTCACCGGCCTGGCGGACGAGACGTGGATCTTCGAGTTCTCCACCCAGCACTTCGACGAGGACAGCCACCGCATCCAGAAGGGCGACTAGCCGCGCGCCCATGCTGGTAGACTGCGCGTTATAATCGCGGCGCAGTGAAGCTCAGGTGGCGGGATATCAGTTTACAGAGCCTGGGGCTTTGGGTTCCATCAAAGCGAAGGCCAGGTATCAGTGCGTGGATTTGGCTGACGCTCGCGCTAATGCTCGTGTGGACATTCAAGATCAGGCCTTTGCCGGCGCTGGCGCCTTACGAGTCCACTTTCGCGTGGCTAGACGATTACATGTTCGCTCTGGCAGGCTGCGTGCTGTGGATCTGGATCGCCTTCTACCTCAAATCCTGCACCTCCATCATGCTAGGTCTCATGTTCTTGAACGGCCTTATCTCTATCGCAGTATTCTTCTTCGGCTGGCACGATCCGAAGTCAGCCGCAGCTGCCACTGTTACCATGTTGTTCCTCCTCGTGCTGGCGTTTTGGAAGAGAGTCAGCAAATGGCTCGACAGGCTGACCGAGCAGCTTAAAGCTACAGCTGAAGCGCCAACGAGTGACACCCAACCTCCCAGTCCCCCGGAAGGCCAACCCTGACACGCTGCAGCGTAGTCTTCATTGCTGCGCTGCGATAAGCAGCTTGTGAGACGCCCGCGCGCGGCTGATCCTATATAATTTATGCCGATGAAACTGTGGGGAAGATTCGTCTACTGGTTCTCCTGGCTGCTGATAATGGTGCTGGCCAAGCTGATGTTCCGCATCCGCTTTGAGGGGCGGCGCAACGTGCCGCCACGCGGGCCGCTGATCATCGCCTCCAACCACGTCAGCAACCTCGACCCGCCGCTGATCGGCATCGCCGTGCCGCGCAAGGTCCGGCACATGGCCAAGCGCGAGCTGTTCAAGGTCGCCCCGCTGTTCGCTTTCATGAAAAGCATCGGCACGATCATGGTCGACCGCGGCCACGGCAAGCAGGCGCTGCTGGACGCGGTGGCGGCGCTGAAAAGCGGCGACTGTGTGGTGATCTTCCCCGAGGGCACGCGCAGCCCCGACGGCCGGCTGCACAAGGGACACTCCGGCATGATCATCATGGCCGTGCGCGCCGGCAGCCCCGTCGTCCCGACGGTGATTTTTGGCAGCGAGAAGGCGATGGGCAAGGGTTCCAAGCGCATTCGCAGCGTGCCGGTGACCGTGCGCTTCGGCGAGCCGTACACCGTGGTGTACAGCGGCGAAGGCGAGTCGGTGCCCCGCGACGTGCTGGAACGCGAGTGCTTCGCCGTGATGTCGCGCATCGAAGCGCTGCTGCCCGCGGAGATGCGCCCCACCGCCGAGGAGAAGCTCGCCTGGTACGGCAGGTCGGAATAACCCCGCCCGCGCCGCGCTATCATGTAGCCATGATCAAGCTTGGGCTGATCGGCAGCGCCGGCCGCATGGGCAGCGCCCTGCGCGAGCACCTGGCCGGCGAGTCGGACATCGCGCTTGCCGCCACGCTGGAAGATAGCGAGCCGCTGGACGCGTTCACAGCGGCGCGGCCCGACGTCGCCGTTGACTTAAGCCTGGGGCGCGGCGTGGATGCGCACGGGCCGGCGATCGTCGAGGCTGGCATCCCTTACATTGTCGGCGCCACCGGCTACAGCGCGGCCACGCTGAAGCGTCTCGGCGAGCTGGCCGAGCGGACCGGCACGGCGGTGCTGGTCGTCCCCAACTTCTCGCTGGGGGCGAACCTGATGATCAAGTTCGCCGCCGCGGCCGCGCGCCTGATGCACACGCCGGTGATCACCGAGCGGCACCATCTGGGCAAGGCCGACGCGCCCTCGGGCACCGCGCGCTTCACGGCGCAGCGCATCGCCGAGGCGCTGTCCGGCGACGTCTTGCACTCGCGCAAGTACGATGAGACGCTGCACGGCGTGCTGGGCGGCAGCGAGCACGGCGTGGCGATTCACAGCCTGCGCGGCGAGGGCTACCTGGCGGAGCAGGAGGTGCGCCTCAGCCTGCCCGGCGAGTCTCTCTCCATCGAGCATCGCAGCATCGACCGGCGCTGCTTTATGCCGGGCATCGTTTACGCGATAAGGAACATAAGTAAAGTGCGAGGATTGCAGATCGGCCTGGACACGATTCTGGAGGCGTGATGGGACTGAAGCTGGCAGTAGCTGGAGCCACCGGCCTGGTGGGCCAGGAGTTGCTGCGCATCGTCGAGGAGCAGCTGGACGGCGTCGAGGACTTGGGGCTGTACGCCAGCGCGGCCAGCTCTGGCCTGACGCAGAGCTGGCTGAACCGCAAGTGGCGGATCGCCGAGCTGGCGGGTTGCGATTTCAGCAAGTACGACGCGGCGTTCTTCTGCGTCGGCGACGAGCTGTCGGCGAAGCACGTGCCGCGTGCGCTGCAGGCCGGCTGCGCCGTGGTGGATAAGAGCAACACGTACCGCCTGTCGCCCGACGTGCCGCTGGTGGTCAGCGGCGTCAACGACGAGGCCATCAAAGCGAACAATCGCCTGGTGGCCAACCCCAACTGCTCGACGATCATCCTCGCGCATGCGCTGGCACCGCTCGCCCGCCGGTACGGCCTGCGCCGCGTATGGGCGGCGACATATCAGAGCGTCTCGGGCGCGGGCGGGCCGGGCGTCGACCAGCTCGCCCGGCAGATGTCCAACCAGGGCGCGCCGCACGCGCTGCTTAAGCGCCCGCAGACCGACGCCGAGTCGTTCGCGTACAACGTCGTGCCGGCCATCGGCAAGCTGGACGGGCTGGGCCGCTGCGGCGAGGAGGCCAAGCTGGTCGAGGAGACGCGCAAGATCCTCAGCCTGCCGCAGCTGTCGGTGATCGCCCACAGCGTGCGCGTGCCGGTGGTGATCGGCCACAGCATCGCCGTGACCGTCGAGCTGGACACGCACGCGGACCGCGACGAGCTGGCGAACGCCTGGTGGGAGGCGCCGGACGTGCTGTACATGGGCGAGGCGCTGCCCGAGCCGCTGTCCGCCGCGCGCCACGACCAGGTGGAAGTGGGCCGGCTGCGCCCCGAGCCGCAGCTCAAGCACGGCTGGTCGTTCTTCGTCAGCGGCGACAACCTGCGCCTGGGCGCGGCGCTCAACGGCTGGCGCATCCTGGAACTGATGATCGACGCGGGCGTCCTGGGCGCCGACCTGCCCGCGCGCGCCTTAAGAGAATCGCTGCTAAAGGAGAAGCAGGATGGCTAAGCGAGGCAAACCGGTATTCGGCCGTGTGCTCACCGCGGCGGTCACGCCGTTCAACAGCCACGGCGCGGTGGACTACGGCGCGGCGCTACGGTTGCTCAAGTACCTGCAGCCGCAGTGCGACGGCATCGTCGTGGCGGGCACGACCGGCGAGGGGCCGACGCTGACCGACAAGGAGCGCCTCGGCCTGGTCAGCTTCTACAAGGAGCACGCGCGGCGCGGGTTCCACATCGTCGCCAACATCGGCAGCAACGACACCGGCGAGTCGGTGCGCCTGGCGCGCGCCGCAGCCAAGGCCGGCGCCGACGGGCTGATGGCCGTCGGGCCGTATTACAACAAGCCCAACGCCGACGGCCAGCTCGCGCACTTCACCAAGGTCGCCGACGCCACCGAACTGCCGGTGATGCTCTACAACATCCCCGGCCGCACGGGCCTGCGCGTGGCGCATGACGTGATCGTCGAGCTGGCAGGCACGACGCGCGTCTGCGCGGTGAAGGATGCCACGGCGGATCTGGAGGGCACGGCGCGGCTGCGCAGCCAGACGCTCTCCGGCTTTGACATCTACTCCGGCGACGACAGCCTGACGCTGCCGATGCTCGCCGTCGGCGGCTGCGGCGTGGTCAGCGTGGCCAGCCACCTGATCGGCCGGGACATCGGCGAGATGATCGACGCCTACAACGCGGGCGACGTGAACACCGCGCGCGAGATCCACCTGCACTTCCTGGAGCTGATGACCGAGCTGTTCATGACCACCAACCCGATTCCGGTCAAGGCGGCGATGGCGCGGCTGGGCGTGGTCGAGGAGCGCTACCGGCTGCCGATGACGCCGCTGAACGACCAGCTGGCGATGCGCCTGGACAGCCTGCTGCGTGAGTACGAGTTCATCAAGCATGCCTAGCGGAGAGAGCAGGCAAGTGCAGGATGACGCACTGCGTGCTTTGATCGAGCGGCTGGCGCCAGTGGCGGCGCGAGCGCAGCACATCGCCGTGCTCACCGGCGCGGGGGTCAGCGCGGAAAGCGGCATCCCGACGTTCCGCGATGCGCAGACCGGCCTGTGGGCCAGGTACGACCCGGTGATGCTGGCGAGCTACGAGGGCTTCGTCAGCGATCCCGCCACGGTCTGGAAATGGTACGACGAGCGCCGCGCACAGATGCGCCAGTCCCAGCCCAACCCCGGCCATGTGGCGCTAGCGGAGTGGGAAGAGCGCTGGCGCGGGATGGGGCGCGAGTTCACGCTGATCACGCAGAATATTGACGACCTGCACGGCCGCGCCGGCAGCACGGGGATCATCGAGTTGCACGGCAACATCTGGCTGGCGCGGCCACTGGACGGTGCGATGAGCGACGCGCGGCGCCTTGACGATTGCCCGCTGGCCGAGTATCCGCCCTGCGATGCGCAGGGACGGATGCTGCGCCCGCACGTCGTCTGGTTCGGAGAGATGCTCGACCCCCTGGTGATTGAGGCCGCGTTCGATGCCGCCGCGCAGTGCGACCTGATGATCGTCGCCGGCACCAGCTCAGTGGTCTTCCCCGCCGCGGCGCTGCCGCACGCCGCCAGGCGCAACCGCGCCACGCTGGTGGAAGTGAACCCCAGCGTCACCGACCTGACGGCTGGCGTGGACTTCGCGCTCAGCGCGCCCAGCGGCGTCGCGCTGCCGGCGCTGTGGGAGCGAGTGCAGGCGTGTCTGGAGTCCGGCGTCTAGAGTCTAGAGTCCAAGGCCCAGAGTCCGAACTCAGGAGTAGGGGCGCAACCGTGCTTCTCCCGTCTTCAGGGCAACCGGCAGGTCGCCCTTTTCCAGTAGCGCAAGCCCCCGCGCTTGCGCACCTGTTCACTCAAGCCGGGGCGCTTGTGCTACTGAATACGTGTGCTGCTTGCGGCGCACGATCAAAATCCTTACCGCCTGCAAGGCGGCGCTCCCATGAAAGGGCCGCCGCTACCCCAGTCTGTAACCTGTCACCTGTCACCTGTAACCTGTCACCTGTGACTTGTAATCTGCTTAGATCAGGCCCAGGCGGATCGCGTCGCTGTGCAGGCTCTCGCGGAAGTTCGGATGCGCCAGTTCGATCAGCGCGTTGGCCCGCTGGCGGCGGTTGAGGCCGAACAGGTCGACGATGCCATACTCCGTGGCCACCCAGTGCACGTCGGCGCGCGTGGTGGTGATGCCGTAGCCCTGCGGGTGCTCGGCGACGATCTTGGTGAGCTTGCCGTTTTTGGCGTGCGAGACGAAGCCGATGATCGGCCGGCCATTCTTCGAGCGCGTCGCGCCACGCACGAAGTCCACCTGCCCGCCGAAGCCGCTGTAGATCTTCGGCCCCAGGTTGTCGGCGACCACCTGGCCCGTCAGGTCGATCTGCATGCAGCTGTTGATCGCCACGAAGTTGTCGTTCTGGGCGATGATGAACGGGTCGTTGGTGTACTCCTGCGGGTGCATCTCGATCAGCGGGTTGTTGTGCAGGAAATCGTAGGCCCGCGTGCTGCCCAGCACGAAGGCCGAGACGGTCTTGCCGCGGTGCAGGTTCTTGCGCTCGCCGTTGATCACGCCGCGTTCGAGCAGGTCGATCGCGCCGTCACTGAACATCTCGGTGTGGATGCCCAGGTCGCGGCGGTCGCCCAGCAGCCCCAGCGTCGCGTCGGGGATGGCGCCGATGCCCATCTGCAGGCAGTCGCCGTCGTCGATGATGCTGGCGATGTTCCTGGCGCAGGCGAGGCTGTCCTCGTCGATCGTGCCGCGCTCCAACTGCGCCAGCTCATGCTCGACTTCCACCAGCTTGTAGATCTTGCTTAAGTGTACGAAGCAGTCACCAAGGGAGCGCGGCATGCGCGGGTTGATCTCCGCGATCACGCGCTTGCCCATGCGCACGGCGGCCAGCGTCAGGTCCACGCCCACGCCCAGGCTGCAGAAGCCGTGCTCGTCGGGTGGGCTGAGCTGGATCATCACCTCGTCGAACTCGACGCGGCGTTCATAGATCAGCTTGGCAATCTCGCCGAGGAAGATCGGCACCCAGTCCGCGCGGCCTTCGTTGATCGCAGCGCGCGTGTTGCCGCCGGCGAACCAGGCGCAGTGGCGCACGCGGCCTTCCAGTGCCGGGTCCATGTAGTCCAGCGGGCCGAGAGTCAGGATGTGTGTCGTGGTGACGTTGGTCAGGTTTCCCTTGGCGTAGTCGGCGAAGGCACTCAGCAGATCGAGGGGGGCAGCGCCACCGGGGTGCACGTACACGCTGTCCCCTGACTTTACCTCGCGCACAATCTCGTCCATGCTCACGCGCTTGGACTGGTACAGCTCTCCGTAACGCATTGGTTGCTACCTCTGGTCTCTACTTATTGCCGCCGTTACCGGTCAGCTGGGCGTAATGCCGGCGCAGGTTGCCATTCACGCAGACCAGGCCGGTATCGAATTCGCGGTGTTCCTTGATCGCTATCTCCAGCGTATGGCCCGCGAATTTGAGCAGGTACGGCGTCAGCGCTGAGCTGAGTGCCCGCGAGGCCGTGCGCGCCACCAGCGCGGTGATGCGCGGCACGCAGTAGTGCACGATGTCATCCACCATGAACGTCGGGCTGAGCACGTCGGTCGGCCGGCTGGTCTCCGCCGCCCCGCCCTGGGTGATCGATGCGTCGATGATCACCGAGCGCGGCTGCATCGTCCGCAGGTGCTCGCGCGTAATCACCTTGTCGCAGATGCCGCTGAGCGAGTGGATCGCCAGCACGATGACATCCGAGCCGCGGACGACGCGGTTGATGTTGCCGCGGCTGGCGTCCAGCGTGGTCAAATAGCCCTGTTTTGTCTGCTCAGCCTTGATCAGCTGCGCCGGGTTGCTGTCGAGCATCGTGACGCGCGCGCCGAGGGCCTGGAAGATCTTCCCGCAGGTGTTGCCCATGGTGCCCGCGCCGATGATCGACACGTTGCACGGGGCGACGCCCGGTGCGCCCATCAAAAGCTTGCCGCGCCCGCCTTCGAACGTCTCCAGGTAGTGCGCGGCGATCTGCGGCACCATCCGTCCGCAGATGATCGACAACGGCGCGAGCAGCGGCCAGTTGCCGGTTTCGTCGACGACTTCTTCGAATGACAGCAGCGTCAGCTTGCGCTTCATGTAGGCCTGGCGCAGCGAGTCGGTCATCAGCGGTAGTTCCACGAAGCCGCCGAAAACCTGCTCCTCACGGATGAACGGCATTTCGTCGATTGACGGCGGACGGATGCGCAGCAGCATGTCGGGCCTGATCCAGGCTTCCTCGCGGCTGTAGGCGATGGTCGCCCCGCTGCGCGCGTAGTCCTCATCGGTGAACTGCGCACGCATACCGGCGCCGCGCTCGATGGTCACATGGTGCCCATTTGCGACTAATTCCTCCACGCCATAAGGCGCGAGCACAACGCGATGCTCCTGCGCGTTGTTATCCGCGATGATTCCGAAATGCATGGTGAAGCCCTCCGAGGTGAGACAAAATACCACCCGCCGCCGGCGCTGTCTATGCTTTTCGTGATCCTATGGACGGAACGCGGGCAGCTTTACGCGCACAGGCCCCTTTGATAGAATCTCCGTTCGCCTGGGGCGGCCCGGTCGCGCGGCCGGGTACTGATCGGAAGGAAGGAGTCATCGGTATGGCGGTTCCCACTGCAATGAAGCGCAACATCGCGTTGGTCGGCCACGGCGGCTGTGGCAAGACCACGCTGGCCGAGGCAATGCTGTTTGCCGCGGGCGTGATCACGCGCATGGGCGCAATCGAGGACGGCAACACCGTCAGCGACTACAACCCGGAGGAAATCCGCCGCCGCTACTCGATCTACAGCTCGATCCTGCCGTTCGATCACAACGGCCACCGCATCACGCTGATCGACTGCCCCGGCTACCTCGACTTCATCGGCGAGACGCTGGCCGCGCTCAACGCGGTGGACGCGGCGGTGCTGGTGGTCAGCGGCGTGGCCGGCGTGGAACCGCAGACGCGCGTCAACTGGCAGTACCTGGAGAAACTCAAGCTGCCGCGCATGGTCTTCGTCAGCGGGCTGGATAAGGAAAACAGCAGCTTTGACAACGTGGTGGGGGCGCTGCGTCACGCCTTCGGCAAGTCGCTGACGCCGCTGATCATCCCCATCGGCCAGCAGAGCCAGCTCAAGGGCGTGATCAACGTGCTGACGCGCCGCGCCTTCATCAAGGACGGCGACAAGTTCAGCGAGCAGGACGTGCCGGCCGAGATGCAGGACAAGGTGGAGGCGGCGCGCACGGCGCTCGTGGAGAGCATCGTCGAGCTGGACGAGAAGCTCTTCGAGCGCTACCTGGCGGACGAGCCGATCACCGACGCGGAGCTGGCCGGCGCGCTGCAGGCCGGCACGCAGCGCGGCGATATCTGCCCGATCATCGGCGGTTCGAGCAAGCAGCTCGTCGGCGTGCAGACGCTGTTCGACATGATCGAGACCGCGCTGCCGCAGCCGAATTTCCGCGGCAAGATCAGCGGCAAGAAGCCCAACGGCGGCGACGACAGCCGCGCGCTGGCGGAGGACGCGCCATTCTGCGCCCGCGTCTTCAAGATCTCCACCGAGGGCCAGCTGGGCGACCTGTTCTGGATGCGCGTCTATTCCGGCACGCTGCATTCCGGTGATACGCCCTACAACCCGCGGGCCAACGAAAGCGAGAAGGTGACCAACCTGCTGGTGATGCGCGGCAAGGTGCGCGAGGACGTGCCGCAGGCCAGCGCCGGCGACATCGTCGCCACGGTGAAGATCAAGACCTCCAAGCTCGGCGACACGCTGTGCGCCAAGGAGCACCAGATCATTCTGCCGGCGATCGAGTACCCCAGCGCCGTGGCCTACGAAGCGGTAGAGGTTGACGACAAGAACGACCTGGAAAAGACGATGTCCTCGCTCAACCAGTACTCGGGGATGGACCGTACGCTGCGCGTGATGCAGAACGAGGAGACCAAGGAGCAGGTGATCTACGGCATGGGCCAGCTGCACCTCGACGTGGCCGCGGCCTATGTCAAGGGCAAGGTGGGCGTGCAGCTGCAATGGAAAAGGCCGCGCGTGCCGTATCGCGAAACAATCACCACTACTGCCGAGGCGCAGGGCAAGTACAAGAAACAGACCGGCGGCCGCGGCAAGTACGGCGACGTGCATCTGCGGCTGGAGCCGAAGGAGCGCGGCACGGGGTTCGAGTTCGTCGACGCGGTTGTCGGCGGCGTGGTACCCAGCCGCTTCATCCCGGCGGTCGAGAAAGGCGTGATCGAGACCATGGAGGCCGGGCCGCTTTCCGGCAGCCGCGTAATCGATATGCGGGTCACGCTGTTCTACGGCAGCAGCCATTCCGTGGACTCGGATGAGCTGTCGTTCAAGGTCGCGGCGTCGATGGGCTTCAAGTACGCGTTCGAGAAGTGCGGCCCGATCCTGCTCGAGCCGATCTACAGCGTCGTCATCTACACCCCGGACAACTTCCTCGGCGACATCATGGCGGACGTGAACACACGGCGCGGGCGCGTCGGCGGCATCGACCAGGAAGGCGACCTGAAGGTCGTCAACGCGCAGATCCCGCTGGGCGAGCTGTACCAGTACATCAACTCGCTGCGCTCGATGACGCAGGGCCAGGGCTACTACGAGATGACGTTCAGCCACTACGAGCAGGTGCCGAGCAACGTCCAGGCGGACATCGTCAAGAAGTATCAGGCGACGCGCAAGGAAGAGGACTAGCCGCGCGGCTGACGTTCCGCAGTCCCAGTGCCCCGCAAGCGGCCAGGTTCGCGCGCCCGCAGCTCGCCGCCTGATTGCTGAAGCTGTGTGCCCGCAGCTGATGCTCTATGCACGGCGCACAGCCAATGTCACGAGCAATGGCATGCTTCCCTGCTGCAGCGCTGCCGCAGCTACTTGATTACGTTCAGGTCCGGCTGGGCTGGCTGCTCATCGTGGGGCGGCACGGCGGGCGGCAGCGGTCCGACCATCTCCTCAGATCCTGGCACGGGTTTCTGAGCAGGAGCCGGCCCCGTGCCGGCGCCCTGGCCAGCCGCCAGCAGCTTCTTCTGCTCGGCTTCCAGCGCCTGGATCAGGACATCCTTGGGAATCGCCCACGGCGAGTTGGGATCAGTGCCGGTCCGGTGGGCACCCTTGATGTCTCCACGGTCTAGCATCTTGCCTAGGGCATCGTCGCTGATGTTGTACGAGCCAGCGATGTCTTCTGCCTGGTCTCTTGTCAGCACATCAGGATAATTGGCGAACTGGCCCGGCTTGGCTTCCTCCCGCACGCCGGGAGTGGCCGGTGCACTGCTCGGTGCCGGGATGATCGCCTCGGTCTTGTACGGCGGGCGCGTGACCGGCAGCGGCAGGATGTTCTCGCCATCCTTGTCGAGGATGTAGCGGGCCGCGGTGTCGGCCACCAGGGCCAGCTGCGTGTCCGCCTGGGTTTCGATATCCGTCTTGGCTGTGAACTTCAGGTAGGCCAGCGTGCCGTCGCCTGACAGCTCGGTGACTTCGGTATTGCTGTCGATGGCGATCAGCACCTTGCCCTCTGTCTTATCCGGCTGCGCGTAGTAGATCGAGGCCGCCGGGTCGTCGTCAAAGAACTCGCCCAGCTCCGCGCCGCGGAAGCTGAGCTTGTTGATGTCGTAAGTTACGGTGAACAGGCCCTTGTCGAAGGCCGGCAACTGGCTGGAGTCCAGGCGTACAAAGATCGCGTCGTCCTCGCGCACGACGTCGGGGAAGTCCTGCGACAGCTCGACCGCCGGATCCTTGAGGCGCACTTCGAGGTCCAGCTCACGTGCCTCGGTCATGTCTTCGTCTTTCCAGGCCAGCTTGCAGAACAGCTGGAACTTGCCGGGACGGTCGGGCGTCCAGACGATGTACGGATCCTCGGTGACCAGTGTCACCAGCTCGTAGCTCTTCTCGGCGGTCAGCGGCTCAGCATTCTCCGCCGTCTCCTCGCCATAGCCGCCCAGCGCCTGCTCGCGCTTGCCGCCGGTGCCTTCCTCATCCCACGCCTGGTATTCGGAGCGGATGTCCTGGGAGCGCTCGCCGATGCGCGACGGGCTTTCCTCGACGGCTGCGGGGGCCATGTTCTCGGGCATCTCGCGCTCGGCGGCATTCACTTCGCCGGCGGGCTCTTCCCGCGTCTCCTCGCTGGACACTTCCTGAGCCTCACCGCCTGCGGCCTCCTTGGCGCGCGTGAGTCCCTCGTTGACGCCCTGCGCCGTCTCGCTGCCGATCTGCTGCGGCGCCACCATGTCGGCAAAGTCCTCAGGCTGCTCGGGGCCCATGATCATCCGGAGCTCGAAGACCTTGCTCTGCTGGCGGTGCTTCGTGCTGCTGGTGCTCTTGCCGTCGCCGTTGACAGAACTGGTTCCCATCGTCGCTGAAGGATTGACTGTGCCTGAAGGCGGGGTGACATTTCCACCGCTAGGCGAAATGTTGGCTCCGGCACCGCCACCACCGCCGCCCGCTGCCGGCGTGCCGCTGGCTGGTGCGCCGCCACCACCACCGCCCAAGCTGTAGTTCTGGTTGGCAGGCTGCGTACCGGGCAGGCCTGCTCCCGCCGGCGCCTGCGCTCCAGTATTCATCTGAGACTGCGGAGCGCCACTGGCGGCTGCGGGGCTGACGGGTGCCTGCGGCTGCACCGGCTGGGCGCCAGCGGCCGGCGCTGCTGCGGCAGCAGCCGGAGCTGCGGGTGCAGCGGCGGGGGCCGCCGGGGCCAGGGGCTGCTCGGCGACCGGCGGATTCAGGGCATCCTCCTTGGCCTTCGCCACCTCGATGTCCAGGCGGCCGCGCTCGGCCTCGGGCACCTCGCTGACCGTGCCGCCCTGCAGCGACCAGACGTACTGCAGATTGCGCTTGTCGGGGTTGTCGGCGACGGCGTAGATGTAGTAGTCCTCGCCGGGATTCATCTCGCCCGTCTCGGCGCCGATCAGCATCAGCGTCGGCGCGGGCTCAACCAGCGGCTGCTCTTTGCCGGCGCCCTCGCCGTACTGCTGCGCGCTGCGCGTCGATTCGCGGTACTCCGAGTCGTAGCCTGCGTTGCTCTGCGCAGTTGTGGGCGTATTGCTGCTGGTGCAAGCCAGCAGCGGCAGCGCCACCAGAAAAATCGCGGCATTCCTCAGTCGCTTCATACACTCGCCTTCCATCTTTGTCCGCCGCGCACGCAGCGCGTGCGGCATGAATCTGAAAGATAATAACAGTACCTGTGACGCGTCACAAGGTGCCCCTGTTCGCCGAGATCAAGGATACCATGCGCCCCAGGCTCTCATTGAGCGGGCAGGGCAGTCCGCGCTGTGCTCCAGCCTCGGCGACGGCCAGGTTCATGTGGCTGATTTCCGTCTCGCGGCCGGCGCGCAGATCCTCGCGCATGCTGCTGGAATTGCCGCGCGTCGCCTCCAGTAATACCCGCAAATCACTGCGCAGGCTCTGCAGCGTATGCGGCCAGCGGCGGATCAGCTTAGCGTGCGCCACTATGTCGCACTCGGCGAGCAGGCCGCCTGCCAGCGGGCCGTCCAGCAGCGGCAGCGCGTCGCCGTTGATGCAGTCCAGCAGCGCCGTCAGCGGGTTGGCGACGCAGTTCAGCGCCAGCTTGTGCCACTGCGGCACCTCGATGTCCGGCTCGGTTGCCACGCCAAGCCACGGCGCGTCAAGCAGCGCCGCAAGCTCCACCGTGTCGCCCTCCGCTCCGCGCAGCGGCCCGGCAGTCAGGTGGTTGGCGGTGCTGGTGACCAGGCGGCCAGCGTCGAGATACGCGCCGCCGTAGAGCAGTCCGAGGTGGAAGGCGCCCGCCACCAGACCGTTGGCCGACACCAAAACGCGCGTGGCAGATGACTGCCAGTAGGTTGCCAGCGCCGTTTCGACGTCCTGTGCCTTAACTGCCACGACCAGCCAGTCCGGCGGCTCCGCCAGCGCCATGCTGTCCGGCAGCGTGATGCGCTCAAGGTGCGGCTGGTATGGCGCACCTGCCACGTCGAGCGTGAGTTGTGCGACAGCCTGCCGGCGGGCGCTGTCACGCACCATCCAGACGACGTGGCAGCTGTGCTCGGCCAGCGCCGCAGCCAGCAGGCAGCCCACCGGCCCGGCGCCGACGACGCAGATGCGGGGCTCACTCATGGGCGGCTCCTTTAGCCGCGCGCCTGGCGCGTTTGGCGACGGTGGCAGCTGCCTGATGCTCGCTCATGAAGTGCTCCGCCTCCGCGAGGCAGTCGTGGTAATGGCCCATGAAGGTGCGCGGGCCGGGCAGGCTGTTGAGGAACACGCGGCCGTAGGTCATCGTGGCCACGCGGCTGTCCAGCAGGAAGACGCAGCCGAAGTCGCGCGTGCTGCGGATCAGCCGGCCGAAGCCCTGCTTGAGCTGCATCGCCGCCAGCGGCAGGCTGAGCTTGTAAAAGCTGCTCTCGCCGCGGGCCTCGATGGCGCGCTGGCGGCCGGCGATGATCGGGTCCTTGAAGTTGGCAAACGGCAGTTTTGCCAGCACGACGCAGCTCAGCGCCTCGCCCGCCACGTCGAAGCCTTCCCAGAAGCTGCGCGTGGCCAGCAGCACTTTGTTGCCGGAGTCGCGGAAGTCGATGGCGATCTCCTCGCGCGTGCCGCTGACACCCTGTACCAGCAGGCGCGCCTCGCCAATGCGCAGCGCCAGCCGGTCGGCGATGTGGTTCAGGTCGCGGTAGCTGTTGAACAGCACCAGGATGCCCTGCTTGAAGGTCTGGCAGACGCCGCAGACGACCTCCTCCAGCTGCTCCAGGTACTCGTCACGGCTGGCGCCCGTCGGGCCGGCGAGGTCGGTGGCCACCAGCAGCAGCGCCTGCTTAGCGTAGTCGAACGGGCTGTCGAGCTGCACCCACTGCGCGCGGGCCACGCCCTCGGCGTCGAAGCCCAGGCTGCGCTGCAGGTAGTCGAAGCTGTCGGCTACGGCCAGCGTCGCGCTGCTGAGGATCACGCTGTCCTTGGCGGCCAGCAGCGACTGGAAGTACGGCCCGGGATCGAGCGGCGCGGTGTTGTACTCCCAGCGCGGCTCGCCGCCGCCCGCGTCGCAGTTGAACCAGGTGATCGACAAGGGATCTTCGGGGCGCCACATCTCCAGCCCGCGGCAGGCGGCTTCCAGTTCGAAAGCCAGCGCCTGCACATCCATCTGGAACTGCGCGTCGTCGATGTACAGCTCGCTCTCCTCGGCACAGAACAGCGCATGCAGCAGCCAGGCCAGCTCGCGATACAGCGCCAGCACCGCCAGCAGGCGCTGCGCCAGCTTGGCCAGCAGCTGCATCACCTGCGCCTGGCCCGGCGTGGCCGTGCTCGGCGTCAGCTGCGTGCTCTCCGCGATCGGCAGGTGGCCCTTCTGCGAGGCCTGCAGCAGCAGGCGGTTGACCTGCTCGCGGATCTCCACGCCGGCGCGCACCCACTCGCCGACCTGGCCGCAGAGCTGCTGCACGCGGGCGAACTGCTCGCGGCAGACTTCGGGCACAGCAGTGGGCGAGAGTGCGAGGCGGCGTCCGCAAGCTTCGTGCTCCAGCACATTTTGCAGCCAGTTGGCGAAGTTCACCGGCTGCTCGTGGCTCACGGTCGCCGTCATCTGGTTGGTGATCGCCGACTCCAGGTTGTGCGCCTCGTCGAAGACAATCACCGAGGCCTTGCTCACCAGGTGTTCGCCTTCGCCGTCGCCTGTGCCATGCAGCGCGAACACCAGCGCGTGGTTGGTGATTGTCAGATGGCTGCTCTCGGCTTCGTCGCGGCGGGCGAAGAAATGGCACTGCCGCCGCTGCGGGCAGCGCTCGCCGAGGCAGGTGGCGAAGCGGCAGTCCAGGCTGCCCATGAGCTGCATGCGCTCCGGCATGCTCAGGTTCGGCGGCGAGGGGATGCCGTCGAGGTCCTGGTTCGGCTCGCGCAGGAATTCGCGCAGCAGGCGCGCCAGCAGCAGCACCCCCGGCACGCCGAGGGCCAGCATCCGTTCGCGGTGCGAGCGGGCCTGCGGGCCGGCGGCGAGCCATGTATCCTGCAGGCGCTTCAGGCACAGGTAGTGCTCGCGGCCCTTGAGCAGCGTGACCTTGACGTCCAGCATGTCGAGGATGCGCCGCATGCGCGGCACGTCCTGCTCCAGCAGCTGCTGCTGCAGGTTGATCGTGTTCGTGCTGATCAGGCAGAGCTTGCCGGAGCGTACGGCGTGCGCGGCCAGCGGCAGCAAGTAGGCCAGCGACTTGCCGACGCCGGTGCCCGCTTCGATGATCAGCGGCCGCGACTCCGCCAGCGCCTTGTCCACCTCCGTGGCCATGCGGATCTGCTGCGGCCGCTCCTCGTACTCGGTGAACGCTCCGGCCAGCGCCTCGCGCGCGGCGAAGGTGCGCTCCAGGATGTCTTGCGGCACGCTCTGGCGCGTGGCGCTGCCCGCGGGATGCTGGTGGGGGTAGAGTGGATCGAGGTTGACGTGGCCGGCGTGCGGCTGGCTCAGCGGGTCGTGGCGCTGATGCAGCTGCGCGGTAAAGATGCCCAGCGCTGCCTGCACGCCCGCTTCCAGGATCAGCTCGTCAAGCTGCGCCAGCACGTCGTCGGGCAGCTCGTGCAGCCATGTCTCCAGCTCCGCGGCCAGCGTCTGCAGTCCCTCGATGCTGTCGGGCGCGGGCATGCCCAGCAGATACGCCGCGTGCTCGGCGTAGGCGATCTGCGGATGGCCGTGCGGCCAGTGCAGCCGCAGATCGGCGGCGGCGGGCGACTCGGGGCTGGCGCCGGCGAGGCAGATCGTCAACTCGCGGGCATCCTCGAGCGGGCCGAGCAGCTCCGCCGCTGAGTTGAAGGGCCACGGGTGCTCGCCAGCCGCGGCCAGCTGGGCCGTGCCGGCCAAGCGGCGGGGGGAGTCGAGCAGGAGCAACAGCCAGCGGCCCACGCTTCCATTGTAGGCCAAGCCAAGCCGGCAAAAATGCGCGCTTTACTGCTCAGTTTCAACGGGCTACTGGAGCAGGGCTATTTAGTACCAGGGGTGATACTCAGGATGGAGCTTGGGGGCGCGCAAACTGTAAATCGTATCGTATTCATTCTTTACATTCGTGTAGCATTATGGTATACTCGCAGCGTTGCGGCTTCACAGGCTGCTGCAGCCTCGAAGCCGTTGTGTACTTTGCGAAAACAACTGACAACCTCTAACCAACCGACGAAAATGCAGGAGTTCTGTTGATGACCACTCTCACGCCAGATGAGCGTGACCGGGCGCTTAAAACCGCCACGGACCAGATCGAGAAGCAGTTCGGCAAGGGCGCCATCATGCGCCTGGGAGACCAGGCGCGGCGTGCCGAGGCCGGGGTGATCCCCACGGGCAGCCTCTCGCTGGATATTGCGCTTGGCGTGGGAGGGATACCGCGCGGCAGGATCATCGAGATCTATGGTCCCGAAGCGTCGGGGAAGACGACTTTGGCTTTGCACATCATGGCTGAAGCGCAGAAGCTGGGTGGCCGCGTGGCGATCATCGATGCCGAGCATGCGATGGACCCGGACTACGCCGGCCACCTGGGATTGAATATTCAAGAACTGCTGATCTCCCAGCCCGATACCGGCGAACAGGCGCTGGAGATCGCCGAGATGCTCGTGCGCTCCACCGCCGTGGACGTGGTGACGATCGACAGCGTGGCGGCACTCGTGCCGCGCGCCGAGATCGAGGGCGAGATGGGCGACAGCCACATGGGCCTGCAGGCCAGGCTGATGAGCCAGGCGCTGCGCAAGCTGACCGGCGTGACGGCACGCAGCCATACGGTGCTGATCTTCATCAACCAGATCCGCGAAAAGATCGGCGTGATTTTCGGCAATCCGGAAACCACCACCGGTGGCCGCGCGCTCAAGTTCTACGCCACTATGCGCATCGAGGTGCGCCGGTCGGACAGCATCAAACTTGGCACCGAGCAGATCGGCAACCAGGTCACGGCCAAGGTAGTGAAGAACAAGATGGCGCCGCCGTTCAAGAAGGCGCAGTTCGACATCATCTTTGGCAAGGGCATCTCGCGTACCGGCGACGTGCTCGACCTGGCCGTGGAAAACAAGCTGGTGAACAAGAGCGGCTCGTGGTTCACGCTCGGCGACGAGAAGCTGGGCCAGGGCCGTGACAATGCCAAACAGTTCTTCGAAGACAACCCTGAACTCCTGCTCAAACTGGAAGACCAGTTGCGCGCCAAGTACGGCCTGGCCCCGCGAGCTGTCGCGGTGCAGGCCACCGGCGCGGCGGTGGAGGTTGCCGAGAAATAGTCTCGTCAAACCAACGCTGATCAATCAGGAGTGCTGAATGGTGTGGGTAATCGCAGGCGCCGTCATAGCGGTAATCGCTGGCGTGGCCGCCGTGGTCTTCGGGACAACCGTCATCGTCCCGCGCACGACAGCGCGCAAGGTCGAGCAGGCCAAGGCCGAGGCGGAAGAGATCATCAAGCAGGCGCGCCGCGAGGCCGAGGATAAGGCCCGCGCGATCGTCAAGGAAGCCAAGGACGAAGTCGCCGAACAGAAACGCGAGGCGGAAAAGGACATCCGGCGCCGCAAGGGCGAGCTCGAGCGCCGTGAGCAGACTTTCTACAAGACGGAAGAGAAACTCGCCGAGCAGCTGGACAAGGTCGACAAGCGCCGCACGGAGCTCGACCGCCGGCAGTCCAACATGGACAAGCGCGAGCAGAAGCTGGAGCTGCTGGAAGGCGAAAAGCAGGCCGAGCTGGAGCGCATCGCCTCCCTGGACCAGGAAGGCGCGCGCAAGGAAGTGCTGGCGCGGGTGGAGGAGGCGGCGCGCTACGACGCCGCGCAGCTGCGGCGGCGGGTCGAGGACGACGCGCGCGCCGAGGCCAACGAGACCGCGCGCAAGGTGATCGTCAAGGCAATCTTCCGCTGCGCCGTGGACCACTACAGCGACAGCCTGATCACCAGCGTCGAGCTGAAGAGTGACGAGATGAAGGGCCGCATCATCGGCCGCGAGGGCCGCAACATCCGCGCCATCGAGGCGGCCACCGGCGTGGACGTGATCATCGACGACACGCCCAACGTCGTCGTGCTCTCCAGCTTCGACGGCGTGCGGCGCGAGATCGCGCGCCAGTCGCTGGAACGGCTGATCCAGGACGGGCGCATCCACCCGGCGAAGATCGAGGAGATCGTCGAGACCTGCCGCGAGAGCGTCGCCGAGGAGATCTGGCGCGCCGGCCAGGAGGCGACCTTCCGCACCGGCATCACCGGCCTGCACACCGAGCTGATCAAGCTGCTGGGCCGGCTGAAGTACCGCACAAGCTACGGCCAGAACGTGCTGGCGCACAGCATCGAGGTGGCGATCCTCTCGGGGATCATCGCCGCCGAGCTGGGGCTCAATCCCAAGTTCGCCAAGCGCGGCGGGCTTTTGCACGACATCGGCAAAGCCGCCGACGCCGAGATGGAGGGCACGCACGCCGAGGTCGGCGGACGGCTGGTGAAGAAGTTCGGCGAGCACCCGGTGATCGTCAACTGCGTCGAAGGGCACCACGGCGACGTGGAGATGACCATCGAGGCGGCGATCGTGCAGGTGGCCGACGCCATCAGCGCCGTGCGGCCGGGCGCGCGCGGCGAGGCGCTGCAGAGCTACCTGCAGCGGCTGCACCAGCTGGAGGACCTGGGCAACAGCTTCGCCGGCGTGGAGAAGTGCTACGCCATCTCCGCCGGCCGCGAGCTGCGCGTGCTGGTCAAGCCGGAGCAGATGGACGACGTGCTGACCTACGACCTGTGCCGCCAGATCACCAAGCGCATCGAGGACGAGCTGGAGTACCCCGGCACGATCAAGGTCACGGTGATCCGCGAGACGCGCGAGGTGGCCACGGCGAAGTAGGAGCGCGGCTTTTCAAGCCGCTCTTAAGATGCGGCCTGCCAGGCCGCGTTCCGATAAGCTGCGGGTTACAAACCCGCGCTCCTGTGCGGGCTACAAACCCGCGCTCCGAAAAGCTGCAGGTTACAAACCCGCGCTCCGAAGAGGCATGCTACATTAGTCCCGATCCGATCCCGGGAGGCGATGATGCGTCCGATCCATGCTGCCGCCTGCGTGCTGTTCGCCAGCCTGCTGTGTGCCCTGCCTGCGATGGCCGCCGAGGTGTACCTGGGCGTGCGCCACGAGCCGACCACCGACCCGCCGGGGCTGCTGCTCACCGTGGTGCCCAACTCGCCGGCGGACAGTGCCGGCCTGCTGACCGGCGACATCGCCGTCGCCATCAACGGCCAGAGCATCGAGGGCAGCGGCATCACCGGCGCGGAGGTGCTGGTAGCCGCGCTGGCGGGCAGGCAGGTCGGCGACATTGTCACATTCAGCGTGATCCGCGACGCGCCCGACATCCAGCTGTTGCGTGGCGGGCAGCCGGTGGACACGCCGTTCCCGCTGCTGGACCTGCCCGAGCTGGTACAGAACGCCGCACCCGATGAGCAGATCACGCTGACGTCAGTCAAGCACAAGCGGCAGCTGGAGATCGCCGTCACGCTGGGCGTGCGGCCCAGCACGCAGGGCCTGTCCATGCCGCCCAACGACCAGCTGGCCTGCGACCTGCCCGAGGAGCACCCCGAGCTGAGAACCTTCCTTGACGCTCTGATCGAGAAGCGGCTGATCCGCGCCGACTGCGACGACCTGTTTGCGCGCCTTAACGCACGCGCCAGCCCCTACGACGGCTACAAGCTGAGCCGCACGGTCTACCTGCTGCGCGACGGGCTGAAAGGCGAGGCCATGGGCCAGCAGATCAGCGGCGACCTGGCGGGCCACGCCGCCAAGGGGCTCGACGGCTATTACTCCGCCCAGGCCTACGCCGGCCTGCTGCTGGACATCCCGCGCTTGTTCGCCTCGGCGCCGTCGCTGCGCACCGGACTCACCGCCGAGCAGCACCTTGACGTGCTGCAGCTGATGCTGGAAACGGCGGCGGAGTACGTGCGCGAGGCCTTCGCCACGTTCACGCCCGAGGAGCTGCAGTTCATCGCCGACCAGCGCGACGACCTGACGGAGATCTTCCGCCAGTACAACTACATCCAGGAGGAAGATACCGATCCGCGGCGCATCCGCGGCAACCTGCGCCTGATCGAGCTGGCTAAGAAGATCGACTACGAGAAGCTGCTGCTGGCGCAGCTCACGCTGGCCCAGCTCGCCGACAGCCAGTACCTGGCCGGCCTGAAGTCCGACCTCGACAAGGAGTTCGCCGGCCGCATCATGGATTCCGACCTGCTGGTGCGCGACACGCCGTTGGGCAAGATGATCATCAGCGGCGCCGGCAGCACCTGGCGCCAGGGCGAGGAGCCCGCGCTGCTGATCGACCTCGGCGGTGACGACTTCTATACGACCACTGCGGGTGGCGCCATCGGCGTGAAGCCGGTCGACACGGCAGCTGCAGCACCAGCCGAAGGCGCTCCGGCGGAAGCTGCAGCTTCAACAGGTGAGACTGCGCCGCCAGAGCTGCTGAACCGGCCGGTCTCGCTGCTGATCGAGTTTAGCGGCAACGACGCCTACGAATCCACCACGCACTACAGCCAGGGCAGCGGCAGCCTGGGCTGCGGCCTGCTGATCGACATGGCGGGTGACGATGAGTACATTGGCACGCAGTGGGCGCAGGGCTGCGGCTACTTCGGCTGCGGCGCGCTGCTGGATATGGCGGGCGACGACACCTATCGCGGGCTGGAGCTGTGCCAGGGCGCTGCGATCTTCGGCACCGGCATGCTCGTCGACTACGCCGGCAACGACCGCATGGAAGGCCAGATGAAGTGCCAGGCCTTCGGCGGCGCGCACGCCGTGGGCCTGCTGATCGACGTGGCGGGCGACGACTACCGCTACGCCAAGGGGCGCTATCCGACGAACTACGGCGACGCGGGCATCTTCGACTCCTGGAGCCAGGGCTGCGCGATGGGCTTCCGCGAGATTGCCAGCGGCGGCATCGCCGCGGTAATCGACATGGCGGGCAAGGACTATAGCGAGGCGGGCAACTTCAGCCAGGGCGGCGGCTACTACTTCGGCTTCGGCATGTTCCACGACCGCGGCTGGGAGGCCGACCGCTACGTCGGCAGCCGCTACAACCAGGGCTTCTGCGCGCACCAGGCCGTCGGCGTGTTCCTCGAACAGGGCGGCGACGACTTCTACACCACGCGCCAGGCGGTGGCGCAGGGGCTGGCCTGGGATGAATGCACGACGACGTTCATCGACTACGGCGGCGACGACACCTACCAGGGCGGCGGCGGCTTCAGCCAGGGCGCCTCGGCGCACAACGCGCTGTGCCTGTTCTGGGATCGCGGCGGGCGCGACAGCTACATCTACGCGCCGGGCCAGGCGCGCGCCGGCGGCAACGACTACCACGGCGGCACATCGCTGTCGCTGTTCGTCGACGAGGGCGGTGCGCCGGACTTCTACGACTGCCCGCAGAGCGGCAACGACCTGGCCTGCGGCTGGCCCGAGCACGGCTTCTACGCCGACCTGCCGGGCACGCTGAGCGACGCACTGGCGGCGGACAGCTGGCGCGAGCTGTGGGTGCAGCAGGAAGAGAAGAAGTAGGCAGTAGGCAGTAGGCAGCAAGAGGGTAGGACAGGACTCCGTGCCGGTCGGTAGCGGCGGCGTCTTCCCTGGGAGCGCCGACTTCCAAGTCGGCAATGATCTTAATCGTGCGCCGCAAGCGGCGCACGGATTCGAGCGCGCCAAGGGCGCACCAGTCTTAAGATGCCTGCCGGCATGGATGCCAGCGCTCCCAGAAGAAGCGCGCGGCTAGTACCAGTAGTCGTGGCGGTCGTACCAGTCGTACTCGTAGGGCGTACCGAAGCCGTGCAGGTACCAGTAGCCGTCGTAGTAGACGTAGTCGCTGTGCCACAGGCCGTCGTACAGCAGGATGCCCAGGTCGTAGTCGAACGGGTTGTGGTAGCGGTAGTGGTCGTAGTAGCCGTAGTCGTCGGACAACAGCGCCACGCCGACCAGTGCACCGCAGCCCGTAGCCAGCGGCAGCGCCGCCAGCAGCGCGACTGCGATCAGTTTGAAGCTTGCAAGCTTTCTCATCGCTATCGCCTCCATAAATAGTCTACCGCAAGAGGCGGCGCTCTGCACGGCTAAGGGCAAGGTAGCGGCGGCTTTCAGGCCGCCGGCTGTTACCGCGGGCTGCCGGCCCGCGGCTACCCAGTAAGGTCCACAGGCGGTGACGCCTATGGCCACGCGGTGACGCCTGTGGCCACGCGGAAATGGCCGCAAGCAGGGACGCTTGCGCTACCCAGCAAAGATTCGCAGGCCGGGACGTCCGTGCCACCGCGGCGACTCTGCTATCATCTCCGTATGGACCGGCAGACGTTTGAGAAGCTGTGCGAGTTGGCGCGGCTGGAGCTGACCGACGCCGAACTGGTGGAGTTTGAACGCAAGTTCAACCGCCTCCTGGGCTTCGTCGAGCAGGTGCAGGCCTACGCGCCGCAGACCGCGGGTCCGCCGCTGACGCTGGCCGAGC
>Ga0315287_10001016_pt1 | contig 25285 bp, 20 predicted proteins | sample YL17G11_0_MG_FD_205037 | JGI IMG/M metagenome (GOLD analysis project Ga0315287, IMG submission 205037) | Sediment microbial communities from Yellowstone Lake, YNP, Wyoming, USA - YL17G11_0 | ecosystem: Environmental > Aquatic > Freshwater > Lake > Sediment | place: USA: Wyoming | collected... | reverse complement strand
GCAGTGACCGCATCGATATTCTGTCCGAGGACGTTGAGTGAGGCGCCAAGACCCTGCAAGGCAAAGCCGGCGAGTTGGTCGTTTTCGAGTTCATCGCCGTCGTCGGCCCAGCCGAGCTCGCCACGGCCGCGTCCTGGGCCCTGAGGATATGGCTCGCGGCCACCACCACCGCCGCCACCGCCGCCATAGATTCGCCCCAGCAGCTGCTGGACCAAACCCTGTGCCGCGCTAATGTTAGCGCGAGCCTGGAGTAGGTTCTGGTAGCTTGGGGTGCCGTTACCGCTTGTAGCGGCGACGGCAAGATTTGCAGATAAACCTAAAGCTGCCATTGCTGGTAGCAGGCGCCAACGCGTCGGTGCAACAAAACGTGCCATGAATTCCACTCCACTACTGATTTAAAAGGTGTCACCAAAGTGTCTCTGCATATCTCCTTAGCAAGGGGCGTACCAACTGCTCCTGGATTTAAAAACCAAGTGATTATGATGGGATACGTCTTTGTGGAGCAGGGGCACTGGTTGCAAAAGCGAACCAGCTCGTCGTTTCAGTCGCATTTTGTCACCGCCTCGCACCGCGCATAGTAACCATAACCACTGAATAGAACGACGCAAAGACGGCGTAGAGTGGGGGCGTCCTCAGACTTCAGTATGGAGCCGACTCCAGCGGTCCATCTAACGCGTCAATTCCACTCAACTACCAAGAAATATGAAACAACTGACCGGGTCGTGGTTTATAGGTACGGGCTCGGCCCGTATCAACACCTCAAGGGAGATCCCGATGAAGACGCCTTTAGCCATCAGCCTCTGCACTTTTGCCCTCGTGGCTTGCAGTATCGATCGCCACACCGAATCGTCATTAGCCGGTGCACCGCACAACTTTTCGCTGCTTTGTGAGGGCGATGGCGGTGACAGATCGTTTCGCATTTATGAAGGTCAGGGTTTGCTGACGGAATATGGCAAAGATGCGGTGACGTTTCACTGCGAACAAATCGTCGGACTGGACGATGAGCTTGTGAGCAGCGGGGCGAAAAAGCTGTGGTACTGCAGCGAGTCCGATCATGCGCATGGTTATGAGGTGTCTGTTTTTCAAAGTGGTGGCGCCGGTCAGGTAAAGGCCAGTGTGACCTCCAACCATGGCGCGGACGAGCTAGCTTTGCTGTCCTGCCAACGCTAGGTGGTTTGGCTGTCGCAAGGATGGCCGCCTTGCGACCAAAGGAATCCATGAGTCATCCGGGCTAGACTGGATGGAACCTCACTGGATGGAACCTCACCGGATCCACCATTTGTGGATCTATTACTGCAAACTAAACAATGAATATTGCGGCTTATTTACCGAGTATTAAAGTTTTTCGGCAATAGGTCGAAGAGCATATTGTAAGGTTTGAACATCCACCAAAACGGTCACCCATCCAACACGACCGTGGCTTCTTTGCGGAGGTGAGGTATGTGCGGATATTTACGTACCAATACACACGATGAGTTGCTCCAGCATGGCTGTCCGCCATAGGTGCGTGAGTCGACGCAGCCCGTGCTGCTGAGGCGATCACCACGGCGACTTAAGATGGCTACAAGATACTAAATGTTCCACAACGGAATGCTGGGAGGTACGTATGCTGATTGGGTGTTTGCACGTCCGGATCAACGCGGGTTGCCCGCCTTGACGACCTACTAGGTGAGCCCCGGCATTGGAAGCCTATAGTGCTCACGGAGGCGAAGGTAGGGATGGCAACGATAGTTGCTGAAACTTAAACCATAAAAAAATGCGGCGACGACGCCGTTAAGGACGATACTTCGCTCCCCATTTACAAGGGGAGCTTTTTTTTGTCCGGACTCCTTGAAAAATAAACATTCGACCTTATGTGTGCCGATGTTTTGCACCAAGCCTAGGTCAGGCTAAACTCAGAGTCGATGTACGAATGACCAAATGGATGAGATGACGAGGGCTGTGTCGTGGCTGAGTTGACTCTTATACGCAAGGCGACGCCCCACGTTGTCATGGCCTGTTTCGTCGTCATGGCTGCTGCAAGCTGCAAGGCTATCGATGGATCATCGGCAAAATCTTCAGATGCAAACGAGCTGAGTACCGTCGCCGCAGGGGACACCTGGCCTAAGGAGCAACAGCGGAGGCAGGATGCATTCTCCAGATATCTTGAAGAAAACCGGGCGCAGTATCAGGCCTTCCAAATGACACCGGTCGGCAGCAGTGGCATCCCGGCGGCGCTCTTTCGCGAGCTGCCTAAGGTCTTTCCTGATCTCTGGGGGCCCGCCGCATTGCGGGACAAACTCGGCATGCACCCGGGACCTGACGGACTGCCACGTGAGTTGCGCCTAGGCCACACGAGTACCGGCGAGGAGTATTTCAGCTTTAGCTGCGCTACGTGTCATACGGGAGTCGTGCGTATTGCAGGCATTGAGACCGATATTCCCGGCGCACCGAGCAATACGCTTGACCTGCATGGATATCGGCATCAATGGTACCTGACCGTTAACGATCCGCGCTTTAGTGCAGCCAATCTCCCTGTGGCCGCGCCGCTTGTAGAGGCGTTCAAGAATTCGGTTGTAGCCACCGAGGAGAGCGTGCATCACTGGCTTGGCAGCGGGGGCTACCGTCTCGATCCAAGCTTGCTCGAAGGCGGTGTGCCTGGGGTGCAGGACGCGTTTGGATTGACGGTCGTCAACATGCTCGTGCGGCCTGCAGCCGCCGCCGCTAGTTCAGCTAGCGATGTGAGCTCTCTGCTCCCGGCGAAGGCCTCGCTCGCTGATATTATGAGCGTATGGCAGCAAGGGAAGCGACACCTCTCGCAGTGGGACGGCAGCATCAGCGCGCGCTTGTTTCGCAATCTTGGTGCCGAGCTTGGCGTTATGGGCAATCCGCAGTTTGTCGATTTTGCCAACGCCAGGCTCCTGACTCCTTTCGTCGCGGCTTGGCCTGCACCGGTGTATCCTTTCGCTGTCGACCGCGCCAAAGCCAGCGCGGGCGAGGTCCTATTTACGCAGTCTTGTCGCGGCTGCCACGACCACGAAGCCTTGCTCCCGCTAGGTTCTATCGGCACCGATCCCGGTCGGGCTCTGGTGGTGACGCCGGCGGCGAGGACGGGACTCATCAAAGCGCTCAAAGCCAGCTGCGTAGACCCCGCCGAGCCAGATTGCCAAGTGACCGATGATGAGGTCCTCGCCAGCCGTCCGGCGCCTGGGTATGTCGCTTTGCCGCTTGCCGGCATTTGGGCGCGCGCGCCGTATCTGCACAATGGCTCGGTGCCGACCCTCTTTCATCTCTTGGTACCAGCCTCGCGCCCAGCGGTCTTTCAACGTGGGAGCTCCGACTATGACCAGGACAAGGTCGGCTTTGTCTGGACCACCGGAGGCAAGGAGATTTCAACCCATCGGCCCGGACTAGCCAATAGCGGTCATGCTGATCCCAACGTTTTTTTTGGTGGCCATGATTTTGCGAACGAGCCGGTTCAGCTGGAGGCTCTGCTGGAATACCTGAAGACCCTTTAAATGACTTCAGAAGCTAAACAGCAGCGTGGACGTGCGATGCGATCAGTCAGTGAGTCTAAACAGCCGCGCACCATACGGCCAGAACATGTTTGGCGTGACACACTCATATAGAGCCGAGTCCTGGAATGCCACCCGGTCAACTTGACGCACCGGCCGTGATCCGTGTATTAAGGATGCATAAGTATTGCACATAGATCTTGCCGGTTTTGCGGCACTTTAACGTCAATCTTAGGCTTCAGGGTCTGAGATGTGGAGGTTCTATGCACCTGACTATGCGGGTTCTGCGCCGCGCTGTGTCTGTGTTCAGCGTTATTTGTACGAGCGCCGTGGGTGCGGCTGCCGCACCAGCTAGCGAGCCCCAAAGTGGTTCGCTGCGGACCTCGCAGTTGCTCGGCGACGGCTGGCACTTTAGTAAGGGAAACCCGCGCGGAGCGCATGAAGGCGCCTTCGATGATCAAGGTTGGCAGCTCGTCCACGTGCCGCATGACTGGGCCATCAGCGAACCCTTCAATCCAAACAACGACTCCAATACCCGCTTTGATTGGCGGGGTGAAGGTTGGTACCGTCACGCGCTCGACTTACCTGCTGCGGCCGCTGGGCATCAGGTGTTTCTCGATTTCGATGGTGTCATGGCTTTTGCGCAAGTTTACGTCAATGGGCAACTAGCTGGCGGCTGGGACTACGGCTATAACTCGTTTCGCATCGATGCCACCCCGTTCGTCAACTTCGGCGCCGCGAATGTCGTGGCTGTGCATGCCGACACCCGTGAGCACTGGTCGCGCTGGTACGCAGGCGCTGGGATCTATCGCAAAGTCGTGCTGACTCTGACCGCACCTGTTCATGTGGCGCATTGGGGCACCTATGTCACAACCCCACATATCAGCGCAAACAACGCGCAGGTGCAGATCCAAACGACGATCGATAATGACTCTAACACGCCACAGGCGGTCACCGTCTCAACGTCCATCGTCGCGCCTGGAGAGGCGGCGACGCCGCGCTTGGTGGCCAACGAGGTCTTGTCCGTTCCGGCTCATGCGTCGCGTCCGTTGACCCAGCACATCGATGTCAAGGACCCGCAGCTGTGGGGACCCCAGTCACCGAGTCTGTACACCGCGATCAGCACGCTGAGCATTGGCGGCAAGGTGGTCGATACCTACCAAACCAGGTTTGGCATCCGGTCGCTGGAGTTTACTGCAGGTGACGGCCTGCACGTCAACGGCGAAAGGTTGCAGATTCACGGGGTTGATTTGCATCACGACCACGGGCCCCTCGGCTCCGCCTTCCATGTACGGGCCATGGAGCGGCAGCTGCAGATCATGAAGGATATGGGGGTCAATGCGATTCGCACCAGTCACAACCCACCAGCGCCCGAACTGCTTGATCTCGCCGATCAGATGGGGCTGTTGGTGTTCGCCGAGTGCTTTGACAAGTGGGACCAAACCGCCGACCGCATGCCCTATGTCGATTTAGCCTCATTCGGCCGGCGCAATATCGGGCAGTTCATCCGGCGCGACCGCAATCACCCGAGCATCATGATCTGGAGCATCGGCAACGAGATTTGGGATATCGAGGGCAGCCAAGACAAGTCAGCGGCTGAAAGCGTGCGGATGATGGCCGGCTTCGTTCGGGAGTTTGATGCGACGCGCCCGGTGACGATGGCGAATCACATGCCCCAGTCGATCGGCACCGGCTTGCACCGCTACCTCGATGTCATCAGTTGGAACTACGGTGAGAAGTACGTGGCGGGGCGTGCAGCCTATCCGAACAAGCCCACCTGGATGAGCGAGTCTTCATCTGGCGTGAGCACGCGTGGTTTTTACCAATTGACCCTGCCCGCCTATAAAGAAGAGTTTCCGGCCAAGCCGACCCTGGATTCCAGTGATTTAAATGCGGTGTCCTGGGGCGATATCGCCGATGTCGAGTTTACGCGTATTGGTGCGCATCGGTATGTGGCTGGTGAGTTCGTCTGGTCGGGGTTTGATTATATCGGCGAACCCACGCCGTACGAACAGGTGGCGCGCAGTTCTTATTTTGGCATCGTTGACCTAGTCGGTCTGGCCAAGGACCGCTATTACCTCTATCGCAGCTATTGGGCCCCTGACGCACCGACCGTCCATATCCTGCCGCATTGGACTTGGCCCGAGGAACAGAAGGGTCGGCCTTTGCCAGTCTTTGTTTATACCAATGGTGACAGTGCCGAGCTGTTCCTCAATGGTCGCTCGCTCGGGATGCGGTCGAAGGTCGTCACGGAAAGTCTGCCGGCGAATCTTGCCATCAACACCGCCGCGACTGCCAGCAGTGAGCAAGGGCAAAGCGGGCATGCGGCCAAGGACGCCGTCGATGGCAGCGGCGCGACGCGTTGGTGCGCGAGTGACGACCGCGCTGGGGCCTGGCTGCAACTCGATCTTGGTGGCGTCAAAGAGTTGAAGACGATCTACGTCGACTTTGAGAAATCCATCGACAACTATCAGTACACGATTAAGGGGTCGGTGGATGGCAAGCAGTGGACGGTGCTGAGTGCAAAGCGTGATTTCTCGGGTGCTGGCACCGGACTGACGGTGATGGTGGATGCTTCGAGTCGTTATCTGCGCTTGGAATTTGATCAACTGAAGATGGGTGCTTGGGCCTCCGTCGCCGAGTTTGAGGCCTACGGCGCGCAGATCGATCGCAGCTACTACGGCGCGACACGCACCTACCGGCTGCGTTGGGACAATGTGCCCTACGCTCCGGGTGAGTTGACAGCGGTCGCGTATAAAGAAGGCGCCAAACTGGGCAGCGAGACCATCCATACGGCAGGGGCCTTGGTAGCACTGAGTCTTGCTGCCGACCGGTCGGAGTTTGCCAGCGGTGGGGATGATCTGAGCTACTTGACGCTTAGTGCCGTCGATGCGCAGGGTCATCCGCATCCTGAGGCCGATCATCTGGTCCATTTAAGCGTGGCGGGAGCTGCTGAGCTGGCCGGCGTGGGCAACGGTGATCCCGCCTCCACCGATGCCTTTCAGTCCAGTGACGTACGCTTATTTCACGGCAAAGCCATCGTCATCATCAAAGGCAAAAGCGGTCCTGGTGGAGCCATTCAGGTGACCGCAACCGCCCCTGGACTGGCTCCAGTGACTCTGGAACTCACTGCCGTGGATGCAAAAAAAGCGTTCTAATACCGCGAGTTATCCCTTTTTTGACAAGCTTAAGCCCAAGGCTGCAATGGTCGGCCTTGGGCTTGCCTTATCGCGCCAGGGTCGCTACTGTGCCGGTCTTATGTCCGAGCGCGATACTTTGAGCTGCCGTTAAGGGGTAACTGATTGAGTTCTAATAAGAAAAAGCGTAAAGCGACGGCGCAGCGTGGCGCCACTGGCCACGGCGCTCAAGGTCAGAGTAGCGGCGATGACGCGGTCACGATCGAGGCGCGGCGGTGGCTGCGGGATGTCTACCAAGGCGAGGTGCAGCAGCTCTCGGTGCGCTCGATCGTCAGCGGCATGTTGATCGGTGCGGTGATGTCGGTGTCCAACCTCTATGTCGGCCTCAAAACAGGTTGGGGTTTAGGCGTGACCATCACCTCGTGCATCATTGCCTTTGGTGTGTTCTCAGCACTGGAACGCCTGATTCCCGCTTATAAAAAGAATCCGTTTACGATTCTCGAAAACAACACCATGTCCAGCGCCGCAAGCGCTGCCGGTTATATGGCTAGTGCCGGTCTCACCTCGGCCATTCCAGCGCTGTATCTCACCACCGGTCGGCTGTTGACCTGGTGGGAAATGATGGGTTGGCTGGCGGCGGTGTCCGTGCTTGGCGTGTTTATGGCGGTGCCGCTCAAGCGGCAATTGATCAACATCGATCAGCTGCCGTTTCCCTCGGGTATTGCGACCGCGGAGACACTCAAGTCGATCCATTCAAATGATCCGATCTCTCTGCGCAAGGCAAAGTCTCTGGTTTGGGGCGCCGTGGTCGGAGCGCTGATCGCCTTTTGGCGCGATGGGTTGGCGCCCGCAGGCGCTTGGCTCGGGGGCAAACTCAGTCGCCCAGAGCTTGGCGAAAGTATTGGCCGTGCGGCTTTACCGGACTCGTTGCCGCTGTTTCCTGGAGCGCAGTCCCTGCTAGAACGCTTCACCATTGGATTTGAAGGGTCGGCGATCATGGTCGCTGCTGGCGCGATCATGGGTATCCGCGTCGGTGTGTCGCTACTCCTTGGAGCGGTATTCTATTACGGACTCCTCGGGCCCTGGCTCGTTGAGCAAGGCATTGCCGAGCCTGGCTATCGCAGCTTGGTGTCATGGACGCTGTGGCCGGCCACGGCGATGATGGTGTGCTCAAGCATGCTGGCCTTTGCGCTGCGCTGGCGCACCGTGGTGCGGGCCTTTAGCGAGATGGGGGCGATCCTGCGGCAGCAAAAGGGTCGGCGGATCGATCCATTGGCCGATATCGAAGTACCGATGTCGTGGTTTGTCGGCGGCACCCTGGTCGCAGGTGCGGCTTGCGTTTACCTCGGTCATGCATGGTTCAATATCACCTGGTGGATGGGTATCCTTGCCGTCGTCGCGACCTTTTTGCTGTCGATCGTCGCGGCGCGCGCCACCGGCGAAACGGATGTGACGCCGATCGGTGCGATGGGCAAGATCACTCAGCTCATGTACGGCGCCATCGCGCCTAGCAACATCACCACCAACCTGATGACGGCCTCGATCACGGCCGGCGCGGCGTCGCATTCCGCCGACCTTTTAACCGATCTGAAGACCGGCTACTTGCTCGGTGCCAATCCGCGTAAGCAAACGATCGGGCAGCTTTTCGGTGTATTTGCTGGAACTTTGTTTTGCGTCCCGGTGTACAGCCTAGTGGTGGATCCGACGAAGATTGGCTCTGTTGAGATGCCGGCTCCCGCGGCCAAGGTGTGGGCGGGCGTGGCAAAAATGCTTTCGAGCGGGCTTGAGTCGTTGCCGCGCGGTGCGGTGGTCGCCATGGTGATCGGGGCTGTGGTCGGTTGTACGATCACCCTGCTCGAAGAGTACCTCCCGGCTAAGTATAAGCGCTGGATTCCGTCGGCGACGGGTCTGGGGATTGCCGGAGTGATTCCTGCATTTAATGCGATCTCGATGTTTTTAGGCGCCTTGTTTGCGTGGCTGCTGGCGCGGACTAAACCGCAGATCGACGAGCGTTACACCGTGTCGGTTTCGTCGGGGCTGATAGCGGGGGAGTCGTTGACCGGGGTTGCCATTATCTTGTGGATGCAGGGTGGTGGGATGATCAAATCGATCTTTGGCTTTTGAGTGGTGGAGCCTGAGCATCATCTTCTGAGCAGTCGTGTGGTCGCTAAGGGCAAAGCGATTGCCAGCTCGGTATGGGGGCGGGCTTGGTGCCTTAATCTAGAGCGCTACAGTCACTATATGGGGCGCCTGCCGCAGGGGCGTACTCTGCTCCGCCGGGGTGCGGTTTCTGAGCTGCAGATCACGGCTGGGCGGGTCGATGCTTTGGTCGAGGATGAACGTAGCCACGAGGTGACGATTCGTGTGCAGGCATGCTCTGAGGAGCGTTGGGCTCAGCTACAAGAGCGTTGCGGGGACACGGTGGATAGCTTGCTGGATCTACTCCAGGGGAAGCTTTCGGCAAGTGTGATGGCAGTGATGACCGACCCTGAGAATGGGTTGTTTCCTGAGCCAAGTGAGCTGCGCTGTGTCTGTACCTGTATCGATGAGGCCGACCTTTGTAAGCATGCGGCGGCGGCGCTTTATGGTGTGGCTGTTGCGTTTGATGACCATCCGGAGTTGCTGTTTTTGCTGCGACAAGTGGATGCTGGCGCTTTGGTGAAAGCGGATATGACTGGTGCGGCGGCTGGTACGTTGGATGAGGGCGCGCTGGAGGGGATCTTTGGCTTTGAGTTGGATGTGGATCTTTAGGCGCGTTGGGACGTACGGAGCGCAGTTGCCTACATTAGATTCTGCTGTTTGCTTTGAATATGTTTGCTAAATCAATGATGCGATCGAAATAGCCGGCGCCAGCGACCACTTCGTCGGCTCCTTCAGCTGAGATAAGCACCCTCTGTACCGTGTGTCGAGCTGGGATGGCAAAGTTTGCTAGCTTCCGCTCGAATTCTTGGATGACCTGTTTGCCCACCGGCGATTTAGTATACTTGATTTCGCAGATGCTCAGGACGCGGTCAGCTCGAGAGAAGATAAGATCGATCTGGAACCCTTGAGGAGTGGAACGCGAAAAATACGGTCCAACTCGGTAATCGACGGCGGAAAAGCCGAGAATTTGAGCCAGCAGGTGATGATTGCCGCGACACCAGCGTTCGAAGCTATAGCCGAGCCACTGTTGGTAGGCGGTCAGATTGAGCGCGCGGGTTGGGTTGTTGGCGAAGCTTCCACTCAAGATATGGGCTCGCTGTGGCTGCATAAAGCGAAAGTAAAACTGCAGATAGGCATCGGCAATCTCGTAACGTACCAGCTTGCTGTTGGCGGCTTTGTCATAGGACGTGTACGGCTGAATAAATTGACAAGCTGTGAGCTCGTCGAGCAAGGCGCTCAGTGTACCGCCAGGAGCGATCTCGAGTTTGGCAGCGATCTCGGTTCGGGTTAGAAAACGGTGCTCAGCCAAAAGGTCGATGACGCGGCGGTAATGCGGATTTTGCGCTAGCGAACTGACAAAGACCCGGTCGCACTCGTCAACAAAGTAACCATCGCGATGGAAGGCAGCCGTACAAAGGTCGAGGTAGGTCGACTTGGTGCGCCGTAAGTGGGACAGATACTCGGGGATACCGCCAACTGTGAGGTAGCTGTCCATCACCGCAGACGGCGCATATCCATCGCCAAAATACTCTGCCGCTTCAGCAAGAGAAAAGGGCATGACGTGAAGCTGGTGCTGGGAGCGACCATAGAGTGCCTTTGACTTGATCACATGCGTCACCATGAACGATGGCGATGAGCCGCATAGCACGACGATCAGTTGTGGGTTCTTCTTGAGGTAGTTATCCCAGGCGATCTTGAAGTCGCTGATTAACTCGTCATCGTAGGAGGCCAGCCACTGGAGTTCTTCAAGGTAGAGCGTGTGTTTGCCGTCGTCGACACGCCGAGACAGGAATTCGAAAAATTCCAGCCACCTACTAAACCTCAATTTTGCAATGCTTGGGTCTCGCAGCTTCGTGGACAGCATCAGTAAGGCTGTTTCCAATTGCTTGGATTTCGACCCTCCCTCGACACCTTCGAGCTTAAGGAGGTTGCGGTCGCCGTAGGCGCGCTCGATGATGGTGGTCTTGCCGACCCGGCGACGGCCGTAGACGATGACGAGCGAAGCGGTGGTCGCGTGTGTTAGGTCGTTCAAGGCGGCGAGTTCGGCATCGCGTCCGATGAATTTAAAAGACTTAGTATTAATAGATGGTTACCATATTATCTGGCCGATATGCTGTAAATATCATCATAATCGGCCAGATGTTGTTGAAAAATCTTGGCCGATATGGATAAATATTACCTATAATCGGCCAAGCGCACAAGGCGCACTGATGGGCCGTACGAACACACGCATACATTTAGAGCAGAGGCCGTTGAGGAATTACAAGGCGCTTTCGTGTCAGATACGGTTTAATCGAATGACTTCCGCCCGGAGGCAGGCTAAATAGCCGCGAACGATATCAGCGGGGAGGCTATTCGTATGCAATTTAGGTCGATGCTCATCTTGCACCTATCAACGATCGCTCTCATGCTATACGGCTGCGGTGGGTTTGACGCCGCTCATCGGAGCGAGGCGCAGGTCAGCAAACTCCAGGGGGCGAATAGCATCGGCGGCTCCACCTGTGAGCAGCAAGCGGCTTGGGGCAAGTGTGGCGAGTCCTGGATGCACCCAACTTGTGATGCAGCCTGCGGCTCCCAGGGGCACAGCATCGGCGGTGCGTCTTGTGAGCAGCAAGCGGCTTGGGGCAAGTGCGGCGAGTCCTGGATGCATCCGACCTGTGATTCTGCCTGCCCGGCGACCGGTTACTATTACTACGATCCCAACGTTCCTGGCCGTCTGGTTTATGTCGATCTGGGTGCCCATAACGGACCAAACGATCACGGGCGGAACGGTGGGCGCGTATACACCAACGGCGGGCTGCTGTATCCGGATCTTGGTGCCCGCAATGGCGGTTGCGGCGGTGGCGGTGGCGGCTACACCAATGGCGGGCTGATTTATCCGGATCTTGGCGCCCACAATGGCGGGTCGTACGGTGGTGGTGGTGGTGGCTATACCAATGGCGGGCTGATTTATCCCGATCTTGGCGCGCACAATGGCGGCAGGCGCTGCTAGGCTTAGGCTGGGACTTCAATGATCTGGCCAGTCCATAGCCTTTTTAGAAAATCCTGCCACGGTAAGATTGAGACCTGACCATGCTTGCGAACTTTCTCTTCCAGGCAAACCACATATAGATGGTCAATGCCTTCTTCCGAAATGGCCAATAGTCCCTTGCAGTCGTCATTATGAATGTCGCTCTTCGCCTTCACTTCAATGGCCACGCTGTTGCCCACGACAAAATCGACTTCGACTCCGGTAGTGGTTCGCCAGTAATGTAAGTCTATGTCTAGAGCGTTGGCGTCTATCCAGGTCTTGATCTCATGCATGATCCAGTGCTCCATGGCATCGCCAATATCTTTCGATTTAAATTCTACGAGTGGTAGACCAGCGAGATAGCGGGCGACTCCAACATCGAAGAAATACATTTTATTCGATTTCACAGGCTTCCGTTTCGTGGAACGCGTCCATGGTTCAAGGGCGAAGGCCAAGAATGTGTCGTAAAGGATGGTAAAGTATTCGTGGACGGTGGTCCTTGGTACGCCGCTGTCTTTGGCAATAGACTCATAGTTTAGTTGGGTGCCACTGCGAAGGGCGGCTACTTCTAAAAAGCGAGAGAATGCGGGGAGACTACGCACCAATCCCTCTAATCGTATTTCCTGCTCCAGGTACTGACTTGCATAGGCCTGAAGGACGCGCTTGGGCGATTTTGCAACATAGACCGAGGGTAGCAAGCCGTAGCGGAGGGCTTTCAGTAAATCAAATGCTGCGATGCCGACCTCCATAGCTGAGAAGGGGTGAAAATGATATTCATCGGCTCGTCCACCCAACAGGTTGGTGCCAGTACGCCTGAGCTTTCGGGCACTTGACCCCGTCAGGACGAAGCGAATGCCCGTTTCTTCTATCAGTAAGTGAACTTCGTTGAGGAGTTCAGGAATAAGCTGAATTTCGTCAATCACCACAAATTGCGGAAGCGGTTGAAGCGCCAATACTTGCTCGCGTAAGATCCACGGGGCCTTTTCAAGCTGTTGTCTGAGTTTCGTATCAAGAAGGTTGAACGAAACGGCCTGGTTCGGCCCCTGATGGCGTAGAAAGCTGGACTTGCCGGTTTGTCTTGGCCCCATGATGAATAGGGAGCGATCGAGGCTTTGGAAGTCGATATTAATCAAGCGTTTCAGATACATATGATTTACCAATACTGGAAAAATGACGACTCTATCGTCATATTATATGATAAATTGACGATAGAGTCGTCAATTTAATCAACCTAGGCCGTAACGATGGCTTGCACCTAAGCTCTTAACGAGCAGCGAGTTCTTGCGTTGCCGAACCGCCGTCTTGATGCACCGATAGCACTGCACGTGGCCTAATCCGCCAACAGCGCCTGCTTAAGGTCTAGAGCGACAAGCCGCATCAGGTCCTCATCGTTTAGCTCGGTTAAGTTGAGCTCGGCACCACCGCTAAGCAGCTCGTCTGCAACACCGCGCTTACTGGCCAACAGATCCGCAATCCGCGCTTCGATGGTTCCAGCACAGCTAAACTTATGCACCATGACCGGCCGCGTTTGACCGATCCGGTAGGCGCGGTCGGTCGCTTGATCCTCGACCGCCGGATTCCACCATCGATCAAAGTGAATCACATGCGAGGCCTGGGTTAAGGTGAGCCCGGTGCCGCCTGCCTTCACGGACAAGACAAAGAAGGACGGGCCGTCTTCGCGTTGAAAGTCCTCGACCAAGCGCCGTCTTTCGGCAATGGGTGTGTCGCCGTGGAGCACACAGCCGGGTCGGCCAAACAGCCTGGTGAGTTGTTGCGCAAGGACTTCGGTCATTTGGCGAAATTGCGTAAAGACGAGAACTTTTTCCTGGCGGTCCGCGATCTCGCCGGCAAGGTCCAGGAGGCGTTGGAATTTGCCACTGCTGGCGGCGGCAAAGTCGCCATCGCCGCTGATCATGGCCGGATGATTGCAGATCTGTTTGAGTTTCATCAGCGCTGTCAGGACGGCACCTTTTCGCTGAATGGCCCCTGCGGCCGCGCTTTGCTCCGGGCGAGACTTGGTATGAAGTTCCGCTTTAAGTTCGTCGACGAGGCGCGCATAGAGCGCGGCTTGCATCTTCGTCAACGAGCAGCGCACCGCGATCTCGGTCTTACTCGGCAGGTCGGCGATGATGCTGCGGTCCGATTTGAGGCGGCGCAGGAGATAAGGTTGGATCAAACTACGGACGCGTGCATAAGGGTGTTCGCGTTGCGCGGAGTTCGCCAGGTGCGCGGCAAATTCCGCGGAGGTCCCGAGTAAGCCGGGGTTGATAAAGTCAAAGAGCGACCAGAGGTCTTGGGGCTGGTTTTCCACCGGCGTTCCGGTCAAGGCTAGTCGGTGCCGGCTGGTCAAACTCTTGACGGCTCGCGTTTGCTGCGTCTGTGGATTCTTAATCGCTTGCGCTTCATCGAGGACGACTAAATCCCAAGACGTGGTCTGTAGCCAGTCATAGCGCGAGAGGGCGCCGTAGGTGGCAATGACGATATCGGCTTTGGCAATCAGGCCTACTGCGTTCTGTAGATCGGCTCTACTGGCCACCGAAGGGTGGGCGACAAAGACGCTGAGCTGCGGGGTGAAGCGGTGCGCTTCTGCTTGCCAATTGCCGATCAAGGTGGCTGGGGCGATGATCAGGTGAGGTCTTCGTGGATCGGTATGCTTGGTATCATGGGTATGTTCTGGCTGATCGGTTGGAGAGTCCGCATGTTCGATGCGCTCCTTGGCGATCATCGCCATCAGCGCCAAGACCTGGATGGTTTTGCCTAGACCCATGTCATCAGCCAAGCAGCCGCCAAGGCCAAGCTGGTGCAAGGTCCAGAGCCAGTGGACACCAGCCTTTTGGTACGGGCGGAGCGTCGCTTTGAGGTGCGATGGACCGAGTTCGGCCAAGGCTGTAGTGCTTGGGTGGCGCAGTTTTTCCAGGCTTGCACTCAACCATGCGCCTGCTTGCACCGAGGCCCAGTCTAGGTCCGCGCTGCCGGCGTCTTGAGGGGACGTTGCCGCGGCGGTGCCTCCGCTTTGCATGCGGTTGATGAGGCGTAGGGCTTGGGCAAAGGTGAGTCCTTGCTGTTCGACTAAAGCGGCGATGCGTTCCCAACTACCGAGGACTTGCTCAAGGCGTTTGCCGTCGACCTCGACCCATTGGCCACGGATCAACACTAAACCTGCACTTGCTTGCCGCAAGCGCTCCCATTCCTCCGGCGACACCGGCTGGCCGGCTAGTGATAGGCTCAGGCGGAAGTCGAGAAGTGCGCCAATGCCGACCTTGGCTGGTGGGTTTGTGCCGACTTCGACCGCGACTTGTGGCCGAGGCGGCTTGCCGTTGTTCCACCAAGCCGGCACGCGCAGCGTCAGGCCCGCGGCCTCGAGCTTGCCGGCGTCGCAGAGGAGGCGGTAGGCCTCGCTGCTGGTCAGCGCTTGTGGCGCGAACAAGCGTTTGTCGGCGATCATGTCCCGCAACATCGAGCTATGCGCTGCAGCGGCTTGCAAGGCCGCGCCGATCTTTGCCACGCCGGCGTCTTGGCCTTTGGCGACGAGGTCTTTGAGGACGCGTCCAAGCAACGCATGCTGCGGTTTTGCACCGAGTGACAGGCGCAGCGTGTAGGTCGCCACAAAAGCAAACGGTTTATCTGGATCTGCGGCATGCTCCGCCACACTGAGGCACACACGCCCGAGGGTGTCCCATGCTGCGTGGTGCGCCGCGAGCAGCTCTTGCAGCGGCTTTTGATGCTGGTTTTGCCACGACTGGATGGCGGCGGCGATACTGTGCCAAAGAAGGTCGACGGTGGCTAGGTCGAGGTACTCGCCGCCGGGGAGTGGGGGAGCGATGCTGAGCCAGCGTGCCGCCTCGCTGGGATCTAGGCTTGCCTTACCTTGGGCGACAAAGCGCGTTAGGTGCAGTTTGGCAAAGTCGCGCCAATACGCTTCAGGCGCGTTGAGCAAGGCCGTTGGCCAGCCTGCGGCTAACAAGGTGAGACCATGACCGTGGCCTTGACGAAAGGCCGCAGACAGTGGCGACGGCGCGACGTCGCCACTAGCTCCTACAAGATGCAGCACCTTTGCCGGCGATAGCGTTAAATGGCCGCCGGCAAATGGATTGGCGTCGTCGGGCTGCGGCTTGTCGCTAACGGTCACAACCTTGCGCCTTGCAGCTCACGTCACTAAAGCGACGTCTGCTTGCTGCACCAGACAGCCAATCGCGCAGCATCACGCTATTGCTGCTGACGTGATAAAAGTCGTTGTTCCAGGTATTGCAGTGGACGGTGCCGACGGAAACAAAGCTACTGAAATTGGGCACTGCGCTGCCGATTGAGTCCAGCATGGCGAACATACCTGGGCGCCACTCATCCTTGTTTGGACTCGGATAGAAGTCCATTTGCACCGTGTCGGCATGGTTGGTCGCCTGGGAAAAGTGGATGTTTGGGTAGTGGCGAGCGGCGCGGATGTAAAAATCGTTCATGTTTAAGGTGCTAAAGTCGACTTGCTTCGGGTCCAAGTCTGGAATCCAACTGGGCGCAGCTGCTTCCATATTCCAGCCGTAGATGTTGAGGCCTGGCTTGCCAGGCGCTGGAACAGCGACGCTGGAGTCGGCAAATTGGTCGAGCTCGGCGCCTGGGAAGGATTCTTGGACCAACGGCGTATAAAATACCGAGGCATAGCCCCCTGCGCTGCAGCCACTGACGAAGACGCGCTTAGCAGCGCTCAGGTTTTTCTTGCTCCAATCCATCACGGCTTGGACATTGACGGCGCCACGGTGGCGGATCTGGTATTTGTAGCCACGGGGACTTTGGTAGGTCTTGTCGATGTGACCCCAATGCAGATCGCCGGTGCAGTAGGGGATAAAGACCCGGGTCCAGCCGACATAGGGGTTGTCAAGATTCCTTAGGTCGTTGACTCCGGGTATGCCGAACAACACAGCAAAGCGCGCTGGCTCGACGCGATCGAGAAAGCGCGTTGAGCCGAGATCGCAACCAGCTCCATCGGCGCAGGAGCCGCCACCCATAAAGTCGAAGACGACCCGCTCCGGGTCACCAGGGTAAACAAAAAAGGAGAATGGATCGCCGCGCGCACAAGAGGTCTCACCGCCCGGATGGTATTCCTCCCAACCAGAAAGTAGCGTGCTATGGGCTATCTCGGCATGGGCAGCGCCACTACCGAGAAAAATGGCCAAGGACACTTGGGCCATCAGAACCACGACTCGCGACGAAACGATGGGCATGTTCGACCTCCGGACTTGGAGCTTAGAAACGCGTCAAAGGACCGTGCTGTGACTCTCGCGTAGCGCCCGTTTTAGGATCTTGCCGGTCGGGCCTTTTGGCAGCTGCGGCAAGATGGCGATGTGGCGCGGGTATTTATAGGTCGCCAAGCGGCTTTGGCAATAATGGACCAGCTCTGCACTCGTCGCCTGGCAGTCTGGTCTGAGCACGATAAAAGCATGGACCTCCTCGCCGTGGCTTGGGTGCGGTAGGCCGACGACCGCGGCCTCCATCACTGCGGTGTGGGCGTAGAGAATCTCCTCGATTTCGCGCGGGTAGATGTTGAAGCCACCGCGGATAATGAGGTCCTTTTTGCGGTCGACGATGCGGTAGAAGCCATCGTCGTCGCGCTCGGCGATATCACCGGTGTGGAACCATCCGTCTTGCAGCACCTCGCTGGTGGCCTCGGGACGGTTGTAATAGCCCTTCATCACGTTGTGGCCTTTGATGCAGATCTCGCCCCGGGTGTTGGCCGTGACGACGATGTCGCCGGCGGCGTCGACGAGACGGGCCTCGACGCCCCAGATCGGTCGGCCGATGCTACCGACGCGTTTGCCGCCGTTGATGGGGTTCATCGTCGCGACGGGGGAGGTTTCTGACAGTCCATAGGCCTCGATGATATCGAGGCCAAAGGTCGCATCAAAGCGCTTGATCACCTCTTCGGGCATGGCTGCGCCGCCACATAGACAGAAGCGCAGACTGGATAGCATCGCCGGGGTGATATGGTGGGTGTGGAGCAGTGCATAGTACATCGTTGGCACGCCGGCAAAATAGTTGACGCGATGCTGCTCGATCAGTGTGGCCGTGGCGTGTGCTTCAAACCGCGTTTGTAAGACCAATGTGCCGCCAGCCAGAAGCACGGCATTTTGCAGAGCCGTCTGGCCGAAGCTATGAAACAACGGCAAAGCCAGAAGCCCGACGATGTCATGGCTGGGAAAGGCTAGCGGTAGCTGCAAGATATAGGCGGCGTTGTAAAATAGATTGAAGTGGCTTAGCTCGGCGCCTTTGGGACGGCCGGTCGTGCCTGAGGTGTAGATGATCACCGCAGTGTCTTCGGGAGTGCTTGGATAGAGATCGCTGTATAGCGGTCCGTCCTGCAGCAAAGGAGTCCAGGCAAAGGCCTTCTTGCCGTCTGACTCCGCCTCCAGCTCAGGGGCCATCTCATCGCCACCGCAGGCGATGAACAGCGGGCAGTTTGGGGCGCGGCGCCAAGCGGTAAGGGCCTCAGCGCGCATGGTTGCACCGGCGATCAACACGTAGCTGTCGCTATCGTTGAGATGGTAGGTAATCTCATCAGCCTTGAGCATCGTATTGAGCGGAACCACCGGACAGCCGATGAGCTGAGCCGCATAGTAGGCGACCGGGAAGGCTGGCGTGTTGGGCAACATCAGCGCTACGTGCTGCCCGGGAGAAAGCCCAATGGCGCGCAGGGAGCCGGCTAGCCGCTGCACCTGGGTCCATAGCTCGGCGTAGGTGAGGACCTCGCCATCGTGGATTAAGGCGGCTTTAAGGGGGAATCTAAGCGTCGATTCCCGCAGCAGGGTGGCGATGTTTAGGCTCATGTGGGATTCCTCTTTAGCTTAGACGCTAGCTCTATTTTAAATGACTTACAAGTGCTTGCCTTGGCCGCGCCGGGAGGTTAAGTAATCAGATAAGATCCTCAAACTAGGAGCCCAGCATGACGACTTCGGAACATCCATGTACCGCTGCGGACCTCGCCGGCTACCTTCGCTCACAACGCCTCGCTTATGCTTGTGCCACGCATGTCGAGTCCCAGCTCGAGGCCGGGATGACGGAAATCCAGGCGGCGGACCTGATGCGTGCATACATGATTCGCCACGATATTCGCCATTACTTTCATGCTCCCTTCGTGTGGTTTGGCGATCGCACCGAACTAGCCCTGGACTGGAGCGACGAAGAGTTTTTACCGTCGCAGCGTCGGTTGGTCCAGGGCATGCCGGTCATCCTCGATGTCGCGCCGATCGTCGACGGCTATGCATCGGACATCGGCTATGCCTTCGCCTTTGGCGGTCATCCCGTGGTGGACGCTATGCTCGCGGATCTTGAGGCGTTTCGGGATATGATCCCGCGCCTGCTCAAAGCGGGAGCGACCATGCAGCAGGTCTATCGCACCTTGGATCAACAAATCGCTGCGGCGGGTTATCGCAGCAGTCATCACGCATATCCTGCTGGCGTGATCGGTCACCGCGTCAGCACCTTCGCTCCCGGGATTGGCGACGAGGCCTTAACGGGGGGCTTTGGCAAGTCCGCCTTTCACTACCTGAAAGACAAGAAAGAGGCGTCTCGGCATGACCCTTTGGTGTCGCCGTATTGGAATGGTTGCGACCAGTCGGCGCATGCACCTGAGGCGGGACTCTGGGCTGTTGAGCCACATATTGCACGGGGTGGTATCGGCGTTAAATTCGAGGAACTGCTGGTCGTTACGGAAGGGGATGCCTACTGGCTTGACCCAGAGCCGCCGCATGTTCAGCGTTGGCGTTTGACTGCTGGTGTGGGCTCGGGGCGTGGCGCGAGCGCATCAGCAGTCGCGACTGAGCCTAGGGGTCCCGAAGCATAGGCTGATCGTTGGCAGTAAGACCAGAAGGAGTCGCGGATGACGTTTGAAACTAAATCGGCAGAAGCGCCCCACGATGGTGTCAGCAGTGCATCCATAGCTCTGCCACCGCTGGCGCTACCGCTAGCTCAGGACAAAACCGATCCGCGCGTGGTCATCAGCACGGCTAGCGCCACGCTGCTCGATATCGGAGACGGCGTGTCGTGCTTGGTGTTCCACTCGAAGTTGAACACGATTAACGCCGAGACTACGGCTTTTATCAGGCAAAGCCTGGAGGTCACGGCGGCCAAGTTTGATGCGCTGGTGATCGCCAATGGAGCGGCACATTTTTCTGCCGGGGCTGATATTCGTGACTTTCTGGTGGCGATCCGTGGCAAGGATTGGACGCGCATCGACCAGATGGAGACCGAGTTTCAGGGGCTGATGCAAGAGCTTAAATACGCCAAGTTCCCGGTGGTTTCTTGTCCCGTCGGCATGACCTTTGGTGCTGGCTGCGAAATCAGCTTACATGCGACTTTGCGCCTGGCCAGCATCCACACAAAGGCTGGTTTAGTCGAGGCCAACGTCGGCCTCTTTCCCGCAGGCGGGGGAACCAAGGAGTTGGCACTCCGGGCCTATGCTCGCGCGTCTGACGATGCGGGTGGCGATCCCATGCCCTTTTTGCGCCAGGTATTTAACCTGATCAGCGCGGCGAAAACCTCGGCCACGGCGCAGGAAGCCATTGAGATGGGGCTCTTTCCAGCGGCGACGACAGGGATCGAAGCGACGCGCGAGCTGGTGGCGCCAAGGGCGAAGCAGGCGGCCTTGGCCTTGATTCCCGACTTCGTGGCGAAGTCTCGGCATAACACCATCCGCGCTGTCGGGCAGGCTGGTATCCAGAGATTTAAGGCCGACCTCGCGCAATCGGTCGAAGCTGGCAGGATCTCACTCTACGACGCCGTCATAGGTGAAAAAATCGCCACTGTGCTTTGCGGTGGTGACGTCGAGGCCGGCTCTTTGGTCAGCGAGCAGAGGCTGCTCGATCTTGAGCGTGGCTTATTTGTTGACCTTTGCCAGCAGCCGAACACCCTTGAACGTATCGAGTCCATGCTGAAACACGGCAAACCGCTGCGCAATTGAGGCGGTTTGACGGATCGAAGTTGGTCTCAACGTTCACTATGCTAGCGCGATGGGGAGAATCTAGGTATCTTCGTGCTGGCACTGTCATCAGCAGCGTACCCATGGCGCCTAGTTCAGGCGAAGAGCTTTGATCATTACACCCTTAGGTAAAGAGGAATCCATTGGCGACTAAACCAAAAAAGACGATTTGTCCCTTAACGCGGCCTGAATTCATGGACAAGGCTAAAGCCCTTGCGATCACCATCGACGGCGTCGCGATGCAGGCCCCACCGCGTGAATTCTCCACTGGTTCGCTCGGTTGGAATCTTAACAGTAAGACGACCATGGATATCGGCGGCGTGCCAGTCACCGTGCAGATCGGCATGAACGTGACCCTCGTCGGAAGCAAAGACCTACCTGGTCGGGCGACGCCGAGCAGCGAGGCTGAGGCTAGTGAGTCCAACGCCTAAATAGGCCCGCTTCGGCGCGCCTCGACGACCCAAATCGCGCCGCCGAGCGTTACGACGCCGCCCTTGTCAAATGGCTCCAGGACCGTCTTGAGCCGCTCTGCTGCTATCGCCTTGGCATCATCGCTTGCCTCGGCGAGTGCGGCACCCGATGGACCTACCTGCATTGCGAAGCGCACCGCTGCTGCGACGCCGCCTTCGCTTGCGAGACAAATGGGCACATCCTTTGGCTGGATGACGATGTCGCTAAATCCTGCCCGCATCAGTATGCGAGCGAGTCGGTCCTTGTCGGCAAAAGCAAAGGGACCCGGTGCATGTGGGGGTGGAGGCGGCGCTTCGGGCAAGAGGCTGCGGATGGCGCTTAGTGGTGTGCTCACCCATTGGTTGTCTACGGCCTGGCGCCAACAAGTGAACAGCAGGCGACCCCTAGGGCGGACATTCGCAAAAATCGTTGCAAAGGCCTGATCGGGTGCTGCAAAAAACATGACGCCAAAGCGCGAGACAACAAGATCAAACGGCGAATCGCTCACCCATTGAGATGCGTCGGCCTCGAGCAGCCGGGCTTTCCCTTGCGTTCGCTCAGCTGCTCTAGCGAGCATCGGCGCCGAGACGTCCACTCCAGTCACCTGCGCACCGCCGTCCAGCCAGATGGCGCAAGTCTCCCCGGTGCCGCAGCCGATATCTAGCACGCGCAGCTGCGAGACAGATCCTGCGCGTGTCTTGAGCTCTGTCGTGGCTGGCGCAAGCATCGCGTCGAGATTGGCCTGCATGGCGACCCATTTTGCACCGGCGCGACCGTTCCAATAGTCAATTTGTTCGGCGTTTGCTTTACTCATTCGCTATCCTTGGGAGGAGTTGTGGATCGTCAGGACATTATTATCGTGTTTAGCCACGTAAAAGCAACTGAGCATCATTTGCCCTGAATCGCTGTCCTTGACAGACACTTTCGTGTGTCTGGATGATGTTCATATATGTGTGAGGAATGTGTATGCCAACAAATTTAGCAATTGACGACCAGCTTCTAAAAGAAGAGCTGGCGATCGGTGGTAAGTCCACGAAAAAGGAGGCTTAGCGTGGCAAACACGGCCGGGGCCATGCAGCATTGGGCTGCTTTAAATCATCGACAGAATCAGTTGGGTACCGTAGTCCCTAGCCCGCGCGCTTCTTGGTCTCCACCTCGAGCCGCTCAGCAATCCAGATCTTGATCAGGGTCTGGTAACCAATATCGCCCTTTTTAGCCGCAATCCGGCGCAATTTTTTAATCATGTCGGACGGAAGTCGGATACTGGTGGAAATGCCACTCAAAGGACGAGGCTCGGGGGTCACGGCCACTGCCTGTGATTCATCCCATTCGCTCGGATCGTACTCATGCTGTGCCAGAGCTGGACGCGCCCGGCGCGATGTAGACTTCTTTGTTGTCGCCTTTTTCATATGTCCCACCCAGTTATAATTCGTGCCGTTTCGTGCCCCGGGTCCTCGAATATCAAGCGAAGATACCGACCATGGTCTGTGACTCCATCGATACGCAAACGTCGCGCACCATGGCGCTTTTTGTTGGGCGTAACAACGTATGGGTTAAAGAAAACCTCTTCTGCTTCAAATGGTGCAATCCTATGCATTTCAAGATGATCAATGTTGTCATCGTCCCAGACAAAAAAGTACCATCGCTTTTACTAAGATTGACCATCGGCCGATCGTAGCTAACATGTAGCTACATGTCAAGGCACTGGTCCCCGGCAACGTCAGGATAGGGGCAGCCCAAGCCGCCTACTGTCATTTACCGAGGACGGATTTATGGCTGAAAAGGTCCATGTTATCAGCAGCGTTGAGAGACGTCGTCGCTTGACCGATGAAAAGAAGTTAGGCACCTTGCCGATTAGGTCGATTTGATGCATGATGTTTTGTAGTGTCTAACACTACAGAAAAGGTCCGAAAATTGAAAGAACTCGGGTTCGACTGGGATCAGTGGAATATACAAAAAAACGAGTTAAAGCATGGTGTCTCTCGTTTAGAGGCTGAGAGTGTGTTTTTCGACCCACAATATAGATTATTTTCCGATATCGTGCATTCCACCCCGAGAGAAGCGCGTTATGTTTTGTTCGGAAAAAGTATCGAAAATAGGATTCTGATGGTTGGTTTTACCCTCAGGTCTCAGAAGGTCCGCATCATCACGGCGCGGACCGCTTCAAAAAAGGAGAGGACGATCTATGCCAGTGAAGAAAAAAAATAAGAGCAGGGAAATAGGCGATTACGATGATCTGGACACTTCACAATTTATTGATGCAGCGAGGCCTTTGAAACTTGAATCTTTGGGACTGAAGTTGCCAGAAACGTCACCAACGCAGGTAGTCTCAATAAGGTTGCCGACAGCTTTGATTAACGAGATTAAAGCCCTAGGTTCCCAGGATGATGTTCCGTATCAAGCTCTCATAAAACTGATTCTGGCCGATGCGGTCAAAAAAATGAAAAAAAGTGCATAATCTCATTAGAGTGGGCATGTCGGGATTGGGACGACGACCCCCAAGGCGACCCTCGCCGTAGCAGGCACGCAAGGTGCGCCAGCAACGTCCGGCACAACTCCGACTGCAATCGCTCGCTTTGAAACGAACTCAGCTAATGGTGAGGTCCTGGACATTGGTGGACTAAGCGCAGGACCAGTCTGGCTTCAGGTTTATAACCGGACCAATCTTGCGACTAATTATTCGATGATTTTTCAACCTAATGGTGGAAGCGTTGGGATTGGGACAACGTCCCCAGCTGCGCTCCTTAACGTCTATTCAGCCTCCTCAAGTGCTGTCTTACGTATGGATTCCGGTAGCTACTATGGGGCGATTCAAGAGCAACCAAACAAGAATTTGTTGATTTTCAATGGTGGTTCCGGAGGCATGTATTTGAGTGGTAGCGGCGCTACCGCGTGGACGGCCAACTCTGACCGCCGGCTCAAACACGACATCAATCCTTTACCAACCTCAACTCTTGACCGCATCATGGCACTCAACCCGGTAACCTACCACTGGAAGGATGCTAAACAGGACGAGGCTCAAGGGCTTCAGATTGGATTCATCGCGCAAGAGGTCGAAGGCGTATTCCCAGAAATTGTGACCCACGGCGGCACGACCACCATGACCTTAGCTAATGGCGACAAGCAGACCATTGACAACACCCTCGGCGTGACGCAAACAGCGCTGATTTCACCACTCGTCAAGTCCGTGCAAGAGCTTTATGCGCTGGAGCAGGGGACCAATCAGAGCCTTGCGGCGCTGCGGGTGGAGACCGTCTGAAGGCCCGCGCCGATAAAGCTGAGGCCGACAGCAAGGCCAAAGACGACGCCATCGCGCAGCTTAGGGGCGAGAAGAATGCCGAGATCGGGGAGCTCAAGGCCTTCCTCTGCGGCCAATTCCCCGGTGCACCGATGTGTCACCCATGAGCGGGGCCGCTTACCAGGTTAAGCTTTGGATAACTGTCTTAAAAAGCGGATAGGATCAGTTAAGTAGGCAGCTCTTAATTGTCCAAAAAAGTTGGATAGAATCAACTATGACGCTTGGCCCAGTTGCTTTAGTTTCTCGCGAATGGAACGGAGTTTAGGCTCTAGGTCACCTCGCTCGAATCCGTTGGGAAAAAGGATGAATTCCGGCTTGACCCCAAGAGCCTCCGCGAGAAGGATGGCCCGATCCTCGCCTAACCGCGAACGCCCACTCTCGATATTGGAGATATTCGAGACGGCGATGCCGGTAATCTTCGCGAGCAGTGCCTGGGTCCAACCCTTTTTGGTACGGAGCTCCTTGACAACTTGTCCCGGGGTCAAGAACGCTCTAGGTGTACGCTTCCTCATAACTTGCTCCTATAATCATGCGGCGTGATTCGCGAGACGTTTACGACCTCGACCTTCCCTCCTCGATCGACCTGATAAATCACGCGCCATTTCTGAACTACAACGGCTTGATTATACCGCTAGTCAAGTCGGTACAGGAATTGAACCTCCCCTCCCTAAAGGAAGGGGATTCTTGAAGCATCGGACGTGACCGCATTCCGTACCTGTCTCGCTGGCTTTCGTTTGCGAGACTTCGCGGACTCTAGGTCGGCCCTACTACCACTTTTCGCTCTTAGTCCTC
>Ga0315287_10001015_pt1 | contig 25287 bp, 28 predicted proteins | sample YL17G11_0_MG_FD_205037 | JGI IMG/M metagenome (GOLD analysis project Ga0315287, IMG submission 205037) | Sediment microbial communities from Yellowstone Lake, YNP, Wyoming, USA - YL17G11_0 | ecosystem: Environmental > Aquatic > Freshwater > Lake > Sediment | place: USA: Wyoming | collected... | reverse complement strand
CGACTACATTGCTAACCGCCCCATGAACGGTTACGATTTCCCGGAGGAGCCTATCATGACCGTCCCGACGCGCCCGACCTTGACCAAGCAGCAGGAGGCGCTGATCTTTCGTGCGGCCAGCCGCCGGGTGGCGGCGGCGGTGTGGTCGGAGTCGGCCGAGTCGAGCCGCCGGCTGCTGGCCGACGCGGCCGACACGCCCGTCTATGGGGCGTTCGTGACGTTGAAGCGGGCCGGCCAGCTTCGCTCGTGCTGCGGGTTTCTCGGTCCGTCGGCATCGCTTTGTGAAGCGTTGGACCATGCGGCGGACCGCGCGGCCACCGCCGATCCCCGTTTCCCGCGCATCGTGCCCGCCGAACTGGACCAGCTCGACATGCACGTGTGGCTGCTGTGGGGTCCGGAGCCGGTGGCCGCCCGGGGCGAGGATCGCGTCGGCGCCGTCGTCATCGGCAAACATGGCTTGCAGATTTCGCGGGGCTCGGCGCGCGGACTGTTGCTGCCCGGCGTGGCCATCGACTACCAGCTCGATGCCCTGGGATTCCTGCAACAAGTCTGCCTGAAGGCCGGCTTGCCGGTTGACGCCTGGAAGGACGACGACACGACGCTGATGGTGTTCGAGGGCTTCGCCATCGAAGGGCCGCTGGAGTTGGTTGATCCGGACGTGCGTCCGCCGTGCGTTGCCGGCGCGTTCTATCCCGGGAATCCGCGGGAGATGCAACGGACCCTCGAACGGCTGTTCGGCGAACGGCCGCCGGCGCCGGCGTCGTGGCCGGGGGCGCTGGCGCCGCACGCGGGTTGGACGTACTCGGGCCGGGTTGCCGCCGCCGTGTTCCAGCGGCTGCGAATCCCCGAGCAGGTGATTATCCTTTGCCCCAAGCACCGCCCCGGCGGCGCCCATTGGGCCGTCTCGCCGCACGCCCGCTGGGGGATCCCCGGCGGCGAACTGGCCGGGGATCCGGAGTTGGCCGCGCACCTGGCCGCAACCGTGGCCGGTTTGAGGCTGGACGCCGAGGCGCACCGGCAGGAACACGCCATCGAGGTGCAGTTGCCCTTCTTGGCCCGGCTGGCGCCGCAGACGCGCGTGGTGGGCATTGTGGTGGGCGATCGGCCGCTGTCCGAGTTGCTGGTCTTCGGCCGGCAAATGGCTGAAGCGCTGCGCGGCATGGCCAATCGTCCGCTGCTGGTGGTCTCCAGCGACATGAATCATTTTGCCGACGATGCGGAAACCCGCCGGCTGGACCGGCTCGCCCTGGACGCCATCGAAACGCTCGATCCGGCCCAGGTACACGAAACCGTGCGGCGGAACCAGATCAGCATGTGCGGCGCGGCGCCGTGCGTGGTGGTCATGGAGACGCTGCGGCAACTCGACGCCCTGCACCGCTGCGAGTTGGTCGATTACGCCACCAGCGCGGATGCGGGCGGGACTAAGCAGCGCGTGGTCGGTTACGCGGGGCTGCTGTTCGGGCCGTAAGGTAGCCAGTAGGAGTCGGGATACCCGTAGGACGGATTTCCCGTAGGACGGATTTCCTAATCCGTCCACCAGGCGGTCCACTAGGCGGGACGGATTAGGAAATCCGTCCTACGGTGGGCGTGGGCGGTAGTCCATTTCCTGCCGGCTGCTGTACGTGTGGCACGTCCCTGAGCGCGGCGAAGGGCGTGATTTGACGGTTCCCTGTTGGTCAACAACACCCGCGTTTTTCCAATTCCACGCGCCGGGGTCAGGTTGTTGGTCAACAGAACTGCGGTTTTTCCAGAATCACCCCCTCCACTCGGCCACCCGGCGCCCGGTCCGCGTTTCCTATTCTGGTGGGGCAGACATTTTCTGGTGGGGCAGACATTCTTGTCTGCCTGGTCGGGAACACTCCCGACAGAACGCATCGTACCTCCCCGTGGCGTCACTTTTCAAGCCCAAGAATTGGCCACCTTCCCAGTTGACGGCTCTTTTCCACCCTGGACATACTTTGCGGGTCCAAAGGACTAAAATATAGCTTGCCAGACTGTGATGTATAAGTTACAATTCATCGGATGTACGAAATTCGCCATTACCTGACGCCGTCCGGCAAGAACCTATTCGCGGAATGGTTGGATTCGCTTTGAGATGCGAAGGCGGAAGCCCGGATTACTGCGAGAGTCGCCCGGCTGGCGGCCGGCAACTTCGGCGACTGTAGGCCCTTGATGGATGGGATTTGGGAACTGCGAATTGACTGGGGACCTGGCTACCGCGTCTACTATGCCATGCTCGGTCGAAAGTGTGTATTGCTGCTGTGCGGCGGCGACAAGCGCAAGCAGTCGGCCGACATCAACCGCGCAGTTGGCTATTGGAACGATTATCAACGGAGGACGAAGAAACCATGAACGACAAAACGAGCGTCTTGCATGACGAGGTGATGGTCAAAAAACTGCGGAAAAACCGGGCTTTCGCGGCCGAGTATCTCCGAGCGGCGATGGAGGACTCGGAAGAACCGCAAGTGCTGCTGATTGCCCTGCGGCAGGTTGCCGAGGCGCGCGGGGGTATGGCCAAGGTCGCCAAGGCGGCAGGGATCGAACGGGAGAGCTTGTATCGCGCTCTGTCGCCACGCGGTAATCCGCGCCTTTCCACGCTCTTCGCCGTGACAAAAGCCATGGGATTGGCGCTCACCGTCGAGGCTGCCCAGCCGACGCATCATTGAACAATTCACATTCTTTCGCGATTGACTAATGGCGCTCTGGCAACCAATCCCCCGCAGTTCAAGGGCGATTGAAGGACGGGTCGCCGAAGGAGGAACCTAAATGAAGACCAAAGCAGTGTTGCTCTCTGTTATGTGCGCGATTGTCATAGCAGGCATAACATTCGGTGTCTGCCATTGCTGGATCATCTATCGAAGGTCGATCGAGGAAGCCCCTGTAGTATGTGATTTGCAGCAACTACTAATAAAGCTCAACGGTTATTATGATGCCCAAAAGAAATGGCCGGAGAAATTGGATGATCTGAAACTAAAACCATACGAAATCAAACTTACCGACCTTATTTCCGGGAAACCCTTCATTTACTTTCCTGATGCCACACGCAATACAAAGGACGTTCTTCTGGCTCAACCGGAACCATTTCGGATGGGTCTTTGGCCATTGGGCAAGATGAAGCGTCATGCCGTGCTGGCAATCGGAGAGCATGTCGAGTTCAACGGACAAGAAGCCATTACTCTCAGGAAAAAATGAGAGGATGCCACGCTGGACGCACTCGGCGTCAGAGCGCCATCAGTCAATAGGCAAGCGTGTTCCGCCCATGCTTCCGCGTTTCTTTGCGGGCATGAAATCGGGACAGTCCCCTCCTTTACCGCCTCCTCACAACTGAATCCCCTTCTCTGCCGCCCGCAGGATCAGTCCGCTCTTGAAGTATTGGAACTTGTGAATGCGCTTCTTCCGCGCCCAGAGGAAGGTGCTCTGGACCAGGTCTTCCGGCAGCGTGCCCTTTTCCACCCGGTCCAAGACGTATGCGATGAAGCCCTCTTCCTCGGGCGTTGCGGTGGCCAGGGCGATTTTCATCTCATTGGCGTCCAGGGCGAGCGCTTCGGCCGGCCGCCACCAGCCGGTTGCCAGCACTGCCAGCACAAAGACCGCGGACAGGGTGGTTTTGGCCATGATCGCTTCTCCTCACAACAGGCGGCCAAGGGGGACAGTCCCATTTTCGCGGCGGTCAAGCACTTTCGCCCAGCACTGTCGCTGGCGCCGCGAAAATCGGGACAGTCCCCTGCGACTGCATTGGGGGGGGTAGCCCGAGTATTTCGGCCCGCTTGTAATCAAAACGTCGCCGCAATGCAAGAGCAGTACGGTCTGTTAATCGCCGGCGGGTGGTGGTATCCTTCAGTGGTGCGGGATGCGACTCAGGATGTGACTCACAACGCCCCCGAATGTTGTGGTGGCAGTACAGCTGCCACCCCAACGACTATCCACTACCCGCTATCCACTATCCACTAATGCTCTTTCGCACGGTCGCCACTGTCTGCCTGTTGCTGCTTCCGGGCGTTTTGGCCCGCGGCGAGGAAAAGCCGACGTCGGCGGAGCAACAGCGGCTTAGCGGCGAGATCGGCCGCTTGCTGAGCGACTTGGACAGCGACCGCTTCGAGGTGCGCAACCGCGCGGCGGCGCGGCTGGAGGAGATGGCGGCCCGGCCGGAACTGGGGCGGTTGTTGTCGGGCGAGTTCAAGCGGGCGTTGTTGCGGCCGGACATTTCCTTTGAGGTCCGCTGGCGCCTCGACCATTGGCGCCGGCGGTTGCCGGAGGCGCCGCCGGAGCCGGTCGCCGACGCCTCGCCCGAGGAACTCGACCGCTTGGTGCGTCAATTGGACGACGACTCCTACGCCGTGCGCTTGGGGGCCGCGCAGCGATTGCAGTGGCTGACGAACAATCCCAAGCTGGTTTGCCCGCTGATGCTGCGGCTGAAGCAGCAGCTCGCCGTGGCGGCGCCGGCCGCCAGCGCCCGTGGAGAACTTGAAAAGGCCTGGCAGCAGGCGCGTGGCGCGTGGCTGTTGAGCGATCCGGCGGGTTGGCGATTGCCCGCCGTTACCGACGGGCAGATGCAGCAGTGGGTCGACGAGTTGGCCCAGCCGGCGCCGGCGGGCGAAGCGGCCGGCCGATGGCAGGTGCATCGGGTTGCCGAGCGCGAGTTACTCGATCTGCTGGCCCGCGACGAATACCTGCCGCGCGTGGTGCAACTGCTCAAGGCCCGACTGGCGCAAGGCTTGGACGCGGACGCCGCCGCCCGGCTGCGCAGCGTGCTTGATCTGACCAGGCCCGCGATGGTGGCGGAATTCTGGCAGGGCCGGCGCCATCAGGGCGAGCAGCACATGTTGGTCGGTGTGCCCACCATGTCGCCGGGGGCGGTCAATCCCAGCCACTTCGATCCGGTGGACGAGCGAACGGCCCATTGCGTCAGCGGCAATTCGCTGTCGCCCGGCGATTACCCGGTGGGCGTGGCGTTTCCGCATCCGCAGCAGGTGGAAGCGATTTTCCACCTGGTCTACCTGCCCACGCCGCGACGGCGCATGGTCTACACACAGTATGTGCAGACCGACGAGGCGAAGCGGCTGGCCGCGATCAGCCGCCGCACGCTCGATCGCATGCTGGAAAACAAACGCCTGCTGAGCGAGCCGGAACTGTTGATGCTCGGGCAGCTTGACGCCGCCGAGGTGTCGCGATTCGCCGGCAAGTATTTTTCGCTGGTCGACGACGGCCAGTTGCCCGACTCGGGCTTGCAACGCCTGGGCGGACGTCTCAGCCGTTTTGGCATGATCTGCGCGCAGTTGGCCGTTGACGGGACCAAGGACGCCATGCCGGGACTGGCCGACGCGATGGCGAAGAAGAGATTCTTGCCGCCGACCTCGCTGTCCCCGTACCGGCTGCACTGGCTGGCGGCGCTGTCGATCGCCGCGCGCGATCCGTGGCCCGAGGTTGACGCCTGGCTGGCCACCTGCATCGGCGAACGGGAGATTCTCGTTGAGGGGCGACCCTCCGGCGCGGAAGTCGGCGCCACGGCGGCGGCCGTGCTGTTGAATCGCCACGGCCGGTCGCTCTCGGCCTTCGATCTGACGCCGGCCGCCGATCCGCTGATGACCCAACTGCACGTTGGCGGCTACCGCTTCAACGGCGAGGAAGCGCGCAAACGGGTGCAGCAGTGGTGGCAACAGGAGCGGCAGCAGAAACAGACGCCGTAGCGCAGGTCGGTAGGACAGCCTCGTTTAGCGGCCGACGGCACGTCGGCCCGGAACCCGCCGCGAGCCGCCGTACCGGCGGCTGCTAAACGCACCGCACAGCCTCGAACCAACAGCCGCACTGCTACCACGGGCCGCGAATGTAGTAATCGCCGGATTGATCGGTGCTGGACGGCCAGGGCGGCGTGGGCTGGAACGAGGCCCGATTGTACCAGCCGGGGCCGGGGTAGCTGCGATTGAACTGGTGTTGGATGGGCGTGACGCGGGTGCTGCCCACACCCCAGCCCCAGTGCGTCTGGCTCTCTGCCGTCGGCGGCACCACGACCGCCACGGGCATACCCCAGGCGGTGTCGTAGTAATCGCCGTGCCAGGGATAGGTTTTCGACTGGCGGTGAGACACCCAGCCCTTCAGCGAGCCCTGGCCGGCCATCGCTTCGGCGGTCCATCCCCAGGCGGCGAGCAGCGCCGCCGTCGTAACGAGTATGAGCGCGCGTTTCATCGTTCGTGCTTCTCCCTTCTTCCCTCCGCCCGCTATCGCCAGTGAACGCTGGTGCGCGTCCGCGGGGCGTCGGGGTGTATTGTCGTGTAATGGCGGTGGTGTTGATAAAGGAACTCGGCCGGCATCAAAGGCTGGTAAGTAATGTAGGTGTGTCCGACCAGGGGCGGCGTGGGCCGCGGGCAGGGGTACAACGCCGCGCCGACGCTTCCCGCGCCCACCGGCGGAACGTAGTAGTTGTAGAACAGATCGCCGGGCGTACCGTGGCGGACGACCTCGGCGTTGGCTGGAGTGCCGCTCGGGCCAAAGATCCCGGCCGCCAACAGCAGCGCCGTGCCGGCCACGGAAAGCGCGAACATTCGAAAGAATATTTGACGCATCGTTCGGATTCCTTGTGGTTTAGACGACTCACAACCAATCTCGGCAGGTAGCGGTCTTAGGGGTGAATCTTTGTATGCCGGATGGAACAGCCGGTCCCAATGTGCGGGAATTTCGGAGAAAACCATGTGGGACGCCGGCCGCAAAATCGGTATAATCCCTCCGGCCGGTACAATCCAGAATGTCCAAGCGATCGAGGGAGCCCCTGAAATTGACCGTGAGTTCTACCCCTAAAGTGGAGTCTGCCGCCGCGGCCGCCGGGTCCAATGGCAGCATCGCCGGCGGCAACGGCGCGCCGGCCGCGCGGCCCCGCCGCCGGGCCACCGCCCAGTCGATGGCCGCCAGTCAGCGCGATATCTCCGTCAGTGAATTCTTCGCAAAAAACCGGCACCTGCTGGGTTTCGACAATCCCCGCAAGGCCCTGCTAACGACCGTCAAGGAGGCCGTCGACAACGCCCTGGACGCCTGCGAAGAGGCGGGCATCCTGCCGGAAATCTGGGTCCACATCCAACGCGTCGGCCCCGACCGCTTCAAGGTCGGCGTTCAAGACAACGGGCCCGGCATCCTCAAAAAACAAATCCCCCTGATCTTCGGCAAGCTGCTCTACGGCTCGAAGTTCCACCGCATGAGGATGAGCCGCGGCCAGCAGGGCATCGGCATCAGCGCGGCCGGCATGCACGGCCTGCTGACGACCGGCAAGCCGGTCAAGATCATGTCGAAGGTCTCGAAGCGCGACCCGGCCCACTACTACGAAATCCAGATCGACACCAAGCGCAACGTGCCGGAGATTCTCAACGGCCGGGGCGAAGGCGTGGAGATTCCGCCCAACGGCCTGGGCGACAAGTTGATCGAGAAGCACGACATCGAGTGGATCGACCTGGACCACGGCACGCGCGTCGCCATCGAACTGGAAGCCCGCTACCAGCGCGGCCGCGGCAGCGTCGACGATTATCTCGAACAGACCGCCATCGCCAACCCGCACGTGGCGATCCACTACCTCGACCCCGACGACAACAAGCTGGACTACGCGCGGGTGACGGAGCAACTTCCGCCCGAGCCCAAGGAGATCAAGCCGCATCCGTACGGCATCGAGTTGGGCCGGCTGGTGACGATGCTCAAGGACACCAAGGCGCCGACGATCGCGCAGTTCCTCGTTCACTCGTTTTCGCGCGTCAGCCCGGCCGTGGCGCGGCGGCTGTGCGCGGCGGCCAAGATCACCACTCGGGCAAACCCCAGGAAGACCGGCCGGCACGAGGCCGACCTGCTCTACCAGGCGATCCAGCAGACGAAGATTCCCGCCCCGGCCACCGATTGCATCGCGCCGATCGGCGAGGAGTTGATCCTTAAGGGACTGCGGCAGGTGGTGCCGGGCGAGTTCTTCGCGGCGGCCACGCGGCCCCCGGCCGTCTATCGCGGCAACCCGTTTCAGATCGAGGTCGGTCTGGCCTACGGCGGCGGCTCGTCGGTGCATCGCGTGCCGCGGGAAGCGCTCGGCGAGTTGCTCGAAGAGAGCGACGCCCGCACGCTGCGCCAGTTCCTTATCAATGCCTTCCAGGGACTCGGCGCCGACGCGGCCGACAAGATTCTCGTCGCGGCCAACGTGGGGACTCGCGTCTCGCCCGGCCGGCTTAAAGCGGCCGACGTCGACCGCCTGCACCAAGCCCTGCAAAGCGTCAACACGAGCGAAGGCCAGTCGATGAACGTGCTGCGCTATGCCAACCGCGTGCCGCTGCAATTCCAGGCCGGGGCCTGCGCCATTACGCAGACCGTGATGTCGACTAACTGGCGGGCCTATGGGCTGAACCAGTCGCGCGGGTCGCTGCCCAGCGGGCCGATTACCGTGATGGTCCACATGGCCAGCGTGTGGGTCCCCTTCACCAACGAGTCGAAAGAGGCGGTGGCCTCGTATCCCGAGATTCAGAAAGAAGTGCGGCTGGCCTTGCAGGCCGTCGGCCGCAAGCTGGGCATGTTCCTCCGGCGGCGGCTCAAGGTGCGGCACGAGGGCGAGCGGCGCAACCTCTTCCTCCGCTACGTGGGCGAAGTGGCCACCGCCGTCAGCCGCATCAACAACGCCAACCGCGACAAGCTCTGCCATCAACTCCTCGACGTGGCCAAGAAACGCACCGCCCAGGCGGACGTGGAACTCGACGATCGGGGCAAGCCGATCGAGGAAGGCGAAGAAGATTTTGGCGAAAATGTGATTATTGTGGCGGCGGTGGAACGGAACGCCGAAGGAGCAGCGGAGAAAAGCAGCGATCAAAGTACATGACCACAACCTTGCACGTTCCGATTCGACAAATCGTTGAGTTACTGGTGGCCAGAGAATATGAACAGGTTGCTCGCATCGCAGGCGGGCAACGGCTGGATTCTGTGTCCATCGAGAGAGCGATACACGACTACGGCAGAACGCTGGTGATGCCGCCGCAAACAGCTTTCGAGCAACTGGACGCTGTTCCGGTCAAGAATGCGCGCCTGCCACGCTGGTCCGTGCGAATGAACCTCTGGACAGCCGAAGAAGGGCGATCCGATTTGTCTATCGAATTGACGCTGATCGAAGGCGAAGGCGGGCACATTATTGAACTGGATGATATTCATGTCCTTTGAAACGAAAAAGGAAACAAAAAACGGGACATCACTGATGGTCCGCATTCTAACATCGGGCTACCAGCCAAATAAACTGACCGCTGACAACTCATGGCAACAAAACTCAATACCCGTGACGCGAAAACAATGAAACGGTTCCGCGAAATGGTCGACGACGAGATGCCAGCGGTTAGCCCGAAGGGCTTGGAATAGGACAGCCCAGGGTTGCCGCGGAGCGGCTACCCTGGGATGAAGGGATCGAACAACGGAGAAACCCCAACGGGGTTTTGGAGACGGTGCGTCGATGCCGCAATCATTGGCCAACGTATTGGTGCATATCGTCTTTTCAACCAAAGAGCGCCGCGCATTGCTGCAAAACCATGAGCTGCGCGTTGAGATGCACCGATATCTCGCGGGAGTCTCCAAAACTCTGGAATGTCCCGCAATCATCGTGGGTGGAGCGACCGATCACGTGCATGTGCTGGCGAACCAATCGCGAACGATCGCCCTGGCCGAATGGGTGAAAGAAATCAAACGCGCGTCGTCGCTTTGGGCGAAGAAGAAGAGTCCACAATGGAACCTGTTTCAATGGCAGGCGGGCTACGGTGCGTTTTCGGTGAGCCAGTCACAGAAACGACGAGTGCAAGAGTACATCAGTTCGCAAGAGGAGCATCATCGGCAGTTCTCGTATCAGGATGAACTCCGGCTGCTTCTGAAGAAACACGGAGTCGCCTTTGAAGAACGATATGTTTGGGATTGAATCGAAAGATAACGCGATACACAACCCCTTTGGGGTTGAAGACGTTTTCCCAGGGTAGCCGCTGCGCGGCAACCCTGGGCTGTCATACAGAAGCCCTTCGGGCTAACGACCATCGAGGCTATCGCCTGGCTGTATCCCATAGGATACACTTGAGTAATGATCCAGATTCGCCTCAACTGGCCCGCGATCTGTAGGAGAGCGATATGGCAAAGAGCAAGACAAAACCGTACGATGCCGCGGAGTACTTGGAGACTGAAGACGATATGGCGGCCTACCTGCAGGCCGCTCTAAGGGAAGGCGATCCGGCACTGGTAATCCATGCCCTGGGCAATATCGCCCGTGCTCGCGGCATGTCGCAAATCGCTCGCGAGACCGGGCTGCGTCGTGAAAGCCTTTACAAGGCGCTTTCTCCCGAAGGGAATCCAGAGTTTGCAACGGTTCTCAAGGTGGTCCAGGCGCTCGGTATTGAACTTCATGCCGAGCCGACGCATGTTCGATAGCGCGACATCAAACCGACAAGAACAACCGACAACCAACAACATGCCAACAAAACTCAATACCCGCGACGCGAAAACGATGAAGCGGCTGGTGGAACTGGCCGACGGCGTGGTCGAGGCGGCCGGACGGGCGGCAGTCTCGCGGGTGCTCGTGCTGCTAGTCGCGTTGGGACGCAAGCCGTGCGCCAAGAACAGCGGGGCCTACTGCCGCTCCCGCGCCAAGTTGCCCGAGCCGGTCATCCGACGTCTGACGCGGGAAGTCGCCGAGGGTTGCGAGCGTGCCGTACCGGGCCATTGGCTGTCGCCGGCAAAGAAACGGGGGAACCGGCGCTCTTTCGCGAACTGCTTGCCAACGTCGATCCGCAAACCATCCTGCTGACCGACCGCTACTATTGCAGCTATTTTCTCATCGCACTGGCTGGCGGAACTCGACATTCGCGCCATCAAGAAAACGATGGGGATGGATATCCTGCGGTGCAAGTCGCCAGGGATGGTGCGCAAAGAAATCTGGACCTGCCTGCTGGCTTACAACCTGATCCGCAAGACGATGCTCGAAGCCGCCCACCAAAGCCGCCTCTCACCGCGGGAACTGAGCTTCGCCACAGCCCTGCAGACCATCGCCGCCTCCCTGGAGATGCTGGCTTGTGCTACCGACGAACTGGCAGCCAGGCTCATCGCCGCGCAGTTGGCCAGCCTGACCGAACAGACCGTCGGCGATCGTCCCAACCGCGTGGAGCCCCGCGCGGTCAAACGCCGGCCGCAGCCCCTGGCGCTGTTGACCAAACCCCGGCACGAGGCGCGCGCGGAACTGCTGCGGGGCACCCGCACATGACGTCTTGAGCGGAGTCTGGCACAAGGAAAAGGAGGCTCAGCAGGCCGCCCATACTTCACGGTCCATGGCACGCCGTCTTGGGGCCCTGTAAAGATTTTTGTGTCACCTCAAAGTGGCACGGCCATCTTGGCCGTGTTTTTCCACGGGCTGGAAGCCCGTGCCACAAAATTCCTTACACTCTCGTCTTGGCGCCGCGCCAAGACCGAGACGCTCGTGCTACGCGCCGAACCGCGATCTCCGCCCGCGCGCCCGTCGTTTTGATCTCCCCTCCCCACGATGCCCGCTCCCGCGCCCCCCTCGACTCAACCGGCTCGACGTAAGTACAATAGTAGCAAGCGGCAGTGCCATTCGTTCCTGACACCTTTTTTCCCGCGAGGCAGGAAAGCGGAAATCATGCAAGTCTACTTGACCCGGCATAGCGTGTGCGCTGGCGACGATGTCAATGCACCGCATGCTCAAATGTTCCAAGTGCATGACGACAGCACACCAGAGCAGATCGTGGATGCGGTGTCGCGTTCTTTGTATCTTCCGAGGATCGAGGGAGGGGCAGCAACATGGTGCATTTCCTCGAAGATTCCACTGGCTGTAGTCGCGGAGCAGTGGATTGGTCCCAAAACGGTCGCCTTTCCTCCACCTTACAACTTACAACTGACAACTCATGGCAACAAAACTTAATCCCCGCGACGCGAAAACAATGAAGCGGCTGGTGGAACTGGCCGACGGCGTGGTCGAGGCGGCCGGACGGCGGCGCGACCCGTACGTGGACGTGCCCACCCGCTCGCTCTCGAACGTCAAGTACAACAAGAGCCGGCGGTTCATCGAGATGGGCCGCAACACCAACCGCCGCCAGTTGTTCAACCTCTCGCAGGCAAAGACCTACATGCAGACCATGTTGGTGGCCAGCGGCGCCACGCAGTTGATCGAGCAGGGCAAGACCACCAGCATCCGCGGTCTGTACTACCTCTTAAAACACACCATCGAAGGCACCAAGGAAGAGACCTTCGCCGATCAGGGCGAGTGCGACCCGGTGATCGAGGATTGCGAGGTGCTGTTGAACAGTCTGCGCGAAGAGTTGCACCTTTACGCGCAGAAAAAGGGTGACATGGTCGGCGAAATCGTGCTGGTGGACCGCGGCGACGAGATCGACTGCGCACGGATGGGTTCGGGCGGATACGGCATCCCGTCGATCGTCGAGCCCGAGGTGATCGTATTCAAGAAGTCCTCGGCCCAGTTCATCCTGCACGTCGAAAAAGACACGGTTTGGCAGCGGTTCAACGAGGACAAGTTCTGGCGCAAGCACAAGTGCATATTGACGCACGGCGGCGGCCAGCCCCCGCGCGGCGTGCGGCGGCTGTTGCACCGGCTGCACAACGAGTTGAAGCTGCCCGTGTATTGCCTGCTGGACAACGACCCGTGGGGATACTACATCTACAGCGTGATCAAGCAGGGCTCGATCAACCTGGCCTACGAGTCGCAGCGGATGGCCATTCCCGACGCCAAGTTCCTCGGCCTGCGCTCGAAGGATTTTCAGGAGTGCCAGCTCTCCGACAGCGTAAGGATCACGCTGAACGACACCGATCGCAAGCGGGCGAAGCAGATCGCCAACTACCCCTGGTTCGCCCACAAGCCGGCATGGCAGAAAGAGATCAAGCGGCTGCTGGACAACGGCTTCAAGCTGGAAGTCGAATCGCTGATCAGCAAGGACATCAGCTACGTGACCGAGCAGTACACGCCAGAGCGGCTGAAGGCGGAGGATTGGTTGGATTAACACGCGGACTATGTCTCTTGCTTCTCCAGGGCCACCGAATTGCTCAAGAACCGCGGCATGAGAAAGTACCGCAGCGCCAGGCCGGTGAGGATCAACCCGGCCCCGACGATCGTCCACGCGGCGGGCACTTCACTCCGGACAGCGAACGACCAAAGCGGCGTCAAGACCGGCTCCAACAGGGCGATGCCCATCGCCTCCTGGCTGCTGATTGTGCGCAGGGCGCGGGCGAGAAGCACGTAGGGCAACGCGATTTGCAGACCGCCGAATGCGACCAGCGCCAGCCATTGCCAGCCGGTCGGCCAGACGTCCAGCCAAACGGCCCACGGCAGCAGCATCGCGGCGGTGGACGCATGACACACGGTCACGACCCACACCGTGCTTTCCGCGCGAAGGCGCCGCAGCAGCAGCACCACGCCGGCGTAGAACAGGCCCGATAGCAGGCCGAAAACGACGCCCAGCCGGGCCTGGCCGCGAAGCTCGAAAGCCAGAATAACACCCACCCCCAAGACGCCGAACGCCAGCGGCACCAGGTTGCGCCGGGCAACGCGCTCGTGCAGCAGGAGCACGCCGATGCAGAACACCCACCAGGGCGCGGTGCTTTGCAGCCAGATGGCGTTGGCCGCGGTCGTCAGCGTCAAGGCCGCCAGGTACGTGGCGCTCATGGCGGCGAAAATCAGTCCCAGCGGCAGCAAGGCCAGCCGCCAGCGCGGACGGCGCACCATCGGCGTCAGGAGGGCCGCGGCGAAAAACGCCCGCCAAAAGGCCAGCACAATCCCCCGCTCGCCGGCAGGCCAGGCGTCGAAGATCGGCATCTTCACAAACAGGCCGCAGGAACTCCAGAGCACCGCGGCGGCAACGACCAACAGTTGGCCGGAGAGTCTGCCCGCCGGAGGAACTGTTGACAAACGGTTGGCCGAAAACATGGACCTGTCCTCTCCCCGCGGCGCAAAGAGGACAGTCCCATTTTCGCGGCGGTCAAACACTTTCGCATGGCAGCGTTGCTGGCGCCGCGAAAATCGGGACAGTTCCCTGTCACTTCCTCCGAAACACCCGTTTCACCTGCTGGAGCGCCTCGCCCAGCTTGTCGACCTCGGCCAGCGTGTTGTAGAAGTAGAAGCTCGCCCGGGCGGTGGCCGTTACGCCGTAGCGCTGGTGCAGTGGCATGGCGCAGTGGTGGCCGGCGCGAAGGGCCACGCCGTAGCGATCGACCACTTCGGCCACATCGTGGGCGTGCGGCCGGTCGGAGTCGAACACGAAGCTCACGATGCCGCCCTTGAGGGCCGGGGCGGGGCCGAGAATCCGCAGGCCGCCGATCGCCTCCAAGACTTCGTGCGTGTGCTCGGTCAAGCGGCGTTCGTGCTCGACGACGGCGTCCAGATCGATCTGGCCGAGGTAGTCGATGGCCGCGCCCAGGCCGATCACCGGCACGATGGGCGGCGTGCCGGCCTCGAACTTGTAGGGCAAGTCGCCGGGCTCGAAGCCGTCGAGCCGCACGGTGCGGATCATGCTCCCGCCGCCCATAAACGGCGGCATGGCCTCCAGCAGTTCGCGCTTGCCGTAGAGCACACCCACGCCGGAGGGACCGAGCATCTTGTGACCGCTGAAGGCGAGGAAATCGCAATCCAGGGCTTGCACGTCGGTCTTTTGATGGGGCACACTCTGCGCGCCGTCGATCAGCACCACGGCGCCCGCCTCGTGCCCGCGGCGAATGATCTCGGCAATCGGGTTGCACGTGCCCAACACATTGGAGACGGCCGCCACGGAGACCAGCTTGGTGCGATCGGTCAGCAGGGCGTCCAGGGCGTCCATTTGCAGCAGCCCGTCGTCGGTCAGCGGGACGTGGCGCAGCACTGCGCCGGTCCGCCCAGCCAACTGCTGCCAGGGCACGAGGTTCGAGTGGTGCTCCATTTCGGTCAAGAGAATCTCGTCGCCCGCGCGCACATTGGCGTCGCCCCAACTGCGCGCCACCAGGTTAATCGCACTGGTCGTGCCCGAGGTAAAGATGATCTGTTCGACGGCCGGGGCGTTGATGAAAGCCCGCACCTTCTCCCGCGCCGCGTCGTAAAGGTCGTCGGAATCCCGCGCGAGCTGGTGGATGCCGCGGTGGACGTTGGCGTAGTGTTGCTCGTAGGCGTCGACGATCGCCCGGATCACCTGCCGCGGCCGCTGCGTGGTGGCCGCGTTGTCGAGGTACGCCAAGGCCACGCCGTTGTGGACCTTCCGGGCGAGGATGGGGAAATCGGGCCGGTAGGTTTCGGGATTCAAGGCGGGGGGCTTCATCGCGGTCGTCATGTCTTTCCCCCGGCGGGCGGCGAAGGGGCCGCGGCGCCATCGCCTGCGACGGGCGAGTAGATGGCCGCTTGCAGTACCCGCCACGACAACAGGCAGCACTTCTGCCGGTTGGGCGTCAGCCGCACGCCGAACAGATCGAGCATGTCCTTGGCGGTGAATTTTTTCACTTCATCGACCGTCTTGCCGTCGAACTTCTCGACCAGCATCGACGCCGCCGCCTGGCTGATGCAGCAGCCGTCGCCGTTGAAATACACCTCTTTCATGGTGCCCTGTTGGTCGAGTTGCAGTTCCATGTGGATCACGTCGCCGCAGAGCGGGTTGGTGTCTTGATGCGCATGCGTACACGCGGGGCAATGGCCGCGATGGTACGGATCCTCGTAGTGGTCGAGGATGTGCTCCTGATACAGCTCTTCTTCGTCGGGCGCCATGTTCCGCCTGTTGGGGGTGTCACAAAGGCGCGGTCCGGGGCGCGGGTCCCGCGGCCGCCTCCTTCCAATAGTTTACGGCCGGGAACCGGCTCCGACAAGGAGCGCGAGGGGGGCTTGGCTCAGCAGCCGAGCACTTTCGCCGTGACCAGCCAGCGGAGTTCGCCGGCGCCGATGTCGGGCGGGCCATCGAAACGGATGGCGGCCGCGCCCCCTTTGCTGAAACGGATGAACCCCTCGCTGGCGCCGATCAATGCGCCGGTCAGGCGATCCACGTCGGGGGCATGACCCACCCAGGCGATTCGCTGCCACTTGCGGGCTTGCCGCACGGTCCAACGCATCAAGCCTTCCAGATCGCTGCCCGGCCGAAGTTCGTCGAGTTGCACCACCTTGGGAGAAAAGGGGACAGTCCCCATTTGCCGGAACGGCCCGGAGGGTGCTTCGCACAAATGGGGACTGTCCCCTTTTCTCCCAGCCGCGGCGGCAAGGATCTCGGCCGTCTCGACGCAACGCACCAGTGGGCTGGCGGCGATGATCTCGGGCGCCATGTCCCGCGCGATCAACATTGACGCTACCTTGGCGAACCGCTTCCTGCCCTCGTCGGTCAAAGGCCGCAAGTCGTCGTCCGGCCACTGCGGATCATCGCGGTCGGCGGCCCAGGCGTGGCGGATAATGTAGAGGTCCACGGCAGACGCCTCTAGGGCTCTTCGGCCAGGTGTACGTCGACCGGAAGCCGTTCGATCAACATGTCGGCGGCCAGCCGGGCGTCGTGCTCCAACTGGGCCGATTGCGGCGTCAGCGACGCGGCAGCCGCCAGGTCGTCGAGGCTGTCGGCGGCGCGGTCCGCCAGTTCGCCGATCGACGGCAACTCCGTCGTTGGCGGGGCGGCATCGTTTGGCGCAGATGCCGGCCCGGTCTGACTGCGGACGTCCGCAATAGAATCGTTCGCCGGCATGTTCGGTTGCCGATGGTTGCCGCCCAACCACCAACCGATTGCGACGGCACACAGCACGCAGGCGGCTATTGCCACTCGGGCGAACCATGCAGCGGGAAAATAGCCGGCGGCTGACAGCGGCCGGCTATTGGCATGCGCCTCCGATTCTTCCGCACGACGCCGTTGGATCGTACGGACGATTCTATCGTGGAGCGGCTCGGAGAAGGCCGGCCGCGACGCGAACGCCTCGCGGCGCAGACGCTCGCCGAGGGCCTGTTCTTTTGCAGAGGGGACTTGCCTAAACATGAGGGGCCTCCACTCCGGCGACGCGCAGCCGCTTCTTCCGCGGCGCGAGTTGCCGTTGGTGATCGAACTCGCCCAGCAGGGGCAAGAGCCTCCGGCGGGCGCGGAACAACATGATTTTGACCGATGCCAAGGATCGCCCCAGCACCAAGGCAATGCCGCCCAACGGCATCTCCTCGACGTAACGCAGCCACAAGGCCGTCACCTGCTCTTCGGAGAGGACGGCGGCCGCCAGGTCCCAGAGCCGGCGACGGTCCTCGGCGGCGACCAGGACGTCCAGCGGCGCCGGGGCCGCCGCCAACGCCGCTTCCAACGCCGCCGCATCGGATACAGGCCAAACGCGGCGATGATGGTTGATGCTCGCGCGGCGGGCGATCGTGAACAGCCACGCCGAAAACGGCCACCGCCGGTCGTAGCGGTGCAGGTTCTCGAAGGCGCGGACGAACGTGTCTTGGACCAGGTCCTCGGCATCGTCCGCCGCGCCCCGGCGCCGCAGAAAGTGCAGCACGGGCGTCTGAAACCGCCGCAACAACTGCTCGAAACTCGTTGCGCAGCCACGCTGTGCTCGACACGCGAGCTCTTCGTCGCTGGCCGGCTTGTCGGCAAAGTTGTGCAACATGGCGTCCCGTCTCTTATCCGCCACTGGATTATCCAAAACAAAAACTACTTCTTTTCGATCGGGCGCATTTTTTCGCCCATCTTCTGCACGTGCGCCCAAACCGCCTCGGCCGGGGCCCGCCACTCGACGGTAACCGCCTTGTCGGCTGCCGTCACCTTCAGGGCGCCGATCAGCTTCATCGCGTCGGCGTCGCCGCCGTGCGAGAGCGCGGCCATGGCGAGAAAACCTTCCGCGATGGTCTTCATTTGCCGGGCGATCTCGGGCTGCTTCACGGTCAGCCTGCCCACGAGGAACGACTCGCCATGATTTTCGCCCGCCGCCATCATCAGCGTATCGACCTGCTTGGCCAAGGGCGACTTGCAGGGCAGATCGGCCTGCGACAGGCCGACCGCTCGGGCGACGAACATCGCTCCCGGCGGAACCTTGGCGGCCAGCGGTCCGTCCTTGCCGGCGATGTTGGGCTTTGTGCCGTCGAGCACGTCGAGCGCGGCTGTGATCGCTTCGACCGAGTTGCCGAAGACCAGCACGTCGGGCTTGTAGAACGTGCCCGTCATGTGCCGCTCGTGCTTGCCGCCCTTGGCGTGGGTCCAAGAGTGCAGTTCGTATTTGCCATACGTGACTGCCCGATGCTCGGGGGCCTGTTTGGCCTTTTCCAGCATCAGGCGCCGATCGACCTTGGCATAGACGATCGCGATGCCGGAGTCCTTCTTGATCTGCGTATCGTAGAAGGTGGCGCCGTGCATGTCGGTGCAGGGGTTGAACTTCCAGATTTCGCGGACTTTCGCCAGATGCTTTTCGGCCTCCGGGTGTGTCTTGAGCATCTGCTCGTGCGCTTTATGCAGCACGGTGGAGGCCCGCATGGCGTCGACATCGACGTGGGCCACCCATTTCGCGTCGTCGGCGATCTGCTTGAGGTCCAAGGGCTCGGCCGGCGCCAGGGCTGCCAAACCGAAACCCAAAACAGCCGCCATCGCCAGTCTCAGTGCGACTCGCATGTTTGTTCCACCTCGGTTTCACCAGGAATTATTATACGCAACCCTTCCACGAATGTATAGACGCGGGCAGGGTGGTTGTTCAGAGAAAGAAAATGGCACGGATCCAGCGAAGAAAGACTTCGCTGGATCCGTACCTTGCGATTCTCAACCGGTCGCCTCAGGCAATGCCTGATCTGCGCGACAATCAGAAGTCATCTTCCCGAAGCGCCGGCTTTTGCGCCTTCGGCTTGTCGGCTTTCGGGCAGGGCTTTCCCTTGTTGGCATCGCCGTGGATCGGGCAACTGCCCTTTTGGGCGTCGCCGTGCTTCATGGGAGGGCCGCCCTTCCACTTGTGCTCGCCCATCTTCTTGGCGACTTTCTCGATTGCGGCCCAGACGTCGTTCGCCTTGGCTTTCCAGGAAATGTTAAGCGTTTTGCCTTCGCTAGTCACTTTCAAGCCGCCGATCAGTTTGAGCGCCTCGGCGTCCATGCCCTTGCTGAGCGAAACCAACGCGCGAAAACCCTCCGTGATCGCCTTGACCTGGTCCACGGCCTCGGTCGATTTCATGTTCAACCGAGCGCGGTAGAACGACTCGCCCTCGTTCTCGCCCAGCACGACGCGGAACGATTCGGCTTGCTTCAGCACCGGGCAGCGGGTCTTGGGATCAACCGCCGCGGCGCGCGCGATGAACATAGCGCCCGGCAAGTTGCGGCCGGCCAAGGGCGAATCCCTGCCGGTGATGCCGGACGCGTCTCCGGCGAGCACGTCGAGAGCCGCCTTCACTGCGTCCTGGCTGCCGCCGAAGACCATCACGTTGGGCTTGAACCAGGCTCCGGTGACGGTCTGCGTTTCTTGCCGGCACTTCATGGTCCAACTGTGCAACTCGTAGTCGCCGGACTTGGTCACCTTGTGGTCCGGGGCCTTCTCGGCCTTCTCCTTGAGAAGTTTCTGGTTCACGTCGGCATGGAGGATAAGCACGCCCTTGCGCTTATCGAAATCCTTGCCGTACACGGTGATGCCGTGCAGATCTTTGCGCGGGTTCATGCCGATCATGCCGGGCAGTTTGTCCATGTGCTGCGCGGCTTCCTTGTGCATTTCCAGGCATTTTTGGTATGCCTTCTCAAGCACGACGGAGTGCCGCATGGCGTCCACGTCGACATGCACGACCCACTTGGCGTCGGCCGCAACCTGCTTCAGGTCAAGCGGTTCCGCGCGCCCGATGGCGGCCAGTGTCAACACGGCGGCCAATGTCATCATCACGACTCTCATCGCTCACCTCGCTTCCTCTAGGGGGGTAATAGGGATTAGACTCCACGCAGGTGTATACACGCGGGCAGGGTGGTTGGTTACAGAGAATCCGGGAGGAACTCCCCGATTTGTGCGCCCGAGGCCATCTGAATCGCATCATTCGGGCTGTTTGGCGACGCACTTCAATGCGCCGACTACCAGTTCGACGGCAAGACCGTCCCGGCCGTCAGCGCTTCGGCTTCGCTCAATGCCGCCGGCAAGATACATCTTTCGCTTTGCATTTTCGATCCCCAGAAGCCCCATTCGCTCAAGCCAATAGCATTTGAGGGCCCCAAGCTCTAGACGAACGGGTATTTCTACGTTAGTCTGCCGGCGAAGTCCGTGAGAGTGCGGCAAGGTTTTCTGGCGTCAGCGCAGAGCAGTAGGTCCCGCCTGCCGGGCGGGACTTTATCGCGGAAGCTAGGTTCTCGCAGGCACGTGAAGTCCCGCCCGGCAGGCGGGACCTACTGCCAGAAAACCGGGCCACACACGTCCGTGATCGTGTTGGAGATTGAGCAAGGCCGCATCCTCCCGTTTCAATTCCAAACATGATGCACTTCCATACTTTGCAGTCCGGACTTCATGGCCAGGTTTCTCAGGAGAGGGTTGAATATGAGCCGCGACTTCCAACTTTTCAGGAAGAGATTCCATCTGAGTTGCCGCATGGCGCGGGCGTATCGCCGCTCGAAACCATCGAGCCCCGCCCGGAGGGCTTCCTGAGTCTATTTGGACGTTAGCGTGAAATTGATGTCGTTAGCGCCGGGGTGAACGCTTTCGCGCAACGTAGTCTGGGCGTTATATCGCGGTGGAATGGGCTCCTGTTTGGCGGATTCACCGTCGGCCGCCGTGATTCGCACGCCATGCTGTCCGACCTTTGCCCCGCGAATGTCACGGAGATAGAGCAGTTCGTAGCGGCCGTCCTGGTCGGTCACGGCCATCGACTGCCGGCCGCCGTCGATGGGCGTAAAGACGACGCCCGCGTTGGCCAGCGGCTTGCCGTCGAAGGTTACTTTGCCCTTTACGGCTGCCAGCTTCGGCAAGTCGCCGCCGCAGCCGGACAGCATCAACAGGCAGCAGGCGGTGGAAGCAATGACGAAGGACGAATGACGAAAGGAAGCACGAAGCACGAAGGACGAAGGACGAAAGACACCCTCCAAGTTCGTCATTGGGATTTCGTCATTCTCTTCGTCATTCGTCATTCGTGCTTCGTCATTCATTGCACTGATTCCGCCGCCGGGGTGATCGCTGCCGGGCGATTCGAAGAAGCTGTCGTTGTGTCGTTATACCCTGGCTCCAAAAGTCTAGTAGTTTCAAGGGTTTAGCTCGTTTCTAAGAATCTTTCGGGCTTGCCACAAAACCCCGTGAAAGCCGTAGGCAGCCGTTTGCAACAGTCAGTGGTAAATCTTGCACTTCGGCAATGCCTGCTGGAGTTTCTTCACGCCAGCGTCCGTGACTTGGGTGTTGTCCAGCCGCAATTCTAGGAGTTGGGTCAATCCCTTGAGATGCTCTAACCCAGCGTCTGTGATTTGGGTGTTGTTCAGCCGCAACGCTAAGAGTTGGTTCAGTCCTATAATATTTTCCAGCCCAGCGTCCGTGATTTGAGTCAAGCCAAGTTCCAGCCTTTGGAGTTGCTCCAGCCCCTTGATATTTTCCAGTCCAGCGTTCGTGACTTTTGTTCCGCTAAGCTCCAGGACTTGGAGTTGCTCCAGCCCCTTGATATTCTCCAGCCCAGCGTCCGTGACTCTTGTTCCGCTAAGTTCCAGGACTTGGAGTTGCTCCAGCCCCTTGATATTTTCCAGCCCAGCGTCCGTGACTTTTGTTCTGTTAAGTAGCAACCGTTGGAGTTGGTTCAGCCCCTTATTGTCTTCTAACCCAGCGTCCGTGATTTGGGTGTCGTTTAGGAACAAGTCTTGAAGTTGGTTCAGCCCCTTGATGTTCTCTAGCCCAGCGTCCGTGATTTGGATGCCGTTCAGGAACACCGACAAAACCGGCCCATCCCACAACAACCCTGCTGACCAGACCACCACCCCGCCTAACTTCTCAATCGCCGCCACTGCTTCCCGTTGCCTCCTCGCCTGTTGTTTCTTCACGGCAAGCCAACTGCACGGGATGGCACAGAGCGTGACGAACACCAGCAGCGTTCGCAGGCTGAATTGGAACCAGCGGAGTTTGGGCTTGGGGGCGATCATTCCCGTTAGCATAGCTTCTGGGGTTTGGTCCTTCCAGAGCCATAAATTGTCAAATTTCGTCATTCGTCATAGCGGATATCCGTTTCACTCAAGTATGCCCGTTTACGGGCATTTCCGCGTCAGCGGTATTAGGCCCGGCGTTCACGCCGGGTGGGGAGGAAAACGAACCTTGGTTGCTGTCAGGCCCGTTTACGGGCCTCCTCGATGCTTCAGCCGCACATCGAGGACGCCCGTGAACGGGCGTGACAAGGAAGAACAATAACAGCGGAATTGAATGGTCCTGCCAACCCGGCGTAAACGCCGGGCCTAATACCGCCTTCGGCGGAAAGGGCCGTAAACGGCCCTCCCTGGCATCCACTTGAGTGAACTGGATAACCAGATTCGTCATTCGTGCTTCGTCATTCATTGCACTCACTCCGGCACTTGCGCCACTTGCCCATCGGCCATGCTGCCCAACAGGGCGAAGAGGTTGGAATCGATGTTCTCGGTCAGCAGCCGCACCGAGCCGTCGGCCAGGCCGAAGTGGGCGCCGCCGGGGTGATCGCTGCCGGGCGATTCGAAGAAGTTGTTGTTCATGCCGCCCGGCTGCGTGTGCGAAGGGTCGGCCGCGCAGGTGGTGAACAGCGTGGCCACGCCGCCCAGCGCCCAACCGTCGTAGCTCGTGCGGTTGTAGCGGGCGGCCCCGCTGGCGCCGGCGTCAGGCCGGAGCCGCTGCATCTCGCCCACCAGGATCGTGTTCGAGGCGCCGTCGCGGATCGCCCTGAAACCGGTATTGCTGTTGGGACCAAAGACGCCGGCCCGCTTCGCCGGCGAGTCGTTCGCCACGCCGGAACTGGTGCTCGTGGTGGGATCGCAGAAGCGGTGATGCTCGTCGTCGTTGTTGATCCAACCGTCGTAACGGCCATAGCAGCCGCCGTAGTCGGCGCCGCCGCTGGTCCAGCCCAAGAACATCGAGGCCTGATCGCCGGGCCGGACTCCGCCGCGCCGCGTGGGACAGTATAGCCCGCCAAGGTCAAGCGTAGCCACGGCCTGGTTGCCGAGCACGCTCTTCTTGAAGTCCCACCGCCGATAGACGTTCTCCTGCTCGATGTAGGGGAGGATGTGCAAGATCCAACTGGTGCCGTGCTTGCCGGCGTTGACGGCCGTGCTCGATGCCTCGGCCCAGGTGTCGAAGAACGACGGATTCGAGCCGGCAGCCAGGGTGGAAACGATGCAGCCGGGCGGAAAGACGCTGTGGACAGCGGTATAGCTTTGCAGTGCCAGACCGATCTGCTTGACCTGGTTGCAGCACTGAACTCGCCGGGCCGCCTCGCGGGCCGCCTGAACCGCCGGCAATAGCAATGAGATCAGAATGCCGATGATGGTAATAACCACCAGGAGTTCGATGAGAGTGAAACCCCTTTGGGGGGGGCGGTAGGCGGAATTATCCGCGCAGTTTGACAGGCAAGCCGAAACCGCGCTCCGTGGTGGTTTAGGAAGATGCCCCATATTGTGGCCAATGTAGCGAAACGCCCCAGGGGTGGCAAGCAGATGAGACCTCAAGAAACCTGTATGCGGCGGCCCCGCCTGTCGGTGGCGATGATCGCGCGCAACGAAGAAGCCTTCCTGGCCGACTCGATCGAGAGCGTCCAGACGTTCGCCGACGAAATCGTCGTGCTCGACACGGGCTCGACCGACCGGACCGTGGCAGTCGCCGCGGGTCTCGGCGCCGTGGTGCAAAGCATGCCCTGGCCGCATGATTTCTCTGCCGCCCGAAACCATTGCCTGGAACTCCTCACAGGCGACTGGGCGCTGTGGCTCGATGCGGGCGAGCGGGTTTCCGCCGATTCGGCTGCGACGCTGCGGGCCTTCGTCGACCGGAAAGCGGACCCCGACAAGGTGTATCGGATCATGATCGAGGCGCCGGCGGCGGGCGGGGGCATCGCGGGCGAAGAGGTCGCCCGGCTGCGGCTCATGCCGATCGGGGTAGGCCTGAAGTTCCAGGGCCGCGTCCGCGAGACGTTGCGCCCGGCCATCGACGCCGCCTGCATGGGCATCGAAACGGCGCCCGGCCGCATCACTCGCCATCGGCGCCAGCACGATCAGGCGTGGAAAACGCTCAAGGGCGATAGGGATTTGACGCTGGCAGCGCTGGAGACGGCGGAACACGCCGCACCCGTGCCGCGCCTGCTCATGGCCGAAGCCGCGGCCTACGCGAACATGGGGATGCTCGATCAGGCCCGCCGGGCGTTCCGGGCCGCCATCGACGCCTTGCCCTGCGCCTCGACGGAAATGCTCGAGGCGTACTACGGCCTGATGACCTGTTATGCCTGCGACCCGTTTCTCGGCCACCACCAGTTGGGGGTTTGTCTGGAGGCGCTGGAAATCTATCCCGTCGACACCCAGTTGCTACTGGCCTTGGGCAATTGCCTCAGCGCAGCCAACCGCTCGGCCCTGGCCATCCGGGCGTTCGAGACGGCCGTTCATTACGGCCAGGTGAATGTCGAGACTTGGCACCTGTGCGGCATCGAACAGGTGGCCGAAATGTGCCTGAACGCGGCCTTGGGGCTGGGGAAGCCCGAGCCTGTCAGGCCGGCTCCCGGGCTGCCCACCGAGGACGGCGCCGGCCACTCGCTGCGAATTGACCAGCACGGCGTCCCGCACGAGGTTGTCCGGCCGCGGCTGCCGATGGTCGGCGAGGCGTTTTCCAGCGAAACCATTTCCTGAAGTTTGGCAGATCGGGCTGTTGACAGCCCCAGGGGCTTGGTTCACAATTCGGCGCTGGCCGTTACTAATGTACTCCTCACGCTCCGCGTGAGGTTGGGTACTCTTCGCGCTCCGCGTGAAGTTAGGCGGCCTAACCTCACGCGGAGCGTGAGGAGTACGATAATACTAGATCTGTTGCCCCCGCAGACCAAGGAGACAGACCATGCCGTGCATAATTGAACCCCTGCACTGGCCGATTACCCAAGCGGACCGAGTCCTCACGCGCGACAAGATGCTGCTGCCCGGTGCGTGCGTAGCACTGGCGCCCGAGGAGGACGATGACGACTTCGACGACGACGACTTCGACGACGACTTCGACGACGACTTTGAAGAGGATTATGACGACGACTTCGACGACGACCTGGACGAGGACGACGATGAGGACGAGGAGGAGAAGGAAGAGGATTTCGAGGAAGAGGAACTCGACGACGCTTCCTAACTAAACTTTCGCAGATTTCAAGGCGGTCAAGCGGCGAGATTTAGGTAGTTTTCCAGGTCGTCGAGTAATTGATACAGGTCA
>Ga0315287_10001014_pt1 | contig 25297 bp, 18 predicted proteins | sample YL17G11_0_MG_FD_205037 | JGI IMG/M metagenome (GOLD analysis project Ga0315287, IMG submission 205037) | Sediment microbial communities from Yellowstone Lake, YNP, Wyoming, USA - YL17G11_0 | ecosystem: Environmental > Aquatic > Freshwater > Lake > Sediment | place: USA: Wyoming | collected... | reverse complement strand
GCAGCACCTGCTGCTCGATGCGCTGCAGCTGGGCAGCTGCCCGGCTTGTTTTCCCTAGTAGCGGATGGCGAACTTCAGATCCTTGTTGGTCGCGTCGTAGTAGGCGATGCAGGGATGGCCGCCGATCTCCTTCATGCTCAGGTGCACACCCAGGATTGTTGCTGCGGCGACGTCGACAGTCGATGAGTCGGGATACTGGAAAGTCTGCACATACGAGCTGCGGCTGTAGTACAGCGACCCGTCGTCCAGGCAATGCGCCACCGCGGGCTGTCCATCAATCATCGCTCCGGAGATGTGACCGCTGGAGTTTGTGGCTACCAGCCAATTGCCCGCGTTCCAGTTGATGCCGCTTACGTCATCGGCGCACTTGAAGACCAAGCTCATCGTGCCCAGCCCAATGTCGTAGATCATGACAAAGCACGCCGGCACGCCGTCAGCATTCACCAGCGAGTTGTACGGGCCGCAGTTCATCCCGGCCTGCGACACGGCGGTAGTAGTATCAAAAGCCTGATACGTATCGTCGTAGGAAATTGAGAAATCCAGCGTCCCATAGGTGTCGTTGTAGTAGGCAATACCCAGGCTGCCGCCGAGATCCACGGCAGAGCAGCTTTGCCCCAGGTTCAGTCCGGAAACACCAGCAATCGTGTACGGCGCAGTGATCGCGTAACCATCTGGGTCGAGCCCGCTGATCACCCTAAGTTCGCCATCACTGCCGCTGGGTTTGTAGTACACCGCCCGCAGCCGGTCATGCAAATAGACCAGGCTGCAGTCAGGCCCGGCATTTGTATCCAGAAAGGCACCGGACCCCCAGCTGCCGCCGATGAAGCTCGCCAGAGCTATATTGGTGTCAGTGCCGACTGTGATGGCTAACAGAATATCTGGATGGCCGTTGACTTCAGCTAGAGAGAGGGATTTCGGCTCGCCGAGAGCTGCAACGACGGGGCTCTCCCAGCTGCTACCCAGTGCGTCTTTGGCCGCAATGTATTTAACGTTTCCACCCGGGGGGGTCAGCGCGGCGTAAACGATGGCCGGCATCCCGCCAATCTCCGCCAGGCTGCAGAATTGCCCGGCATCATCGGTGGTGTCCAGTGTCGTGATGTGCCAGCTGCCAGGGTCGTTGGCCTGGATTGCCAGCGTGCTGGTTCCCGTCAGCGTGCCGTCACTGATGGCCAGGCTGACGCTGTAGCTGCCTGTGCTGAACACGTGCGACACCTGCGGGCCGTTGGCATCAACGGTGCCGTCGCTTTCGAAGTCCCAGTCGTAGGAGGTGATCAGGTCGCCATCGGGGTCGTAGCTGGACGAGCCGTCGAACTCTAGGAAATGCGGCGCCGTGCCTGACGTTCCGTCGCCAGCCCCGCCGTGGGAGGCAATTACCGCCACCGGCGGCTGGTTGGCGGCGCTGGGTGTGAAGTTGCTGGCGATTCCTTCGACGCCGTCTGAGTCCACCGGGCGTACCCAGTACACGTCGCCTGGATTAGGCGCGGCTATCGTCACCTGGTAGAGCAGGCGCTCTGTCCAAGGGCTCATGTTGGGATCATAGTCCGATAGGTAAAGCTGCGCCGCCTGCACAGCTGTCCCGTTGTCATCTGTCGGGCCAGCGGGATACTGCGCTGGATCGTTGCAGCTATAAACATGCCAGCCCAGCAGGCAGTCCTTGCCGAAATTGGATCCGATGGGTGTGATATCCGCGAGGTTGATCTCGCCGTTACCGTCGCCATCGGCAACTGCCTGCACGGTGTTCTCATCGGCGGGGTAGTTCAGCAGCTGCTGAAAGTACAGCCCCAGCGGTGTGATGTCCGCGATGTTGACCTCGCCATTCTGGTCATAGTCACCCTGGTTGTAGTAGCGCCAGCGCAGGGTGCCTGCCCCGGCATCCCAGGCGGCGTGCGCCTGGCTGGCCGCAGCGTCGGGCGGGCTGGCGGTGACGCGCGGGGCAGCGGCCGCAGGTCTATCGGCAAAGGTGAGCGTGGCGATAACCCCGCCGCTGCTCAGCCCTCGCCGCCGGTCCCAGTTGGCCAGGCACTGGCCGCAGTAGACGCGCCCCGCTTCGCTGGTGACGTAGAGCTCGAGCAGCTGCCCGCCCTGGTCCTGCAGCCAGGCGGGGCCGGCCTGCGCAAGTTGCAGCGACCAGCGCCGCGCGTCATAGGCGACGGTGAAGTACGCCGCCTGCGTACCGCCTTCCGCTGTGCTGACCTGCAAGGTGACGCTGCCATCGGCGGCGAGTTCAGTTGCGCTCAGCAATCTCGTGGCGCACCTGATCCCGTTCCAGCTGGACGGACTGGCGCTGACGGTGAGGAGCGGTGGATCAGGGATGTGCTGCCTAGTGGCCTGCCACGAACACGCGCTTAGCAGACAGCTCGCGCAAGTACCCGCTATGACGATAAGCATCCGGGCGACATGTGCTCTCATGCCAACCCCCGCAATGAGATTACCCAGAGTATAGCAGCGAGTCTGAGATCGTGGGTGGTGGCAGGCGGTGATTGCTGAGGCTGGGCTAGGGCAACGCCATGCTGATGACCTGGGGCAGGGCGTGCAGCACCTGCTGCTCGATGCGCTTCAGCTCCTCGTCCAGCTCGGGCTGGGCCAGCAGCCCGCAGAGCCGCTCGCCGGCGACGCGCGCCTCGGCCAGCAGCCCCTGCGCCTGGTCGTAGGTATAGCGCAGGCTGCCCAGCTGCGTGAGGTGCTCGCGCAGCTGCTGCTCCAGCTGCGCATCGGGCCCGGCCTGCAGCGCCACGTACAGCGCGCGGGTTTCCTCGGGCGCCTCGGCGCAGGCGTGGATGAAGGGCAGGGTCACGCGGCCCTCGCGCACGTCGTTGAACGACGGCTTGCCCGTCACCTTGGCGTCCTGCGTCAGGTCGAGCAGGTCGTCCACCACCTGGAAGGCCAGCCCCAGCTGCCGGCCGTAGCGCACGGCCAGCTCCTGCACCGAAGCATCCGCGCCACTGAGGTAGGCGCCCATACGGCACGCCAGGCAGAACAGCGCCGCTGTCTTCAGGTAGATCATCTCGTAGTACTTGTCGGCGCTCAGCGCGAAGTTGTCGCGGTCGTTGACCTCGCGGATCACGCCCAGCCCCAGCTCCTGGCTGGTGTTGATCAGCATGTCGACCAGCGTGAAGTCGCGCTCCTGGTTGAGGCTGCTGAGCAGCAGCGCCAGGATGTAGTCGCCGACCACCACGGCGATCTCGTTGCCGAAGCGGTGGTTGAGCGTCGCTTCGCCGCGGCGTTTGTCCGCCTCGTCGATCACGTCGTCGTGGATCAGCGAGGCGGTATGCAGCAGCTCGCAGCAGGCGGCGCAGTTGGCCACGCTGGCCAGCGGCGCTTCGCCGCAGGCCGAGGACAGCGCCATCATCAGCCGCGGGCGGATGCGCTTGCCGCGGCTGCGCCCCACCGAGGCGACGTAGGCCGTGACCATCCGGTTGCTGCCCGCCAGAATGGCCTCGATGCGCTGGTTGACCAGCTGCATGCCCGCGTCGAGGTTGACCGCCAGAGTGCTCACTGAATGCCTAGGATACCATGCAGCCGGCGCGGCAGCGGCGCGTCATCGCTGCTGCTTGTCCCTGCCACCAGTAGCTGCCCGCTCGCTCCCTCGACCCGCACCCAGACCTGCGCGAACGGGATGTACAGTGCCAGCGTGATGCCGAGGATCATTACGATCCAGCCCAGGTAGAGCACCGGAATGCCGGGGTCGCGCTTGTAGCTGAAGTCGGAGTAGTTGTCGACCTTGCGGCTCATGCGGACTGTCGCCGGCAGGCCGTCGATCCTGGTCACCAGCCCCTCGTCGGGGCTCAGCAGCACTGAGTCGAGGGTCTCGCCGGTGGCCATGCTGCCACGGTGCGCAATCGCCAGCGGTCCGAGGTAGCCGGTCTTCTTGCCGCCGATGTACAGGTCGCCGGCCTTCACCGCTTCGAGGCTGAACGCCTCCTCGACGCCGCTCATCGCGCTTCCGGGATCAGCAGGGCCGTCGGCTGTCAGCACGAACCAGTCGCCAGGCGTGACCGGGTACTCTTTAGTCTTGCCATTCATTTCAACGGAGAGATAACCCAGCTGCTGGTAGCCGCTTTGGTAGAGTACCAGCTTGTCGAGGATCAGCGGGTGGTTGACCTTGACTTCCTGGCTCTTGATCTTGCCGTTGTGCTCCACGGTCAGCGTGCTGACGAAGTCCTTGACGAAATAAAGGTAGTAGTCCTGCAGCTCGGTCGGGACGTCCGCCAGCTCGCCCGGCACTTCGATCATCTTGTCGTAGTCGATGCGGAACGTGCCCTGGTCCAGCTGGTAGGTCAGCGGTGCCAGCTTCTCCAGCAGCGGCTTCACCAGCGGGTACTTGTTCTTGGCCAGGTTGAGCACCAGCTCCTGCTTCTCGCCGTCGGCCAGGCGGATCATGCCCTCCACGCCCAGCGCCTTGCCGTAGATGCCGCCGAACAGCAGCACCAGCACGGAAAGGTGCAGGGCCACCATCCCCCAGCGCTTGATGAAGCCGCGGTCGGCGTAGACATAGTCCACGCCATCTTCCTTCATATGGTGCACGCGGAAGCGCGCGTGCTTCAGCTCGCCTACTACCTGCTCCACCGCGCCGCGGGGCACGCTGGCGGACTGGCGCGAGCGCTTGTCGGCCTTGAAGTAGCCGGCGCCACGCTGCACCGGCGGCCTCATCCACAGGTTCACCGTGCGGCGCAGGCGCGTGATGTTGCAGACCAGGGCGCTCAAAGAGAGCCACAGCATCAGCGCGAAGAAGTACGGCGTGAAGTAGACGCGGTTGAGCCCCAGCGCGTTGATGATCTGGTAGCGCAGCTGGCCGAAGCGCTCGATGTACATCTGTTCCATCGTCATGCCCATCGGCGGCTGTGCCAGGTGCTCCTGCGGGATCACGGTGCCCAGCGCGGAGAGCACGGCGAGAACCAGCATCACCGTGATGGCGATCGGCAGGCTGTTCAGCCACATCCAGATGAATTCGAGCGGCCCGGGTGTTGGCCGCGGCTCGTGCTGCGTAGTTGCGGACATGATTAACCCTTACCTTCGTCTTTGGGAGTGGGCATGAAGTTCATGGCGATGGGGATCAGCAGTGCCAGGCCCAGGATCACCAGCATGAACACCCCGCCGCCCTCGGCGTAGGCATGGATGCTGTTGAGCTTGAACGCCTGGTCCAGCAGGTTGACGCCCTGGAACGTGATCAGCACGGCGACGAAGCCGATGCAGTTAAACAGCGCGCTGCGGAAGCCGGTCCAGTTCCACTGCATGCGCAGGTGCAGGTAGGCCAGGTAGATCAGCCAGGTGATCAGCGCCCAGGTCTCCTTGGGATCCCATCCCCAGTAGCGGCCCCAGGCCTGGTCGGCCCACACCGCGCCGAGGAAGATGCCCAGCGTCAGCACCGGAAAGGCCACCAGCACCAGCTTGTAGCTCAGCTCGTCGAGGAATTTCAGGTTGAACTTGGGATCGATGCGTTCCATGCTGCGCATGCCGTAGGCGCGCATGATGTACATGACCGAGAAGGTGAACGCCAGCGCCAGCAGCGCGTAGCTGATGAACATCGCCGTGACGTGGAACGCCAGCCAGTAGCTTTTCAGGCTAGGCATCAGCTGGCGCGGGTCGGGCGACATTTCCTTGGCGGTGTAGGCCATGCCGGCCACGGGCAGCAGCAGCGCGAAGACCCCGAACAGCCGTGTCTTGAGCAGCAGCGGCTCGAGGATCAGATAGCCCAGCACGATCATCCAGCAGAAGAAGCTCACAGCCTCAAACATGTTGGTCGCCGGCAGGACGAAGCCCTGGTGCTGCAGATAGTAGAAATGCGCGCGCTGCACGAAGAACACCGTGTGCAGGATCCAGGCCACGATGAGCAGCACCGTTGCCGCCTGGCCGATCACGCGCTTGCGGCTGAAGAACGCATGCACCGCGTAAATGATGTACGCCGCAAAGTAGGCGAACATCGCGTAGTCATATGCTCCGAGAGCGCTCGACACGTGTGGTGTGCCCACGTCAGAACTCCTTCACTGGCGCCAGCAATCGGCGCACCCTCAAACTCGTCGGATATGATACCAGTGACAGGCGTTCCCTGATGTACTGCGGGCAAAGATCTAGGCTAGCCCGCGCGCAGCTGAATCTCGCCGCTGCCGAGTTTCGCCGCCTGCTCGTGCATTGCCTTGGCGCAGTGGGGGCACAGCGTGTGCGTCAGGGCGCTTTCCACCGTGTTCTCGATGAAGTCGCCCAGGCTGTGCCAACTGCCCTGGCCGGGTGCGCTGGTCGAGTCGTCGCGGATCGCGCCGCAGCCGCTGCAGATCGGGATCAGGCGCTCGTAGGCCAGCATGCGCCGCCGGGCGCTGGCGTCGCGCAGCATGATGATCTGCGCCGGCAGGTCGTGGAACCGCGCCGCGCCCTGCGTGACCTCGACATGGATCTCGGAGCCGTCGCGGCCCAGCGCGACTGACTGATAGCGCAGTACGCCGTCTTCCTCGCTGCGGCGGCTGAAGTCGCGCGCACTGTCGCGGCGGCTGGGAGCGAACAGCTGAGTAAACTCCATCGCTTCCAGTTCGTCCAGCTCGTAGCCCAGCAGCGTGGCCAGCGCCTGGTTGGCGTAGGTGATCCGTCCGTCAAGCAGCAGCGCCAGGCCCTCGGAGATGTTCTCCGTGACGTAGCGCTGGCGCTCTTCGATCTCGCGCAGCGCCAGCTCGGCACGGCGGTATTCGGTGATGTCGCGGCCGGTTGCCAGCAGGCCCAGCGGCTGGCCGGTGGAGTCCTTGACTTTCAGGCAGCCCCAGCTGATCACGCGCTCCTCGCCCTCGGTGTCGAGCAGCGCCGTTTCGTGCAGCCCTTCGGGATAGCGCCCTTCGAGGAATTCCATGAAGGTCCACGCCTCGGTCCCGCCTTCGGGCTGCAGCAGCTGCACGGCGGCGCTGATGTCGGTGATCGCCGCCAGGCTCTGGCCGGTGAGTTCCGCCAGCGCGGGGTTCCACAGCATCAGGCGCCCGAGCGGATCGCTGGCGAAGATGTACTCCGCGGACTGGTCGACGGAGGCAGTGAGCAGCGCGCGCACCTTGCCCAGCTCGCGGCCCAGGCTGTCGCGTTCGGCGCGCAGCTTGGCGAAGGCTTGTTCGGCTTCGCTGACGTAGCGCTCGAAGTGATCCTGCACTTCGCTGATGTAATTCACGTTGGTCTGGTACACGGGGCACTTGAAGCACTCGAGGATGCGGTCCTCGGCGGTGAGACTCGGGAAATTGCAGCAGTGGGTGCCGGACGTCCAGCAGAGGTATCCCAGCTTGCCGTAGTGCACGCAGTCGGTCGTCCCGCACTGCTTCAGTTCCCAGCAGTGCACCATCTTGCCGGCAGGCATCTGGGCCACCGGCACTGCCTGCACAACCGGCAGCCGGCTGGCGCTGGCGTTGCCGGTAAGCAACTGGTCGAGCTTGGTGATGCGCAGCAGCTCGGAGACCTTGGGCGGCAGCTCGCGCAGTGTCAGCACCTTGCCTTGTTCGCGCAGCAGGCGGTACAGGGAGACCAGCGCGCCGATGCCGGCGCTGTCCACGGTACGCAGCCCGCCGCAGTCAATGACTAAGGCTTCCTCGAGGCTCGGGAGAATGCTGTCCACGGTGTTGCGCAACGCCACTGCGCCATCGAAGTCCAGCGTGCCGCTCATTCTGATAAGCGGCTTTGCATCCTCCCAGTCCAGCATAACACTAAGCTGCGTGCTCTTGCTCCGGTTACTCATGCGTCTTAAGTCTACAGTCGCCGTCCAGCTGTCGCAACCAATCCTGCAAAGTCAACCAAATCTTAATCTTCAGCGTGGCCTCAAACTCGGCCGCCAGCGCCGCAGGCGCTACTGCATATCGGCTGCCAGCTCGCTCATCGTCACGAACTGGTAGCCTTCCTTGCGCAGCGTGGTGATCAGCAGCGGCAGCATCTCCACCGTGGCCTGGATGCCGTCGTGGGCCAGAATCACCGAACCGGGGCGCACGCTTTTCACCGTGGATTTCAGCATGCGCGCGGACGTCTTATCCTGTGCCGTGTCGTTGAGCGCGACGTCCCACAGCGCGATCACCATTCCGTGCTTCGCCGCCAGCTTCTTCAGGCCGTCATCGACCTGGCCGCCCGGCGGGCGCAGGAACCGCGGAGTGGTGCCGGTCAGGCCCTCGATCAGGCGCTGGTACTCGTCGATCTGGTACGCCTGCTCGCTGGGGGGCAGCTTGGGCAGGCGGAAGTGATCATAGGTATGGCTGCCGATCTCGTGGCCGGCCTGGTGCGCCATCTTTACCCACTGCGGGTACTTCTGCGCCTGCAGGCCGACAAAGAAGAACGTCGCCGGCACGTCGTAGTAGTGCAGCACGGCCAGCAACTGGCTGGTGTACAGCGGGTGCGGGCCGTCGTCGAAGGTCAGCGCGACCAGCTTGCGCTTCGGGTTGCCCCGCGACAGCGTCACCAGATCGCGCGGCAGCTCGACGCTGGGCACACTGGATGTCATGCCGGGCAGCACCAGATCGACCGGCGCCGCCATGCCCGCGCTCGTCGGCCTGCCACCTGCCACCTCGGGCGAGAGCACCAGGTTGCGCTCCAGCGCCGGCGCGGGCAGCACCGCTGCCACGGTGCGCGCAGGCTCAGCGCGCCCCCCCGCCGCCGCCAGCTGGTCCAGCGTCGTGCCCGCGTCCAGCTCTCCGGTCTGCTGCTCAAGCTCGGGCTTGCGCGTGTCAGTCTTATCCTCAGGCAGCGCGCGGTCGTCCTTCGGCCAGGCTGAGCTGCCTTCCGGCCGCGCGGCCAGTTCCGCCTTGGCAGGCTCTCCGTCGCGCTCAAGCGTGGCGGCGTCTGCAGCCAGAGCCTCATCTCCAGTTGCCGCCTCAGCCTGATGCGCTGCGTCAGCATCGGCAGGCGTCTGGTCAGTGGTCTCGTCAGTGTTCTCCGGCTCTGCGGGCTTTTCGTTTGACGCCTCTGAATCAGTTGGCTTATTCAGCAGGCTGTCGGCGGATGCTGTTAGTGCATCCTCCTGCTGCTTCTCACGCGCGCGCCGTCCCCAGCGGCTGAGGTTCGGCCGGCGATTGGGCTCGGGCGCCTGCTCCGTCTCGGCAGGCTTATCGTCAGCGTTTGGAAGGGCTGGGGAGGCCTCTTCCTGATTGCCCTCAGCTGCGGACGTAGCGGTATCTTCCGTCTGTGCCGCTGAGGTGTCGCTCTTGTCGGCAGCAGGTAGAACGGCATCTGCATTATCAGCAGCATCGGCTGCTGGCTTAAGCTCTTCTTCGGCAGGCTGCGGCGGCTCGGCCTCGTGCTTCACGCCCTTATCGTCCACAGCCGTCTCGTCAGTCACGCGCACCGGCGCCCGCCGTGCCTTGCTCAAAGCACTCAGCGAACTGGATGCAGGCTGCTGCTCGTCAGTGCCCGCGCTGTCCTGCGCCGTGCCGTCGCCTTCCTCGGCTGCTTTGGCATCCGCCTCGGCGCGGGCCTTGGCATCGCGCGGGATCAGCGGCTGAGGCTCCGGCTGGGGTTCCACCTCGGCAGGTGCCTGCTCTGCGGGCTTCTCGACGGTCTCGGCGGGAGCGCTCGGCTGCTGCGTATCCGCGGCTTCGTCTGCTGGCGCTCTCGCAGTTGGCGTTTCAGCCGCCGGCTGCTCAGCGGGTGGCGCAGGCTGGCTCTCGGCTGGCGTCTCGAATGCCTGGTCCTTCGTATCGGGCGTCGCGGCCGGCGGGGCCACTGGCTCCTGCTTGTGCCCAAACTCATGCCGTGCGGCAAGTTTGGATTTCGGTGCTTGCTCAGTCTGTGGAGGGGCTTCAGGTTGTGGGGTGGGTTCAGTTTGTGGGGCGGCCTCCGGCTGCGGCGCCGGCTCGGCCACTGGCTCAGGCTCAGGCGGCGCGGCAGGCGCGCTCTCCGCCGGCGTAGGCTCAGCCGCTTCAGGTGCCTCAGCCACAGGCTCGGGCTGCTCTGCCGGCGGGGCAGCAGGCGCAGTGCTGGGTTGCTCCGCGGCGGGCTCGGCGTTGCGCGCGCGCAGCCGTGACTTGGCAGCCGCGGCGGCCAGGCGTTTGCGCTGTGCTTCATACTGCGTCGCATCGCGTGCCGCGTCCCGGCAGGCCTCGGCGATCGCCCGCGTCAGCGCGGCCTGCGCCGGGCTGAGCTTCACTGGAACTGCAGCCTGCTTACGTGGCTGCGTCTGGCGCTGCGCCGGGCGGCGCCGGGCGTTGCTCTCAGCGCGCGAGCGCGACTCCAGGTTGCGGTCGATCTGCGCCATCGAAGCCGCGGCGGAGAAGAGCACCATCAGCAGGCCCAAAAGTACGCTGCGCCACATAGATCCTTCATTGTAGCATCGCCATGCCGCCCGGTTCTGCAGCGCAAGGCTGCAGGTGCCCCCGCTTGAGCGCGCCGACAGGCCCCGCGGTACTCAGTGCCAGCAGGCCCAGCGCTCAGACTCATGTTGCAGAGGCTCTGCGCGCATGGTATATTGCTAGCCCGGCATTTCCCCGGGGCGCATAGCTCAGTTGGTTAGAGCGCATGCTTCACACGCATGAGGTCACAGGTTCGAATCCTGTTGCGCCCATTTAGCGGCGCGGCGGTTCGCAGCGGACCTGCGCGGCGGTGCCTAGGGGGCGTGGTCTAGTGGACTAGGATGCCTGCCTGTCACGCAGGAGGTCGCGAGTTCGAATCTCGTCGCCCCCGCCATTTTGGCGAGGTAGCTCAGTTGGTAGAGCAGGGGACTGAAAATCCCCGTGTCGGCGGTTCAATTCCGTCCCTCGCCACTTCATGCTTCCCGCGGCCAGCGCCGCCGCACACCCAGCCAGCCCAGCAGGCAGACGACGCGCATGCGCGCGCCAACGGCAACGCGTGAGATTCAGTCTCAAATGGCCAGGTCGCAGCTAGCCTGCTCTCCGCTCCGGGAGGCCGCCGGGCTGTTTGGCGGGTACTTAAGCGGGGGCGGTATGCTCGCCGCTCTCGCCTTCGGCAACAGCCTCGGCGCCGTGCTTGATGGCGCCGCCGATGCGCTGGGCCGTGCCGGCGATCTGCTCGCGCACCTCGCCGATCTTCTGCCCGACGCGCGAGCTGTACTCCGTCGCCTTTTCGCGCCCCGCCTCGTAGGCCGTGCGCGCACGCTCGCGCCCGCGCTCGTAAGCGTCGCGGCTGGTGTCTTTCACTTTGTCGTAGGTATCGCGGCTGTAGTCCACGATGTCCGCCCGCAGCTCGCGTCCAGCCTTTGGCGCGACCAGCATGCCGATGATCGTGCCCACCAGCGTGCCCAATCCGAAGCCGGCGATCAGCATCGCCACCCCGCGCCCGTCATCGTAATGCTCGCTCATCGTATGCCTCCGTTTTTCCTGGCCTGATTATTGCCCAGCTGTTGGGCTCAGCATTATACCGCCGTGCCATTTGGCGCGGCTGGTACGGGATGACGCATTTTGCAGCGCCAGCGTTCAGCGCTCAGCGGGTTCCGCCGGCTCAAGCTCCCGGTAGGAACGCACGATGTACTGCCGCCGTTCCGCGTCACAGCACACCAGCTCGCCGGACAGCTCGATCAAGTGGCTGGCCGTCACTGGGATCTCAAACGCGCCCCGCCTCAGGATGTAGCGCGTGCCAGCGGTGCGGTCACGGGACAGCCAGTCGCGCACGCTGGCGTCGATGTCTGGCGCGGCGATCAAGCCGCCGGTCAGCTTCACCGATAGCGCTTCGAGCAGCGCGGCGATATCCAGCTCAGGTGGCACGGCAGCGGCCGCTGCGATGGCGGGCACCGCTGCGGCCTCAGGCGGTGCTAGCACGTCGCGCAGCGTAACCAGGCGGCCATGCAGGTCGGCGGGGAACTCGCTGGGCAGAGAGTTGACGTTGATGCCGATGCCAACGCAGATCCAGCCGCCGCTGCTCTCCAGCAGGATGCCGCCGAACTTGCGCAGCTCCCGGTCCGCGCCGCCTGGCTTGTCCGCCAGCAAGTCGTTGGGCCATTTCACAAAGGCCCAGGGCGCACTGGGCTGCGGGTACGCCTGCTCCACTGCCACCGCGGCCAGCGCGCCGACGGCGAGGCTCAGCCGGCTGTCGGCAAGGTGCTGGGCTGCGCCCGGCAGCGCGAGCGTGAGCGCGATGTTGCGCGGCAGCGCCGCGGGATCGGCAGGTCTGGGCTGCACCCAGGTGCGGTCGCGCGTGCCGCGGCCCGCGGACTGCCAGGCTGTGAACATCAGCGTGGGCCCGCTCAGCCGGCCCAGGCGCGCCAGCTCTTTGAGACGCGTATTGGTGGAATCGACAGCCGGCTCGTACAGCACTGCGGCGAGCGGGGCGCATCTTTGCGCCAGGTGCACTGCAAGCTGCTCAGAGTTATTCACCGGCTATCCCCAGAACTTTGACCATGTATCCGCGTCACCTTATAATATGTTAACCTGCGCGGTGAGGGCAAAACAGTGAGAGCGGCAATAACACTAATCGGGGCGACGCTGCTGCTGGCAGCCTTGCCGGCTGCGGCTGCCACGCTGGAGCTGAAGGACTTCAAGGCCACCGACGAGGCGAAAAAGGTCACCATGACCTTCACGCTCAGCGCCGCCGCCGATGCGCAGGTAATCTCCAACTACCAGGGCAACTTCGTCGCCATCAGCGTGCCCAAGCTGCGCTTCCCGCGCGCGCTGCTGAAAGGCGACCACGCGCCCGAAAGCAAGGAGACGGAGCAGTTCTACCGCTACGTGCGGTTCCAGCAGACCGAGACAGAAGGACAGATCCGCATCTACCTGGGCAAACTGGCCACGCCGGCAGACTTGCAGGTAGTACAGATCGAAGACAAGATCACCGCCGAGCTGGTCAAGCCGCTGTGGAAGCTGCCGGGCGCGACGGAGGCTGCCGAGGGAGAGCCACCCGCGGCACAGCCCGCCGCGCAGCAGCCGCCCGCTGAACAGCAGCCTGCCGCTGAGGAGCAGCCGCCCAGCGTGGAGGCTGGCGAGAGCGCTGGTGAGCAGGCCCCCGCTGGCGGCTTCCGCGCTGGAGGCGAGGAGCCGGCTGGCGCAGGCAGCCCTGAGGAGGGGGCGGCGCCTGCGGGCTTCATCCCCGATGAGCAGCCTGCGGGCGATGAGAGCCAGCCCGCGGCGGGGCCGCCGGAACCGGAACAGCCCGCGACACCGCCAGCCAACGGCGAGGGTTACGGCCAGACGACGTTCGACGAAGTGTTCGGCCAGGTCACCAGCGAGGGCGAGGAAAAGCCGGCAGGCACGGAGGAGCAGCCCGCTGCGGGATCCACGCCCCCGGCCGCGCCGGCAGGCGAAGCGGGAGCCCAGCCGTCCTACAAGCAGTTCGACTTGAGCCGCGTGCCGGTGTCGCAGGTGGAGATCAAGGGCCTGCCGTTCGACCAGGCGCTGCTGCAGCTGGTGTCCAGCACGGGCTTCAACGTGGTGATCGGCGAGGGCGTGGAGACCGGCGAGGTGAACCTGAGCTTCACGCACAAGGACGTCTCGCTGAAAAGCGCGCTGGACCTGCTCTGCCTGGCCTACGACCTGACCTACGTTGTCGAGGACGACGCCATCGTCATCCGCGGCAAGCAGTAGCGCTGCGCCCAGGAAGCTCGCTTCAGCCACCGGCATTGATGTGCCTGCACATCGTGGAAGCCCCAATACATCAGTAAAGGGGGCCTGCACACAGGCAGGCCCAAACCTACGGCACTCTTCAAGTAGCTAGCTAGTGTTCGAATGCCAGCTCCGGCGGCTCCTCGACCAGCTCATTGACTTGCACAACCTGAAAGCCTGTTCCGCCGCTGACGAGGATCCGGAAGGCGTGCCAGTATACGTAATGCTGCGGGTTGGTATTCATGAGATAGAAGCGTTGTGTCGCCTGACCAGGAATTGCCAGCGCTACTTTGGCCTTGGATACTTCCAGCGGGAACAACGAGTCGGTCGATGTTTTATGGACATAGACGTCGTAAATACCAGGCCTGAAGTTCTTGAGCAAGATGCGCTCCGGTCCATAGCCGGACGCATCATCGGTCACCATTTCTGCTTCACCAACGGACCGGCGTCCGGAGTAGCAGTGCTGCCGGGGTCCGCCTTCCTGTTGCGGGGGCATCAGCAGATGCAGGTCCAGATCATCCGGATGCTCGGCCCAGCTTAGGCTCAGCATGGTCAGGGGTTTCAGGTAAAACCGAACTTCATTGACATACCCGCCGGCCGGAGCGGTCACCACCTGGCTATCTGATACAAAAACTCCGCCAACGGAGACCGATAGCTCGTACTGCTCATAAGGCACTGTGGTGAATTGGAGCGTGCCGTTGGTGCTTGTGTAGTCCTCAGAGGCGGTGGATATTGACGTGCCGGTCAGGCTGACAAGCGCGTCAGGCAGGCTGTTGCCCATCGTATCCATGACTCTGACGCTGATCTCACTGGTAGTGGGCGGGAAAGGGTCGTCGCAGTTCCACCAGCTCAGGCGCGACACCGTGGCGGTATAGAATGAGCCATCGGGACTCAAGATCATCCGGCCTTCCTCAATCCACTTGCCGCTGGTCTCATCGAAGGAATACAGGCCCATGTCCTGCGGCGCTTTGGCACGGCGCTCCGGCGGAATGGGAATCTGCAGTTCAGCAGTACTGCCCGGTGCCAGGTTGCACTCGTGCCCCAGTCCGTCATCCACGCTGATTTCGACCATGCCAAACGACTGCAGGATCGTCTCGCTTTTGTTCTGCTGCACGGCCTCGAAGTTACCGGGTACCGCGCGCAGCTCCTTTGGATCCGCGACATTGACCGCCGTCAGTGCCACGTTCACCGTGCCGGCCACTGGGTAGCCCGAGCCGTCCACCAGCGTGCCGGCGGCGAATTTTGCGCGCAGCCCGCTCGGGCCGCTGATGATATTGTCGGCCTGGGCGTCGATCGGCTGCACTACATCATTGGCCAGCATCGTCAGTTGCACAAAGTGCTCGCGGTCGCCGTCAACGCGCGCGAGGCCGACCGTGCTGGCATAGCCTGGTGCCGTGGAAGTTACGGTCAGGTTCTTCGCCGCCGCCACGTTATCGGCATAAAAGTAGCCCTGCTCGTTGGATGTAATAGTGCCCTGCCCGGGCATCACAACCGTAGTAGACGCCAGCGGGTTGCCATCACTGTCTACCACTCGTCCGCTGATCGCGCCTACGCCGGGCAGCGGATCAGGACCAGGCTGCGGCGGCGGGACGGGATCGGGGTCGGGATTCGGGTCGGGGTTGGGATCCGGATCCGGATCGGGATCGGGAGTCGGCGCCGGCTCACCCAGCTCTACGTGCAAGTAGTCGGTGCGGATGTTCGCTTGCTCGCCGACACCGATCGGCGCGACCGCAAAGTAGCCCGACTTGACGGGCAAGTGCGAGTAAGCAGTCGTGCGCGCCATGGCGCCCGTGTCATGCGTGGGCGGATCCAGCACGGCGACCTGCTGGCCGCCGGCGACCTGCGGATCGGCGGTAAACAGCAGCTGGTAGCCGGAGATCGTCTCCCCGAAATGCATCCCGATCGGCGAGACGTCGGCGATGGTGTACTCGCCGTTGCTGTCGCCGTCAATGCGCAGATAGGGCTCATCGTGATCCATGACATACGGCACCGTCTGGCCGAACACCATGGCGAGCCCGGTCAGGTCGCTGACGTTGACCTCGCCGTTGTTGTCGTAGTCCCCCACGAGCCGCTGCGTCCAGCAGAGCAAACCCTGCTCGAAGCGCAGGTCCAGCGGCGGCTGAAGCGTGCTGGCGGTGCGCAGCCTGCCGGCCGCCCGCTCATTCAGCACACGCGTCAGTTCGCGCTGCAGCTGGCGCCACACCGGCGCCTCGACGCCAGCAGGCACCGGCGCGCTGGCAGCCGCGGAGATGGCCAGCTCAAGCCGCGTAGGCGGCAGCGCGCTGGGATTGAGTGCTGTCTGCAGTTTCCCGTTGCAGGCACCCAGAGTGATCATGAAGCAGGCCACCGCGGCTGTGGAGATCCATCTCTGGGGAGCGATACGCAGGCGGAGTAGATTAGTCATCTGGCCCTCCCAAGGCCACCCACTACGGCAAATACATCCATCAAGACGCTGGGTTTGGGAACCGGTTACAGTGTTTGCCACCCACAGGTCGGCGCTCAGTTGCTAGAATCTGACGCTGCTTAAAGCATGCCACTAGCTGCAGTGATGCCCTGATCAGCTCGCAGCGCTTGTCTGCAGCGGCTGCTGCTGGCAGGCGGGTGTTTTCGACTCTCAAGCCACGATCTGAGGAGCGAGATTGACAGAACTGCTCATCGGCGGATTGGCCATCGTCGCCGGCGCATTCGTTCAGGCCACGCTGGGTTTCGGCATCGCGCTCGTCGCCGTGCCGGTGCTCGTGCTGACGATGCCGCCGACGCTGGTCACGCCGATGATGGTGATCCTCGGGCTGCTCAACAACCTCGTCGTACTGGCGGCGACCTGGCGGCATGTACGCTGGCGGCTGCTGTTGCCGCTGGTCGCAGCTGGGCTGGCCGGGCTGCCGCTCGGCGTACTGCTGCTGAAGTTCGTCGATCCGGAGCCGCTGAAGCTGGGAGTCGGCGTGCTGACCATGCTGCTGGCCGTGGTGCTGCTGACCGGGTGGAACGTGCGCATCCGCCGGGAGCTGGCAGGCTCACTGGCCGTCGGCGCCGTGGGTGGCGTGCTGCACAGCTCGGTGTTCCTCAGCGGCCCGCCCGTCGTGCTGTTTCTGGCGAACCAGGGCGTGGACAAGTCCATCTTCCGCGCCAACATCATCGCCTTCTTCACGCTGATGAACGTCTCGACTATCCTGCTGTTCTGCGGCTGCGCGCTGATGACGCCGCGCGTCGTGGAGCTTGCCGCCTGGTACACGCTGCCGCTGATCGCCGGCTCACTGGGCGGCGTGTGGCTGGGCAGGCGCATCAACCAGCGGCTGTTCACCCGCGCCGTGCTGGTACTCGTCGGCCTGGTGGGCGTGATGCTGGTGGTCACAAACGTGCTGGCGATGCTGCCCTGACAGCAGCGCTGAAGAAGAGATTACGATTAGGGACTAGGGACTTGGGAGTAGGAAGAGAAATCCGGTAGCTGCGGGCCTTTAGCCCGCAGACATTGTCCGCGGCCTGAAGGGCCGCGGCTACCACTTAACATGGCCACACGACACGTGCCGCAAGCCGGCGGGCTGTGGCATAATCCCTGCATGCTGGCAGCGCACTATTTCGGTTACGACGTGCCCAACTACTGGCTGGGGATTCTGCTGGGCGGCAACGTGGTCTGGGCGATCATCGGCTATTTCCTCGCCGGTACGAAAAACAACGGCTGCTGGGGCTGCGGCCTGGGCTGCATCCTCGGCCCCTTCGGCCTGCTGATCTCGATGCTTATCCCAGACCAGCGCAACCGCTAAGCAAGCTTCACGCCCCTATATGCAGCTGGCGAGACGCCTGGATGGCTGGGGCGGTACAATCTAGCCCGTGACACCCGTCCGCACCGTGTGGTCCGACCTGCCCTGCGCCGCGCCTATTTCTGGCGCTGCGCCTGAGGGCGTCTTATGACAGGCCGGCTGATCACGCTGGAGGGCATCGACGGTGTCGGCAAGACCACCCACCTCTCGCTGCTGCAGGACTTCCTGCGCGGTTACGGTGTCAGCGTGCGCGCCTTTCGCGATCCGGGCAGCACGGCGCTGGGCGAGCAGCTACGCCTGCTGATCAAAGGCGGCGTGATGGAAAGCCCGCTGGCTGAGCTGCTGCTGTTCGCCGCGGCGCGCGCTGAACTCGTCACCACCCGCATACGTCCAGTGCTGGCAGCCGGCGGCATGGTGCTGCTGGATCGTTTCACCGATAGCACTTTGGCATACCAAGGCGCGCTGCTGCGCATCCCCGAGCCGGCGCTTCAGGCCGTATGTGAGGCGGCGGCGGATGGGCTGAAACCCGACCTGACGCTGTGGCTCGACCTGGATCCTGAGCTGGCGCTGCAGCGGCGCTACCCGCTGGCCCAGGCGTTGTTTGGCGACGCGCCGAAGCTGGCGGGCAACAACGCGCAGATCGGCGGCGGCGATGCCATCGAGCAGCGTGACACGGGGTATTACAGGCGAGTACGTGAGCGCTACCTGGCGCTGTGCAGGCGTGAGCCGGCCCGCATCGTGTGTATCGACGCCAGCGGGTCGAAGGAAGAGACGGCGCGGCTGGTGCGAGTCGCAGTAGCTGAGAAGCTGAAGGAGTGGAGAATTGGCTGAGTTTATCGCCCTGCTGTTGGCAACGCTGACAGGGATGCTGGGCAACGGAATCAGCGACAAGGAGCTGGCCGCCAAGGTGCAGCAGTCGCTGACCGAAAAGAAACCCGTACCGATGGAGAAAGTGCAGGTCACCTGCAAGGGTGTGTCGAAAACCGGAGTGGAGCAGCTCACCTTCACCATCGACGGGCTGCTGCTTGATCCCATGCTCATCGATCACGCCACGATCGTCATCGGGGGCATCAAGCCCGAGAGCGGCGGCAAGGTTGGGATGAAGAGCGTGAACTGGACGGCGGATATTACCGAGGATCAGCTCACCAGCGTGCTGCGCAGCCACGTGGACAAGCTCTCCGACGCTTCTGTAAACATCGCCGCGGAGGGCATCTCGCTGGCCGGCACGTACCCCGTGATGTGGAAGATGCGCGTGCCGTACTCCGTGCTGGGCGACCTTGCTGTCGAGCAGCAGACGCAGCTGATGTTCCGCATCCGGAAGAGCGGTGTTTCCGGGGTGAACATGCCCGCCGGGCTGAACTCGCTGCTGGAGAAGGAAATCAACCCGGTCTATGACCTGGCCAAGTTTGCGGCACGCTCGAAGAAGGACATCGAGAAGGCCAAGCAGAAGCTCGACTACGAATTCAAGCTGAACGTTGCTGAGTTGCAGCCCCAGGAGGGGCATATAATCGTCACCGGCAGCGCATGAACGCAATTCCTCAGTTGGCGGTTGCAGCGGCCGCGGCACAGTGCGGCAGGCTGCGCGCACTGCTGGCTGCCTGCTGCCTGCTCGCGCTCTGCGGCTGCCTGCAGCGCGCGGACTACGACATCCCAGTGGATGTCAAGGCCGCGGGCCAGCAGGCGCAGTGGCAGCTGGCGGGCAGCTTTGGCGGCGAAGCGGTGGTCGAGCAGCAGAGCGCCGATCCCTGGCAGGTGCGCTTCAAGCCCGGCGGGTTCGTGGAAACTGCCGGCATCTGCGTGACCGACAGCGAAGTCTGGGTCTGCGACCTGGGCATCAGCCGCATTCAAATCTTCGACTACGATGGCAACTACCTGCGCAGCACCGGCGAAGGCGTACCCATCGCCGGCACGCTGCTCACCGACAAGCAGCTGTACGCGGAGTCCAACAGCCGGCCGAAGGATCCGGCGCTGAAATGGGAGAACGGGCCGGGCGCGCGCTGGGTAGGCCAGGAGGGCAAGCTGTTCAAGGCCGCCGACGTGGCCGTCACAGCGCAGGGGATCGTGTTCGCGGACTGGGCGCAGACCAGTGTGGAGCGCTCGCCGAAGCGCCACGCCGGCGTGTACCTGGTGAACTCAGCCGGCGGCGTCGTGTATGCGCCGGATCGCGACATCAACTGGCCATCTTTCCTGGCGGTGGCCGGCACGACCATCGCCTTCGCCGATCCGCCAGGCAACGTCCTCACCGTCGGGGACATGACCGACGAGAAGTGGCCGCTGCACAAGGTCACAGCCGGCAACACCTTCGACCGTATCATGGACGCGAAGACCAAGTACAGCGGGACGGACCGCTACCTGAAAGCCATGGAGCTGGCCAGCAACGCCAGCAGCGAGCCGGGCAAGTTCGACGGCCTGGGCGGCGTGGCGCTGGCCTTCGACAAGCTTGTGGCCTGCGACAGCGCCAACTACCGCCTGCAGGTGTTCGAAACCCGCCGCGCCGACTTCAACCACTGGGGCAGGCTGATCCGCGTCATCCCGGCGCAGCTGGCGGATGGCGGGCTGCGCTTCGAGGCGCCGCTGGACGTCGACGTGTCCAACGACGGCACGGTGTTCGTGCTGAACGCGGCGCGGCTGGACAAGCTGCGCAACGAGATCGCCGTGCTGAACAGCCGCTTCGAGCGCATCGGCGCGTTTGGCAAGAACGAGCTGATGGCCCCCGTGGCCGTCGATGTATCGCCGGACGGTCGGCACTGCTTTGTCAGCGACCGCCGCAGCAACCTGGTCTACCACTATGTCGCGGCCGATTGAGCCCGCCGAGCTGGCGGACGAGACGCGGCTGGGGCGGCTGCTGTCCACACTGGAGGACGATCCGCTGGCCAGCGGTGAACTGCTGGCTGCGCTGCCATCCCCGCCCGCGCCGGCTGCCGGCCTGGGCTACCAGCGCGTTGGCGTCACCGGCGCGCCGGGTGTTGGCAAATCCACGCTGCTGCGGCGGCTGATCGCTGCCTACCGCGCGGCCGGGCATCGCGTGGGCGTGGTGGCAGTTGATCCCACCAGCCCGCTCACCGGCGGCGCGATCCTCGGCGACCGGCTGCGGCTGGCGCCCGATGAGCTGGACAGCGGCGTGTTCATCCGCAGCCTGGGCAGCCGCGGCAGCCTGGGCGGCATCACGCCTGGCGCCAGCGCGGTGGCCGCTGTGTTGGAGGCCGCGGGCTACGACCGCATCCTCATCGAGACCGTGGGCGTGGGCCAGACCGGCTACGACGTGATCTGCCTGGCGGACACCGTGGTCGCGCTGTTCTCGCCGGAAGGTGGCGACGGCCTGCAGATGCTCAAGGCGGGGATGCTGGAAGTCGGCGACATCATCGCCGTCAATAAAAGCGACCGCCCGGAGTCGGACGCGATGCTGATGGAAATCCGTTTAAGCCTCGAGCTGGCGACTCCCGGCGCCGCCGAGCTGGCGCACCATGGCTTGCCGGCTGAGCAAACGGCAGCGCAAGTGCCAGCCGGTACTACCGCAGACTGGCGCCCGCCGGTGATCCGCCTGGCGGCCAAGCTCGGCGAGGGGGTAGACGAGGTGCTTAAGGGCGTGGAGCGGCACCGGCAGTGGCTCGCGGCATTGCCCGAGCAGCACCCGCGCCGGCGTCAGCGCGCGGCGCGCGAACTGGCATTTGTCCTGCGCTCGCGCCTCAGCCGGCTGCTGGAGGCCGGCTTGGCCGGCCGCATCGACGCGCTGGCAGCGCGCGTGCAGGCCGGCGAGCTGGCGCTGTGGCAGGCGGCGGAGCAGCTGCGCGCCGACGTGCGCGAGCTGCTGTAATCCACCCGCCGGCCACTTGACGTTACACACGCGTTAAGTATAATTATGTTATGGCGAAACGTGTGACCGACAAGCAACGGCAGGTTTTGCAGTACATCGCCGACTACCTCGACGAAAACGGATATTCACCGGCGATCCGCGATGTCTCCTCGGCGTTTGTCTGCAGCGTGAAGGGCGCCTATGACCACGTGGTGGCCTTGGAGAAGAAGGGCCTGATCGAGCGCTCGAAGAACCGCAGCCGCAGCATCCTGCTCGCGCCCAAGGGCAAGCAGGTGCTGCGCATCGAGGAGCGCAAGCGCATCCCGATCCTCGGCCGCATCGCCGCGGGCCGCATGAGCTACGCCGAGCAGAACGTCGAGGACTTTGTCACCTTGCCGCTGGAAAGCATGGCCGATGACAGCGCGCCGCTGTTTGCGCTGCGCGTCAAGGGCGACAGCATGATCAACGCCGGCATTCGCGAGGGCGACATCGCCATCTTCCGCGAGCAGCAGTCGGCGAACACCGGCGATATCGTCGTGGCGATGGTGGAGGATGAGGCGACGGTGAAGTTCTTCTTCCGCCAGGCCGGGCGCATCGTGCTCAAGGCCGCCAACCCGCTGTACCAGGACATCTACCTCAACGAGGTGGCGATCAAGGGCCGCTTAAAAAGCCTGATCCGCGTCTACGGCTAGGCGCCATGGTGGCACGGGCGCCATCGCCCGCGGCACCGAAGACGGCGGCGTGCCGCCGCCGCCACGGCAACATTGGGAGCTGCGGCCCTTTGGGCCGCAGACAATTCCCGCGGCCTGAAGGGCCGCGGCTGCCGCGCTAGATACAAGCCAGCAAGCAAAAGCCCCCAGGCTGGTCTTTCGACCAGCCCAGGGGCAACTTCTGCACGTTCAGGCTGCTTTAAGCTGCCTCGCTTCAGCAGGGGCCATCGCGCGCTGCGCCCCCGCCAGAGCTGCCAGGCTTAACGCAGCAGCGTCAGGACGGCCTGCGGCAGGGCATTGGCCTGCGCCAACGCCGCAGTACCGGCCTGCAGCAGGATCTGGTTGCGGGTCATGTTGACGGTCTCGGCGGCCACATCCACGTCGCGGATCCGGCTCTCCGATGAGGTCAGGTTCTCCGCCGCCACGTCCAGGTTACGGATCGTGCTTTCCAGACGGTTCTGGATAGCACCCAAGCGGGACCGCTCACCGCTGACGCGGTTGATCGCGTTGTCCACGGTGCTGATGGCCTGCTGCGCCAACGGGCTGTCGACGACCAGCAAGCCCTGTACGCCCAGAGCCTCGGCGCTCATGTCGCCGATGAAGTTGTTGATCACCTGGCCCTGGTTGGCACCGATCTGCAGGGTGAAGTCACGCGGGGCGACGTGGATGAAGAAGGTCTCCACGCTGCCGGCCAGTGAGATCACCGGGCGCTCGATCGGCAGCGGATAGCCGAAGGTGTTGACGGTGTTGCTGCCGCCGGCCAGAGACAGCGGCGGCTGAGGATCGAGGCGCAGGCCCAGGGTGTTGTCGAAGAAGATCTTCAGGCCGGGCAGCAGGCCGACGATCTCGTTGGAGTCCGCCATCACCTTGCCGACTTCCAGGTTGCGCTCGATGTTGAACGCGCTCACGGAATAGATCGGGGCCTTGGCGACACGGGTTTCGACGAGCGACAGCGCCTTGAGGATGCTCTCGTCGCCGCTGAAGACGAGCTCCGCGCCCGGAACCGGCGTGGTGATCGACATCGTGCCCTTGGCGTCGCCGACGGTGTTGACGTGCACCAGGTCAGGCATCTGCTGCGGGTTGAGAATGCCGCTCTGGATGATGCCGTTGCCGGCGGTGTTCCACAGCGCGAGGCTAATCTTGTTGGCCATGTCCTCGTAGGTGTCGTTCTTGGACAGGTTGATCGTCACGCTGCGGTCCGTGCCGCGCTGGTAGATCGTCAGCTCGACGTTGTTACGCCCGTTGAACACGCCAAACTGGGTGAAGCGGTTCAGGCTGGCCAGCGTGTTGAGCTGGTCGCCGGTCAGCACGTTGTTGGTGCTGACGTTGAAGGTCGCCGTCTCGCCGAGCTGCATGATGCCGTCGAAGGCCAGCCGGACGTTCTCCAGCGGATTGCCAATGGCGCCGGCGCCGACCTTGCCGATGCTCCAGGTCTGGCTGTTCTGCGCGTTGCTCAGGCGGGTACTGCGGGCTGTACCCAGAGCAATCGTCTGGTCGGTGCCCCCCGCTACCAGGCTGGTGTAAGCGTCATTGTCGAACTCGTAGACGGCGTATGTACGAGCCGTGATCGCCGACACCAGGAAGGTGCCGCTGGAGGCCGCTGCGCCAACCTGCCAGGTCTTGCCATAGTCCTGGAGGCTGTTGCCGCCGGTGTACTTGCTCCACTTGACGGTGTCCTCGGTGGTCACGGCGGCCACGATCTGCGGTGTCCAGTCGAAGCGCGTGTCGAAACGCACGTTGATCGCACCGGTGGCTGCGGAGCCGAGGCTGAAGAACCGGCCGTTGTTGCCGGCAATACGGGCCAGGGTGCCCGCGGCGACGGCGCCGTTGTTGTAGAACGACACCTGGGCGTTGCTGATGAAGTCGTTGCTCACGCCCGCCGCATTGAAGCTCAGGTAGAAGTCGCTGCCGCTACCGTCGGTGTCAATGAAGCGTGTTTCGAGCACTGTCACGCCCGCCACGGAGAAGGCCAGGCTGACCTGGCCGGTGATGTTGAAGCCCGCCGTGCTGACCAGGCCCACGCCGACGCTGAACAGCGCGGCCAGGCTGGTGAAAGTCGTGCCGATGGACAGCGTGATGCTGTATGTCTGCACGCCCGTTGAGGTGTTCAGGGTCAGCATGATCTTGTCGCCGGTGGTCAGCTCTTCGGCCTGCAGGGCGCGGCCAATGGACAGGCCGGCACCCGCCAGGCTGGCGGTGCTGATGCGCAGGCGGCCGTCGACCGTGCTGTTGACGGCGATCGAACCGTTGCCGTTCTTCGGCACTTCGATCTGGTAGACGCCGGTGTTGCCGATGCCATCAACGCCCGCGGTGGCGACCGTGGCATCCGCGCGCCAAGTCTGCAGGTAGTTGATCTTGCCGACGGCGTCGCCGGTCTGCTGCGTGGTGAAGACATCGGTCTTCTGCGCCTGCAGCTGGCCGGTCGTCGTGGCGACGGCCTTGAGAACGAAGTTGCCGCCCTTGCCAACGTTGCCGACCACCGCCGCCCGCACCTTGGTGAAGTCGTCGGTGCTGATCAGGGCACCCAGCGTGCCGTCCAGCAGCGTCTTGGTGTTGAACTCGGTGGTCTTGGCGATGCGGTTGATCTCGTCGGTGAGCTGGCTCACCTCTAGTTGGATCGCCTGGCGGTCGCCGGCGGTGTAGATACCGTTGGCCGCCTGCACCGCCAGCTCGCGCATGCGCTGCAGGATGGAGTGCGTTTCGTTCAGCGCACCCTCGGCGGTCTGGATCAGGCTGATGCCGTCCAGCGCGTTGGCGCTGGCGCGGTTGAGGCCGCGGATCTGCGCGCGCAACTTCTCGCTGATCGCGAGGCCGGCGGCGTCGTCTGCGGCACGGTTGATGCGCAGGCCGGAACTTAAGCGCTCCAGGCTTTTGCTGATCGCGCTGCCCGTGATCTGCAGGTTGCGCAGAGCATTGACGGCGATCGGGTTGTGGTAGATACGCATTACGGACATTACACATTCCTCCTTGAACGTGTGACAAAGAACTACTGTGGCTAAGCAGGAGCTTTACGGGGAGATCGGGGTGGCATATGGGCTACGGCAACCTCGCGCCCGGGATCTTCCGGGCGTATCACCGTTGCGGGATGCACCGACCTCCATGTCGCCATCACCTCCTTGTGCTGGATTGCTCCCTCGCCGAAAGCCTACCAGCGCGCTAAAGTTTCGTCAAGCGCTGCCGATAAAACACTACGTGAAATTCGGCTGAAATCGGGTGGCAGTAACGTAGGGCGCGCTGTAAAGCGCGCCGTCTTAGTAGTGCCGCCGTCACGGCGGCTCTTCACGGAACACGGACTTGCAGTCCGCATCTTCAGCAGGGGCGAAGCCAAGCTCCGCCAGCGCTCAATCGGGGCGGCCCATTGTGGCCGCCTGCACGAGCTTCCAATACGCCTGCTGTAGCGGCGACTTCAGTCGCCGTGCGCACAGCGCTAGTTTTGAAGACGGCGGCTAAAGCCGCCGCTACAGTGTACTCGGTGGTGAATGACCAAGGAAGATGCAGAGTGCGAGTCCGCGCTCCGGGGAAAAGATGCGGACTACCAGTCCGCGTTCC
>Ga0315287_10001012_pt1 | contig 25311 bp, 26 predicted proteins | sample YL17G11_0_MG_FD_205037 | JGI IMG/M metagenome (GOLD analysis project Ga0315287, IMG submission 205037) | Sediment microbial communities from Yellowstone Lake, YNP, Wyoming, USA - YL17G11_0 | ecosystem: Environmental > Aquatic > Freshwater > Lake > Sediment | place: USA: Wyoming | collected... | reverse complement strand
CCTGTTCGCCGTTGGCGCGCTGTACTTTGGCTGGTCGTGGACTGCAGGCCGGCGCACGCTGCCGATGAAGACCTGGCGAATTCGACTCACCCGCCGCGACGGTGCGGTCGTCGACCGCAAGACGGCGTTGATCCGCTATTGCGCGACCTGGATCGGCCCGGGGCTGGCGCTCCTCGGCTATGTCGCGTTGAAACCGACCGGCCAGGGCAGATATGCGCTGCTGCTGATCGCGCTCAACTATCTGTGGGCGCTCGCCGATCCCGACCGTCAGTTCCTGCACGACCGGATCGCCGGGACGCGCATCGGCCTCGACCCGCCACCGCCCGCCGCGGCGCGGTGAAGTTTCGGGTTTGCGCGATTCCGGAGGGGCCAACCATTGCGGCGGCCGGCGGACCTCGTGCGGCGGCCGATCGGACGACGGGGTCTCCCCCTATTGCGGCTTCTCCATCGGACGGGCGAGGGCCACGCCGACGGCAATCAGCGCCATGCCAAGGATCGCGAGCGCGTCGAGCGTTTCGCCGAAGATCATCCACGCCATGATGGCGGTCACGGGCGGCACCAGATAGAACAGCCGGGCCACGCTTGACGCCGCCCCATGGCGCAGCAGCCAGTACAGCAGGCTGATCGCGCCGACCGACAGCACGAACACCGACCAGCCCAGCGCAAACGCAAACTCGGCGGTCCAGCGCACCGGAGCGCCTTCGAACACGTACACCAGTGGCAGGTAGAGGAGCACGCAGGCCGCGAACTGGATCACCGCACCGCTGCGCAGATCGACGCGGGTGCAGAACCGCTTCTGGTAGAGCGTTCCGACGCTGATCCCGGCGAGCGCCAGCGCCGAGGGCAGGAGTCCGCGGAGATCGCCGCTGAAGCTGACCTTGTGCCGCACGACGAACCAGACTCCGGCGAGACCAAGCACCAGACCCAGCCACTGCCGTAGAACGACTCGTTCGCCCAGCCATCCGCGTGCGATGAGGACGGTGATGATTGGCTGCAGCCCGACCAGCATGGCGCTGGTGCCCGCGGGCATGCCGCCGGCGAGCGCCACGAAAACGCCGCCGAGATAGGTGCCATGGACGAGCCATGCGGCGACCGCGACGTGGCCGATCTGCCGCGCGTCACGCGGCCAGCTCGCCCGGGTGGCAAGCGCGACCACGGTCATCAGCGCGGCAACCAGGGCAAAGCGGTACAGCAGGAAGGTCAGCGGCGGGGCGTACGGCAACCCGTACTTTGCCGCGATGAAGCCCGTGCTCCACAGCAGCACGAACAGCGCCGGAAACGCGAGCTGACGGCGGGCGTGGGATGAACTGGGGGTCAGAGTGATTTCCCGCGCCGCGGCCCGGATGACCGGAAATCGGGACGCGAACGCAGGCCGCGACCCCGATTCCGCCCGATTCGCAGCAACCTAGAGTCCCGGATTCGCCGACTCGTAACGGGCGACGCTGTCCAGGATTTCCCGCTTCGCCTCTTCGGGGCCGGTCCACGACGAAATGCGGACCCACTTGCCCGGCTCCAGGTCCTTGTAGTGCTCGAAGAAGTGCGCGATCTGCTGAGTCGTGATCTCCGGCAGGTCGCGTGGCGACTGGATCGCGCGATAGAGCCCGGACAGCTTGTCGATCGGCACCGCGAGGATCTTGGCGTCACCGCCCGCTTCATCTTCCATCTTGAGCATCCCGATCGGCCGGCAACGCACGACGACGCCGGTAATCAGCGGCACCGGCGAGAGCACGAGCACGTCGCTCGGGTCGCCATCATCGGACAACGTGCGCGGCACGTAACCGTAGTTGCACGGGTAGTGCATCGAGGTCGACATGAACCGGTCGACGAACACGGCGCCGGTTTCCTTGTCGACCTCGTACTTGATCGCGTCGCCATGCATCGGGATTTCGATGATGACGTTGCAATCGTTCGGGACATCCTTGCCGGCGGGAACGCGATCGAGGTTCATGCTACGGGCGGGCCTGTTGAAGATAGCGGGGATCGGCGACTGTTCGGAAACGAAGGCAAATCTCGCAACGCGGTCGGAACGATCGTCTCGCCGCGATTATACTGGGGTCGCGATTCAAGCGTCGGGCCGCGCCTCATGCGCCACCCGCGGTCCGGCCGCCGTCGCTCGAGTATCATTGCCCGCTCCGGTTCACTCCACGACCCTGCCATGCTATTCGCCCTGGGTGACCGCCGCGTCGAGCTGCGCGGCCAGCATCATTTCGTCGCTCCCAACGCCACGCTGATCGGGAGGGTCATCCTCGGCGACGAATCCTCCGTCTGGTTCAACGTCGTGATTCGCGGCGACAACGACACGATCACGATCGGCGCGCGCACGAACGTCCAGGACGCGGCGGTATTGCACGCCGACGATGGTGTACCTCTGGTGGTCGGGCCCGCGGTGAGCATCGGCCATCTGGCGATGCTGCACGGTTGCACGATCGGCGAGGGAACCCTGGTGGGCATCAAGGCCGTGGTCCTCAACCACGCGGTCATCGGCCGCGAATGTCTGATCGGGGCCAATGCGCTGATTCCCGAGGGCAAGGTGATTCCCGACCGCTCGCTCGTCGTCGGCAGCCCGGGCAAGGTCGTGCGCACTCTGACCGACGAAGAGGTTGCGCGGATTCGCCTCAACGCCGACCACTACGTCGAGGGCGCCCGACGTTACCTGTCCGACCTGCGACCGGACCCGCGGGGCTGACCTCAGCTCCGACGACGTCAACCCGCCGGATCGGCGCGCGCGGGGTATCAATGGAGCGGCGTCAAGGCGTCGGCGATGGTGTCCGGCTTGAACAGCAGCGTGAGCCCCGTGCCGGCATCGCGATCCGGATGCACGCCCGCGAGCAGTCGAATGTCGGTCACCCGGCAATCCCGGAGCAATTCGACCAGCATCGCGGCGACATCGCCCACCCGGTCGAGTTGGTAAAGCGGACAGCGGAAGCCTTCAGCGTCACGCGGCTCGAACGGTGACGACAACGAGAGGCGCAACTCACCGCCCCCCGGGGCGCCCGGCGCCCGGTGCGCGCTGATCACGGCAGTCGGCTCGCCGACCGCGGCGCGAAGCCTGCGCAGAGCATTGCTCACGAAAATCTGCGCGCTCACTTCGCGCTGCGCGACGCGACCCTGCTGCACGGCGGGCAGCAGCCACTGTGGCGCGCGCGGCAGCGCGAGCACCGACGCCCGGCCCGCACCGAGTTGCCGGCCAAGTTCCTGGGTGAACGGCACGCCCCACTTGCCGACGGCCGCGTCGGCAAGGAGGTCGACGCCAGGCTTCGCAATCGCGGTGCCCACCAGAAAACGCAGACTCACCTCTTCCCGACCGGTGGCCAGCGCGACCGGCGCCGGGATGAGAACGCGCGCGGGAAACGCCCCGCCCGGCATGGCCGTGCCGATCGGCGCCTCAGTCGGTGCGTCCGGCAGCCGCTGCCAAGCCAGGATCTCCGGAAGACGCGCGACGTCGATGGCCCCGGCAGCGACGAGGGCATCGGCAAGCGCGAACGTCCGGTTGCCGGCGAGTGCGCCATGTTCGCGCAGGATGGCCGCGAGCGTATGCGGTTCATGGAGCACGCCCGGCAGCGCGCCCTCACCGCTTGTGCCCTCGAGGCCGGCAACGACAACCAGCGGAATCGCGAATACGGTGACCGTCACCCCGGCGCCTGATTGAGTTGCCTCCCGCCAGGCGGCGTCGAGCAACCGCCAGAGGTGCCGCGCGATCGCCACCGACGGCGCCCCGGCGATGATTGTGGCGAGCGTGGCGCCGTCGCCGGCGAGCCGCGCCCGCAGCATGGCGCGCAACTCGCGGTCCAGACATTCGGCGCGCAAGCCGGTATCCGCCGCGAGGCTCGACTCGGCCCGTCCGTAAAGTGCGGCGGCCACGGGCGACGCCGTCCGCGCGTCGGGAAAAGACCGCGGGTCCGGCAGGGCGATTGGCGCGGCGGCGGTCATGGGCGTGGATTCTCGCACGCGGCATCGACCACCGCGCCGGAACGGCTATGGGATCCGCGCCGCTAGGGAACGAGGCAGAACGCGCCCTGTGCCAGAGCCATCGGCCCGAACAGTGCCCGCCAGATGCCGACGAGGGCAAACCCGACGAGCAACAGCGCCGCCGCATAGCGCGCGGGCCGGCCGTCGAGCCACGTCCGCGCTCGCGCCACGACCCACCCGGCAGCAACCAGGTTGGGCAAGGTTCCCAAGCCGAATGCCAGCATCACCGCACCGCCTTCGAGCGCGCCCCCGGCGAACAGGGCGATCGGCAACACGCCGTAGATGAGCGCGCAGGGGACCAATCCCCAGACCATCCCCAATGCGTAGCGAGCCGGCGCGCTGTCGTGGGCGGCCAGCGGTCGCACGGCCGGAGCCACCTTCGCGAACAGCGCGGCGCCGGCGCGCTGCAGCGGAGCGAGACCTTCGCGCTTCCAGGCGATCGTGAGGCCCAGCGCGAGCAGGAACAGATTGGCAAGCACGAACAGCGCACGCTGCAACGGGAGCCAATCGGCGGTCGCGAGCGCGGCACCCCCGGCCGCACCGAGCGCTGCGCCGAGCAGGACATAGGTCGTGATGCGGCCGAGGTTGTACGGGAGCTGCCGCAACGCGAGCGAACGCGCGGGAAGAAGCGGCGCACTGGTCGGCCTGCCCGCCCCCGAAAGGGCCGCGAGAAAGCCGCCGCACATGGCGAGGCAATGCGCGCCACCCAGCGTGCCGGCCAGCCAGGCGCTGATCAGCGCGGACAGCGCCACTCGGGTTTTCCAGCGGCACTTTGCCCTGCGCTGCACCGGCAAGGGTGGCGGCGCAAGGGCCGAATGAGGCGACTGGGCGGTCTCAAGGCTCGTCCTCCTGTTCAAGCACGCGAAATCAAACTAGAATGCCAAAGGTTGACCTAGATCAGTTTCCGCCAAGATTCCTCAACCTCGGCCTCGCGCCATGACGCTGCCTGCGAAGTACCCGCTCCCCGCAACCGGCGCCACGGCATCGTCGCCGACCCCGCGTCACGCGGGTTCCGGAACGCCGGCCGCGGTCATCTCGATCCGCGACCTCAAGGCCCACTGCTCGTCGTGCAGCATGCGCGAATTGTGCCTGCCGTTCGGCTTGAACACCGAGGACATGCATCAGGTCGACGCCCTGATCGGCAGCCGGGTCAAGCTCAAGAAGGGCGATGCCCTCTATCGCGCCGGTGATGCGTTCCATTCGCTCTACGCCGTGCGGCTTGGTTCGCTCAAGACGACGGTACTCGCCGAGGACGGCCGCGAGCAGGTCTCCGGCTACCACATGCTGGGCGACATCATCGGCCTCGATGGCATCGGCACCGATCGCCACGGCTGCCAGGCGGTCGCGCTCGAGGACACCGAGATCTGCGTGCTGCCTTTCGATCGCCTGGAGGAACTGTCGCGCGCCGTGCCGCAGCTGCAGCGCAATCTGCACCTCTTCCTGTCGCGCGAGATCTCGCGCGACCACAACATCATGCTGCTGCTCGGCAGCATGCGCGCCGAGGAGCGGCTCGCCGTGTTCCTGTTGAACCTGGCCGACCGCTACCGCCGCCGCGGCTATTCGTCGACCGAGTTCGTGCTGCGGATGACCCGCGAGGAAATAGGCAGCCACCTGGGTCTCAAGCTGGAGACCGTGAGCCGGCTCTTCTCGCGCTTTCATGAAGAAGGTCTGATCCAGGTACAGGGCCGGGCGGTCAAGCTTCTCGACACCGCGGCGCTGAAGGAACTCGTCGGCCAACACGGCTGACCGGGCGCCGGTCGCGGAGTCAGTGCCCGCTAGCCCGCGCTAGGGGCACTGCGCGCCCCCTTGGGGCGCAGCGAACACCAGGCCGAAGGCCGCAGGACAGCCGACGGCGGGTCCCGCGAAGCGGGATGCGGCTTTGCCGCACAAAGTGAGCGTAGGGGGTCGTTCATCGCAGGCCCCTAAGGCAGTTCCGTCGCCCCGCCGTCCTGCGAATCCGCCCGCTTGGGGCATCCGGGAGGCCGATCGGGGCCGTCGAGCGTGCAGCGATTCGTCTCCCACGGCGAGCGCTCGAGGAACACCGTCAGCGCCGACGACGCGATTGCAAGGCCCCAGAACCCGAAGAACCCCATCGTATAGATCGCCCCACGGGAGAGTTCGAGCGGCGCGCCGAAGAAATGCAGTTCGAACGGATCGAACACCGTGAAAAAGACCGCCTCCGCCACGCCCGCGACCAGGAATGCCGGCCAGAGCACCCACATCAACCGCTGCGCGAAGTTTTCCGTCGTTTCCATCGCTGCTGCCTCCTCGACAGTCGTCCCTCAATCGTTCCCGTGTCGCCTCTGATACCCGCGCGGGTCGTCATCGCGCCTCGATGCCCAGGCGAACTTCGTCCGGCCTCCCCGCAATCTCCGCCATCGGCAGCCGCCAGGTGTCGGTCTCGACGCTGACGAGCCACCGGCCTGGTGGCGGCGGCTCGATCCGTCCCTGGTAGCCGCCATCGGCACTCCGCGCGAGGTCCGCAATGCGGTCGTGGCCCGCGCGCGTCGCGTGGATGAGCCGCAGCGTGACGGTGCCACGCGCCGCGGCGGCGGTCTCCCCGGTCACCTCGACGCGCACCGTGCCGTCGGGGGCAATCCGCACCACGGCGCCAAGGCCCAATGCGACGCCGCGCTCGCCGCGCTCGAGCGTCTTGTTGATCAGCAGGCCGCGCCGGTAATAGTCATCGGCGACCACGCCGTCGTCCGTCGACCAGGCGAGATAGGCTGTTGCGAGGCCCGCGACGACGACGATCGCCGGCCCCGCCATCAGGAACCAGGGCCAGCGCTCGCGGTACCAGGGCTTCACGGTCCTGCTGAGGGTCTGCATGGTGCGGGGGTTGCCGTCGGATCGGGTTCGGTTGCGCTCAGCGCAGGAACAGGAAGCTCGATTTCTCGCGCCGGACGATGCCCGGGTCGTCGGTCGCCTGCACCGTGATTTCGATCTTGTGCGAGGTCCGGTTGGGCCGCTCGCCGTCGTGTCCGTGCTCGGACTTCGTTTCGCCGCCCTCCTCACCGTCGGCGGCAATCTGCAACCGCACGGGCAGCAGCCGGGCGGTCGCGCCCGCGAGTGTGACCGGCTGCTCGACGCCGACGACCCTGAGGCCGGGCAGGCCCGAGGCGGTGACCGTGAACTGGTGCGGCCTTTCGTCGGTGTTCATGATCTGCAGACGATAGACGTTTTCGATGACGCCGGGTGCGGCCTCGCGGGCCAGCGCGCCGCGGTCGCGGATCACGTCCACCTTGAGCGGGTTCTTGAGCGCCAGCGACACGCCCGCCGCGACCGCGATGACGGTGAGCAGCGCCAGGTACAGGAGCGTCCGGAAACGAAAGACGCGCTTCACGATCGTCGTGCTGTCATACCCCTTGGCCAGTGCGTTTTCGGTGGTGTAGCGGATGAGGCCCTGCGGGTATCCCATCTTGTCCATCACCTGGTTGCAGCCATCGATGCACGCGGCGCAGCCGATGCATTCGTACTGCAGGCCCTTGCGGATGTCGATGCCGGTGGGGCACACCTGGACGCAGATCAAGCAGTCGACGCAGTGGCCGAGACCCGCGGCCTGGATGTCGGCTTTCCTGCTGCGCGCCCCGCGCGGCTCGCCGCGACCCGGGTCGTAGGTGATGACCAGCGTGTCCTTGTCGAACATCACCGACTGGAAGCGCGCATACGGGCACATGTATTTGCAGACCTGCTCGCGCATCCAGCCCGCATTGCCGTAAGTCGCGGCGCCGTAGAACAGGATCCAGAAGATCTCCCAGCCGCCGAGGCCGCCGGGTATCGCGGCCAGCAGCGGCCGAAACGGCGTGAAGTAGCCGACGAAGGTGATACCGGTCCACACCGACAACGCGATCCAGACGCCGTGCTTCGCCGCCTTCTTGCCCACCTTCGCCGCGGACATCGGCTCGCGGTCGAGTCGGATCCGGGCCGCGCGATCGCCTTCGATCTTCCGCTCTATCCAGAGAAAAACTTCGGTATAGACGGTCTGCGGACAGGCGTAGCCGCACCACACCCGGCCGGCCATCGCCGTCGCCAGGAACAACGTCAATGCGGAGAGAATCAGCAGGACGGAGAGGTAAATGACGTCCTGCGGCCAGAACACGAGGCCAAAGATGTAGAACTTGCGCGCGGCGATATCGAACAGCACCGCCTGCCTGCCGTTCCAGAAAAGCCAGGGCAGTCCGTAGAAGGTGATCTGCGTGGCGAATATCAGCGCCCACCGCCACTGGGCGAAGCGCCCGGTCACCGCGCGCGGATAGATCTTCTGCCGGATTTCGTAGAGCGCAACCTCCCCGCTGGCGTCGGCCACGGGCGGCGCGGGCTGGATCGGGAGGGTCCTGTCGGGTGCGTTCACGAAGAAAGTGTCAGGCCGGTGGCCAGCGGTGGAACGGAAAACACGCTCCCGCGTCGGCAAGCGCGCGGGAAATGCACCGCGGCCGCGCGACGCTAGCCACGGCCACCGGCGACGCGGCCCGGCCTACTGCGGCCCGGGTTTGTTCGACAGGCCCCAGACGTAGGCGGCGAGGACCTGGATCTTGCCTGGGGCAAGCAAGTCCTTGTGCGCGGGCATCGGCCGATGATCGGGGTTGATGCCGATGTGGCGACCCTTGTTGACGCCTTCCGCGATGGTCGCTTCCGAACTGTCGTAAAGCCAGATGGCATCGGTCAGGTTCGGCGCACCGACCGCCTGATTGCCCTTGCCCTCCGCGCCATGGCACGCGGCACAGATCTGCGCGAATAGCGGCTTGCCCAACTGGGCCTTGAGCCCGTCGTTGGGCAGGCCCGACAACGAGCGGACGTAGGCAACGACGTCCTTGACGCCTTCCTCGCCGAGTGCGCCACCCAATGGCGGCATCACGCCCATCCGGCCGTCGGTGATCGACTCGCGAATGGTCTCCGGCGCGCCGCCATAGAGCCAATCGTTGTCGCGCAGGTTCGGAAAGCCGCGGCTGCCGCCGCCATCGGAGCCGTGGCACTGCGCGCAGTTGTTGAGGAACAACCGTTCACCCATCCCCCGCGCCGCCGGATCGGCCGCTACCTGCTTCAGGTCCATCGCGAGGTATTTTTCGTAGATCGGCTTGACCTTGGCGTCGGCGTCGGCGCGTTCCCTTGCGTAGGCATTCGCGGAGGTCCAGCCGAGCACCCCTTGAATCGTGCCCAAGCCGGGATAGAGCGCCAGATAGACGAGGCCGAACACGATGGTGATCCAGAACAGCCACATCCACCACCGTGGCAGCGGATTGTTGTACTCGGCCAGGTCGCCGTCCCAGACGTGGCCGGTTGTTTCGACACCCTTGCCGCCCTGACCCGCAGCCGTCGGCGCCGCGGTCGGGCCGGGCTTGACCCTGGCCCTGCCGGTCACCCACAGCAGCCAGCCGCAATAGCCGATCGAGGCCAGCGTGAGGACGATGACGTACCAATTCCAGAATCCCGAAGTGAAATCGCTCATGACCGCCGCTCCGTGCTGTGTTCGCCCGCCAGGACGCCATCGTCCGGTCCATCGTCGGGCAGCGCAAACGGCGCATTCGCCGCCTCCTCGAATGCCTGGCGGCGCCGGCCGCTCCACGCCCACGCGACGATGCCAAGAAACGCCACAAAGGAGACCACGGTCGTGACAGTGCCTGCGATGCTGTAGATGTTCATCGCCTACCTCGCGTTCTTCATCGCCAGACCCATGTTCTGCAGATACGCGACCAGCGCGTCCTGCTCCGTCCTGTCCTTCAATTCGTCGGGGGCCTTGGCGATCTGGTCGTCAGTGTACGGAACGCCGACCCGCCGCAGCGCGGTCATCTTCGCCTTGATGTCGCCGGCGCTGGCAGGCGTCCGCGCGAGCCATGGATAACCCGGCATGTTCGATTCCGGCACGACGTCGCGCGGGTTGTTCAAATGCGTGCGGTGCCAGTCGTCCGAGTACTTGCCGCCCACGCGCGCGAGGTCCGGGCCCGTGCGCTTGCTGCCCCACTGGAACGGATGGTCGTAGACGAACTCGCCGGCGACCGAATAGTGCCCGTACCGCTCCGTCTCCGCCCGAAACGGCCTGATCATCTGCGAGTGACAGTTGTAGCAGCCCTCCCGCAGGTAGACGTCGCGGCCGGTCAGCTCCAGCGGCGGATACGGCTTGACGCCGGCGACCGCTTCGGTGGTCGACTTCTGGAAATACAGCGGCACGATCTCCACCAGCCCGCCAACGCTGACGGTGAGGACGATCACCACGATCATCCAGCCGATGTTTTTCTCGAACAGTTGCTGATTGAGCTTCATCGTTCGTTCCCTGGTTTCGTCCAGCGAGCGGGCGCTGCTTACGCGTTGACCGCGAGCTTGGCGCTCCCGGTGGCCGGAATCGGCGCCTCGACCGCCCTGCTGCCGGCGATCGTGCGCAACACGTTGTAAGCCATGATCAGCATCCCGCCGAGGAACAGCACGCCGCCCAGCAGCCGGATCGCGTAGAAGGGGTACGTCGATTTCACGCTCTCGACGAACGAGTAGGTGAGCGTCCCGTCGGCGTTGACCGCGCGCCACATGAGGCCCTGCATCACGCCGGCGATCCACATCGCGGCGATGTAGAGCACGACGCCGATCGTTGCAATCCAGAAGTGCAGCGTGATGAGCCGGACCGACCACATCTGCGTCTTCCCGAACATCCGCGGGATCAGGTAATACATGCTGCCGATCGAGATGAACGCCACCCAGCCCAGCGCCCCCGAATGGACGTGGCCGATGGTCCAGTCGGTGTAATGCGAAAGGGCGTTGACGGTCTTGATCGACATCATCGGACCCTCGAAGGTGCTCATCCCGTAGAACGACAGCGAGACGATCAGGAACTTGAGGATCGGATCGTCGCGCAGCTTGTGCCACGCGCCGGAGAGCGTCATGATTCCATTGATCATCCCACCCCACGACGGGGCCAGCAGGATCAGCGAGAAGACCATCCCCAGCGACTGCGTCCAGTCCGGCAGCGCCGTGTAGTGCAGGTGATGCGGACCCGCCCACATGTAGGTGAAGATCAGCGCCCAGAAATGCACGACCGACAGCCGGTACGAGTACACCGGCCGGCCGGCCTGCTTCGGAACGAAGTAGTACATCATCCCGAGGAAGCCCGCGGTCAGGAAGAATCCGACCGCGTTGTGGCCGTACCACCACTGGACCATCGCGTCCTGGACGCCGGCGTACGCCGAATACGATTTCATCGGCCAGAACGACACCGGCATCTCGGCGCTATTGACGACATGGAGCAGCGCAATGGTCAGGACGAACGCGCCGAAGAACCAGTTGGCGACGTAGATGTGAGGCGTCTTGCGCTTGACGATGGTGCCGAAGAACACGATGGCGTAGCTCACCCACACCAGGGTGATCAGGATGTCGATCGGCCACTCCAGCTCGGCGTATTCCTTGCCGGACGTGAAGCCCAGCGGCAGCGTGACCGCGGCCAGCACGATCACCGCTTGCCACCCCCAGAACGTGAACGCGGCGAGCGCATCCGAGAACAGCCGCACCTGGCAGGTGCGCTGCACGATGTAATACGCGGACGCGAACAGCGCGCAGCCGCCGAAAGCGAAAATGACCGCGTTGGTGTGCAGCGGTCGCAGTCGGCCGTAAGAAAGCCAGGGGACGTCGAAATTGAGTTCCGGCCACAACAACTGGGCAGCGATGATCACGCCCACCAGCATCCCCACCACGCCCCAGACGACCGTCATGATCGCGAACTGGCGCACGACCTTGTAGTTGAAGGTCGCCGCCGCACCCGTCGTGTTCTTCTGTCCGGCACTCATTGTCTTCACTCCACCGTTGCTCCGCGTAACCCGGGTTACCCGCGCGCCCCCGTACGTCCGGTCGACAGCGCTGGCTGCGACGCGGCTACCCCTTGGCTGTGGGCAGCGGACATAAGCAACCCCCGCATGCCTCGACCCTGCGATATTACCGGTCGGCCCCGTCCGAAATGTTGACCGAGGTTAAAGCGCCGGTTTGCATTTTGGTGTTCTTCGGGAGGGCGGCGCCACCGCCGGCATCCGCGCTGCCGCCATCGTCGTCGGCCAGGATGCGGTGGGCAGGGCCTTCGAGATCGTCGAACTGCCCGCTCGCGACCGACCACCAGAATCCCGCGCCGATCAGGAGCACGAGCGCCACCGACAGCGGGATGAGCAGCACCAGGATGTCCATCGGGCGCCGCCTCAGTGCCCGCTAGCCCGCGCCAAGGGCACTGCGCGCCCCCTCGGGGGGCAGCGAACACCAGGCCGAAGGCCGCAGGACAGTCGACGGCGGGTCCCGCGAAGCGGGATGCGGGTTTGCCGCACAAAGTGAGCGTGGGGGTCGTTCATCTCAGATGGTCACGTTGTCCGGGTCGACCGCCCTGCATTCGTCCGCCGCCGGTACCGCCGCATCGGACGCCGCGGGCAGACGCGAAAGCCGCAGCGAATTGCCGACAACCGCCAGCGACGACGCCGACATGCCGATCGCGGCGACGAGCGGAGTGACGAACCCCATCGCCGCAGCGGGAATCGCGATCACGTTGTACGCGAAAGCCCACGCGAGGTTCTGCCGGACGATCCGGAACGCGCGCCGGGCGTGCGCGATCGCTTCCGCAATCCGCGGCAGCTCGTCGGACAGCACCACGACGTCCGCCGTCCATTGCGCAAGCGGCGTGGCACTCCCCAGGCTCAACGAAACCTGCGCCTGCGCGAGCCCCGGCGCATCGTTGATGCCGTCGCCCGCCATCGCGACGACGGCACCGCCCGCCTGCAGCGCCGCGATCGCCGCGCGCTTTTCGTCGGGCAGCGTATCGCCGCGAGCCTCCGCGATGCCGAGCGTCGCGGCCGTTGCCGCGACGGTTGCCGCACGGTCGCCCGAGATCAGCACCGGCGTGATGCCCAGCATCCGCAGCTTCGCGATGAGGTCGCGCGCCCCGGGCCGCAATGCGTCGCCGAGCGCGAACAGCGCCCGACAGCCATCGGCATCGCCGAGCGCAACGACCGTCGCGGTGACGTCCATGCGCGCGACGTCGGCCGGCAATCCGGCCGCCGAGAGCGCGGCGACCCAATCCGGCCGTCCGAGGCGCAGCGAGCGCCCGCCCAGCGTTCCTTCGACGCCCCGCCCCGGCACCACCCGCAGGTTGTCGACCGATGGGAGCGCCGCCATCGTTGCCGCGCCGCGCAAGGCGACCGCGAGCGGGTGCTCCGACCGGGCCTCGAGCGCCGCGGCAAGTGCCAGCACTTGGTCGCGCGTTGCGCCGCCAAGCGGCATCACGTCGAGCAGCGCGATCCGCCCCGTGGTCAGCGTGCCGGTCTTGTCGAGGACGACGTGGGTGACCCGGGCCAGCGTTTCCAGTGCGTCGGCGCGGGCGACCACGACATGGGCGCGACCGAGCGCGCCCGACACCGCCGCGAGCGCCGCCGGGGTCGCCAGCGACAGCGCGCACGGACAGGACACGACGAGCACCGCAAAGGTCACGGCCAGCGTGCGCGCGGGATCAAGCTGCCACCAGACGATCGCGGTTGCGGCGGCGAACACGAGCAGCACGCCGACGAACCACGTTGCGACCCGATCCGCCACTCGCGCGACGCGGGGTCGCTCGCCCGCGGCCCGAAGCACGAGGCGCTCGATCGCGGCCAGGCGCGTCGCTGCGCCGGCCGCGCTGACGCGGATCACCAGGGCGCCGTCGCGAACGACGCTGCCGGAGAGCACCTTGTCTCCGGCCGTCTTGCCGCGCGGTCGCGACTCGCCGGTAAGGATCGCTTCTTCCACGCTCGCGTGGCCCTCGACCACCTCGCCGTCGGCAGGGATCACGGCACCGGGGCGCACCAGGACCGTGTCGCCGGCGTCGAGCGCGGCCGCGCCGACGGTCTCGACCTCGTGGCCGGCGGGCCAACCACGGAGGCGCAGCGCTGTCGCCGGGCGGGCCTTGGCGACATCTTCGACCGCATCGCCCGCACGGCGACGCGCGGTGAGTTCAACATAACGCGCGAGCAGCAACAGCGCGATGAACATCGTCACCGAGTCGTAATAGACGGCGCCCCCGCCGCTGAAAGTCGCCCACGCGCTTGCCGCGAAGGCGGCGGCAAGACCCAGCGCGACGGGGACATCCATCCCGGGCCGAAGCAGCCTGATGTCGCGCCAGGCGCCGCGGAAAAACGGCGCCGCCGAAAACAGCAGCGCGGGCAACGTCAGCGTGAGGCTCGCCCATTCGAGCAGCAGCCGGTGCCGCGGCTCGACGCCGTCGACCGTGATGTAGGTTGGCAGCGCGAACATCATCACCTGCATCATGGCCAGCAGCGCCACCGCCATCCGCAGCAGCAGCGTGCGGGACTCGCGCCGCGCCATGACCTCGCGCCGCGCCGGGTCGTACGGGTAGGCGCGATAGCCGATATGCGCGATCGCCCGCAGCAGGTCCGACAACTGCGCCCGGCCGCCATCCCAACCGACGTTGGCACGGCGGGTGGCAAAGTTGACGCTCGCGTCGGTGACGCCCGGCTGGCGCCGGAGCCAGGATTCGATCAGCCAGATGCAGGCGCCACAGTGGATTCCCTCGAGCAGCAGCGAAACCTCTTCCCGGCCTGCCGGGTTGCTACGCACCAGTCCGGCTTGCGCAGCGGCACCGTCCCAGCGCGACCACTCGTCGGACGCTGTCTCGGACCACGGAGCGGGGCTCCCCCGGTCCGCGGCGACGGTACGCTGAACATAGAACGCATCGAGCCCGGCGGCGTGAATGGTCTGCGCGACCGCGAGACATCCGGCACAGCAAAAATGACGTGACGCCCCGTTGAGCAAGGCGCGCCACTGGCCGGCGCCGGGATTCCGGTTGCCGCAGTGGTAGCAGAACGAACCGTCGGCCGCGGCCGCCGCCTGCCATGGGACGGCCCCCTCCGGCGCCGCATCGGCGACGCCGAGCGCGGAGGCCACCGGATGCGCAGAAGCAGAGAATGCCGCCATGCGTCGAAATCTACGGTGTGCCCCCGCGTGGGTCAAGCCAAACCACGCCCGGGTTTGACCGTCCGCAGGACCGCGATTGATTTGTGTCAACGCGCGGGTCACGATGCAGATTAGAATGGAATTGCACCCAATGTCCAAAGGAGTGCTTTATGTACAAGAACCTGCTGTTGGCCACCGATGGCTCCAAGTTGTCCACGAAAGCCGTCGTGCACGCGATTGCCCTTGCGCAGGCGGTAGGCGCGAAGGTGACGGCGTTCTACGCGGCCCCGGATTACCCGATGCCGGCGTATGCGGACGGTGTCGTCTACGAACCCGTGTCGCGCAAGGAATACGCGAAGCTCGCCGCCCAGGATGCCGACAAGATTCTCGAGGAAGTCGCCGGCAAGGCCGGTGCCGCCGGCGTCGAATGCAAGACAGCCTACTCGATCGCGGCGGCGCCCTGGGAGGCGATCCTCGATGCTGCGAAAAAGAACAAATGTGACGCGATCGTCATGGCGTCGCATGGCCGCCGCGGCATTTCGGCGGTTCTGCTCGGCAGCGAGACGCAGAAGGTGCTGACCCACTCCAAGGTGCCGGTGATCGTCGTCCGATAGACCGGCGCGAGGCAGCCCGCGCTGCTTCCTGCAGCGCGGCGCCTCGGGTGCTCGCCCTAACCGCGACCCTCCAGCCGGAATACAACTGGCACGAGTACCCAGGCCTCGACAGGGTCCGCGCCACGCCGCGCCGGGACGAAACGCCAGCCCTTCGCTGCCTCGCGGGCGGCATTGTCGAGCGTAGCCGACCCGCTCGATTTCTCGAGTTCGACGGTGCTTGCGATGCCCTCGGCGGTGACGAGCACCTTCAGCATGACGGTGCCCTCCTCGCCCCTGCGGAGCGCGGAGGCCGGGTAGCGCGGCGGCGGAGTGCGGAGATAGGCTGCAATGAGCCCTGGGGACGCGACGGTTGCGCCCGGCGCCGGATCGCTTGGTGCCGCAGCACGCGTCTCCTGCGGCGGTTCGGCGCGGCGCTCGCTGTCGGCCTCGGCCTTGCGTTCGGCGATCGGAGCGACCGGCGCCGCCGGTGCCTCCTCCCGACGCGGCACCGCGCGCACCGGCTCCCGCTCGGGTGGCGGCGCAACCGCCTTTGCCACAGGCACTGCCTTCGAGGGCGGCGGGGGATCCGGTTCGACGGCGGGCGGGATCAGCTTTGGCGCCGGGAGGATCTCCACCATCAGCGGTGGCGCCTCGGTCCGATGCTCATGCCGCAATCGCGGACCAAACACCAGCGCAGCCGCGTGCAACACAAGGCTCGCGGCCACTGCCAGTGCGAGCAGCCGTCGCTCGTTGATCCAAGTCATGCGGCTCATCATCGGCTCAGAACGCCCCCCGTCAATCCGAAGGCGGGGCAGTCTGAACGCGTCCTCGCCTGAGCGTCAGTATCGCGGCGCCCGGTGTCCGCCGCGAGCTTACATGCTGGCTACATGGCGGTGCCGCGTTTGCGCGAAACCGAATCCGTGTCGGCGCTCTCGCGTTGGCCGAAGTGCGCCGCGGACCCGCTTCAACTTCGGTACCAACGACGAGTTCTGGCCGGTCGCCACACTGCGAAAACATGCCCTAGCCGGGTGGAATCGGCATGAAGCACCAAGTGCGTTTTCGACGAGCGCGATCCTGGCGGCCCCGGCGGCCAGCTTGAGGGGAAAAGCGGGCAGGCAACTCCATGCCGGCAGTACGGGAACGGATCGCCTAGCCCGCAGCGGCCGGCGCCTCCGGCGCCCGTCGGGCCAGGAATTCGGCGAGCTTCTTGTCGTCGTTGGTGAGGTGTGCCACAAACCAGCGCTCGAGGAACACAAACGGGCCCGTGGTGGACCCGAATCTTTCCGCGGCGTCCAGCGTGAACCGCAACGTGCTCAAGCCATCCAGCAGATGCCGGTGCGATTCGCAATGCTTCTCCATGTCGGGGTATTGCAAGTCACGCATCTGCGCTTCTTCCATTGCGAAGTGCTCTTGCGCTTCGGCTCTGAGATTGCTGAACGCCATCAGCACGCGGGTCTTGTCCCGGGACGAGACGGCTCTGAGCAGCGTGTTGAGTTTGTCCAGCAGTCGCCGATGGTCGTCGTCCAATTCATCGGCTGCGAGCGCCAGGTCTTGTATCCACGGAAGGGTGAAAGTTGTCATTGCAGCTCCATTTTTCGGTGGTTATCGGCACTCGCTACGAAGCGCAAACGATCTCGCTGGAAGTCCGGGGGGAGCCGACGGCGTGGCAGAGCCTCCGGCAGCGACAGCAGCACGAGACAGGACCGGCCCCACGGGACGGGGCCCGCGGCGTCGATGCGACCGGGATCCATCGAGGCTGATCGCGGCGTAGCTGACCCCGCGAGCAGCGACTACCGCCGGCGCCGGCATACATCGAAAACCTGGAATGGGCGGCATTTCGAATCACCACCGCTTGCGGTTGTTGCGGGCAGGATCACGCTGCGTCTTGAACGCAGTCCCTAGCGGGTGCGCAATGCGTCTAGGTGTAGGGGTGCTGGGTCCTTCCTGTCCTTGCGTGGCGCGCACCGGGATATTATGCACGAGCGCTCGATGATCACAAGGCCTTTTCGCGGATGGGGGTGCCGATGGCCATCCTGGCCGGCGCGATTATGTTTTTTCCGCCAGGTTACCCTGCCGAGGGGCGAAAAAAGGCTCGCATTCTTCCAGATACGGGCCCTTTGACGGCCGATTTGTTGCCGGGAAGGTACCCCAGATGACGCTGTGGCGCTTTCAGACTTTTCCGAGGGCGCGGCAACGCAGCTATCCGCCGCCGGCGCCCCCGCCCGGGATAAAATGCGGGTTTTGCGGAAAAGAAACGGCCCATGCGCATTTCGAAGTTCTATGTCTCGACCCTGAAGGAAGCGCCCGCGGAAGCGGAGGTCGTCAGCCAGAAGCTGATGCTCCGTTCGGGGATGATCAAGAAGCTCGGCGCGGGCATCTATACGTGGATGCCGCTCGGCCTCATCACGCTGCGCAAGGTCGAGGCGATCGTACGCGAGGAGATGAGCCGCGCCGGCGCGCTCGAAGTCCTGATGCCGGCGGTGCAGCCGGCCGAGTTGTGGCAGGAAACCGGCCGCTGGGACAAGTTCGGCCCGCAGATGCTGAAGATCAAGGACCGCCACGACCGCGATTTCGCGTTCGGGCCGACGCACGAGGAGGTCATCACCGACATCGTGCGCAAGGAAATCCGCAGCTACCGCCAGCTGCCGGTGAATTTCTACCAGATCCAGGTGAAGTTCCGCGACGAGATCCGTCCGCGCTTCGGCGTGATGCGGGCGCGCGAGTTCATCATGAAGGACGCGTATTCGTTCGACGCCGACCACGCCGGGATGCTCAAGAGCTATCAGCTCATGTATGACGCGTACGTGCGGATTTTCTCGCGGATGGGGCTCAAATTCCGCGCGGTCGCGGCCGACACCGGCGCGATCGGCGGCAGCGCGTCGCACGAATTCCAGGTGCTCGCCGACTCCGGCGAGGACGCGATCGCATGGTGCCCGCAGTCGCAATACGCGGCAAACGTGGAACTGGCCGAGGCGATTGCGCCGGCGCTGCCGCGGCCGGCGGCGACCGAGGCGATGCAGAAGGTGTCCACGCCGGGCATGGCGACGTGCGAGGAAGTCGCGGCGCTGCTCGAATTGCCGCTCGCACGCACCGTCAAGTGCATCATGCTGACCGTTGACGAGGACGTCGATCTGCCGCAGGTGTACATGCTGCTGATCCGCGGCGACCATACGCTGAACGAAATCAAGGTCACGAAGATGCCGGGCCTCGAGAAATTCCGCTGGGCCACCGAAGCGGAGATCGTCGCGGCGACCGGCTGCAGGCCAGGCTACATCGGTCCCGTCGGCATTCCCAAGTCACTGCCGCTGCTCGTCGACCGCTCGGTCACCGTGATGGCCGACTTCGTCTGCGGCGCGAACGAGCCGGACTATCACCTGCGTGGCGTCAACTTCGGCCGCGACTGTCGCATGCCGGACGGCGTGGCCGACATCCGCAACGTCGTCGCCGGCGACCCGTCGCCGGACGGCAGGGGCGCACTCGAGATCCTGCGCGGGATCGAAGTCGGCCACGTGTTCGCGCTCGGCGCGAGGTACTCGCGGGCGATGGGCGCAACTTATCTCGGCGCCGACGGCCAATCGCAACTGATGGAGATGGGCTGCTACGGCATCGGCGTCACCCGGGTCGTGGCTGCGGCCGTCGAACAGAACCACGACGACAAGGGCATCGTCTGGCCGGCGCCCATTGCGCCGTTCTCGGTTGCCATCGCGCCGGTGGGTTACGACCGCAATGAAGCGGTCAGGACGCTCGCCGACAGGATGCACGACGACCTGCAGAGTGCGGGCGTCGAAGTGCTGCTCGACGACCGCGGCGAGCGCCCTGGCGTGATGTTTGCTGATCTGGAGTTGATCGGCATCCCGCACCGAATTACCATTGGCGATCGGGGCCTCAAGGTGGGCAACGTCGAGTACCAGGCGCGGCGGGACGACGCCGCGACGCCGGTTCCCGTCGCGGAGATCATCGCCTTCATCCGCGGGCGGGTGACGGCGGCGCCCTGAGGGGGCGCGGCGGATGAGACAGGCCAAGACAATCATGACGCCTTACGACGCAATTCGACGCACGGCGTTCGCAGCGGTCACGGCGGTGGCGGGAGTTTCCTTCGCGCTCGCGCCGACGGTCGTGCACGCCGGCGCGCAGGTCGAGGAGCAACTCGCGCCGTCGGTGGTCACCGTGCTGTCGCGAGCGATTTCCGACCAGCCGGTACCGGCGAACTACGCAGCCAAGCCGGAACTTCGAGCGTGGCTCGACCAGATGTCGCAGCGGCTCACGCCGAGGATCACCGACGTCCGCGCCCGTGAGGACTTCCTCGCGACGATGCATTACGAGGCCACCCGCGCCGGGCTCGATCCGCAGCTCGTGCTTGGCGTCATCCAGCATGAAAGCGCCTTCCGCAAGTATGCGATCTCGTCGGCCGGTGCCCGCGGCTACATGCAGGTCATGCCGTTCTGGTCCAAGCTCATCGGCTCGCCTGGTCACAACCTGTTTCATCTGCGCACCAACCTGCGCTACGGATGCGTGATACTGCGCCATTACGTCGACCTCGAGAATGGCGACCTCTACCGCGCGCTCGGCCGTTACAACGGCAGTCTCGGCCAACCTGAATATCCGAACGCCGTCATGGCCGCGTGGAACAGGAGCTGGCAGTACGTCCCGGGCCCCACGGCAACGAAACTCGGCGCCGTCACCGCGCCGACCCTGGCGCGCTGAACTCTGCTCGCGCCGTGACCGCGCAGTGACCCCCGCGTCGGCGGCCGCTGCGCGCGCAACGCGCTCCGCCTATCGGGGCCGATTCGCGCCCTCCCCCACCGGCCCCCTGCATTTCGGCTCGCTGGTTGCGGCGCTCGCGAGCTATTGCGATGCGAAAGCCGCAGGCGGAGAGTGGCTGGTCCGCATCGAGGACGTCGACGAGCCGCGCTCGCGCGCGGGGGCTGAACGTGAAATCCTCGCCACGCTCGAACGCTACGGCTTCGTCTGGAGCGGCCCCGTGGTCCGCCAGAGCACGCGGACGCCGCAGTATGAAGCCGCGCTGGCGCGACTGATCGCGTCGGGGGACACCTACGAATGCGCCTGCACGCGGCGCGAACTCGAATCGGCACCGGCGGGCGCAGGCGGCGAGCGGATTTACCCCGGCACCTGCCGCAACGGCATTCCTGCCGACCGCGCGCAACGTACCCAACGTGCATGGCGGATGCGCGTCGGTGCATGCCCGAAATGCACGGTGATCGAGTACGGCGATCGGCTTGCCGGACCGCAGGCGCAGGACCTCGCGCACGATGTCGGCGATTTCGTGGTCCGCCGTGCCGACGGGCTGTTTGCCTACCAGTTCGCGGTTGTCGTGGACGACGCAGAACAGGGGATCACCGACGTCGTCCGCGGCGCCGACCTGTGCGCCTCGACGCCGCGCCAGATTTTCCTGCAGCGGCGGCTCGGCTACCCGACGCCGTCGTATCTGCACGTCCCGGTCGCGATCAACGCTGCCGGCGAAAAGCTTTCGAAACAGACGCACGCCGCACCGCTGCCCGCCGATCCGCTGCCCGCGCTCGTCGCCGCCTGGCGCTTTCTCGATCAGCCTGTCCTGCAGGGCTCCGGCCGGCCGGCGAACGTCGCAGAGTTCTGGGCATGGGCGATCCCGGCGTGGGCACCGTCGCGGATGCCTCCCGTGCCGATGCTTCCGGCGGGCGAGACGTCGGGCCCGGGTTCGCCCGGCCCGGTATAATTTGCAGTCTTCCCGGCGCCGATCGCGCCCCTCGCGGCCGGTTTCGCCGCCCGCACCGGATTCCACGCCATGACCACGCTCGTTGCCGTCCGCAAGAAGAATGAAATTGCCATCGCCGCCGATTCGCTGACCACCTTCGGCGACACCCGGCTGTCCGCGCAGTTCGACAAGACCTCCGACAAGATCGTCCGCTACCAGGACACCTACATCGGCTTGTGCGGCAGCGCAGCGCACCAGCTCGTGTTCGAGAGCCTCCTCGCCAAGCACGGCGACCTCGACTTCTCGACCAAGGCCGGAATCTTCGAGACGTTTCGCAAGCTGCACCCGATCCTGAAGGAACAGCATTTCCTCAACCCGAAGGAAGAGGAGGACGACCCCTACGAGTCGACGCAGATTACGGCGCTGGTCGCGAACGAGCATGGCATTTTCGGCGTCTTTTCCATGCGCGAGGTGTTCGAATACACGCGGTTCTGGGCGGTGGGCTCCGGCCGCGAGTTCGCGCTCGGAGCGATGCATTCGCAATATCCGCGGCAGAAGACGGCCGCCGCCGTCGCCAAGGCCGGCATCGAGGCCGGCGCGACCTTCGACAAGAACTCGGGGCTGCCGATGACGCTCTATACCCTGACGCTGAAGGGTTGAGGCACTGCCGGACGTGGCCAATCCCGCCCAGTTTGCCGACGCGCTGTCGCGCTTCGTGTTCGAAGGCGCCGCCGTGCGCGGCGCGCTGGTGAGCCTCGATGCGACCTGCCGCGACATCCTCGACTGCCACCGCTACCCGCCGGCCCTGCAGCGCGCGCTCGCCGAACTGCTTGCGGCGGCGGCGCTGCTCGCCTCCACGCTCAAGTTCAAAGGCAGCCTGATCGTGCAGCTCCAGGGCGAAGGTCCCGTGCGCATGCTCGTGGTCGAATGCGACGCGGCGCTCACGCTGCGCGCGACCGCGCAGTGGAGCAGCGAAGCGGAGACACTCGCCGCCGACGCCGAACTCGCAACGCTGGCCGGCGGGCACGCGCGAGCGCGCCTCGCGATCACGCTCGACCCCAAGGATGGCGGGCCGCTCTACCAGGGCATCGTCGGACTCGAGGCCGCGTCGATCGCAACGCTGATCGAGCATTACCTCACGTCGTCGGAGCAGATCGACAGCCGGCTCGTCCTGGCAACGGCGGGCAACCGTGCGCGCGGCCTCCTCCTGCAACGGCTGCCGAACGCCGGTCCGGAGGACGACTGGACCTGGGAGCGCGCGGCTGCCCGCGCGGATGCGCTGGCGCCTGCTGATCTCCTCGGCGCCGTCGACCCCGCAACGTTCCTGGGCGCATGGTTTCCCGACCACGATGTCCGGCTGTTCGAGCCGCGCGCGACGCGCTTCGCGTGCGGCTGCTCGGAAGAGCGGATTGCCAACGCCCTCCGGCTGCTCGGCCGCGCGGAAATCGAGAGCATCCTGGCCGAACAGGGAATGGTCGGCTTGACATGCGAGTTCTGCAACCGGCGCTACACATTCATCGCCGCCGACGCGCGAGCGCTGTTCGTTGGCGAAGCTGCCGGCACCGGCCGGCACGCTGCCGGGAGGCCGGACGATTTCCCGCATTGACGTTGCGCCGCCGTCACCGCCACCTGTTGCCATGAGCATCTATGTCCCCGCCCATTTCTCGGCCCGTGACCGCGCCGCGATCGCACGACTTGTCCACGATCATCCCTTCGCCACGCTCGTCACGCCGGCGCTGCCGGAGCCGCTGGTCACGCATCTTCCGCTGATCCACGTCGCCGACTGCGAGCCGCATGGCACTTTGCTGGGCCACTTCGCTCGCGGCAATCCCCATTGCCGGGGCGCCGCCGCGGCCGAGTCGATCGCGATCTTCCATGGCCCCCACGCCTACGTGTCGCCGTCGTGGTACGCGCAGCCCGCCGCGGCCGTGCCGACCTGGAATTACGCTGTCGTGCACGCGCACGGGTCGCTGCAGATCGCGCACGATCCGGCCGAAACGCGCGCGGTCCTCGACCTGATGATTCATCGCTTCGAATCGGCGCGCCCGGCGCCGTGGCAACTCGGACTCGATCAGGACCGGCTCGACGCCATGGTCGCGGCGATCGTCGGCTTCCGGCTGAAGGTCAGGCGCATCGAAGCCAAGTTCAAGTTGTCGCAGAACCGAAGCGATGATGACCGCCGGCGCGTGGTGGCCGCGCTCGACACCGAGCAACACGCGGATGCGTCGGCAACCGCCGCGTGGATGCGCGCGTTCGCGGTTCCGGAATCCGATGGGCAGGCCTGAACCCGTCTGCGAACGCGACGCCGCCGCGCCCTGCGGAAGCCGGATCCGCTTCGACAAGTGGCTGTGGGCCGCGAGGTTCTACAAGACACGCACGCTGGCCGCGCAAGCGATCGACGCAGGTCAGGCGCGGCTCAACGATGAACGCGTGAAGCCGGCGCATGTCGTCCGGGCCGGCGACCGGGTCTTGGTTCGCAAACGGGGGACGGTCTGGGGCGTCGAGGTGACCGCGCTTGCGGACCGGCGCGGCTCGGCAGTCGTAGCCGCGGCGCTCTATCGCGAGTCGACGGAAAGCGCCGCGGCGCGTGCCGAGGAACTCCTGCAGCGTCAGGCTGCCGCGGCAGCGGCGCCGAAATTCGCCGGGCGGCCCACCAAGCGGGAGCGGCGCAAGCTGGCGGATTTTCTCAACGAGCCGTGACGTGGCAGCCTAACAAAGCCGCAGCGCGCCAAGATCGAGCAGGAAGTCGGGAGACTGGTAGCCGCGCCAGATAGCGTAGGCCAGCAGCAGGGCCACGATCAGGCCGATCGTGTGCCAGACGACGCGCGGAACGCGAGCGCGCCCGAACAACGAAGGGGTCAGGGAAAAATCGCCGTGCCGGGTCACGGACCAAGCTTACGCCCGCGCCATCGCCCCGGGCAAGATGTCGAGCGTGGCGCCCGATGCCACCGCCAGCACCCCCAGATCTCGCATTACCGCGATGATCGCGCCGAAATCCGCCGCGGAATACACACCCGCGATAGGTTTCGCGAGCAGATTCACCGCGCGCCCGCTGACGACCAGGGGCAGATTGTCCGGAAGCTCGCTCCGCAATGCGCGAATCTCCTGGCCGGCGATCTTGCCCGAGATTCCGCGTTCGAACAGCAACGCAACCAGGCAGACCTCGTACGCGCGGGCAGCGCCTGCGATCTCCTGCGCCGGCACCCCGGCGCCGAGGGTCAGGCAATTGATACCCTCGGTGAACAGCAGCAGTTCGAGGATCGCAAGCCCCAGCTGGTTGGGATCGTTGGGCGGAGTCGCGAGCAGGATCTGTCGGGCGTCGCGCGCCGGACGGACGAGGCGGGTGACCTCGCGCAGCAGGCGTTGCGCGAGGTCGGCGAAACGCAGCTCCTGGAAATTCTGCATCTCTCCGCGCACCACCTGATTGTGCACCGCTTCGTTCAGCGGGATCAGCGTGCGCTCGAGGAACTTGCGCAGGCCGTGTCCCACCAGCAGCTTGGACAGGTGATTCTGCAACTCGCCGATGCGATGCTTCGCGAGGAGTTCAACCGCGACCTCGATATCGTCCGGCAGCGGCGCCGGGCCGACGACCGTAAGTCCCAGCATCGACTGCAGCGCGGACTCCGCAAGCGGAACCACCGCCCCGGACCGCCAGCCTTCCGATAGCAGCTGCTTGATGAGCTTCAGACGGGCGATCTGATCCGGGGGGTAGACGCGATCGCCGAAGGTGTCGCGCAGCGGTGCCGGAAACCCGTAGCGGCGTTGCCACATGTAGAGTTGTTCGCGCCGCAGGCCGGTAACCCGGACCACTTCACGAATGTGCAACACGCCGCGCGCGTCGGCGGCAGCCTCGTGCGGATCCAGCATCGAAGGCGGAAGCTCGCGCCCGCGGTTCGGCGCTTTGATCAGGATGCCCATTGTTGTCCGTCCCTGGCGTATTTGGTCACTTGGCTCGTAACGCGCGCTGCGCGGGTGGCGGCTCCCCTCGCCCGCAGCACGGCCAGTCCGCCAAGAATACTCCCGGACCACCGTGCGCGACCGACCAGGAAACGGCCGTCGATGCCAATGTCATGCACAAACCGTACCCGCCATCGATCATGCACACAGTGTGCCAGAAGCGGGCAGGCCGGAGATCCCCTGGAACTCCTGCCACCCCCC
>Ga0315287_10001011_pt1 | contig 25348 bp, 18 predicted proteins | sample YL17G11_0_MG_FD_205037 | JGI IMG/M metagenome (GOLD analysis project Ga0315287, IMG submission 205037) | Sediment microbial communities from Yellowstone Lake, YNP, Wyoming, USA - YL17G11_0 | ecosystem: Environmental > Aquatic > Freshwater > Lake > Sediment | place: USA: Wyoming | collected... | reverse complement strand
GTTTGGAAAGCGGACGTTCCCGTACTTCCGTTTTCGGCCAGGAGCAGTCGTACGCGCCGCGCGCCAATTGCAGTTGTCGTTCGACAGAACCGGCCCGCTCAATCGCAGACCAAGAACGGGGCGAAACACCAAACAGCCGCCGCACGAGCCAGTGATCCCTGGATGCACCAGAACCGACGGGCCGCAGCTGCACGTAACTGCCACGCCGAGCCGCGTCCTCTGCTTCGAAGAGGCAAGCGATCCCCGCGGCATCTTCTTCGGCAATGCCTCACGCGGGCTGCTCCCTGCCGTTCTCAGGGCGTAAAGATCAGTTTTGGTCCGGCATCGGTCATCGCATCGCCGGCCTCTGCAAACGGCAGCACCCTGTGCGTCACAAGTTCGGGATGGAGCCTGCCGCATGCCATGCAGCCAAGCAAATCGGGCAGGACCGCACGCGAATGGACACGGCCCGTGTGCCAGGTGATGCCCTTCAGATAGGCGCGTGTCAGCGGTACGGGCGTCTGCCGCGCCGAAATACATCGATACGCTCGGCAACACGCCATTGGGCGCGGTTGACTGGATTGCGAAGCCCAGTGCGTCCGGAACGCCTGCCGCTTCGACCACGATGTCGAACTGCTCCTTCGGGGCGCGCCACTCGCCCAGCGACAGCGCTTCGGCGATCGCCCCCATCGCCGTCGCACGGCTGCGGCGTCCAGCATCGTTGTCGAGATAGCGCACTCGCGATGCTCCCAGCGCAACGGCCGATCCGGCCGCATAGAGCCCAACGCTCTGCGGCAACCCGCCAACCACGAGCACACTCGCACCCGGTCGCGCCTTGAGGTGATCTGCCACTCCGCGCCAGCCATCGGCAACATTGTCGCACGCGCTCGCCGCGTGGACGGGATCGACACTATCGGGCAACGCCACCAGCATGTGATCGGCAAAAGGCACGCGCATCAGATCGGCGAGCGCGCCGCCGAAATCGGTGCCCGATGTCGGCAGTCCATAGGCAGCGGCGAAAGGATAGGCCGAACAGCTGTTGGTCAGCCCGTGCAGGCAATTGTCGCAGCGCCCGCACGACAGCTGGAACGGCACGACGACCCTTTGCCCCGGCACGACGTCTGCTGCAGGTCCTGCATCGACCACTTCGGCGACGGCTTCATGCCCGAAAGAAAATGGCCCGAGATAGTGAGCGAGGCCATTGGCGATGTAAAAATCGAGGTCGCAGCACGCGACCGCGATGGGCCTCACTAAAGCGTCGGTATCGGCAGCCAGCCGCGGCGCGGTCATCCAGGACGGCGGGCCGGCACAGCGACGGAGGAGGGGAGGCGAACTGACCCCCGCCGGCATCGCAATCCCGCCGACGGACGAAACCAAGCATTTCAAGATGATCGGCACGACCGGCACCGGCAAGTCGACGGCGATCCGCGAACTGCTCGAGGGCGCACTCGCCCGCGGCGACCGCGCGGTGATCGCCGACCCCGACGGCGGATACCTGGCCCGCTTCTACGATCCAACGCGTGGCGACGTGATCCTCAATCCCTTCGACGCAAGCGCCCACACCTGGAACATCTACGGTGAGCTCGCCGCCAGCCACGACGTCGAGCAGATCGCGCGCGCCCTGATCCCCGACCACGACGGCGCCGACAAGAGCTGGCGCGGTTACGCCCGCACCTTCTTCACCGCGGTGGCGAGACAGACCAACGAGGTTGGCATCCGGAGTCTCCCCGAGTTGTATCGACTGCTGACCAGCGCCTCGAGCGACGAGTTGCGCATCCTCGTCGCCGGCACACCGGCGCAACCGTTCCTCGAGGGCGGCAACGAACGCATGTTCGGCTCGATCCGCTCCGTCACCGGAGCCGCGCTCACCGCACTCGACTACCTTGCAACGCAGACCGGGCCACCGGTCAGCGTACGCGACTGGGTGCGAACGGGCAGAGGCGTGCTGTTCCTGCCCTATCAGGCCGACCAGATCGCCGCGCTGCGCTCGATCATCTCGGCGTGGCTGCGCCTTGCCATCTTCCAGACCATGACCGGAGGGGAGCGCGACCAACGCCTCTGGTTCGTCGTCGACGAACTCGACGCGCTCGGCCCCATTGACGGGCTCAAGGACGCACTGGCGCGCTTGCGCAAGTTCGGTGGCCGCTGCGTGCTGGGCTTTCAATCCATCGCCCAGGTCTCGAGCACCTACGGTCACGGCGAAGCCCAGACCATCGTCGAGAACTGCAGCAACACCCTGATCCTGCGTTGCTCGGCCAGCGAGAACGGCGGCACCGCACGCTTCGCCAGCAAGCTGATCGGCGAACGCGAAGTGATTCGCCCGACGGTCTCCCGCACGCGCAAGAGCGGCTTCTTCGCCGAACCCGGTCACAGCGTCAGCCGTGGCGAACAGCATGTGACTGAGTCGGCGGTACTCCCCGCAGAGGTGGAACAGTTACCGGATCTTTCCGGCTACCTGAAATTCGCCAGCCAACCCGCGTGGCTGCGCGTGCGCCTGTCCCCGCCCTGATCGCCGGCACTGCCAAACCCGCGCATGCGCGTCCGAGGCTCGCTATCAGTGAGCGACAGAATTCGCGGGAACGAATTCTGAACCGCCATCGGCGGGCCCGAAGGGCGAGGTGCCATGGACGGCCCGAGTAACTGCAAAGCAGCGTCTGACCAAAACCCAGAACCCGGACACCGGGGAGGGGCTTGAAGGACGCCGCTCACGAGATGCGCCCCGGACCGATGCGCAACGGTCCTCCAACGACAATTGCCCGGGCCGACGTGGGTCCGGTCCTCAATCGCTCCGCCACGCACGAACGGGTGGCCATCGGATGGCCATTATCGTCGGAGTGGCGGCGGGCCCGCCAGCCAGGCCTCGGCGATGCGCACCCAGGCCGTGCCGCCCAGCGGGATCAAAGCGTCGTTGAAGTCGTAGCTCGGGTTGTGAAGCATGCACGGGCCAAGTCCGTGATCGCTGTCGCGATGGTCGCCGTCGCCATTGCCGATCAGGAAATAGCAGCCCGGCTTCGCCTGCAGGAAGTAGCTGAAGTCCTCGGCGCCCATCGTAGGCCGGAACTCGTGCACGTTCAGCGCGCCGGCCAGGTCGCCGAGCACCTGGCGGGCGAACTCCGTTTCGGCCACGTGATTGACGGTGGCAGGGTACTGGCGCCGGAACTCGAACTCGCATTGCGCCTCGAACGCGGCACAGGTTGCCTCGGCAATCGTCTGCATGCGCTGTTCGATCAGTTCCAGCACCTCGTTGGTGAACGTGCGGACCGTGCCCTCGACGACGCAGTCGTCCGGCACGACGTTAACCGCTTCGCCGGCGTGGATCTTCGTCACCGAGATCACGCCGGTGTCGAGCGGGTGCTTGTTGCGCGTGAGGATGTTCTGGAACGCCTGCACCATCTGGCAGGCCGCTGGAATTGGGTCGATGCCGTTGTGAGGCATCGCGGCGTGCGCGCCCTTGCCGCGTATCGTAATCTTGAACACGTTGCTCGAGGCGAACGCCGGCCCGTCGCAAAGCGCAAATTGCCCGACAGCGAGCCCCGGCCAATTGTGCGCGCCGAAGATTGCCTCCATCGGAAAACGTCCGAACAGGCCATCCTTGATCATCTCCCGCGCGCCGCCGCCGCCTTCCTCAGCGGGCTGGAAGATGAGATAGACGGTACCTTCAAAATTGCGGTGCCCAGCCAGATATTTCGCGGCGGCGAGCAGCATGGCCGTGTGTCCGTCATGGCCGCACGCATGCATCTTGCCGGCATGCTGGCTCGCGTGGCGAAAGCGGTTGTGCTCGGTCATCGGCAAGGCGTCGATGTCCGCACGCAGCCCAACCGCCCGGGTGGAGTTGCCGTTCCGGACGATGCCGACCACCCCAGTCTTGCCCAGGCCGCGATGGACGTCGATTCCCCAGCCTTCGAGCGTCCGGGCGATCAGCTCCGAAGTACGTTGCTCCTCGAAGCAAAGTTCCGGGTGCGCGTGGATGTCACGTCGCAGCGCGGCAATCGATGCGGCGTCGTTGACGATTGATTCGATGAAACGCATCGGATTCACGTCCAGGCCATGGTGGCCTTCTTCATCCGGCGGCCTTTGGGCCGCGTTACTCATGCCGCCGTCAGCGCTTCCCGGACAAATTCGAGCCGATCCTGGCCGAAGAACATCTGATCGCCGATAAACATCGTTGGTGCGCCGAATGCGCCACGGCGCACGGCCTCCTCGGTGTTCGCCTTCAAGGCGTCCTTCACGGCCGGATCGGCGGTGAGCGCGAGCACCGCCGGCGGATCGAAGCCCGCCTGTGCCAGAGCTTCGCCGACCACCACGGGGTCGGCCATGTTGCGGTCCTCGACCCACATCGCCTTGAACATCGCGGACACGAACTCCTCGAATCTCTGCGGCTGTCGCATCTGCAGGCCTACGGCACCCCGCATCAGGGCGAGGGTGTTGATGGGGAAGTGCGGATTGAAGCGCATGGGGACGTTGTACCGACGGGCAAATCGCGCCAGGTCTACGAGCATGTACTGGCCCTTGGCGGGCACCGTCACGGGCGAGGAGTTGCCGGTGGCCTGGAACACGCCACCGAGCAACATCGGCCGGTAGACGAGCGTCGCGCCGCTCGCCTTGCAGATGCCCGGCAGCTGCGTCCAGGCGAGGTAGGAGGCCGGGCTGCCGAAATCAAAGAAAAACTCAACTGCCTTCGTGCTCATTGCGTCCTCAAAATTTGTCCCACCGCCGTGACTTAACCTACCAGCGCTCCATCCACGGTCGGAGATCGAGTTCGAACGTCCAGGCATCACGTGGCTGACAGTGCAGGTACCAATACGCATCCGCGATGTGCTTGGGCGCCAGGATGCCGTCCTGGCCCTTCTCGGCGTACTTCACCGGGAAGTTGTCGCGGATGAACGCAGTGTCGATCGCGCCGTCGATGACGACGTGCGCGACATGGATGTTCATCGGCCCGAGTTCGCGCGCCATGCTCTGCGCCAGCGCACGCAGGCCGTGCTTGGCAGTTGCAAACGCAGCGAAATTGGCGCTGCCGCGCAGAGCCGCCGTGGCTCCGGTGAAAAGAATCGTGCCGCGCTGGCGGACCGCCATCCGTTTCGCCACGGCCTGGCCGGTCAGGAATCCGGCGAAGCACGCCATTTCCCAGACCTTGAAATACTTCCGGGCCGTCTCTTCCAGGATGCTGCAGGGGACATTGGCGCCGATGTTGAACACGAACACGTCGATCGTGCCGACTTGCGATTCTATGTGCTCGACCAGGTCCGCGACCTGTTCTTCCTTGCGTGCGTCGGAAGCAAAGCCATACGCCTCACCGCCCGCGGTCCGGATCTCGTCCACGAGCGGCTGCAGCTTGTCCGCATTGCGGCGCGTCAGGCAGGCGACGTAGCCCTCGCGTGCAAAGCGGCGGGCGATCGCCGAGCCGGTCGCGTCGCCGGCGCCGATGATGAGCGCCACCTTCCGGTCCTGGAGGCCGCTCATCGGCTCAGTTCTTGCGCGAGGCGAACCGACGCCGGCCGGCATCGGCCTTTATCACGCTGCGGCGGCGTCAATTTGGGCGGTGCCGGCATCGTTGTCGACCACCGCGTGCAGGTCGAAGAATTCGATTTGCGGCACCGCGCCATAGACGGTGCGCAGGCGCTCTCGCCATGCATCGTTGTAGAACGCATCCGCCGCCGCGCGGGAATCCCATTCATAGACGCCGGCACCGTGGGTCGCATTGCCGAGAAAGTACTTGCGGTGCAGTCCGGGGAGCCCCCGGTAGCGAGGCACGCCGTCATCGAGGACGGCTCGGAGCTTGGCGCCGGTCATTCCGGCTGGGGCGGGGAATCTGACGATGGCGATGCAGCGCATGACGAACTCCGTGACGGGTTTGGCGTGGTGGGCGGGCCGATTTTAGAGGGGCGCTCGCCACCTCTGAGGGACCATGACAACGCGGGGGTGGACAATAGGCTATCGATCGTTATCCTATGGCTCAAGCTTTGAACCGTCAAGCACACAGGCCCATCCGTCTCTTACATGCGCTATCCCAAGGACCACAAAGAAAAGGCCCGCCGTCGCCTGGTCGAGCACGGCGGCGGCCACGCCAAGAAGCACGGCTTTAGCGGCAGCGGCATGGATGCCCTCGCCGCCGCCGCCGGGGTCACCGCGGGCTCGCTCTACAAGCACTTCGATGGCAAGTCGGATCTCTTTGCCGCAGTGGTCCACGCTGAACTGCAGCGAACGGCTGAGATGTACCGCGCCATCGCAGCGGATGACCCTGAGGCCGCAAAGAAGTCGCTTGCGGCCTACCTGAGCCTTCATCACGTCCGCCATCCCGAGCAGGGCTGCCTACTACCGTCGCTGACGCCGGAGGTGGCCCGGGCGGATGAGTCGGTGCGCGCGGCTTTCCAGGCAGGCTTGCTCGAGATCCATGCAGCCGTCGAGCGGTTGACCGGTGCGAGCGACGAGGCGTGGGCCCTTGTCGCTCAGAACGTGGGGACCATCATGATTGCTCGGGCCATGCTCGACGAGAAGGTGCAGCGGGAATTGCTTGCCGCTGCTAGGCGTGAAGGGCAGGCTCTGTTCCACAAGTCCACAGGCAGCGCTCGTGAAGGCTGAGCGCTTCAATGAATCAGGCGCGGCATGGGTCCCGAGTCGGACCGTTCGCCCGCACGTGCCGGGGCGTGCACGATGAGAATCGAATCGACTGCCTGCATTCTGTGCTCGCGCAACTGCGGGCTGCTTGCGGAAGTCGAGGGTGATAGCTTCGTTCGCATTCGTGGAGACGAGCGGCACCCGAATTCGAAGGGGTATCTCTGCCAGAAGGCAGCGCGTTTGGAGCATTACCAGAACCATTGCGACCGACTGCAACATCCGCTCAAGCGCATGCCGGACGGAAGTTTCGCTCGGATCACCTGGGACCAGGCTCTGTCCGAGATCGCAGGCAAGTTGGTCACCATTCGCGATCGGCATGGCGGCGACGCCTTCGCCTTTGTCGGCGGAGGCGGGCAGGGCAACCACGTCGGCGGCGCATACAGCCGCCAGCTGCTCCCGGCGATGCGCAGCCGCTATGTGTACAACTCCCTTGGCCAGGAGAAGACGGGAGACTTCTGGGTCAACGGTCGATTGTTCGGCAGTCAGTCGTGCCACACGACTGAAGACGTCGAGCACGCCGACTATGTGCTATTTATCGGCTGCAATCCGTTCCAGTCGCATGGAATTCCGAATGCAAGGGATACCTTGCGCGATCTGCGCAAGGCGCCGAACCGGACCATGGTCGTCATCGACCCGCGGCGGACCGAAACTGCGAAGCAGGCCGACGTCCATCTGCAGCTGAGGCCCGGTACCGACGCGTATCTGCTGTCGGCAATGCTGGCGATCATCATGCGCGAAGGCTTGCAGGACCGTGAGTTCCTCGCGAAACACTGCACGGGCTTCGACGAAGTCGAGAGGCAACTCCTCGACATCCCTGTCGAGGACTATGTGCGACGTGCGGATGTGCCGCTCGCTGACGTCGAGCGGGTGGCGAGAGGCTTCGCCTCGGCAGAACGCGCCTGCGTCCGTGTCGACCTCGGCACGCAGCATACCCTGCACACGACGCTCAACGCGTACCTCGAGAAACTGCTCTACCTCGTCACCGGAAACTTTGGTCGCCGCGGCGGCAACAACCTGCACACATCGCTGCTGCCAATGCTTGGCAACACGGACGAGCGGAAGCGTCGCAAGGGGAGGCCACTGAAGCGCACCGCCCATCACCAAATGCACCCGATCGCGGGCATCCTTCCGCCCAATATTTTGCCCGACGAGATTCTCCACCCTGGCGAGGATCGGGTGCGGGCAGTGGTCGTAGATAGCTGCAACCCATTGTTGACGTACGCCGATACCGCAGCGGTCGAAAGGGCTTTTGCGGCGCTCGAACTGCTGGTCGTGGTGGATGTGTCCATGACGGAGACCGCGCGGCTTGCGCACTATGTGCTCCCGGCCGCGTCGCAATTCGAGAAATGGGAGGCGACCGGGTTCAACCTTGAGTTCCCCGAGAACTACTTCCACCTGCGCCATCCCCTGTTCGAACCACGGGGTGAGTCGCTGCCGGAACCGGAGATTTACACCCGGATTCTGGAAAGAATGGGGGTCATTCCAAAAAGCTTCCCGATGCTTTGCAGAATTGCGCGCGCGCAGCTGGGCAAAGCGCTCTACCTGCCGTACCTGGGCGCCCTGGCCGTGACCCTGCTGATCCAGCGGCGCTGGATGCCCTATGCGGCCTCGATCCTGTACCGCACCTTGGGACCGACACTGCCTGACGGCGCGGCGGCTGCATCCTTCGTCCTGCCGCTGGCCATGCAATATGCCGCGAAGCACAAGCCGGCGGTCAAGCGTGCGGGACATTCCGGCAATCGCCTGACACTGGGAAGTCGCCTGTTCCGCGCAATCCTCTCGGTCCGCTCAGGAGTCGTGATGAGTCGCCATGAGTTCGGCGAGATGTGGCAACTCCTGAAGAGCCCCGACCGACGCATACACCTCGCGATCCCGGAGATGTTTGAGGCACTGGGAGCGCTGCGAGCGGAATCGCCTCCGGGCTCGCAGTATCCATTCATTCTCATGGCCGGTGAGCGCCGGAGCTACAACGCCAACCAGATTTATCGTGACCCGGCCTGGCGGAAGACCGACAAGGCCGGGTCCATGCGGATGCACCCCGAGGATGCCGCCGCACTGGGCGTGACGGACGGCGAGTCAGTGATCTGCCAGTCGGCCTGTGACGAAATCGAGGTGGTTGTTGAGGTGGACGAAGGTGTTCGGCCAGGTGTGTTGACTCTGCCGCACGGTTACGGGATGCGCTACCAGGGCAGCGGTCCGCTCGGGCCGGCCATCAACCGTCTCACGTCCTCGAGTCATTGCGATCCGTTCACGAAGACTCCTTACCACAAGTACGTGCCAGTGAGCGTGCGTAAGTGCGGTCGGGGTGCTGTGGCCACCACAGCGTGATCACACGAGCCACTGGGCTGTGAATTGCGGGACGTCCGCTGGCGCGAGCACTCCAACTAACCCGGAGCGGCTATGAACCTGGAAGACGTTGACGCGTACCTGGCCCTCGCAAAGCACCGGCACTACGGTAATGCGGCGAGGCATTTGCACATTACGCAGTCCGCGTTGTCGCGGCGCATACAGCGACTTGAATCGGCGCTGGACGTAAGACTGTTCGACCGGTCGACCAGAGAAGTTACGTTGAGCGATGCGGGTCGCACCCTGCTGGGCTACTGGACAGACGCGCACGACCTGTTCGAGAAAGGGCGGGAGGTCATGCGCTCGTTGAAGAAGGGATTGGTCGGGGAGTTGACCGTGGCGTTCGCGGCGTCCGCGAGCCTTCCTCCCATGGTGCAATTGGGCGCACGCGTAGTTGAAAAGTTCGAGCACATTCGGATTCGTACGCAATTGGTCCGGGAGAAGGATCTGAGGGACCTCCTCGTGAGAAGGGAGGTGCAGCTTGCGTTCATACCGGACATGCATCTGCCAGAACACTTCAGGCGGTTCTTCGTGCAGGAGTTAAGGCTCAGGTTGATCGTCCCGGAGAAGCATCCGCTGAATCGCAAGCGCCGGGTGCGTCTAAAGGAACTTGACGGGCTGGAGGTGGTCGCCGGATATCGCCCGTACTGGACATCTCTATGGCGCGAGATTGACAACAGACTCGATGAACAGGGCGTCTCGGTGCTAGTCAAGAAGGAAGAGACGCACACGGACAAGATCCTGCAGACCGCACTGAGAATGCGGCTTCCAGCGATTCTTTTGCTGGACGAGGATTTTTTGCCCCACGCGGGACAAGCCATACGCGACGTCGATGGGCTTGATATTTCGACGCCGATCTACCTCGCCTACGACTCCGGTCACACCTCCTTGCTGATGGACAAGTTGGTGTCCGTGGCCGCCGAGCTATGGGGACCTCCGACCTGACGGAAGTGGTGTGGCACCGAACCGGTCAGAAAGATGCTCGGGTCGGATACGCGAGATGGCGAGCAGCGTCAGTCCGTATCCCAAAACTGGCACCACGAAATACGCCGCCAACAGGCTCCTAAGCGTCGAGGTCGTGTTGTAGCCTGACGCCTGCAGGCCAAATAGGTCCATCAGTGGCAGCGCAACGCCGGCCGCTGCCGCGATGCCGAGTTTTTCGGCAATGGTGACCAGTCCGAAGACGACGCCGCGAATCGAAGTCCCCATGTGGGTTTCGAAGTATTGAGCAATTCTCCCAGCAGTGGACCGCAACAGCATCGGGATGGCGCCAAAGCCTGCGCCCATTGCACCGAAGTGCAACGCGAGCGGCGTCAACGTCCCAGCACGTGCGGCGATCGCGACCGTCGAGAGATGTACGACGATCATGTACGCTGCCGCGCACTGCAATGTTCGGAGGTCTCCCAGTTGCCTGGCCATCCGGAGCCAGAAGAAGACACCGACGAAGGCACAGACAAAGTAAATGGCAAGAAGACGCGAAAAGTAGTCGAAGAGATGAAAGTATGACTTGACGACAAACGGCAACATCGTGTGGCTGCCGATGATCGCGAAGAAGATGAAGATCTTGGCCAGGACAACCCCGCGCAGTGAAGAATTGCGCAGGCACATAATCCCGCCCGCAAATGAGAAAACGTGCGGACGCCGGTCGTTCCGTGCGTCCGGAATGGCGCCGATTGCGAGCGGTCCAATCAGCACCAGGCCGCAGAGCAGGAACAGACCTATCGATTGCACTCTGGCCGGGAGATCAGCGTGCCACACCGACTCGACGACTGCGGGCACCAGGGCAACACCCAGGATGCCAGTGATGACGGCGAGTTCCCGGAAGCCAAAGAACTGTTCGATCTGGCCCGAAAGCGCAAAGACTTCGGCACCCCATGCCTGATGCGTGATGTTGGCGATAGAGTAGCCGGCATACAGGAGCAGCCCGGAGCCGAGAACGTACGGGAGGCTCAGCCATCGGGGGTCCGGCAGGTACATCATCCAGACACCGGCGAGCAGGACCGGCAGGGAAAGGACCATCCAGGGTCTGTAGACGCCGCGACGCCATGGGCATGAATCCACCGACATAGCGATCAGCACGTCGAGTGCGAAGTCCAGCATCCTCAGGATGAAGAATGCGACGCCAATCGTAGTCAGACTGATTCCGGCGACCGTGTTGTAGAAAAGCGGGAGGTACCCAGAGATCGGGACCGTTACGGCGACCACTGGGATCGCCAGACTCGAGTAGCGCAGCACTCGTGACGTCGCGATCTTCGGTGGCATCGTCACGCCGTTGGCGTCCAACGGATGTCACGCCAGAATCGAGTCTAGGTCTTTCGCGCTGCTCGCCGGCCAGTTCGCGGCTCTGCCTTCGAGAAACGCCGCGCTGCCCTCGCGGCAGTCGGCGGTTGCGATCATGCGTAGCAGGTTGCCGCGGTCTTCCTCGATCGACCGCAGCAGTTCATTGCCTGCGTCGAATCGGGCCCAAGCCAGACGTTTGGTGGCCGCGGCGGCCAGTGGGGAAACGTCGCGGACGAACCGCTCGGCCTTGGCGAGTGCCGTATCAAGTACCTCGTGCTTCGGCACCGCCAGGCTGGCGATGCCAAACTGGCACGCCTCGGCTCCCGTCATTTTCTTGCCGAATAGCAGCGTGTCGAGGGCACGTTCCATGCCGATCAGTCTCGGCAGCAGCCACGTCGCCCCCATTTCGGGGACGAGTCCGTAGCGGACGAACGTGAATCCGATCGTCGCGTCCCGGTCGACAATGCGCACGTCGCACGTCAGGGGGTACGCGGCGCCGAAGCCGCCGGCCGCGCCATTGATCGCGGCAATGACCGGCTTGCGCAGCTGGAACGGATAGGTTCGACCGGTCGGCGCGGTTCCACCCGCCGCGCCAGTAGCGGCGGAATCGCCAGCATGGGCGTTGATCAGCGACATGTCCAAGCCGACCGAGAAGTAGTCGCCACGACCCGTCAGGACCACGCACCGCACATGGTCGTCGTCGTCACATTCACGCAACGCATCACTGAGCTGCCGGCTCATTTCAACCGTATAGGCGTTGCGGTGCGCAGGCCGGTCGAGAGTGATCACGCCCACTTGACGGGACTTGACGAAATCGATGTCTGCCATGTGAAAGACGCCTCCGGACACGAAAGGCTTTGTCGGATCCGCTGACGCTAACAACGCCCGAGGGGCTCGTCTAATGATTGTTTTGGGCGGATTCATGCATGGGTCGCAGCGATGACCACCGATTCGCAATCCGCATCAATCACGCAAAAGATGTCATTGGACTCTTGACAAATTCGACGGCTATAAGTGCCCGCGCAGCCAACTGTCGAGAACAGTCAGGCCATCAATTTGTCCGGGGGAGTTATGATGAACAAGCGATTGCTGATTCTTGGCGTGGCCGCAGCGCTGCAAGCCGCAGGCGCGCAGGCGCAGCAGGGCGAGATTGAAGAGATCGTCGTCACGGCGCAGAAGAAGACGGAACTGCTGCAGGACGTCCCGATTTCCGTCAGCGTCCTCTCCGGAGGCACCCTCGATAAACTCAACCTATCCAGCCTGCTGACGATCTCACGTTACACCCCGAACTTCGAGGTGAAGAAGTCCGGCGGCAACAACTTCATGGCCATTCGGGGTTTCGGCTCTGGTTCGAACGGCGGGTTCGAGCAGTCCGTGGGCATGTACAGCGATGGCATCTTTCTGGGTCGCAGCATCCAGTTCTCGGGCGGTGTCTTTGACGTGGACCGCGTCGAGGTATTGCGTGGGCCGCAGAGCGTGCTGTTCGGTAAGAACTCGACCGCGGGCGCCGTTAGCCTGGTTTCAACGAGGCCCGGGAAGTCGTTTGACGGCTATGTGGGTGTCGACTGGGAGACCCAGTACAACGAGCAGAAATACTCGGCCGTCGTCAACGTGCCGTTGGCGGACAACTTCGCGACGCGAATCGCTATCAGGGACACTGAGGCGAACGACGGCTACCTCGACAATTCCCTGTCCGGCCACTCCGATCCGCAGCGCGATGAGCAGTTCGCGCGCGTCTCAGCGGTGTGGGACGCCACCGACGCCTTGAACATCTTTGCGAAATACGAGTACGACAAGATAGAGAACAAGGGGTCGCAGTTCCAGGTCGTGGACTTCGGCAGTTACGGCGCCGTATTCCAGAGTTTCGACCCGGCGGCCGAAGACAAAGTGGACTTGCATTCGAGTAGCGGCGGGTTTTACGACGAGCATTATGACGTGCGCAGCGACCTGGCGGCGCTGATTGCCACCTACAGCCTGGGTGACTACACCCTGACGAGTACGACAGGTTACACAGACTACGAGCTGGACAAGTCGGACGACTCCGATTTTGGTCCAGCACCGTTGCTTGGCTTCCTTGGCGGCGAGACGCAGGACCAGTTCAGTCAGGAGCTGCGACTGGAGTCGCCGGCATCCGAGCGCTTCGAGTACCTGGCGGGACTGTATTACCAGACCAACAGTCTGGACTGGTCGGCGACCTACGACCTGAACGGTGCAATTCTCCGTTACCCAAATACGACGAACGTGATTCGCTTCCAGCAGGACTCCGACATCTGGGCGCTGTTCGCGCAGGGAACCTACCACTTCAGTCCCGAGTTCAGGCTGGTGGTCGGCGCGCGTTACAGCGACGAGACCAAGACGGCAGACAAGTCAGTCTCAATCATGAAATTCCAGACGACTACGCCGGAAACTAGCCCAGCGATCATCGGGTTCAATCGGGCTATTGGCACGGTCCCCTTTACGTACAAGAACGAGGAGATCAATGACACCGAGACCTCCCCTGCGTTGACTGTCCAGTACGACATTGACGCGGCGACCATGCTGTACGCCAAGGCGTCGCAGGGATACAAGAGCGGCGGCTTTGACACCGAGGACAAGAACGGTACGAGCATCCAGTACAAGCCAGAGCAAGCGACGGCGTACGAACTTGGCGCCAAGACGAGCTTCGCCAACCGACGAGGCGACGTGGCCGTCGCTCTGTACTACGAGGAATTCGAAGACCTGCAGGTTTCAGCCTTCAACGGTACCGGCTTCACGGTGTCCAACGCCGCCAAGGCGCATTCCCAGGGCTTCGAAGTGGACGGGCGTTACAGCATTCTTGACAACCTGTGGCTGACCGGGTCGTTGGCCTACCTGGATGCGACCTACGACGACTATCGAAACGCCGCCTGCACCGCCGCCCAATCCGCGGCGTGGACTGGTCCTCCCGGAAGCAGGTGTGTCCAGGACCTGAGCGGAAGAACTCCTGCTCACGCACCGGAGTGGACGGCCTTCGCGGGCGTCAATCATGACTTGGCATTTAAGAATGGCATGCACCTGCGTTCATTGCTCGTCGGCACCTATGCTGACGATCAGCACATCTCTTCAGACCTGAACGAGGTCCTGCAGCAGGACGGCTACTTCTTGCTCGATCTCGGCGTGACGTTGTTCGGCATGAACGACAAGTGGGACGTCGGCATTCTGGGCAAGAACATTACGGATGAGCGCGCCATGAGTTACGGCGCGGCGGTGAGCTTCTTCACCGGCGCCTACGCGGCAACAATCATCGAGCCCCTCACGGTGACGCTGGCCGCCCACTATCGATTCTAGTCCAGCGGGCCAACCATGTCTCTGAAACTGGCTGGATACCAGAAGTATCCAACCCTGCTCTCGCGGCTCGATCTTGGCCACGTAGTTCTCAGGAACCGCGTGGTGATGGGATCGATGCACACCGGTCTCGAGGAAGACGACGACCTGTCGCGCTTGGCGGAGTTTTTCGCCGAGCGTGCGCGCGGGGGCACTGGGTTGATCGTGACGGGAGGAATTCCAGTCAATGCCGATTCGTTCGGCGGCCTTAGCCGACCTTTCGACAATGAAGCTAACGCGATCCGCTGGAAGGTTGTCACCGAGGCGGTGCACCGCCACGGGGCGAAGATCTGCGCCCAGCTGTTGCACACCGGGCGTGACTCGCCGACCGATCGCGCCGTGGCTCCGTCCGCGATTAAGTCGCCAATCCGCAGGGCTGTGCCGCGGGAGCTAAGCAGCGAGGAGATCGAGCGCACGATCGACGATTTCGCCGCCGCCGCTCGGTATGCACTGCAGGCCGGATTTGATGGCGTGGAGGTGATGGGATCAGAGGGCTACCTGATCAATCAGTTCATCGCGCAGCGTACCAATCGACGCACAGACCAGTGGGGCGGCAGTTTCGAAAACAGAATTCGGTTTCCGCTGCGGATCGTTGAGCGAATCCGAGAGCAGGTGCCGCGGAAGTTCATAGTGATCTTCCGCCTGTCAACACTCGACCTTGTCGAAGGTGGCAGCGACTTTGAAGAAGTCGTGAATTTGGCGCGTGAAGTGGAAAAGCGCGGTGTGGATATCATCAACTGCGGCATCGGCTGGCACGAGTCGCGGATTCCGACGACCCTCACCTTCGTTCCCAGAGCAGCGTTCTGTTGGGTGCCGCGGATGTTGAAGCCGCACGTCCGCGTTCCGCTCATCGCATCCAATCGTCTCAATGCTCCAGAGGTCGCGGAAGCGGTTCTTGCCGCAGGCGATGCTGATTTGGTGTCGCTGGCCAGGCCATTACTGGCGGACGCCGCTTTCGTAAGTAAGTCCGCGGAAGGCAGGGCCGACGACATCAACACCTGTATCGCGTGCAACCAGGCTTGCCTCGAGCACACGATGAACCACCTCAATGCAACCTGTCTGGTGAACCCGGTTGCGTGCAACGAGACGGAGCTGGTGAGTGTGCCGGCCAACCGGCCACGGCGGGTGGTCGTGGTCGGCGGCGGGCCGGCGGGCCTTGCGTTTGCAATGTACGCATCCGGGCGGGGCCACCAGGTGACGATGTATGAGGCATCTAACCGACTGGGGGGTCAATTCAACTTGGCTGCGAAGGTTCCCGGAAAGTGGGAATTTGACGAAACAATCCGGTTCTATCGCCGGCAGCTCGCGGCGAATGGCGTCCGCGTCGAGCTGAACACCACCGTCGACCGAACCTTCCTCGAAACCGTCGAGTGCGACGACATCGTCATCGCCGCCGGTGTCGTGCCACGCGTCCCGCCGATCGAAGGCATGGAACATCCAAAGGTCGTGGGCTACGCCGACGTGCTGACCGGTGCGCCCGTTGGAAAGGTCGTAGCCATCATTGGAGCGGGCGGCATCGGCTTCGACGTCGCCAAGTACCTCGTGCGCGACGTGATCCCCACGAGCACGGACCCCGTGGCTTACATGCACAAGTGGGGCGTCGACATGACCGGTCAGGCTCGCGGAGGCGTCGAGGGCGTCGCTCAAGCCTTCGAACTCCCGAGCCGCGAGGTTCATCTCTTGCAGCGCAAGCCCACCGAGGTTGGCAAGGGTCTGGCCCGGACCAAGGGCTGGGCCCTGCGTGCGGAGTTGCGCAACAAGGGCGTGCGGATGGTGCCCGGCTGCGAGTACCTGAAGATCGACGGTGCCGGACTGCACATCAAGGTCGATGGCCAGCCGACCACCATCCCCGCCGACACGATCGTTAACTGTGCTGGCCAGGAATCGGCGAATGCGCTGGTCCGGGTCTATCCAGGCAAGGCCGTGCACGTAATCGGTGGCGCGCTGCGCGCCGAGGAGATCGACGCGAAGCGGGCGATCGACGAGGCCTGCAGGCTCGCACTGCGGCTGTAGCACGCGACGACCCATGAACAGCCAGCCGACTCCGTCCTTGCAGACAGATGCTGCATTGTCACCCGACGCCATCGATGCCTTGTACCTGGCGTACTACGACGGTCGAGCCGCCGTGGCTGCGGAACTGGCGGGATGCCGCGCGCATGCGCTGCTGGATGTGCTGCACGCACGGAACCGGAGCAACCTCGGTGAAGTCGCGATTCTGTTCGAGGGACAGTCGATCACCTACGAGCGCCTGTTCCGGCTCTCTGAAGGCTACGCGCGCTGGTTGAACGTACACGGCGTGCGGGCGGGCGACCACGTGGCCATCGCGACCGGCAACCGACCGGAGTTTGTATGCCTCGTGCTGGCGCTTTCGCGCCTCGGCGCGGCTGCCGTGCTGATCAACACGCAGCTCGAAGGTGAATCACTGCAGCACCTGCTTGAAATTGCCGATCCGCGACTGATCGCCACGTCGGACGAAGCGGCGCCCCGATTCGAAGCCCTGCCGCGAGCCGGGATGTACCGGGATCGGTTGTTCAATGTGTCACGCCTCGATCCGCACATTTCCGACGACGACCTCCTGTCATTACAGCGTGAGACCCCTAGCGCGGACAACAGGACGCTGTGTTTCCTCAGCACCAGCGGCTCGACCGGGCTGCCAAAGCTCGTGCCCTACACCGGGACGCGGCTCGTGGTGTCGGCCATGGCCGGACAGAACGCCGTCGATATCGGCCCTCGGGATGTCATGTACGTTTGCCTGCCCCTGTATCACGCCAACGGGCTGATGCTCGGCGTGCTGGGTGCGCTGGTGGCAGGCGCGACGGTATTGCTCCGAAGCAGGTTCTCCGCATCGAGTTTCTGGCCCGACTGCATCGCGCACAAGGTATCCGCCTTCGTGTACGTGGGCGAAGTCTGCCGATTTCTCCTGCGCCGGACCTCGCACGAGGCCAGCGAAGGGCATTGCGTGCGGCTCTGCATCGGCAATGGGCTTGGCGCCGACCTCTGGGAATCGTTCCAGGCGACGTATCGCATCCCCCGCATAATCGAGTTCTACGGCGGAACCGACGCCAGCGTGCTGCTGGTCAACCTGACGAACACGCCTGGATCAGTCGGATACCTGCCCGAGTCGGTTCGCTCTTCACGAAAGGTCGCGCTCCTTCAGCATGACGCAGACTCCGGTGATGTCGTGCGAACCGCGCAGGGACGCTGCATCGACGTCGGTCCGGGTGAGGCCGGCGAACTTGTCAGCGGCGTGCTGACTCAAGCAGACATGAGGATTTACCAGGACCAGCGCGACTCCGAGGCGCGGCTGCTGCGCGATGTGTTCGAATCCGGCGATTGCTTCATGCGATCCGGAGACCTGTTGTCACGCGACGCGGCGGGGTTCTACTACTTCGTCGATCGGCTGGGCGACACCTTTCGCTGGCGCGGCGAGAACGTGTCCACGACGGAAATCGGCGCGCTCATTGCCGCCGCGACGAACGTGCAAGAAGCATGCGTCTATGGCGTAAAGGTACCCCATGAAGACGGGCGCGCCGGCATGTGCGCGCTGGTCTGCAACGCTTCGTGGGACCCGTCGCAGTTCCGCCGCGAAATCGCGCGCCAGGCGCCGCGTTTCGCGTTGCCCATGTTCCTGCGGGTCACGAGCAGCATCCCGAAGACGACGACTCACAAGTACCGGCGCAACGAGCTGGCGCGAGAAGGATTCAATCCATCGCAGATCCGGGACCGGCTTTTCGTAATGGCGGACGGCGAATACGTTCCGTTGACTGGTGACCTGTTCGCAAGAGTCGCCTCCGGCGGGTTCAAGTGGTAGCGGGGGGGTCCAGGCACGCCGGGCCTGCCGCGGGAGAGGCAATTCTATGGCACAGATGATACTGAGCAATGTCCGGGTGCTCGACCTGACGCGCGTGCTGGCCGGTCCATGGTGCACACAGGTCCTAGCGGACATGGGCGCCGAAGTCATCAAGGTCGAAAGCCCGAATGGCGGGGACGAGTCACGCCAGTTCCCGCCGTTTTTTCCGAACAACGCACCTGAGAGCACGGGCTCAGTGCCGGAAAGCCATGGCTTGTCTTGCTTCTTCGTTGCCTGCAATCGCGGCAAGAAGTCCGTCGTGCTGGACATCAGCACGGAAGCCGGGCAGGAGGCGGTGCGACACCTCGTACAGAGCTGCGACGTCCTGGTTGAGAATTTCAAGGTCGGCAATCTCGCGCGCTTTGGCCTCGACTATGCAAGCCTGTCCAGGATCAATCCGCGGTTGATCTACTGCTCTATAACGGGATTCGGCCAAAGCGGCCCGCTCGCCGCCAACCCTGGTTACGACATCCTGTTCCAGGGCATCTCCGGTGCCATGAGCACCTGCGGATTGCCGGACTCGGTGCCGGGCGGCGGGCCGATGCGAACGCTGCTGCCGTACACCGATCTGCTCACGGGCATGTACGCCACGACGGGCATACTGGCGGCGCTCCTGCACCGCAACGCAACCGGCGAGGGGCAGTACATCGACTTGGCCTTGCTGGATGTCGGGATGGCGGCGACTGCATATCTCGGCAGCGGTTTCCTTGCGAATGGCTACTCTCAGGAGCGCGTGGGAAATTCAGGCGTCGCGGCGGCGCCTTCGGGCGTATACCCCTGCGCGGACGGAAACGTGATCATCCAGTGCAACCAGCGACACTGGAACCTGTTGTGCGACGCGTTCGAGAAGCCCGACTGGAAGGCCGACCCGCGCTTTGCGGCGATCCGCAGCCGCTTCGCACATGCCCGGGTCCTCGATGAAATGATCAAGGAGATCACCTGCACCCGACGCAAGAGCGAAGTCGTGGCGCTGATCGCTGGCGCCGGTGTCCCGTGCGTGCCCGTCAACACGATCGCCGAAGCATTCGCGGAGCCGCAGGTCATTCATCGCGAGCTGGTCACCGACGTGCCGCTGCCCGACGGTGGCAGCGTCAAGGTCGTGAGGAATCCGCTGCGATTCTCGAAGACCCCGACCGTCGAGAGCGCACCGCCAGCGTACGGCGCCCACAACGGCGAGGTCTTGCACAAGTGACCGGCGCATCGCAGCCGTCGTCGACGCCTGTGGGGTCAGCCCGGGGTCAGGCACGTCGGACGGAGTGTCGACCATGAGCGCAGACAACGGGCGCGGGCGAGCATGGTCGATCACGTTCCTGCTGTTCGTCTTCATGATGGTGAATTACATCGACAAGGTCGCAATCGGCCTCGTCGCAGTGCCCTTGATTGAAGAATTCGGTCTGACGCCCAGCCAGTTCGGCCTCCTCGCGAGCAGTTTCTACTGGCTCTTTCCCGTCGCATGCATCGGCGGCGGGTTCCTGGCCAACCGCTTCCAGGCAAAATGGCTGCTGCTGGCTATGGCACTGATCTGGTCACTGTCCCAGCTACCCATCGTGTTCGCCTCGTCGGTCACGGCGATCATCGTTGCGCGAGTGCTGCTGGGCATCGGTGAAGGGCCGGCGTCGTCATTGGCGACCCACGCCGTGTTCAAGTGGTTCCCCAACAGCGAGCGCAATCTGCCGCAGACTGTGATCTTGATGGGAGCCACCTTCGGGCTGATGGTGGCGAGTCTTGTCGTTCCGCAGGTCACCGCGCGCTGGGGTTGGCGATTCAACTTCGAGCTGTTGGCCGTCATCGGCGTTGTCTGGATGGTCGCCTGGCTGATCTTCGGTGCCGAGGGAACGATCGATGCTGAGCCGAGTGTCGGCGGCAGCACGCAGACCACCAACGCACCAGCCATCCCCTACCGTCGGTTGCTTTCGGATCCCACGATCTGGAGCGCGATGGTGCTCCATTTTGTCGCCGATTGGACGGTTGTGCTGAGCATGACTTGGCTGCCGGTTTACCTGCAGAAAGGCCTGGGTTTCGATGCGATCGCTTCCGGACGGCTGTTTGGCCTGATCGTGATCGTCAGCGTACCCATCAATTTGCTCGTGTCCTGGTGGTCCCAACGCATGCTCGTACGGGGTACCGGTTCGCGCGCCGCCCGGGCCGTGTTGTCCAGCCTCGCGGTCGCGATCGCGGGCGCACTGATGATCTGCCTGCTGCTGCCCGGATTGAGCGCCATGCAGAAGGTCTGCTTGATGGCGATTGCGATTGGCCTGTCGATCACGGTCTTTACGCTGGCGATCAGCATCATTGCTGAAGTCACCCCGACCTCGCAGCGCGGAGCGCTGCTGTCCATTTCAAATGCCGTCGCGACGGTGGGGACGTTGCCGGCCCCGGTGGTCACGGGTTGGCTCATCGAATCGACGTCAGGTCTGTCCTCCGCCCATGGCTACGAACTCGGCTTCGGTCTCACGGGCGTCCTCATGGTGCTTGGCGCGGCGGTGGGATTGATCTGGAACGACCCGGAACGGTCGATTCAGCGTCAGGCACAACGGGCGCAGGACCGGTCGCGCAGCGCCCCGGCCACGGGATGAGGCGGCCCACATGAAACATCAAGTCGGAGAAGAACGCATGCCCAGGATTCCGAAAACGCTCGAAGGACTTCGGCTGCCGGTCATTGGAGCGCCTCTGTTCATCGTCAACACACCACAGATGGTCATCGCCCAGTGCAAGGCAGGCATCGTCGGCAGCATGCCGTCGCTGAACGCGCGTCCTCTGGAGCAGCTGGATCTGTGGCTTAAGGAAATCACCGAAGCGTTGAGTGTCAAAAGTGCAGCTAACGCCCCGGGCATGCCAGCGGCGCCCTTTGGCATCAACCTGATCGTGCACAAGACCAATGAACGTTTGGATGCCGACCTGAACCTGATCGTCAAGTACAAAGTGCCGATCGTCATCACGTCCCTTGGAGCCCGGGCCGAAGTCAACGACGCGGTGCACTCCTACGGCGGCTTTGTCCTCCACGATGTCATCAACAACGCGTTCGCCAGAAAGGCAATCGCCAAGGGCGCAGACGGACTCGTGGCGGTGGCCGCTGGAGCCGGTGGTCACGCCGGCACCAAGAGTCCGTTCGCACTGGTGCGCGAGATCCGACAATGGTTCGACGGGCCGCTCGCGCTGGCAGGGGCCATCTCTACCGGTGACGACGTGCTGGCGGCGCAGGCCATGGGCGCCGATTTCGCCTATATCGGCTCTGCATTTGTCGCGACGGCCGAGGCGCGGGTGAGCGATGCCTACAAGCAGGCGATCGTCGACGGCAATTCGGACGAAATTGTCTACACGAACTTGTTCTCAGGCGTGCATGGCAATTATCTGCGTTGCTCGATAATCAATGCCGGACTGGACCCCGACAACCTTCCGGTCAGCCACGCCGGTAACATGAATTGGACGAGTGCACGGCAGGAGCAGAAGTGGAATCGATATGCCCAGGAAAGCAAGGTGGACGCTTTCGAGGGAGGTACTCCCGCCAATGAAATGGCCGTTGAGGTTGCACCCGCGGCTGCCCAGGCGCCGGCGCCGAAAGCCTGGAAGGAAATCTGGGGCGCCGGTCATGGGATCGCCTCGATCACAAAAGTCGTGACTGTGGCGGAGTACGTGGAAAGACTCTCGCGCGAGTACGAGGCGGCACGCGCAAGACTTCTTGGCCGCGAAACGCCCGTTGCCGTGACAGCGTGACGCCCGCTTCAGCACCTCGCGTCGTGGCAGCCGTGACGCCATGCGCCGAGACGGTTTCCGCGATGCCCGCTCGCTTCGACGAAATCCGGGAGATGATCGGAAACACGCCGTTGCTGCGTATCCGCTTTCGCTTTCGCGGCGAGCCTCGCGTGCTCTACGCGAAGATGGAGGTGCTCAATCTCACCGGGTCCATCAAGGACCGGATGGCATCTCACATCCTGGAGAGCGCTTATCACACGGGGCGCATCCAGCCTGGCGATACGATTGCGGAGGCGACGAGTGGCAACACCGGCATTGCGTTCGCCGCGGTCGGCCGCGCGCTTGGCCATCCCGTCGTCATATACATGCCGGACTGGATGAGCCAGGAGCGCGTCATGCTGATCCGCGGCTTTGGCGCAGAGATCATCCCGGTCACGCGCGAGCAGGGTGGCTTCCTGGGTTCCATTCGCCGCACCGAGGAGCTCGCGCGTTCGAATGAGCACGTGTTCCTGCCGTGCCAGTTCTCGAACGAGGCGAACGTCGAGGCTCACTACCTGACGACCGGGCCTGAGATCTATAGCCAGCTCAAGTCATCGGGTCTGCTGCCGGACGCGTTCGTCGCCGGCGTCGGCACGGGTGGCACGATCATGGGCGTGGGTCGGTACTTGAGGAGCCAGAGCCCGGCAGTCAAGCTGCATCCCGTGGAGCCTGCAGAGTCGCCGACGCTGTCGACGGGCTGCAAGGTCGGCCATCATCGAATCCAGGGTGTATCGGACGAGTTCATCCCGCCGATCGTCAAGCTCGACGAACTCGATGAGGTCATCGCCGTGCCGGACGGCGACGCCATCCTGATGGCGCAACAGCTCGCCGCACGGCTCGGGCTTGGCGTTGGTATTTCCTCGGGTGCCAACTTCATCGCGGCGCTCATGGCACAGAATCGCCTCGGTGCAGCCGCGGTGGTCGCGACCATTTTCTGCGACAGCAACAAGAAATACCTGTCCACTGATCTCTTGCGCGATGAGCCGGTAAAGCCAGGGTATCTCACGCCCGACGTGGAACTCGAGAAATACGAGGCGATCAAGCGTCTGTGTTGAGAATGAGCGAAGCGAGGCGAGTGACTGCCAGTCAACAGCGCCGCTGGCATGGACTTGCTCGCGGGTCGCCGCGGCCGATGACCCCGGGGGCGTAGTCGTCGACGGCGGCATCCGCATGCGGCCACACGGATCTCTTGGGAACCGGTGGTATCGGAAATGCCTGACTTGGTCGGTTGCCCGGCGGCACGGAGTTACGGCCTCCCCCCCAAACCGTGCCCCGTGTCGTCGTGGCTCTCCGCCTGCGTGCGCCGGGCGTGAGCAGAGAGCGCCACCGCGGTTCTCAACCCCGCGCCATAGCTTCATGCAGTGCGAAGGCGGAAAGGGCTTTCTGGCCTTCTGCCTCCAATCTGGAGAATCGTTCTATTGGAGGCCGAATGGCATCTAACCCCGCGCTGCACCGGGACGCGCCCCAGTAAGCGCGAGCGTTAGGCGAACGACCGCTAAGGGTCGAGGCCGTGTGAAAACGCCGACGCTAACGCGTTTATAGCGCGAACCGACGGCGAAGCATAAGCGGGCGTCACGCCCGCATCGCCGCGATCAGCGGTTGAACGCCCATGATCTGCATTACTCGCTTCAGGTTGTACGCCAGGACCTGCAAGCTCATCTCCGTTCGCACGCCTGGTAATCGTTTCGTCAGGAAGTGCGTCGCTCCCATCCACGATTTGAGCGTGCCGAACGTATGCTCCACGGTCTGGCGTCGCAGGCGTCCCGCCTGCGGCATCCGATCCAGTCGCCTCTGCATACGCTCGATCACTGCCTCGTGCTCCCAGCGCATCAGCCGCCGATAGTCACTCGTCGTGCAGTCGCTGCGTATTGCGCATTTAGGGCAGGCGGATGACCAGTATTTGCGGATCGCCATGCCGTTCTGGATCGATGTGAACCGCCAGATGGCGTGCTCACCCGCCGGGCAGATATAGCGGTCTCGCTTGGCGTCATAGTGGAAGTCGCGCTTGTCGAAGCGCCCGGTGGTTGCCGCGTTGTTGGTCAGCGGCTTCGGCACGAGCGGCGTCACGCCGGCCTGCTCGCACCTCAGGATCTCCTCGCCGCTGAAGTAGCCTCGGTCAGCGAGTACTTTTAGGTCGGCCGTCTGCAGCGTCTCCTTGGTCTGTTGCGCCATCGCCGTGAGCTGGCTGCGATCGTGACCCTCGTTGATCACCTCGTGCGCCACGATCAAGTGATGTTCGGTGTCGACCGAGGCCTGCACGTTGTAGCCGACCATGCCGGTGCCGCGGCCGCTCGTGGCCATCGAGCGTGCGTCGGGATCGGTCAACGACACCTGCTGGTCCGGCGCGACGGCGAGTTGCCGGCCGATCGACTCGAGCTTCTTCATCTGCTCACGCACCCTCGCGATCTTCTCCTTGAGGCGCTCGACCCGCGCTTCGGGCACAAGAGACGGGTCGCGGTCCGCTCGATCGAGTTCCGAGAGGTAGCGGGCGATGCTGTGATCCAGTTGCTGCTGGCGGGCCTTGAGCTTGTGGGGCGTGAAGTTCTTGTCGCGGTTGTTCACGGCCTTGAACTTGCTGCCGTCGATCGCGACCAGCGCCTGCTCGAACAGCCCGAGCTCGCGGCACAGCAGCACGAACTGCCGGCACGCCATGCGGATCGCGGGGCCGTTGTCGCGACGGAAGTCGGCGATCGTCTTGAAGTCCGGCGCGAGCCGCCCGGTGAGCCAGATCAGCTCGAGGTTGCGCTGGGTCTCGCGCTCCAGGCGCCGGCTCGAGGGCAGGCGGTTCAAGTAGCCATAGACGTAGATCTTGAGCAGCGTCGCCGGGTGATAGGCCGGACGGCCTGTCGCGGCAGGTTCGGCACCCTCGAAGCCCAGCTTCGTCAGGTCCATTTCGTCGACGAAGGCGTCGACGGCGCGCACTGGGTTGTCCTCGGCGACCCAGTCGTCCAACCGCTCTGGCAGCAGCGTGGACTGGGCTCGGCACTCACCTTCGATGAACCGCTTCATCGTGCACCCCTTCGTATGGCACGATGATATTCGCACAAATTACGCGATCGTTTTCACACAGCCTCGGTCGATTTTCTCCGTTGACTGTCTGCTTACGGCGCAGCAAAAAAGGGGCCGAAGCCCCTTAGATCAGCCCTCGTTCGGCGAGGCTGGTGACGTCGCTGCCGGCGACGATCAGGTGATCGAGCACGC
>Ga0315287_10001009_pt1 | contig 25381 bp, 23 predicted proteins | sample YL17G11_0_MG_FD_205037 | JGI IMG/M metagenome (GOLD analysis project Ga0315287, IMG submission 205037) | Sediment microbial communities from Yellowstone Lake, YNP, Wyoming, USA - YL17G11_0 | ecosystem: Environmental > Aquatic > Freshwater > Lake > Sediment | place: USA: Wyoming | collected... | reverse complement strand
GGTTCGTCGCGGCGTCCGCGCTCCGGGGCGCTGCTGCGCTGGACGCGGTCGGGATCGCGATCGTCACCGCAGTGGTCCTCGACGCGCGGGCCGAGTGGATGGCGTGGCGCAGGGCCGACGGCTGGGTGCCGGCCTGGCCGGAGCACCGCGTGTACGCGGCGGACGCCGCCGTCGAGGGGCTCGCCGCCGCCGGCATCGACGCCGTGCCGCGGGGGGTCCACCACAGGGCGCTCCTGCAGCTGTTCGGACCGTACGTCCCCATCGACATCCTCGTGCCGCGCGAGCGGGCGGACGAGGCGCAGCGGATCCTCGCGGCGCTCCTGCCGGCGGAGCCTGCGGCGAACGGGTGACTCGGTTTTTTTGTCCAGGCGTTGGCGGTCACTCGGCCGCGCGCGTCTCGACCGAAGCGAACGTCGGCGCGGTCGAGCCCACGCGGAGCGCGGCCGGCCGCTGGATCATGGCCTCGAGCCGCAGGCGCGCGGTCGCCGCGTCGCGGACCGCGGGCGCCTTCCTCGCGCAGGAGATCCAGCCGCCCTCGGCGCGGACGATCACGCTCCCGGCCACACCCTCGGCGCGCCGGAACGCGACGGCGGCTTCCGCCCCCGCGTCCTTGATCGCGATCGCGACCTCGGCGAACGGCCCCTCGGCCGCGTACAAGAACCGGCCGTCCGGGGACACGCCCACGCCCACGACGTCGCCGCTCCCCTCCCGCGTCGCGCCGCCGCGGATCAGCCATTCGCCCTGCACGACGTCGTCGGCGGTGCGATCGTCCGTCCAGGCGACCACCTCCGGCGCCCGTCCCCGGCGCACGACGAGCGACGCGCGATCGCGGGCCAGCGCCGCGACCACCGCGCTGTGGGCGATCTGCCCGCGATCGGCCGACCACCGGCCGACCGCGATCTCCGCGGCGAGCTCCAGATCACCCGGCCCCGCGGCGCCCTCCGCGGCGAGGCCGAGCGACTCGGGGACGTCCCCGGGGGCGAGCGCCGCGCGCAGCCGCGACGTGTCGAACGCGTAGACCTCCACCGCGCCCTTCCGCAGGAAGACGGTCGGCAGGAACGCCGGGGCGGGCTGCGCGATCCCGTCCGCGCTCCACCCCCCGCCGGGCGGGGTCGTCTGCTTGAGCGTCACGAAGAAGAAGTCCTTGGGCGCGCCGTTCACGTAACGCCACGGGGAGTAGAGCATGGCCGGGAACACGAGCTCGGCCTCGAACTTCGGCCGCTCGATGTCCTGGTCGAGGTCGGTGAACCTGTAGAAGATGTAGGCCGTGTGGTACGGGTTCATGTCCAGGTGGATGCCGTAGGTGCACCCCGCGGCGTTCAGGGCGACGCCGAGCGTCTTGGCCGTGAGCTCGTCGCCCCACGCGTAGATCAACGTGCCGTCGGCGGTCAGGCAGAAGCCGGACCGGATCGTGTTCATGTTCGACAGATCCTTGCCGAGCGTGAACCCCCACAGCCGCCGCCGCCGCGGGTTCACGACGCCGTCCTCTACGAGCGGGTCCATGTTCTGGCGGTACGACACCATCTCCTGAGGGATCGCGGCGCCCTTGGGCCACGACCCCATCGCGACCCGGCCGTCCGAGTAGGAGGCGACGGTCGCGGCCTCGTCCTGGGGCGGGAGGAGGACGTTGCGCTCGACCATCATGCCGTACGCGCCGTGCTCGGTCTTGAACGCGCCGTTGAACGCGGCGACGAACCTGTCGAGGATCTCGCGGTCGCGCGGGATCTCGCCCGTGCCGGTCGTGCCGGTCGTGGGGCGCGGATCCTCCTGGCCGCCGACCATGTGCAGATCGAGCTGCCTCATGTCCATGGCGAGCAGCTCCACGCGGACGTACGGCCGCTCCTGGTCGCTGCGCACGAAGGTGCGGTACACGGACGGCGGCGCGCCGGGCAACGTGCGCACGAACTCGGGCACGGCCGGGACCCAGACGCCCTCGCCGCGCTTGCGGCTCTTAAACACGGGCGGGGTCACCGACTTGGGCGGCCAGTCGATCCGCGCCCGATCCGAGCCGATCTCGAGCCCCGGCGGGAGCTGCGGCAGCGCGCGCGCGGCGACGCGAGCCGAGCCCGGCCCGCCGTCCGCGCCGACCTCGATCTCGTCCTCCTCGTCGTCCCCGAACACGGCGTACTGCAGGCGGTGCAGACGATCCTTGAACGCGAAGAACCGGCCCTCGACCCACTCGATCGGGCCGGGGCCGATCCACCACACGGCGCGGACCGTGTCGACGAGCCACAGGATCGGCCGCTTGGGCAGCCGCGTCTCGGACGACACCTCGATCTCCTTCGATCCGGTCCGGCCTGCGGCGAGATCCACGTTCGCGAGCCGCCGCTGCCCGGCGCGATCCGCCCACTCGAGGAGGAGCGACGGCTTCGACGAGCTCGACGCGAACGAGAGATCGACCGCGCTCGGCGGCCGCTCGAACCGGACGCTCGTGCGGCCGATCCCGGACATCCTCCCGGTGCGCTGGAGATCCGTCAGCCGGCCCAGACCCCGCTCGAGCGCGCTCCAGGAGCCGTCGCCCGGCAGCGCCTGGCCGCGCACGTCGAACACCGTGATCGACCGCACCTGTCCCAGGGCCCGCGTGGCGATCGCGATGTGCGGCCACGACGCGGCGATCGCGAAGTCGTCGCCGTCGGGCGACTCGGTGAGGTTGCGCAGCCCGCCGGCGGAGACGATCCGCGGGCCGGGCGCGACGCGCACCTCGGCGCGATACAGATCCGCGGCGCCCTTCGAATCCCGGGAGGCGAGGAAGACGATCTCCCGCGCTCGGGTCGCGGATCCGAAGTCCGCGGCCGGCGTCTGGCCGATCCACACGAGCGACGCGGGCCTCACCTCGAGCCCGGTCGCCTCGCCGAGCTGGACCGCGATCGGCGCGGCGGGATCCACGTCCGCGAACCCGAGGGCTCCCGCCGCCGCGGCGACGACGGCGACGATCGCGACGGCGACGAGGCGTTTCCTTTGGTGCGGGCGTATCGGCATGGATTGCGGCGCCGCTCAAGCCGCGGCACGGCCTGCAACTTATCAGGCCTCGCCCCTCGGGGAAAGATCCGGGCGGCGGCCGCGGGGCGGCTATCGCGGCGATCGGGATCGGTTGTACAAGGAGGCCAGGAGGTAACATGCGGATCACCCATCGTTTCGTTTTTCTAGCTCTCGCGCTCGTGTTCGTCGGCTGTGGAACCGCGCCGAAGTCGGAGACCGCGCCGGAGCCGACCGCGGCCGTAGAGGCCGAGGGAGGCGAAGGCGGGCCAGTCATCGTCTACGTCGTGCGCCACGCGGAGAAGGCGGCCTCGGCCGACAACCCCAAGGATCCGCCGCTCACCGAACAGGGCTCGCGTCGCGCCGCGGCGCTCGCCGAGACGATTGATCCGGAGACGCTCGTCGCAGCCTATGCCACGCCGTACGCCCGCACGAAGAGCACCGCCGCGCCCAGCGCCGAGGCGGCGGGGCTGCCGATCGCGGAGTACTCCCCGGATGACACGGCGGCTCTCGTCGCGCAGATCCGTAGCGTGACGAAGGGGCGCGTCCTCGTGGTCGGCCACTCGAACACCGTGCCCGAGATCGTGAAGGCGCTCGGCGTCGCCGAGATCGTGACCCTCGGCGACGGAGACTTCGGCGATCTCTTCGTCGTCACCCTCTCGCCCGACGGCACCGCGGCGATGGAGCGCAAGCGGTTCGGGGATTAAAGAAGGCGAGCTGGGAGTTTGGAACCCGCGAAGACACACATGCTCAAACCGATCCATATCGCCGCGCTCGTCGGCGCCGTGCTCGCGCTCGCCGCGATCGGGTTGCTCACCCAATGGTCGATCTCGCAGGGCGAGCCGCACCTCGGCGAAGGGCTGTGGCGGAAACACCTGGTCTGGCTGTGCGTCGGCGCGGCAGCGGGGATCGGGGCGGCCGCCATGCCGACCCGTTGGTGGAGGCGAGCGGCCCTCCCTCTCTATGGGGTCGGCGTCATCGCGCTCGCGGCCGCCGCGGCGGGCTTCGGCCCGGAGCTGTCCGGCGCGCGGCGCTGGCTCGCGCTCGGCCCGCTCGTGATCCACGTGGCGGCGCTGTTCCAGATCGCGCTCGTGCTCGGGCTCGCCCGACTCGCGGCCGCAGAGCCGAGCCCGGCGAGCGCGGGCCGCAGGATCGGCGAGGCGATCGGCGTCACTGCGGCCGTGCTGGTGCCGGTCGCGCTCGTAGCGGCGCAGACGGATCTCGTCGGCGCGGCCGAGATCCTGATCGTCTCGATCGCGGTGCTCGCCAGCGGGGGGCGCACATGGATCCCGGCCGCTGGGCTCTTTGCTATCGCGCTCGCCCTTCCCACCGTCCTCTGGAAATTCCTTCTCCACGACTACCAGCGCGCCCGTATCCTCGACTTTTTCAGCGAGGCGCCGGACGCGTCCGGCGCCGGCTACCAGACCGCGGTCGCGACCGATCTGCTCCGCTCGGGCGGGATCGCGGGCCGGGGTCTCGGGAGCGCCGCGAACGACGGGATCTCGCGGCTCGCGAACGCGCGCACGGACTTCGCGCTCTCCGTGCTCGGCCACGAATGGGGCCTCGTCGGGATCGCCGTGGCCATCGCGCTGCTCGCCGTCGTCGTCGCCGTCGCGATCCGGGTCGCACTATGCGCCACGGATCGGTTCGCGTCGCGGTTCGCGCTCGGCTGCGCGCTGATCCTCGTTTGGCAGGGCGGGCTGCACGCCGCGGTGGACCTCGGGCTCCTGCCGGTCTTGAGCACGCCCGGCTTCCCGCTCGTCTCCTACGGCGGCTCGGGCACGATCGCCGCCCTCGCCTGCGTCGCGATCATGATCCGCAGCGCGGTCAGTCCTCGTCGGGGTCGGGCGGCGCGGTGCGGACGACGGTTTTGTCCCACAGGTGCGTGGGGCGCACGTTCTTGAGCGCGCCGAGCATCACCTGCTTGAGCTGCGGGTGCCCCTGCTCGAGGTCGTCGAGGAGCGCGTTCATCTCCTTGCGCTTGTGATCCGCCTGCCCGGAGCAGAGCGCGCACGGGACGATCGGGAACCCGGCGAGCGCCGCGAGCTCCCGCATCCGGTCCTCCGCGATCCCGCACAGGGGACGGATGACCTCGAACCGGCCGTCGTCCGTCCTGTACTTCGGCGGCATCGCCTGGATCTTGCCGCAGTAGAACAGGTTCATCATGAGCGTCGCGAGCGCGTCCTCTCGGTGGTGGCCGAGGGCCAGCTTGTTGCAGCCGAGGCGCTCGGCGGTCGTGTACAGGATGCCCCGGCGCAGGCGCGCGCACATCGAGCAGGCGGTCTCGCCCTCGCGGACATTGCGCAGCACGGCGCTGTAGGTGTCCTGTTCCACGATCTCGTGCGGGATCCCGCTCGCCCGCAGCCAGTCGCGCAGCGGCGCCGGGTCCGTGCCCGGCTGGCCCTGGCTCACGTGCACCGCGACGAGCTCCACTTGGAACGCGAGGCGCCTCCTGAGATCGTCGAGGAGGTACAAGAGCCCGTAGCTGTCCTTGCCGCCGCTCACCGCGACCGCGATCCTGTCCCCGGGGGCGAGGAGCTCGTACTCGATACTGGTCCGCGCGATCGCCGCCGTCAGCTCGCGCCTAAGCCTCTCGAGCGGCGCGGCGGGCCTCACCACGCCTCCCCCTCGTTGAGCGCGAGCACCATGACGATCGCGTCCTCGCCGTCGTCCTGGTAGTACCCCCGGCGCACGCCGATCGACTGGAACTCGAACCCTGCGTACAGCCCCTTCGCGGCATGGTTGGACGCGCGGACCTCGAGGATGACGAACTGCGCGCCGCCGCGCCGCGCCTCTTCGACGACGTGGCACACGAGCGCGCGGCCCACGCCGGAGCGCCGGAACGGAGCCGCGGTGGCGACGTTCTGGAGGTGCCGCTCGTCGGCCACTATCCAGTACACCGCGAAGCCGACGATCTCGCCGTCCCGCTCCGCTACCACGACGACCGACCATTTGTGCTTCGCGATCTCGTCGAGCATCGCGTCGCGCGGCCACGGCGCGGCGAACGACGCCTCCTCGATCCGCATGATCGCGTCCACGTCCGCGGGCGCGGCGCGGCGGATCGAGATCGGGCCTTCGGAGGGCCGCACGCCCTCGAGGGCCTTCATGGCCGCACGATCCGGACCGTCCCGTCGGTGAGCGCCTCGGCGAGCTCGGCCGCGAGCGCGGCGACGAGCTGCTCGGCGATCATGAGCTCCCGCAACCGGCCTTTGACGTCCTTGAGCGGGCGCCCGACGAACGGGTGGTCCTGCGCGGCGAAGCGGCGCTGCACGTCCTTGTCGGAGGGCGGCTCGACCTGTTCGCGCATGTACGTCAGCTGCGCGGCGGCCATCGCCACGTCGCCCGCCCAGACACCGACGTCGCCCTCGGAGGCGCCCAGCGAGGCCAGGAGCGCGGCGAACGCGTCCCGGCCGCCGGCGTTCGCGGTGACCGCGTCGACGATCGCCTGCCGAACCGCCGGGTCGATCTCCTCGCCGCTCAGGCGGGCGTCCCGCACGAGGAGCGCGAGCAGGATCGCCTGCCGACGGGCCGGGGCGATCTTCGCCCCGCGAGGCGAGGCGTCGGCCGGCGCAGATCCCCCGAGGAGCGACGCCAGGGCCGCGTGGAGAGCGACGTCGCTCGCGAGCAGCGGTGTCGCGGCCCCCTCGTCACCGGGTGCTGAGCCGACGAGCGCGATGATGCCGTCGATCGCCGCGGCCTGCGCCCGGGCGGCCGAAGCCGCGGTGAACGCCGCGAGGCCGATCATCGCGGCCGCGAGGAGCGGTCCTCTCGCGCGCGCGGCGGCCACGGGAATCAACCGCCGTAGCGGGGGCGCCGGAAGCCCCGACGGCTGCGCAGGAACTCGAGGAACGCCACCGCGGTGGGCAGCTCGCGCGAGGGGACGAGATCCACGAGGTCGTGGGCGACCTGCCTCAGATCCGTGGCGCCTTCGCGGGCCCAATCCCGGTTCTGCTCGGCGTGACCGTCCGGGGGCGCGAGCGGGTCCTCCTCCCACGGCGGGATGTTGAGCGGCTCGATGTTCTTGGCGGTCAGCCACTCGGCGATGTGCGACCGCAGCTTCACCGAGCGCTTGGCGAACCAGCGCTCACGCTCCTCGGGGTAGCCCACGAGCACGTCCTTGAACCTGCGGAACGCGCCCTTCCCGTCGATGGCGATGTTCAGCTTGTCCTTGAGGTTCGGCTCCTCGGTCGCCTCGATGAACTCCTCCATCCACCGATACTGCTCGCGCGACGAGATCGGCTCGATGTACAGGAACTCGGCGTCGTTCTCGACCTCGCGCAGCTTCTGCTCCGCACCCTCGCTGCCGCGGAAGATCCGCACGACGTCGCCCGTCGCCTTGTTGAGGAAGGAGTGCAGCTCCGGCGAGTTGTTCTCGAGCGCGCCCTCGAGCTCGACCCAGTCGATGGAGACCCGCGTCAGCTCGCCGCTCGCCGGGAACCCCGGCCCGGTCGGCCGCTCGTCGGCCTCCTCCTCCACGGTCTTGGGGTCGTCCAAGGTCGGATCGTAGTCGTCGTTGCCGTCCGCCGCGAGGTAAGGATCCTCGTTCTCAAAGTCGCTCATTTTGCTCGCTCCAGTCTCTAGATCATCAAGGTCAATCATTCTCAAGGGGAGCGCGCGCCCCCCAAGCCCCGCCCGCACCGCCCGTGGAGCGGAGCCGCCCAAAACGATAAACATTAACGCTTCTTCGGGCGCCTGACAATGCGGCGCGGCCTCAGATGATTGGACAGCACCAGCCGCCGTCGGGACAGCCGAACGGCCCGCCGCCCTCGTCGGCGCAATCCACGTCGGAGCAGGAGAGCACCGACGGGTACCGCTCGCACTGGTCCGTGCCCAGGCAGCAGTCGCCTTCGGAGCAGTCGCCCTCGGGGTCCATAGGATACACGCCGCCCTCACACGCGTCCCCGGCATTCTGGCAGGTGCCGTCCATCTGCAGCGTGTCCATGAGCAGGACCGAGCAGGCATCCCCGTCGGCGTCCGAGTCGCTGTCCGAGTCGGCTCCGCCACCAAGAAATTCTACCTCGTCGAGATCGTTGTCGAGCACCGAACAAGCCGCGGCGAGAACGCCCAACACGGCCACCAGCACGTAGCGCATGACTAGAACCTCCCGGTGACGGAAAGGCCCGCCGACCCCCGGCCGGCGGACGGCAGAACGGCCACCGTCTCTTCGTCCTCGTCGTCGGGCTCGACGAAGAACAGGATCACAGCGGTTATCGCTAACGCGCCGGCGACCCCGTAGAGGATGTCGGCGGTCAGGCTCAGGCGCTTGATTCGATCTCGCTCGTCCGCGGCGACCGGGCCGCAGGAGTCGTCGCCGCAACGATCGAGGAAGTCGCTCTTGTCTTTCATCGAGATCCCGCCGATGACCCCGCCCGCGATCCCAGCCGCCGCGCCCGCACCGAGGGCGACCCAGGTCCAGACGCGCTTCGGCTTCGGCTCCTGCTTCGGTTCCCGCTTCGGCTCGACGACGTCGGCGCTCTTCTCCTCGCCGATTGCCGGCGCCGCAACGCTCGCGCCCTTGATCGTCACCGTCACCTGCTGCCCGCCCGCGACCTTCACGACCTCGCGGTGCAGCTCGTCCCCGCCCCGCTTGAGCACGATCTCGTGCTCTCCGAGATCGACGAACAGCGGGCCCTCCAGCGGAGTGTCACCCGAGCGGTGGCCGTCGACGAACACGGTGGCCCCGATCGCGTCGGTCTCGACGGCGACCGTGCCGACCAGTGCGTTGAGCCGCGTGATCTCCTTCCGCACCTCTTCCTGTCGCGACTTGTCGATCTCGTCGGCGCCCTCCGCGAGGTAGCGCGTGAACGCGTCGAGCGACGCCGCGAAGTGACCGAGGTCGTTCTCGCACTTGCCGACGAGGTACAGGATCTTGTAGCTCGGCCGAAGCTCGTACGCCCGCGCGAAGGCGACCGACGCCTGCTCGAGCTTCCCCTGCTTGTACAGCTCGACCCCGGCGTCGAACTGGGCCTTCGCACTGGCCTCCACGTCCTGCTGCGCCGTCGCGATCCCGCACCACGTAAGGGCAAGAACCAGAGCGAGCCCCGCGGTTCCCTGTTTCATGACCTGCCCCCTTCGACGCCCGATTCGTGCGATCTTGGCAAAGTGTATACCGGACGGGGAGTCGGACGCGCAAGGTGTTCGGTCGTGGTGGTCGCGGTCGTCAGATCAGCTTGTAGCCCTGGCCGTAGACCGTGAGGATGTGGCGCGGCTGCGCCGGATCGGCCTCGAGCTTGCGCCGCAGCTTCATGATGAAGTTGTCGACCGTCCGGTTCGTCGGGTTCGCGTCCATGCCCCACACGGCGTCTAGGATCTCGTCCCGGGTCACCGGCTCGCCGCGGTGCTCGTCGAGGAACTGGAGGATGGCGGACGCGTAGAACCCGAGGTCGACGTCGTGCCCGCGCACTTTGGCCGTGTGCGTCCCCACGTCGACCGCGGCGTCGCCGACGGCGATCGTGGCCGATTGCCTGCGGCGCGCCAGATCGGCGCGGCGGAAGATGGCGCGGACCCGGGCGAGCAGCTCGCCGATGGAGAACGGCTTGGTGACGTAGTCGTCGGCCCCGGTCTCGAGGCCGCGGATGATGTCCATCTCCTGGGATCGGGCGGACAGGATGAGGATCGGCGTCGTCTTGTACCGCTCTCGGATCGCGGCGCACACCTGGAAGCCGTTCATGTCCGGGAGCATGAGGTCGAGGATGAACAGGTCCGGCGCCATCTTCTTCGCGAGCTCGATGCCCTCGGCGCCCCGCTCGGCCGTCTCCGGGGACCACCCCTCGAACTCGAACGCGTCCCTCAGCCCCAGCGCGAGGTCCTTCTCGTCTTCGATGATGAGGATCTTTCGCTTGGCCGCCACGCCCGAACGCTAGCAAAGTCGGCCCGGCAGGTCCATCCAATCCCACGGCCGGGCCCGGCGCCTTTTTTGTCTCGCGCGGAACCGAAATCGAAATATATTCACCTTTGGCGGAGTCCGACACCATGGGGCATCGCGCGAAAGGTAGAACGATGAAGAAGCTGATCCTGACCCTCGCCGTCATCTCGATGTTCGTCGGCGCCGCGGCGTTCGCCGACGTGCAGCTGAACAACAAGCACAAGGGCAAGAAGAAGGGCGACGAGATCGTCAACTGCGCGTACTGCCACACCAAGGCGGCCGTTCCGAAGGCCGGCAAGGACTACGCGAAGTTCAAGACCAACGAAGCCTGCAAGGGCCAGGGCTGCCACTGACGCTTCCGGACCGCCTCAGCCGATGAACCGCGACAGCCAATCCACGGTCGCGCCGCGATCGAGCGCGAGCAGCCAGCCGTCCGTGCCGGAGCTCCACCAGATCCACGCGATCAGGCAGAGATAGGCGATCCCCATGATGAACCGCTGCCGGGTCCAGTAGACGTCGGCCCGCTTGGGATCCAGCGGGAGGAACAGGCACGCGAGCAGCGCGAGCCCGATCCAGCGGTGCAGGAAGAGCGCCCCGTACGCGGCGGAAATGATCATAAATGCGCGCAGGAGGATCCGGGTGGCCGGGATCCCGAGCCGCACGGCCGTGGTGCGCACGCCCCTCGCGAGGTCCTCGTCGTGATCGCGGATCACCTGGATCGACTCGAAGCAGGCCGAGAACAGGGCGGCCTGGCCGACGAGCAGCCAACCGAGCGCGCGGTCGAGAGGCAGGCCGACCATCGACATGGTCAGGCCCCAAACGATCATCGATGCGACGTCGACATACGGCACGCGCTTGAGCTTCCACGAGTAGATCCAGCAGATGCCGGCGCCGAGCACGAGCGGGGCGAGCAGATCCGGGCTCCACGCGAGCGCGACGAGCGCGAGGAATACCGCGAGCCCTATCTGCGCGCCGAGCGCGGCGTGCATGTGATCCTTGAGGAAGCGGCACTTCGCGTGGTCCTTGTTCGGCGACTCGAGGTCCTGGTCCACGTCGAAGTAGTCGTTCGTGAGGTACGCGAGCAGGTTGAGCAGGAGCCCGAACCCGAACCGCACGCCCATGTCGACCCACTCGAGGCCGAGCGCGATCATGATCACGCCCGCCGTGAAGAGGTTCGCCATCTCGAGCTTCTTGAGGCGGAAGATCGCGACGTCGGCGAGGATCTTCATGGCAGGCAGCATCGCCCGAGATCTATCGTCCCGCGGAGGCCCGCTCAACCCTTTTTGTCACTCCACGTCGAACCGGATGTAGAAATCCGTTCCCGCGCCGGGCGGGACCTGGAGGATGAGGACGTACTCCGTGAGGCTCGTGACGTCCCACACGGCGATCTCCACGTCCATCTGCTTGGTCGGGTGATCGCCGTGGTCGTAGCAGCTCGACGCGAGCGCGATCTGCTCGGGCTCGATCGTTCCGTTGGACAGGCAGTTGTAGAGGCCGAAGTGGAAGTCCACCGCCGCGGCGGTGTCCGCGGTGGTCCCGACGCGGACGCCCGTCACGCGCACCGGAACGTCGCCCTGGTTTCGGATGAGGTACCCGGCCTGACGCCAGCCGGCCGCGGCTTCGCCGCAGATCCACGGCGCGCCCGACACCCCGGCGAGCGCCGCCGGCGGCTTGCCCCCCAAGGGGAGCGCGCGCGGCGTGCCGGCGAGCGGATCGGGGTAGAGGAGACGGTCGTCGAGCTGCCCGTACGGCGCCACCTCGCACTCCACGGGCTGCGTCGCGGGCGGGAGCGCGTCGTCCCACCCACCGGCCGGCACCACCTGGAACCCGATCTCCGCGATCGCGTCGGCGGTCGAGTCCGCGGCGTTCGTCTGGACGTGGAGGTACGCCTCGGCCGCATCGACGTCGGTCTTGAGGAGCCAGGGCCGGTAGTCGCACTCGATCCCGCCGCCCCCGAACGTCTCGGCGCCGCACGGGTCCGGGAACAGGGCGAGCGAGACGTCGTCGTTGAACGCCGAGTCGATCCACGGCACTGGCGCGGCCCACGCGTACAGATCGAACGCGCCGCCCGCGGGCGCGTCGAGCGAGACGATCCCGAGCGCCAGTCGGGCCGGGGTGCAGCCGATGCTGTCCGCGATCTCCGCCATCGCGGACTCCCCTCCGCCGGTGCACCCGGTCGCGCCGGCGTCCGGGCACTCCATCGCCGTGGGCTCGAGCTCGTCGCACGAGGCGCCGCCGCCCGCGGCCCCCCCGTCGATCCCGAAGTCGTAGTGCACCGCGTCGCACGCCGCGAGCAGGAGGCACACGCAGATCGCCGAAGGCGGTTGGAGGTAAAGGGCGAGGTGTTCAGTTCGCGAGCGCCGCACGGGCCTGCTCCACGTGTCGGCCGGACGGGTAGCCCGCCAAGTAGAGCTCGAGGTTCTTCTTCCCCTCGGCCGCGGATCCGGCCATCAACTGACAGTACCCGACGTAGAACGCCGCGTCATCCCGCATTTGCGGCTCGCCGCGGCCGAGCGCGACGAAGCCTTTGTATCCCGCCGCCGCCGCCGCCCATGCCTTTTCGAGCCTGTGACCCGTGGCGACCACGAACCGCGCCTCCGCGACGTGCGCCCCTTCCGGGTACGCCGCGAGGTAGTCGTTCGCAGATCTGCCCGCGTCACCGTACCTGCCGAGGCCGACGAGCGAGACGAACGCGAGACGGCGCGCGTGGTCCGCGTTCGGGCCGCCGAGAAACGTCGCGCGTTCCGACATCGCGAGGCAGCTCGGGTGATCGCCCGCGTGGTGGTACGCAGCCGCGGCGAGATAAAGCGCCTCCCCGCCGAGCTCGCCCCCGGCCGCCGACGCGTCCGCGTACGCGACGCCCGCGTCCGCCCACCTGCCGAGCGCGCCGAGCGCCTTGCCGCGGTAGAACTTGAGCTCCGGCGCGGTGCCCGGCTCGCGCGTGAGGGCGACGATCTCGTCGTACCGCCCGGCGCGCCACAGGGAGATCATGTGCGCGACCGGATCGCCCGCCTTCGGCGCGAGCTCCACCTTCGTGACGCGCTCCGGCTCCGCGCCTTCCGGAGGCACGGCCGGCGCGCCTTCGACGGACGGCCGCGGGGCGCCTTCCGCGGGGCCACCCGCCGCCGCCGTCGGCGCCGCCTCGCGCCCGAGCTCCCCGCCGACGAACGCCAGGTCGGCGCGCTCCTCCGGTGCCGGCACGATCATGAGCGCGGCGATGCCGTCCCGCGTGACGCGCGCGCTGCGGCCCGGCGACAGCGACACCGAGCGGCCGGCCGACGTGAGCCGCACCCGGCCCTCGTAGAGCCGCACGATCATGCTCTCGGCCTCGACGGCGACCGTGAAGGTGGTGCCCATCACGGAGACCTTCCCGAACTCGGTCGACACGACGAACGCGCCGGACGCCCGCCCGCGCTTCGCGACCTCGGCGGCGAGCCTTCCTGCGAGGAGCTGCACCTCGAAGCCCGGGCCCTCGGCGATCCGGACGCTCGCGCCGCCTTCGGCCCAGATCCGCGAGCCGTCCCCGAATGTGAGCGAGGCGCGGGAGCCGCGCGGTACGCGGATGAGCGCCCCGGAGGCGATGGCATCGCCCGGCTCGACCTTCCACTCCCCGTTCAGGGCGACGACCGCCTCCCCGCCGCGCGCCGCGTAGAACGCGATCGCGCCCGCGAGGAGGACCGCGGCGGCCGCGGCCACGGCGAGCCGGCGGGCCCCGACGCCGCCGAACCGCGAGAAGGCGCGATCCCCCGAGCCGTCGGCGAGCCTGGCCATGAGCCGTCGGCGCTCGAGCTCGACCCGCGACGGCCGGTGCTCCTGCACCTCGGGTCTCCCGGCGCGCAGCGCCTCCGCGAGGAGGTCGTCCGTGCTCTTCCTGTCCCTAATCTTCATCGTCCGCTTCCAGCTCCGCCAACACCTGGCCGAGGACCGGATCCCGCCGCGCCTTCTTGCGCAGCTCCCGCCGCGCGAACCAGACCCTCGACTTCACCGTGGGGATCGGCGCGCCGACCATCTCCGACACCTCGCCGATGGAGTACCCCTCGACCGCGAAGAGGACGAAGGCGATCCTCTTCTTCGGCTTGATCGTCTCCAGGATCGCGTTCAGCCGCCGCAACGTCTCGCGCCCGTGCAGCTTCGCGTGCGGCCCCTCGTCCTCGACGCCGACCACCGACGCGAGATCGTCGGGCGCCGCGAGCGACACCCGGCGCGGGCGCCGCAGGTGGTTGTACGCGGCGTACATGGTCACCTGGTGGAGCCAGGTCGAGAACCGCGCGTCGCCGCGAAAGCTCGGCAGCGACTTGAACACCTGGATGAACACCTCCTGCACGAGGTCGTCGAGCTCGTTCGTGGAGCCGATGACCCCGGCGAGCAGTCGCCGGACCGCGTGCGCGTGGCGGACGAACAGCTCGCCGAGCGCCTCGCGATCCCCGGCCTGGGCGCGGTCCACGAGCGGGCGGTCCTTGTCCTCCCACCGATCTGCGATCCGTTTTTCCAACGCGGGCCTCACGAGAGGGTCAGTGGCGCGGCCCACCGTAAAAGTTGAAAATCATTATATCCGTGTCAACGTCTGAAAAACGCGAAAGCGATATCGATCCCGAAGGACGGCTGCCAGGGGCACGCGCCAAAGTCCCCCCTTCCGCCGATGCCGAAGCCGGCCGGCCGGATGACGTACCGCGCGTCCACTCGCGCCCTAAAGTCCACGTGCGGCGCCGGGTGGAGGACGACGGCGACCAGCGCCGTGACGTGCCCCGCGGTGTGCGCCTTGCGCTCGCTCCGCCCGTCCGGCAGGAACGCGACGACCGCCGTGTGCAGCGGCCCGGCGCCGAGCCCGACCTCGATCTCGACGACCCGGCGCCGGAGCGGGAACGCGCTCAAGCCCGCGGTCACGACGATGGTCTGGAACTCGAGCGTCGCGCGATCCTCGACGCCGATCTCGGCGGGCAGGCCGAGCTCGAGCGCGAGGGCGGCCTCGACGAGATCGACCAGGCGCACCGCGGGCGCGACGAAACGCAGCCCGTGCTGCCACCACGCGACCTGATCGAAGTGGGCCGTCAGGGAGTAGCCCATCCCGAGCTTTACGCCGAGCGCCGGGCCCCTCCGGGCGCGTCGCTCCATGGGGATCGTCGGGATGGGCCGATCGTCCGGCGGCCTTGGCCGGGAGGCGACGATCTCGTCCGGCACCGTGACGAGCGCGGTCGCGAGGCCGGATCCCGCGGCGAGCCGCGCGGCGATCAGCTCCCGCAGGTAGAGCCCTTCCTCGGTCGTGCTGCCGGCCGGGACCGCGACCTGCTCCGGGCGATCGCCGGTCGCCAGCGAGACACGCAGCGCCCCGCCCGCGTCGTGCCAGATGACCGCCAGGGCGCGATGGGCGAGCAGCGTCCGCTCGACCTCGAGGGCGTCCATCGGCGCTTCGATCTCCTCCCGGACGACGAGGATGCGGAGATCCTCCACCCAGCCGGCCGCGATCGGGAAGACGGCGTCCTCCTCGGCGCCCGCCTGCGCGACCCAGACCACGACGGGTGCGTCCATGGGCGTCGATCCCGAGGAGGGACGCGGCGCCGCGAGCGCGACGGCGGCGGCGATGATCGCGACCGTGCGCATCGGCGGTTCAGGAAAAGCGCGCCAGGAGCTCGTCGTCCCACTCGTCGGCCACGGCGGCGATCGCGTGCAGCATGTCCTCGAACTCCTCGTAGTCGAGGCCGGCGATCGACCGCATGGCCCTCAGGCACACGGTGTCGGTGTCCTTCTCGATCGCGAACGCGGCGTCCGAGGTGGCGGTGAAGTTGAGCTCGAGGAGGAACCTGTAGAGCTCCTCCCTTCCCGCGGCCGGAATCTTGAGGACGCGCACGAGGAACAGGAGGACGCCCTGCTCGGCGAGCACGTTGATGCCGATCGTCGCCGAGCCGCGGCTCACGCTCGTGTAGCCCTGCGCGTCGAGCGGGTCGAAGACGATCTCGCCGCCCCTCGCCTCGGAGACCTTGGTGGAGAAGCGCGCGATGTAGGCGTCGATAAGCCCGCGGGAGTCGGCGAACACCCGCCCGGTCTCGCGGTCCACGTAGTCGGCCCTGGCTTCCGTCATCGCACGCGACCTCCTTGTTGGCGCAGCCCCAAGCCGGACAATATCACCTCTCGCCGCCCGTGAAACGCTCGCGCAAGAGGGCGCACACCTCGGCGACACGCGCATCGAGCTCTTCGGGCGTGCCGCAGTTGTCGATGACGTAGTCGGCGACCGCGAGCTTCTCGTCGAGCGGGAGCTGGGACGCGATCCGCACGGCCGCCGCGCCCGCCGAGAGCTGCTCGCGCGCGACGAGCCGCTCGAGCTGCTGCGCGACCGGGCAGGACACGACGATCAGCGCGGCGAGCCCCTTGTACATCCCGGTCTCGACGAGCAGCGCGGCCTCGTAGATGGCGAGCCGTTCGCCGCGCTCCGCGACGAGCGCGATCGCCCGCTTGGAGAGCTGCGCGATCGCCGGGTGCGTGATCGCCTCGAGCTCGGCGCGCCTCGAAGGATCGTCGAACACGATTCGGCCCAGCCTCTGCCTGTCGATCGCGACACCGTCGTCGCCGAGGACGCCCGCGCCGAACGCCTCGAGCACCTGGCGGTACGCCGCGCCGTCCGGCTCGAGCACCATGTGACCCAGCCCGTCCGCGTCGACGACGGGCAGGCCGAGCTTGCGCATCATCCGCGCGACCGTGCTCTTGCCCGAGGCGATGCCGCCCGTCAGGCCCACGATCGTGACTTGGTTTTCCATGACCGAGCGCCTCGCGTGACCGGGCGGCTAGAACAGGTTGTCGAGGCCCTCCGCGGGCTTTTCCTGATGCACCTCGGCGGGCTGGGTCTCGGGCGCGTTGCTCTCGTCCATCTGGACCGACGGCTCCTCGGTCGGCTGCGACGCGGAGTCGAAGCCGGCCGACTGCGAGAACTCCTCGCCCATCCCGCCCTCCTCGTTTCCGTGCGGCTTGAGCTGCTTCTTGGCCCGCTCCAGCCTGATCGCCTTCCACGGGTTGCCCGCGTTGTCGGCGTCGTACCCCCACTCGCCTTTCAGCCTGTGCACCTTCTTGGTGGACGACGTCGTCTTCTCCTCTTCAATCACGTACCGGAAATAGCCGTGCCCGGTGCTCGTGCGCTCCTTGCCCTGGAGATCCTGCTTCCACTGCGTCCAGGTGAAGTTGAGCACGTCGCCGTCGATCGTCCCCTCGATCTTGCCGTAGTGGCGCTCTCCCTCGTACAGGCAGACGACGTTCGCCCCCTGTACCGTGAACTCCATGCGGCCGTACGCCGGCGACTGGAACACGCCGTCCCAGCTGCCGCCCTCGGGCATGGGCCGCGCCGTGATCTGGACGCTGGCCGACTTCTGGGCCCCGCCGCAGCCCAGCGCGAACAGAACGGCGACGCAGCACGCCGCGCAAGCGATTCGGGTCTTCATGTGCACCTCCTCGTCATCGAAATTGGTCGCAGTGTAGTAAAAAATGGGAGGAATGAGAAGAATGGGAAGAATGGGACTCCGGATCCCATGATTCCCATGCCTCCCATTCATCTCATCGCTCTCCCCACGATCTCCCGGGCCTCCTCTTGGATTCTCCGCAGATGCTCCGGCCCGAGGAAGCTCTCCGCGTAGATTTTGTACACGTCCTCCGTGCCGGACGGCCGCGCCGCGAACCAGCCGTTCCTCGCCGTCACCTTGAGGCCCCCGATCTCGGCGCCGTTGCCGGGCGCGCGCGTCAGCTTCTCGAGGATCGGCTCGCCCGCGAGCGCCGACGCCCGCACCGCGGCGGGCGAGAGCGACTTGAGCGCCTTCTTCTGCGCCGGCGTCGCCGCGGCGTCGATCCGCTCGTACACCGGCTCGCCGAGCTCGCGCGTCAGCTCCGCGTACAGCTCGGCCGGGTTCTTCCCGAGCCGCGCCGTGATCTCCGCCGCGAGCAGATCGAGGATGATGCCGTCCTTGTCCGTGGTCCACACCGCGCCGCCGCGCCTGAGGAACGACGCGCCCGCGCTCTCCTCGCCGCCGAACCCGAGCGCGCCCCGCGCGAGCCCGTCGACGAACCACTTGAACCCCACCGGCACCTCGACCACGGTCCGGCCGATCGCGGCGGCGACGCGGTCGATCATGGCGCTGCTCACGAGCGTCTTGCCGATCGCCGCGGCCGCGGGCCATCCCGGACGGTGCCGGAACAGGTACCAGATCGCGGCCGACAGGTAGTGGTTCGGGTTCATGAGGCCGCCGGGCGTCACGATGCCGTGGCGATCCGTGTCCGGATCGTTGCCGAACGCGATGTCGAACTCGCCCTTCATGGCTACGAGCGAGGCCATGGCGTACGGAGAGGAGCAGTCCATGCGGATCTTGCCGTCGTGATCCACCGTCATGAACGAGAAGCTCGGATCCACGCGATCGTTGACGACGCGCAGATCGAGACCGTAGCGCTCGACGATGGGTGCCCAGTACGCGACCCCAGCGCCGCCCATGGGATCGGCGCCGATGCGGACCCCAGCGGCCCGGATCGCGTCCATCTCGACGACGTCGGCGAGCTCGGCCACGTACGCCGCGACGTAGTCGTGCTCGCGCGTCGTCGCCGCCGTGAGGGCGCGCCTGTAGGGCATGCGCCGCACGTCGCGATTCCCGCCCGCGAGCAGCTCGTTGGCGCGGCGCTCGATCGCGGAGGTGGCGTCGGTGTCGGCCGGCCCGCCGTGGGGCGGGTTGTACTTGAAGCCGCCGCTGTCGGGCGGGTTGTGGGACGGGGTGATCACGACGCCGTCCGCGAGCCCGCTCGCGCGGCCGCGGTTGTGGGTGAGCACCGCGTGGGAGATCACCGGCGTGGGCGTGTAGCCGCCGCCCCGCTGCACCACCGCCGTCACGCCGTTCGCCGCGAGCACCTCGAGCGCCGTGACGCGCGCCGCGGACGACAGGGCGTGGGTGTCGGCGCCGAGGAACAGGGGCCCGTCGATCCCCGCCGACGCGCGGTGCTCGCACACCGCCTGGGTCACGGCGAGCACGTGATCCTCGTTGAAGGAGCCCTTCGTCGAGACGCCGCGGTGCCCGGACGTGCCGAACGCCACGCGCTCCTCTGGCGCGGCCGGATCCGGGTGCACCGCGAAGTACTCGGTGACGAGCCGGGGGACGTCGACGAGCAGGGATGCGGGCGCGGGCTTGCCGGCGAGCGGGTGTGCGGTCATTGGCCTCCTCCAGAGATCAGTATTCGTAGGCGCCCATGTCGTAGCCGTCGCCGCTCGGGCGCAGGTCGCCGTCGAGGTCGTCCGCGGGCGCGCCGCTCGCGGTCCCCTCGTCGATGCACGGCGAGGTCTCCTGGAGATGAAGATCGTAGGGATCGCCGGCCACGAACACGGGGTCCGAGCTGATGTTGTTGTACATGGGGTTGCCCGCGCCGTCCTGGAGATCGCTGTACTCGGCCCCTGCGGCGCCGGTGTCCACGTAGATCCCCTCCGGCGCGTTGCCCCAGATGATGGAGTTCAGGATGTCGACGTCCGCGGTGCCGGTGACGTAGAGGCCGCCGCCAAAGTATTCGAAACTCGACGTCGCCTCGTTCCCGTAGAGCGTGCAGTTCGTGACGTCCATCGCCGTCGTCCCGGACGCGAAGATCGCGCCGCCGTAGTTGCCGCCCGTGGAGGTCGCGACCGTGTTCTGGAGGAAGGTCGTGTTCACGATCGTCACGGTGGAGTTGGCCGCGTACAAGGCGCCGCCCTGCCCGCCGTTCGGCGCGCCGTTGCCCGAGAAGGCGCAGCGCTCGATCGCCGCCGCCGAGCCGCTCACGGACACGGCGCCGCCGTTGTTGGAGCCGCTGCCGGGCTGGAGCGCGTTCCCGTCGAACGTCGATTCCGAAATCGAGACGGAACCGGTCGCGGCGTTCACGTAGATCGCGCCGCCGCTGTCGATGGCCAGGTTGTCCGTGAACGTGCAGCGCGAGATCGCGACGACCGCGCCGCCCGACACGGAGATCGCGCCGCCGTTGCCCGTGCTCATGGGGCTCGCCGCCTCGTTCGCCTCGAAGAGGCAGTCCTCGATCGTCGGCGCGCTCGTGCCGTCGTTCGCGATCGCGGCGCCGTTCGCCTCGGCGGTGTTCGCGGTGAAGGTGCAGCCGATGATCGCGGGCGCGGCCGCTCCGGTGTTGAGCATCGCGCCGCCGCTGCCACCGGAGAAGTTGCCCGTGAAGGTGCAGTTCTCGACGAGCGGGGACGCGCCGTCGTTGACCATGCCCGCGCCGTCGTACGGGCCCTCGCCGGAGTCGCCCCAGCCGCCGGTGACTGTGAAACCGTCAATCACCGCGCTGTCGCTGCCCGTGACGACGTGGAACACGTTGCCGCCGTCGATCGTCGTCACGAACGCCGCGGGATCGCGATCCGCCCACGCGAGCGCGACCGCGGAGAAGCCGCCGTACACGCGGACCCCGGGCTGGAGCAGCACCGTCGCGTCGTCGCCGCTCCCCTCGGTGGGCGCGTACGTGGCGGCGCGCACCCAGACGTGGCAGTACTCGGGCCCGTCGACCGCGGCCACGGCGGCCTGCGCGGAGAAGATCCCGGCTTGGATCGTCGTGAACGCCGCTGTCCAGGTGAGCCCGTCGCCGGAGGACGACGCCGTGCCGTTCACGAACCGGACACACGTGCCGCAGTCGTCCGCCTCGACGTCCGCGAAGCCCGTGAGGCAGGTCGCGCAGCTCGCGGCCGGATCCCAGTTGCCGAGGCACTCCGTGCACCCGGTCTCGATGTCCCAGTTGCCGAGGCACTGGCACTCGGCGTGCTCGGCGTCCAGGTCCACGCACGTGCCGTTCACGTCCGGGCAATCCTCGGCCATCTCGCCGATGTTGTCGCAGGAATCGAAGTTGTAGACGTCGCCCTCGCCCTCGCCCGCGCACTGCTGGTACGCGTCCGGCGTGCAGTCCGTGTCGGTGTCGGTGTCCGTGTCCGTGTCGGAATCCGTGTCCGTGTCGGAATCCGAGTCCGAGTCGGCCCCGCCCACGTCCACGTCGGTCATCATGAGGGAGCACGCGCCGAGGGCGGCGCAGATCGAGACGGCGATCGCCGCACGCAGCGCGCCGCGGGAAACCAGATTCGATAATATCGTCGCCATCGTTAGAACCTCCAAACCGCGGCCGCGCCCGCGCCGTCGACCATGATGATCGGGGAGATCGCGACCTCTTCGCCGCCCGCGCGCTCCTTGTCCCGGAACACGATCAACAGGACCGCGCCGGTCACCGCGATCGCCGCGCCGGCGCCTATCAGGATGTCCGTGCTGAGCGCGAGCGCGTCGCGCCTATCGACCTCGTCGCCCTGGCTCGACGGGCAGTCGCCGCCCGGGCAGGCGTCCTGGACCGACTTGTCCGCCTTGAGCGCGAGGCCGCCGGTGATCGCGCCGCCGATGAGCGCCGCGGCCCCGACCCCGACCGCCACCCAGCCGGCCGTGCGGATCTTCCGGTCCCGCGCCGCCGTCCCGTCGTCGGCCGCCGCGGCCACGGGTTCCGGCGCCTTCGGGTTCGCGTCCACGAGCAGGTTCTCCTCGCCGCCGACGCGCACCGCGCGATCGAACAGCACCGCGCCGTCGAGCTCCACCCTCACCGCGTGGTCCACGCCGGCGGCCACCCGGATCCGCCCCGGCAGCGGGGCGCGCCCGCGCTCGACTCCACTGACCCAGACCGTTGCACCCTCCGGCGCCGCGATCTCGATCGAGCCCGACATCTGCCGCAGACGTGTCACCTCCGCGAGCACCTCCTCGCGCCGCTCCACCTCGACCTCGTCGCCGCCCTGCGACAGGTACTGCTCGAACGCGTCGAGCGCCTCGCCGTGCCGCTTGAGCGCGGCCTCGCACTGCGCGATGTTGTACAGGAGCTTCCACGATGGGTTCAGCTCGTACGCCTTGCGGAACAGCGCGACCGCGGCCTCGTAGTCTCCGGCGTCGAACTTCTCAACCGCGTCCTGGAACGACGCGCGCGCCTGTTTCTCTACCTGTTTCTCGGCTTTCGCCGCGGCCTTGTCCTTCTGCTGAGCGCCCGCGGGTCCCGCAAAGGCCACCGCGACGGCGAACACCACGATCGCCACACACCATCTCATCGGCATCGCTCCCCTCCGCTCCGGGCCGGTCTTGCGACCCTCGATTCAGAACGGCAGCATAACAGATTCCCGGAACCCCGGGTCAAAGGGCGTTCACTCGAGCGCCAGCGGCGGCGTGACGATCGCGCGCTCCCCGCCGTACAGGAATTTGTACGTCGCGAACGTCGCCAGCACGCGCTTCGCGTACCCGCGGGTCTGGGAGAACGGAATGTTCTCGACAAACATGTCGAGGCTCTGGCCCGGCTTGGCGGCGAGCCACTTCTTCACCGCGCCCTCGCCCGCGTTGTAGCCCGCGATCGCGAGCGCCGGGTGGCCGTCGAACTCCTCATCGAGGTAGGCGAGGTAGGCGGCGCCGAGCCGGATGTTGGTCGCGGGATCGCGCAGCGCCTTGCCGTTGATCTTCTCGTCGAGGCTCAGCCGCTTCGCCATGCTCCTGGCCGTTGGCAGGATGAGCTGCATGAGCCCGATGGCGTTGGCCCACGACTCGACGCCCGGCGCGAAGCCGCTCTCCTCGCGCATGATGCCCCACAGGAGCGCCCGGTCCACGCCGCTCTCGGCGGCGGCCGCGTCGACCTCGGCCTCGAACGCCGTGGGGAACGCGAGGGTCCAGTACACGAGATCGCTCCCGGCCGGATACCGACGCTGCCAGTCCGCGCCGCCGGCCGACGTGAGCTCCTTGGCAGCCGTGAACTCGCCCGCGCGGCGGAACAGCGCGGCCGCGATCCAGTGAACGCTCGCCTTCGTGCCGCGGTCGGCGAGGATGCGATCGAACTCGCGGCGGGCGCGCGTGAGGAGGCCGAGCCGCACGAGCTCCACCGCCCCGGCGAGGCCCGGCGTCTCGTCGATGAGCGCGCGCTCGAACCGGGTCGGCGGCGCGTCGCCCGGGGGCGCGAGGCTGTCGAGGAGCGCGGCGGCGCGCGGCGGATCCAGCGCGGCGAGGCGCGCGTGGGCGAGCACCATGTAGTAGGTCAGCGGCGCCGAGGCGATCACCTGTTCGTAGGCGGCGATCGCGGCGTCCTCCTGGCCGAGCAGCTCCTCGGCCCGGCCCAACCAGTAGCCGGAACGCCCGGCGGCGTACCACCCCTCCTCGACCGGGAACTCCTCGTGGTAGCGGCCGAGCGCGTCCCGCGCCGCCGCGTTCTCGCCGCGCCCGAGGGCGTCGAACGCGAACGACCAGAGCGCCTCGCCGCGCATGTCGCCGTTCGGGTAGGACTCGGGCAGCGACGTGACGAGCGACTCGAACTGCGCGCGATCGCCGAGGGCGAGCCACGAGCGGGCCGCGTACAGCCGCGCATCGTCGGCGAGCGAGTTGGTCGGGAAATCGGCCTCGACCGCGGCGAAGAGGCGGATCGCGTCGGCGTAGAGGTCCGCGCTCATGTACGCCTTGCCGCCCTGGTAGAGCGACTTGACCGCGATGCTCGGGTTCGCGCGGCACGACGCGGCCACGGCCTCGAACAGCGGCGCCGCGCGGGCGTGATCCCGCTGCCGGAAGACGACGGTCGCCTGCTCGAACCGGATCCGGCACGAGAGGTCGCCGCCGTCCCGCGCAGCCTTCAGGGCGCGGCCGTACGCCTTCTCGGCGTCCTTGTGGCGCATCTTGCGCATCAGCGCCGCCGCGGCCTCGTACGCCTCGAGGGCGACGGCCGGCTCCCGCTTCTCGGGCTCGGGCGCCCGGCCCACCGCCGCGAGCAGCTCGTCCTCGCGGCGCGATGCCTCCCGCGTGGACTTGTCGCCGGGCGCGTCGGCCCGCAGCGCGGCGATGAGCGCGAGCGCCTCCTCGGCCGGCGCCGTTGCCGGGGGCGTCGAGGCGGCGGAGAGATCGGCGAGGCTCGCAACGAGGCTCGCGCGCACCTCGGGCACGCGATCGTCGCCCGGCCAGCGAGACAGGAAGTCGCGGTAGGCGTCGGCCGCCTCCGCGGCGCGGCCCCCGAGGCGCAGCGCCTCGCCGCGGATCCAGGCCGCGTCCGGGCCGAGGGAGCCGTCGGCGGGCACGCGCTCGGCGTACGCGATCGCGTCGCCGCGCTCCCCCAGCCGGAGTGCGCTCTGCGCGGCGGCGGCGTAGGCCGTGTCCGCGACGAGCGGCAGCTCCTCCGCGAGCCCGGGCAGCTCGTCCAACGCCCGGCGGTCGTCCCCGATCCGGAAGGAGAGGTACGCGACGAGGAACCGCGCCCGCGGCCCGAGCTCGGGGTCGGCGACGTCCGCCGCGGCGATCGCCTCGAAACCGGCCCGCGCGTCCTCGAGCCGATCCTCGACCAGCGCGCGCGCGGCCTCACCGTCGAGCGCCTGCGCGAAGTACGGCTCGAGCTCCGCCACGTCGACGAGATCGTCGACCGGCGCAGCCTGCGCGGGCGGTGGCGGCGGCTTCGGGGGCTCGGTGCGGCGAGAGCCGAAGAGCCCGCAGCCCGCCGTCGCGAGCGCGAGCGCGAGGACGAGGACGAAAATCTCCCATCTTCGGTGCGACATCGACACTACGGTACCAGCCGCGGCAGGAGGCGGCCACTTTTCTGTCCGCGCGTCCCCGGTCTTGACACCGGGGGCGTTGTACCTGTATCTTCGCGGAACTGTTTGTGTATTCCAGGTGCTCGCGGTATTCCTAAGGGCGCTTCGTCAAGCGGCGCGAAAGGAGCGACGGATGTTCAAGAAATTCGCAATCGGGCTCGCGGCAGCGGCGTTCGCGATCCTCGCATCGAGCCCGGCGTTCGCCGGCGACGGTTTCGTGGGCGTCGGCGCGCATTTCACCTGGGACAATTACAAGAAGCCCGTCATGTCCACGGACGGGGTGGACGCGGGCGACACGTCGTCGCTCCTGTCGTCCGGCGCCTACGGCAGCCCGAACTTCGGCGGCGCGCTCCACTGGGGCCTGACGCGGCAGTTCATCCTCACCGCGACGCTCGACTTCGGGTTCTTCTCGCACCGGGTGTTCCCTTTCCCGGGCGAGAACGGCAACAACGTGCGGGCGAGCACCACGAACTTCTGGCAGATCGGCGCGATGATCGGCGCCAAGTACCTGTTCCGCGAGCCGGCGCCCGGCAAGGTGAGCCTGTACCTGAGCGGCGCGATCGGCGCCTACTTCGCCGGCACCTCGGTGAAGAACGGGTCGAGCAAGTACCGCAACGCGCTGAAGAGCGACTTCTACGATCCGGAATCCTGCGCGATCGCCGACAGCTGCGACGACGAGGACGTGAAGCTCGAGGGCGACGAGCTCGACGACGCGTGGCAGGACTGGGCCGGGGACGATGACAACGAACAATGGAACGACGCCACCGCGCGCGACAAGGGCGTGGACAGGGAGCTCGAGATGATCGGCGACCTCGCGTCGCCGTTCGTGTTCCAGATCGCGATCGGCGCCGAGTTCTTCGCCACGGACGTGTTCAGCATCGGCGCGGACATCCTCGGCTTCCGGTTCGCGTTCGCGAAGTCCGACGTAGGCGAGGCCAAGGGCCTCGACTACAGCGATGCGGGCGCAGCGTGGAGCGGCGAGCAGC
>Ga0315287_10001007_pt1 | contig 25398 bp, 41 predicted proteins | sample YL17G11_0_MG_FD_205037 | JGI IMG/M metagenome (GOLD analysis project Ga0315287, IMG submission 205037) | Sediment microbial communities from Yellowstone Lake, YNP, Wyoming, USA - YL17G11_0 | ecosystem: Environmental > Aquatic > Freshwater > Lake > Sediment | place: USA: Wyoming | collected... | reverse complement strand
ATGCGAATCCAGGCGATGACGCGCGCCGCCCAGCGTGGCCACATCGCAGAACTCGCTCGCGGCCTGGTGGGCCAGCATCGTATCGAACTCGCCCTCGGCCAGCATCACGACCGGCTTACCGGTGATGGATCCGAACAGGCCGCGCCGTCCACCGCGCACCACGGCGAACTTTGTTTCTTTCAAGTCCTTGACCGCGCCGATCCGCGCGGCCAGCGCATCACCTGGCAGTGGACGCCTGACGTTGACGAATAACGTGTGCGGGATAACGATCCCACGCGGGCACCATACGCGCTGGGCATCCTGGCCCCACTTGGCCGGGTCATCAAACAGGTCGCGTGGATTGTATCCAAGACAGAAACGTTTGATCGTGTCCTCGTAAAGCCCACGGTCAATCATCAAATAATTCCGTGCGCCCTGCGAAGTTCCTTTCCATAGTTCACATTGCGTGTACGCGCTGAACGCCAACGCACGTGCGCGCCATGTTTCCGATGGCGGCTCATCCGGTTGATCAATCAGAACACGCGCGACCGGTTTCGCCGGGTTCGACTCGATATACACTGGCGCTGTGCGCTGACCATTCCCATTCAACGCTACTCCAGCACGCTGCGCCAGCTCAGTCACGGCAGTCTTGAAATCAACCTGCTTCCAGCGCATGTAGAACGCAATCGCATCTCCACCGTTGGCGCCCTCCGGGCAGTTGGTGAAGCAGTGGTAATGCTCGAGGCCGTCCTGGGTGCGATAGACGTGGAACGCGGTCGGGTTGTTGCCGTGGTGGATCGGGCAGCGCGACGAGTGACTACTATTGAATTGCGCCCCTGCCTCCTCGGCCAGCGCGATCAAGTCGGTTTTTTCGAGAATAAGCTTTATGTCTATCATCTAAATACCTCGCTAACTGTGTCAACTGTGTCAACTGTGTCAGGCTTTTCAGAGGTATCAATATACCCCTTCGCCACAATGTAGTGAAACAGTTGACACAGTTAGAATCGTTATGTATTGTTTTCTGCCAGTTTCCACTTGTTGTCAGGACTTTGTCGTCCTTCGGTGTTCTCAACTTTGCTTCCAAGCCGCTCTCTGGCCCTGATGATGGTGCTGCGCGAGTACATTCGTTCTTCTTCTAGGCTGGCTATGCTCATTGGCCCAGTTGAAAGGAAGTCGAGCAACCACGTCATGCACCGCTCTACCTCGCTCGGATCGTGCCACTGTTGTGGACAGCTGCCATAGTCAAGAATGACGCCGCGCGGCTCGAGCGGTAGGAAGTCTACTCCAAGCGGCTCCGGATATCGGTTTAGGTTTGTCTTGATGATCTCCAACCTGCGCGGACCGTTACGGTCCGGATCTGGGCCGGTCTTGATGATCGAGAGCGCCATCACGCTGCGCGCCATCGCGATGATGTGCGACGATCCGCGAAAATCGTCAATGCTAACCAGGTCCATCATCGCCAGGGGGTTGCGCTTGCGTAGGTGATGGATCAGCACCAGAGCGGTGTTGTAGTCGTTGGCCAGCGCCGTCAGAAATGATAGGATGCTGCGCACGTCCTCGATAGAATTCTCTCCCTTGGTACTGATGCTTCCCAGGGAATCTATCACGACCAGCGCTGGGTGCAGTGCGTGCACCATCTCTACCAGGTCGTCGCGATCTTGCTCGCGTGTCAGGTCAATGATGTCGTTTTGTCTGGGCATCTGCAAATAGAGTCGGCTGGTATCCATCTCCCAGGCGGACGCTCGCTCATTCGTCAGTTGTGGCACCAGCTCAGCATCCACATAGATACACGGGGCACCTATCGCCGTCTGTGGCGATCCGTCCGGCCATGGGTTGCCGTGGATGATGCGCTTGCACAGGTCTAGCGCGACGAACGATTTTCCTGCGCCTGGCACGGCTCCCAATAGGCTGAGCATCCCACGCGGAATCCAACACGGCCATAGGAATTCTATCGGTTTCAGACTCTTGGCAATGTCTGCCAATGATTTGAAATTCCAGTGTCCATTTCCAGGCTGCAAGCCAAGAATCTCTTGGATGATAAGGTTGGCTTCTTTGCATCCATTCAGCGATACCATTATCGCCGAGGTCGTATCCAGGCCGAGCTGCTGCGCGTTGCGCACCGCGCCCAAGATTGCCAGATACGGCTGATCGAACGCGGATGGATCTAGATCAATTTGCAATCCTGCGCGCACGTCTGCTATGGCCTGGATTTGAATTCGTTTGGTCAGCATGATGTCATCCGATCTGCATAGGGATTGTGGCCCCGGCGCGCTTGGCCGCGCGTGTGATCGCGGCGTTGTGCGCGTGCCACAGTGCGTCCGCGCGCAGGTGACATGGAGCGCACAGCGCGATCAGATTACCTGGTGATACGTTGGACGGATCGTGATCAATGTGATGAACGGTTAGACGGGTTCGATTGTCTGGCGGATCAAGGCAATCCGCCCCGCATTCCTCGCACATCCACATGGCTCTGTTTTTTTCCTGTCGAGCGATCTCGGGCCAGTCGGTTGGGTAGAGCGCCTTGTTCCACGTCATTGTGATTCACCTAGTGATTCACATTCAAACAGCGTGACCGCGCCTGACACAGTCACGCCAGCGGCGTCACGCTGGCGCTGTAATCGCTTTCGGCACGCGACTGTGGCTGTGACTCGGCGACCGCCGACCGGCCGTCCACATCCGCACTCGCACACGCGAAACCCGACCGGCGCGCGCGCTGCCGTGACTGATCGAGCGATCACACGCGCCATCGGGATGGGCACGCCGTTCCCGACCGCTTTGTATCTCGCCTCGATGGACATGCCCGGCAGAGTGAAATCTCTTGGCAGTCCTTGCAGCTCGCAAAAGTCCGCCCACGTCCGGCGCCCGTGTCGTTTCCCTTCGCTCGCCATGCAACATGGTCGAGCATCGCTGCGCTTGGCGTTGCGTTCGAGTATGATCACGTACCCGCGCTGGTCGCCATATTGGAAATGTCGCAGCCGTGACTGAGTTGAGTCACACTCCCTGGCATCCAGGTCAACGCGCTGGATGTGATAGCCGTGCACGTCGAGCGTCGGGACGGTTGGCACGTTTTCCATCAGGAACCACACCGGCTTGGCTTCTGTGACCACACGTGTGAACTCACTCAGCATTTCCAGCCCATAGCCGGTCGGAGCGGACCGGCGCGCACGGCTGAAATCCTGGCACGGCGGGCCGCCGATGACGCCCTCGAACCGTCCGTCCGGCGGGTGGAAACCGCGAATGTCTCCGCCCCATAGGGCATCTGGGCCGCGCACGACGCAGAACCCCTCGGCCTCGAAGCCTCGGCCGAGCAGGTCAATTCCTGGAAAGAGTGAAAGGATTAGATTCGACATAAATCACTATCGTATCGTATCGTTCGTATCGGACTGGTGGGCGATACGCGCTCACTCGTCCCCGGTGGGGGAGAGGGCTTGTATCTTGATCTCGACCATGAACGCCTTGCCCTCGTCGGTCAACATCAGTCCGAGCCGTGGGTTCTCCCTGCTGATAGGCCGTGCCAGGCAGTTAGTGATGAGAGCATCTTTGAATTTCTGTAGTCCTACTTCCGAAAATGGTTTGCCTGCCTTGATGGGCGTCCAGTCAGAGTTGGGGAGTGTGGACCCGGCGAGCATTGCCTCGGCGACTAGTGCCAGAGTGTCCGCGTCGCAGGGCAGGTCAAAGCGTACCAGTTGCGGCGTGCCTGTGCGCGGGTTGGGTCGGGATAGGTCAATGTGTATGGACGTTGGCGGCGCTGTGGGCGCGGTGGGCCTGCCAATCACTCCGTCTCGATTAAGGTCAGTGCGTGTTATCTCCTCGGCCGCGGTCAACATGGTATCATGCCTTAGCATTCGCCATAGCCACACGCCACCGAACGTGGCGATGAACGCGGCCAGGGGCGACCAGTCGGGTAGCCAATCCCATTCCCACCATAGCCAGGCGGTCAGTCCCAAGGCAAGGATCCCCGTCACCAGCGCCATGAGGATAGGCACAAGGATTTCACTTCGCCAGTCGGCGGCGCGGTACTGGGTGGCGCTGCGGGATGTGTACTGCGGCGGTTTGGAGATTGCTGGCGCTTGCGCGGTAGTATGAAATTGTTGTGTCATTCGTTAGTCTCTTTGCAGAATTCGACAACCTTCTCGATGGTGGCCCTGCACAGCCACTCTATTTGTGAATTTTGGAATATGTACTCGTCCAGCATCGGAAGGTATTGACGCAATGCCGGCGTGTCCATAAATCTCTTGCGCACATCCTCGATTGTATACAGTTGTGTCATTCGATTATCTCCATCTTTCTACCCGCAGACTTGCGGTTGAAAAGGAAATGCCACGCGCGGATAAAGAGGCCTTCCTGTTGTGGTCGTTGCTGCTGCGTTGGCGCGGAGAGTGCGGGTTGTGCAAAGTTGCTGAGCAAGTGCATTCTCATTGCCTGCGCCCCTCGGCTCTGATTGAGCTGTCCGCGTGAACCCTCCAGCGGGTCAATGATGTGCCAGTCGTTGTTGTTGTCCTGGAAGATGATCATGTCCATGCGCGTGTTGTTGACGTAGCCCGTCACCGTAATAGCGCGTGATTTCGCGGGCGCCTGTCTGAGGCGGATGAGCAACTCGATGGCAACGTACAGGGTGAGACAGATGGCGGCCACTACCTCGGCGATGATCAGGCCCACGCCGATGCCGTACACGACAGACGACAGGCTCACGCCGATGGCTTCCCATACTTTGGTGTCGGCGTTGGCCCGCGTGGTTCTTGCCAGGATCTCTGCTTCCATCTGTTTGGTTGCCATCGTTATGTTGAGCTCGGCAGTGGTTGCATAAACCTTTGTCTCGATCAGCGCCCGCTCTCGGTCGGTTACAGTTTTGGCGCGAATGGCCTCGGCCTGAGCGGATAGCACCTCGGCTCTGGCCACTTCCTCCGGCTTGTCGTGGTTGACTGTCACGTCGTAGCCGCCAGGTTTGCAGGCGGACAATAGCAGGCAAATCATTGAGACGAAAATTGTGGTATAATTATTTGTAGACAAGGGTCACTCCTTGTTCATCACGGCCCAGGGATGGCGGTCATCTCTGGGCCGACTCGTTACGCCAACCTATTGCAGAGCTTCGACAACGAATCGTTCAACATTCTGACCAGGCTCATCATCATCAAAGTGAACTTGATAGTGATGCAGGCCATGCTCATCAATTCCCAAGTCCTTGATGATTGTCGCCTTACCCTCTAGATGCTCGCGGGTATACGGATCTTCATAGATCATGATTTTTCGTTTCAGGCACATGTTTCCCCCTTATGCCAATATCTCTGCCAGGCGCTCGATGTCCATTACAGCTGGCATACCCACTGATTTTTCTATCGCCACGGCTGCGATTTGCGCGTCCCGCTCTTTGTAAAAGAAACCGACCGGCTGGCCCAGCAGGTTATCCTGTACAACGTAGAATAACTCCAAGTTAAGCATGAACTGGAGGAAGACTTTTTGCACCACGAATCTAGTGGGCGGCATGTTTGACTCCTTTAGACAGACGGTGTTTTGCTTCGGCTATCTTTCGTTTACGCCATCCTCTCTCAAATGGCCTCGGCAACATTTCTCCATTTTCCCACCTGTCACCGCAAGTTAGGCAGGTGATTAGCCAGCCATACCATTCTTGAAATTCGCACAAGAATTTTCTACGATGCTCACAGGTAGGACATTCTACAATTTTTGATTTTACTTGACTAAACCGAGCAAAGTTTATGTGAAACATTAGATTACCCGTTTCGATCTCCGGATGCACCGCGGGCACCGCTTGGACGCGATGCGCGTTATGTGGTACGCTCGCCCGCACTTGACGCACGTGGTGAACACGCGCGTCGTCCAGCGCCCGCCACGGTCGGCAATGCGTACCGCAAACTGGCGCGTCACCTCTGAGAGCATTGCGTCGTAGGCCAGCTCGTTCATCAACGCCTCGGCCAGGATGCTCTCCACCTGGCGGATCTGCTCGACATCTAGAACACTGCGGCCATGTTCAACATCACCCCAGAATTGCCGCGAGACGTGATGCGAATCGTTGCTTTTTGTATCTATGATTTTGTCTGCAATTCCGCGCAAAGAAAGCTCTAGGAATGCGCGCGCGGCTGCTGGTGACTTGAGCCGGTTCATAGCCGAAACAGGGTCTTGAGCCTCTGCAAGGGTCTGGATAGCCATAGTCTTTTATACCTGTCCGCAAGTGTCCGAGGATACCTGGTTGGCATCCGTATTCGTCCGCTCCACGGTTTCTGGAAATTCCGAGGATGGCGCTTTTTTGGCCTTTCCCTCGGTTCCGACGCCCATCCAAAGATGGTGGGGCAAAACCGTTCTGAGGCCGTTGACTTGTATCCCGCCAACGTTCGACACATCCCCGAGCATGGATGGATTGACAAAACACATCGTTGCAGGTTGGCCGTACTTTATCTGATAGCGCGTGGCCGCTTGCCGGATTTTCTCTTCAAGTGTGCGGCCAGGCGTATCGTCAAACCACAACAGTCCCCATTCGATACTCATTGCATTCCTCCATTGATTCGATACTCGTTGCGCACGCACCCGCGGCCGCGCCGGATGCTAAGGACTTTGCGATACTCCAAGTCGCGCAGAACGCGCGAGACGGTGTTGGGTGATAGCTCGCCCTCGCAGACGAAATCAAGGTAGCTCGGATCACGGTCATCTTGCTCGTGGAACATGCGGATGAGCGCGACGATGAGCCTATCATACGGGGCGTTCAGAGTTTGCATTGTTGTTCCTGTTATTACATCCGGCCGGTTGGATGATTCCAAGCTCGATGGCTTTTTCCCAGATGAGCGCTTCGATGACGCCGGTTTTACTTCTATACGTCGGAATTTTGGCTAGCTTGGTGAGCGCCTTGGAAACTTTATCGGAGAGTTTGAACGAGTGTTGAACCTTCATATAACCTCCTGCCACAGGGTGAGTCACTGTCCAATATTGTAGCACAAAGTATATACTTTGTCAATACCCAATTTTTGGCAATTTCTGGTATACTTTGGGCATGGAATTTAGAAAATGGCTATCGTCAAAATTGGATGAAAAAGGATTGTCAATCCGAGAGGTTGAGCGTCGCAGCCAAGGCAAAGTATCAGATGCAACTATCGTTAGAATTCTTTCAGGGAAGCAAAAGCCGACGTGTGATACATGTATTGGCATCGCCGATGGTCTTGGCGAGCCCCGCTGGATCGTGCTGGAAATCGCCGGTATCCTAGAAAGTCCGCCGTCAATCGAACTGACTGCGGATGAGGTGGAATGGCTGCGCGTGTTACACTCATTGTCAGCGGAAAGTCAAGCGGATCTCATAAAGTATGCTAAAATGAAAAAGGTCATGGAAAGCCGAACCGAGTATAGAACCAAGGAGGTACCATGAGCGGGACGCAATTGACTCTGCAAGATTGGGAAAAACTCTACAACATGCTGCAAGAGCAACGAGATCAAATCAGACAACTCGAGGCGCGCATTCCGAAAACAGGTCTGTTCAGCCATAGCATGTTGACGCGGATCGTGACCGTTTGCGGATATGTCTTCGTCGCTGGGACTGTATGGAACATTTTTGTCGCTTTGTTAGGGGTTTGGCAGGCAATTCTTTTCCCAGCTATCTCTATCATCTTCTTGGCAATCATGGTGATCACAGCAAAAAAGGCTAAACAAATTGAAAGCGATATTGGAATGGATGCACACCTAAATACACTTAGAAATTAGATAGCGCCAAACATCTGACCCCGAGGATTACCCCCTCGGGGTCTTTTTTTGTCTTGGATATTGATTACCATGATAAACTTTAATAGGAGGCAGCCGATGTTGAGCCAGCGCGATTTAGCAATGATTGCAGCCGCGTCCCGCCAGGCTGGGGGAGGCGGGCACGACCGGCGAGAGCGCCCTCGGCGCGGCTGCCTGCCTGGTTGCACTCTTCCCCTCATCCTGTTCATCCTGTGCGGTCTGCCATTCGATTTGCTGGTAGTGCTCAAGTTCCTTGGCATTACCAAATAGGAGGAAACATGGAAAAACGATTTGACGCGATCGTGTTGGTCCCCATCTCATTGGTGCTCGGCCTGGCGCTCGGCGTCAGCATCACCACCAACCAGGTGCCGGTCGAGCTGATCAGCCAGACGACCATCGCGCTGCTCGGCCTGTATATTGCCATCGTCGTGATAGAGCTGCTGGTCCACACCGTCAGCGATAGCGTGATGAAGGTGCTCTACTATGAGCCGGAGGCAGAACCGGCCGACGGCGCGCCCGGCGAGCTGACCGTTCTATTGATCCGCAACGGCGAGGCGGTCGGCCAGTTACGCTCGTGGGATAAACCCCTCGTGCGTGGCAAGCGCGAATACTGGGCCAAAAAACTTGGGCGTATTTTGACCCGATCCGGCAAGCAAGTCGCCGATCCAGGAACGACTCCATGACCGGCTTGACTCACATGGCGGGTGGGATGTTGGCAGGCGCGGCGATGGGCGGTGACTATCGCATCGCCGTCGCTGCGCTGGCCGCGCTCGTGCCGGACTGGCTCCAGATCAACGTTCCTGGTGGGAGCAGCCTGGCGCATGGCCTGTTCGGCCATCGCGGCATTTCGCATTGGCTCATCACCGCCGTTGGCGTGGCGGCCGGGGTGAGGCTGATCTCGCCCGGCCTGGCGGTCTACGTCCTGGCCGGTTGGGGCAGCCACATCATTCTGGACGTGCTCAGCAATGGCGCACCGGCGCTGTGGCCGCTTCCGCGCATCACCCTGGCGAGAATAAAGTCAGGCGGTGTATTGGATGCCATCATCGGCGGGCAGTTGCTCACGTTGGCCGTCGTCATTCTCCTGGTGAGGTTGTTGCGATGACGTTGAAAATGAAAGCGGTCTTTGATGTGACCCGAATCTTTTTGGCAAACATGAACCGGTATCCCGGCTTATTCTGGGTCATCAACGGGACCCGCAACATATCTGATCAGGACTCGGACGCGCTATCGGCTCTGGTCAGCAAGGCCATGGCGGATGCCGATGTGGATGCCGCCATGGCCATACTGGACAAGTATCGGTCCGATGTTACTGCTACTTGACGTATTCGCCGTTGCGCTGGCCTGCCTGGCCGGTCTCGGCCTGGGCATCTCGGCGATGACGGTGCTCTACGTCCTGACGAGTGATTCGACATGGCAACGCTTACGCAGACGCTCCCGACCTTTTCTCTGGACGCTCGGCCTGGACTGGCCCGAGATCAAGCGGACCTGGAAACGCTCGTTCATGTTGTACTATGCGCGTGGTCTGCCGGACTTGCAACCGCCCGATGTATCGGATGGCGGTTCGGACGCAGAGTCGCAGGATGTCTCCCTCGCGGATTCTCAGTAGACGAGCTCCAGGACCGCGAGGCGATCCGCGCGCACGTCACCCAGCGTAACACGTTCGCGCGCACGCAGGCGGACGCCGAGCGGCGCTGGTGGAAACTGTCCAGGAAAGAGGCTAAGGACATTGGCCGCTTGATGTCCCAGAAACTTGGGCAACTCGGCCTCGACTATATTTTCTCGCTCGACGGCGACAAAGTTCGCCGGTTCGTCCAGTTCGAGGCGGTCGAGATCGGACCAGACCAATTCCGTTACCGGGTCAATTCGCGCAAATTGCCGCGCGGCGTCAACGAGGTCGAGATGACCAAGGAAGAGGTTATCAAAGGACTCGAGTGCACCATCGGCAAGACCTTGCACTATCACCTGGACGAGACCGGTCTATGGTATCTGATTGACCGCAAGAGTGGTTTACGTAACATTCCGCGCTACGTGGATTATCCCGATGCCTACAACATGCTGACGGCAAAAGACGGCCCGATGGTCGTCCCGATCGGGATGGGCCAGAATCGAGCGCCCATCAAGATTGACTTTCAGTCAAACACGTCGGCGCATTTCCTCATCGGCGGCTCGACCGGAGCGGGCAAGACCAACCTGGTGCATTGCATTATTGCTACGCTGGCCAAGCGAGATCCGCGCCAGGTGCGCCTGGTGCTGATTGATCTGAAACAGGGCATCGAATTCTCCATGTATGACAAACTTCCCCACCTGGATTGCCCCATCGTGACCGAACCGGCGGAGGTTCTGGGAATCATGGAATTGATGTGGCAGGAGGTGCTGCGGCGCCTGGCGCTGCTGCGCACAGAACGCGGCTGCAATCACATCCGCGAGTACAACAACCGGCATCGCAAGGACCAGATGCCTTACGTCGTCGTGGTGTTTGACGAGATCGCGGTGGTGATGCTGGATCGGACTTTGAAACATAAGGCAGAGATCGAAAGTTTCATGGCGCGCATCGCTGGAACCGGGCGCGCGACGGGCGTTCATCTGGTGCTGGCGACTCAGCGGCCTGACAAGAACGTGCTGACGCCGCTCATTACCGCCAACTTTCCTGGCCGCGTCGGTCTGGCGTGCGCGTCGGTGTACGACAGCATGACCGTCATCGGCAACGGCGACGCCTGTTTCCAGGAGGCTGTACCAGCCGGGCGCGCCATCCTATCGCGCGGGCGCTGGCGCACCCCGTTCCAGATCGCGTTCATCAACGACAACCTGCGCCGGCAAATCACGGACGACGCGGAGGGCGGGCGATTTAGCTCCCGGCGCATGGTACACGACGTGACCATCCAGGAGCTTGCGCAGTATGCTCTAGAGCATTTTGAAGGCAACTTTTCACATCGCAAGCTCTGGAGACAGTTCGAGAGTCGCGGCATATCGTCCATGGAAGTGCAAGAAATCGCCAAAGTCTATCGAAATGAGACGTTTCACATGGAGGATGGCGAATACATTCTCACGGCAGGCAACAAATCCGGTAGCAAGGTTTTCGTGACAAAGGTGGTTGGACAAGAAACCGGAGGCCTGAAACCGGGCGAATTGCTCACAGAGGGCATACCAGTAGAGATGCCAGCCGTAAAGACCGGTAGTGGAGATGACGAGTATAGCCAGTTTTGCGCGCGCATCAACTCTGAATTAGAGGAGGTCCCCAGTGTTGCGTGATGCCAGTCCGTGGCTCGCCGTTTCGTTCGTGTGCTGCATCTGGCCCGGAGTGTGGGCCGTGCTTGCGTTCCTGATCGGGCGCGGTTACCGCGTCCGTGTGGAAAAATCATAACAGAAAGGGGGTGATACAAGTGGGTAGCTTTAACATCGACATCGACGCGATCATGGGCTATGCGTCCGCCATGTTCAACGCGTTGATGCCCATCGCCGCGGTCGGGATCGGCCTGACGCTCGGCGTCGGCATCCTTGGTCTCTTGATCAGGGTTGTGAAGGGCGCCGTCAGTGGTCTCGGCTAGGCGCAGTCGGTCGCCCGACCCAGCGGGCGGCCTTCGTCACTGTGATCCGCCGGCGGGTCACACGAGGTACACGATGAACAAACGACAAATCTGCTTACTGATCGCCGCACTCGTCACGCTGAGCGCCATGCTGATCGTCAGCGCAGCGCTGACGAATCAAAGCGCACTGGCGCAGACGCCCACGCCTACTCCGACCTACTGGATTGATTGTGTGGCGGGTTATTATTATACCAATGGCAATGGCCAGCACGGTTGGCTGGATGGACAGATATCGTATACGAGCGACCTGACCGGCGTGATCAACTCGTTCGATTCGTGGAATCTGCCGCCCAACTCTGCCGCGGACTTGCGCTCCGGCGGATGCTCCGATGGCCAGTACGTCGTGATCCATCCGCAAGGCGAGGGACTCATTCAACCGGCAAAATGTTGTGACTATACCGGTGGGACTGCGTGCGCTCAGTTTGGATATGAATACTTGGCAGGCGGCATCAACCCTGCTATTGTTGATGGTATTTTTAATGGTGGCCATACGTGGGACCAGCCAGGCGCGTGGTGGAACTCGCACGTGTGCGTGATCCACTACAGTCCACCTCCGACTGTGACGTTGGCCGATTGCAGCGGCGACATTGTAAAAAATACCCATTTTGTCACCGACGATTGGACAAAGTCCGGAGCGACGTGGCGCTGGAGCGAATACGACCTGGCAGCCAACGGCTCGATCCGCAAAAATGGAACGTTCAGCTCGACTGGCACCTACAGCGTCAGCGTCCTGGCGCGCTCGCAATGGCCCAACCATTTATACGCGTGCCTGGGCAGTGAATGCACCGAGCCGATCACGATCTCGGACGGTGCGTACCAGTGGTACAGCTCCGGCATATCCGTGACGACGGCCGGAGCGCACGAGGTATTTCTATATGCGTCGTCAGGCAATGCAGGCCAGCCTGTGACGGCTGACCAGATCTGTATCCATCCGATCAGCACGACGATGCTGTCTGCCTGTGGTGTGGTGCAGGATTATCATTTTGTCAGCCCGTCGTCGTGGGTTGGGACGAGTGCCACGTGGACAGCACACAATTGGTCACGTACTGCGGTTGGATATGGAAACATCCAACAGTCTGTGTCCATCTCGATGACGGGTTTCTATAGTGCAGTGATCAGCGCCAAGTCAGAACTGGGGACAGTGATCAGATTTATGGACAATGGGACGCAGGCCGGATTTATAGAGATCCCGAGCGGCACAAGCAATTGGACGACATTTGAGACATCCGTTCAGCTCGTCGCAGGATCGAGCACATTTCAGGTTGTCATGGATGACGTTCTAGGTGGCATGACCGCGATAGATTCTATCTGTGTAACGCCATCTATATCTGCATCTGGCTATGGACCGTGTGGCATCACCAATGCAGACATGATCAGCAGCAAGCGCTTTCTGCAAGACCCTGGTTTTGATGATGGATTCACAACTCCAAGAGTATTTCTTGCCGGATTTAGCACTGGGTTTCCTCTGGGACTATACGCAGGACTCAATACAGACACGGCTTACACTTTATACAGTGGAGACTGGAGAAGTGGAGCCATCTCTACCATTTTACTGGATTGGTTTCCAACATTTCATGGGATGTTGAGATATAGAGAAGGAGCATCAAGCAATCGAGTATTAGGAATTACTCCACTCCCACTTCACATGGGAATTTCGACAACACGATTACCCCCAGGTCCATTTAACCTTGTTTATCGAATGAACCGCAAATTTGCCAACGCGCGTTTACTCGTGAATGGGGATGACCAATGCAGCGATACTGGCTATGGTTCGTGGATTCAAAACAATGTCTATTTTCTATCTGCCAGTCAAATAACATTCGCGTCAGACTGCAATGGAGTAGAGTGCCTTACACCTGTCGAGGATGCCAAATTGGGTGCTGTTGACATTGATGACGTGTACGTCGTGCCAGGGCCAGCCATTCCAAACTGCGAGTGCGTTGGCGGGACTATGGTTCCGCCTGCGCCAGTGCTCACCGGGACGTGCATTAACGCGAATCCACAATTTGCAGATACCTCGTCGTGGCGAACAGTTGGCGGAGCAAGCATCCTCACCAGCGGGACTGGCGGATGGGCCAGGCTGCCGGGCGGCTCATTCATCGAGCAGGATATACCCGTGGCGAATGCTGGAACCACCTGGGGCAATTTGCAGACTACTCTCGTCGTCGGCATGACCTACGTGATCCAGACGGCCGCACACATCGAATCCGCAACGGAGGCAGGCCAGTACTCTGTCATCATGGGAGCGTCCTCGCCTGGCCAGGTCACAGCCAATCATCAGATCGTCCCACCGGCGCAATACTCTAGCCTAAACTCGGACAGCGTGACGATCGTGGCCGAGATGGCCGGTGATGGCGACAACCCGACTGCGCGCCTGCGAATCTCCAACGAGGCGGGCGGAGCGGTAATGATGGATACGGTATGCGTCCAGCCAACCGGCTCCGGCGCCGGGGCGATAACGAATCCTGTACCAATCGGGTCGTGTCTGGGGACTTGGACATTGTCAAGCGGAGGAACTGCAATCGGGGTGCCCATCGCTGGCAACGACTATGTCCAGGACGCGCAGCCGTCTCTGTATGGCTCGTACTTCCTGGACGTATCAGGCGAGCAGGCGCAGGACATTAACACGCTGCGCGTCAGTTACAACAACAACGGCACCGGAAACTATGACAACGTCGGGGTATTCGACGTGGTCGGTTATGCGTTCGCCGGTCAGATCGCGTTCGTGGTTCCGCCGGGCGGATACTATAACGGCGCATTGCAGATCGTGAACGATGACGATCTGCTGGAATACACCAATATCTGTCTGCGCGCGGCCTCTGGCCCAACTCCCAACCCGCATCCACCCGTCGACCCAGGAACACTGCCGATACCAGCGTGCGGCAGCGTCAACAGTCCCTACACCAACACGGCTGGATTTTATCAGTTAGCTCCCTACGCCATCAGCGAGGAGTACAGTGGCACAGCGCCGGTCATCATTGCCGGGCTGACCTACAATTATGCAATCTACCCGTTGGTGTGCACGACCATCAGCATCGCCAACTGGCAGTACAACGCCTACGTCGCATGGATAGATAAATTCAACCTGTTCGCGACCAGGTTGTCAGCGCAACTGGATGAGATCATTGCGCTCCTCGAGGCGATCCTGGCCGCCATTCCCGACATGATCGTACCGCCGACGTGCGGAATCCTGGATGTCATTCTATGGTTGCTAAAACTCTTTTTGACGCTGTTCCTAAAATTCATGAAACTATTCGCTCAGGGCATCGACTTGGTGATCGGCATTTTCAAGGATATGATGACAGAGATTCGTGGCGACTCGGCAGTTCAGTATCCGTTCTCGTGCTCTGGTGATGGATACTGGTTGTGTTTTGCTCTGGCAGGGATTCTATCGGTACAGAACCAGGTTGGAGATTGGTTCAACATCATCGCGCTGATTGTCTGCTCGATGCTGACAGTCAGCCTGGTATTCTGGACCGTGAACCAGATACGCGCAATGGCGCAGCCAGGCACAGAGGAGGGGCCCAGTGAATAGAAAAACGCGCATCTCCATGTTTGCAGTGATCATCCTTGGCCTATTAGCAGTTTTGATGGCAGCCGCCATGCCAATCGCGAGTGTATCGGCCCAGGTGACAGCTAGCTGCACGGCGACCATGACGCACACTCCGTATCCGTTCGCCACCGCCACGCCAGGCCCGACGATCACTCCACTCCCGACGTGCCCGACCGGACCGATTGCACCAAACTGGCTGGACATGAGCTGCCCCTACGCAACCACCATCTATTCATCATCCAACTGCACCCTGGATCCGGTAACTCACGAGGTACTATCGTGTACCAGTAACGATCCAGTTTCACAAATGGATTCTACCTTCGATTTTGTGGATCCATCCAACAACATCAAAGAGGCTCTGCAAGACGCGATTGACATCGCCACCAACATTGGCGCTTGGTTCGATCTGGCGCTGATCTCGATTAACACCCAGACCAATAAATTCTCGCTACGCATCAGAACTCTGTCACCATTCCCATTCATGCGTGGAATGATGATCATCTTTGCGGACTTTGAATGGCTCGGCATCATCGGCGTCTGGCTCATCATAGCCGCGATAGACATCGCCGCTATCACAGCAATCCGGTTCGTCGTCTCGATGTGGGGCATTGTTCAGCGGGTCATTGATCTGATCAAATTGATCCCGTTCATCTAGCAGGGTAGGGGGATAACCATGCGACGTGCTTTGATCGCTCTGACAACGTTCTGCCTGATCTCTATCGCCATGATCGGTGTGGCTGGAGCAGTCAGCGCGCAGACGCCAGTGCCGACGCTGACCATGACGCCGTTCGGAACGCCGTACTATACCCCCACACCGACGCCAACCGCCACACCGGCTCCCAGCTACATCGTGAACGATCCACACATGTTCGGCTGGACAGACAAACCATGGACCGGCACCAGCGGAACAACCTGGTCGCCACATCGCTACTCGATCCCCATCGGCGAGTACATCACGCAGACTGTTACTCACATCACGTCAACCAAGTCCTACACGTTCACCGTCCGCGCTCAGGCCGCGACGACCAGCACACTACAGGTCATCTCCAACGGAGCATTGCTCGACACGCTCACGATAACCAGAACGATGATGCGCAACTATTCATGCGTGCCAAGCGTAACATTCCCTGGTTACATTGAATTGAAAACACAGACCGGCGGGCCGGTCGTCGTGGATAGCGTGCAGCTCGTCAGGACGGATGCCATAATTGGCCCAATGAGTCTGGGCGGAGAGCACGCGATGGAGACAGCCAACACGGCCAACATCAGCGACCTGGCTGATCTATTCGAGGTGCTAGATATCCCATTCATCGACCTGGGCAGCTTTGGTATTGATTTTAGAACATATGCCAGTCCCATCGCGCGCCTCACGGCGACGCTGCTCTATATCGCCACGCCGACCATCGTCACCTACTATATCTCGGGCCGGATCGTGATCATGTGTTTCCTGTGGCTGGCCGGATTCGTCATGCAGAAAATTGGAAAGGGCATCCCGCCCTCAACCGGCGGAGTTGTCGTCGTGCATGAGGGAGGCAGGCGCAGCAGTGGCTTGCCCTCGCTCGGGCCGAGCGTTCTGCGCGGCGGCGGTAGGAGACGGAGGTCACGATGGTAATCAATCGCAAAGTCCTTCCATGGCTAATTGCAGGAGTCGCTCTGGGTGCCATCTTGCTGATCGTCCTGGTGATGGTGACGCAGGCCGCGCCGAATTCAGCGCCACATCGCCAGGGGGCCTCGATCAGTCCCGGCGTCGTCTCCTACCAGGGCCAGGTCAACATCGGCGGAGTTCCATTCAGCGGCACCGGCTATTTCCGATTCGCCATCGTGGACAGCGGTGGGACGTTCTATTGGTCGAATGATAGCAGCATCATGACGCCAACCGAGGCTGTCACGCTGACGGTCGTCAATGGACTATTCAATGTTCTGCTCGGAGAAACAAACCCAATCACCTATGGAATGTTCTCAAATTCAGACCGCTGGCTGCGTGTCTGGTTCGACGATAGTATACATGGCGTCCAATTGCTGGAGCCTGATACACGCATCACGACGGCACTATTCGCGCTTCGCGCCGATGAATCCATGACGGCCATTACATCCACATGGTCAACAACTGCAACGGTCGCCATAACGGCCACCAATGCCACAACCGCTACATTTGCTACGACTGCACTCTGGGCTACTCAATGTTTAAGTGCGACCCAATGGGCATGGTATTCCGCATTTTCTGGTAATGCTGGAACTTGTGGGACTGCACTTTATGCGCTGCAAATGACGCAAAATTCTGCATACTTTTTACCTGTCAATTTTGCGCGTGTTGGTGGCAATAGTTGGTGGGGGCCGAGCCCTGTCACGGAAAGTGTCGCCCCTGGACAAGTTTCATATTGGACGACAGATTACCCATTCACTCAAACGAACGTTCTGACCGGCAGTAGCGCATTGACATTCAATGGGTCAACACTATCCACTACCAACTTGAACGTATCCGGATCCTTCTCAGCGACGGTGCTGACGGCCACCAACGCCACAACCGCAACGTATGCCACGACAGCGCTGACGGCCACCAATGCCACGACCGCGACGTATGCCACGACAGCGCTGACGGCCACCAATGCCACGACCGCCACGTATGCCAGTACAGTGCCTGGATACATCATCGTTCAACTTGCGCAGCCTGTGATTGCAATCAACGCAACATTTAGCACAGTCGCTGCCAGTACAGAGATAACAAATACAACGCTAGGAATCCCAGCAAGTGCAAAGGGAATTCTCTATGATCTATCAGTGGTCGATTCAGTTGCAGGTCAGTACTTTAGGTTTGGCCCATCGGCTACCTACTATTACCAAACAACAGTCACAACTCAAGTCACCAACCAAGTCTCTCGTGATAATGGACTATGTTTTACTGATTCAAATGGATCAATTTGGTATCGAAGTTTAGCGAGTGGATCAAACACATTGACAGTCTACATGCGCGTGTGGGGATATCTGAAATGAAATTTCGCGCACTGCTGATCGTCGCTTCTCTATTGATGTTCTCATTCATCGGCCTATCAGCCCACTATGCCATCACGCACGACGTGATCGGCAGCGGCGGCCAGCGTACAAGCTCTGGCGATTATGCAGCGGACGCCACGCTCGGCCAGGCCGTGATCGGCCACGCGCTGAGCGAGGATTACGGACTCTGCCATGGATTCTGGTGCAACCTGGCAACGCCTACGCCTACACCAACTCCAACTCCGACGCCTGGGCCTGGAGTTCCTGTGGGAGCTGCTACGCTGATGTACACGTGGGACTTTGACGAGATCGGCACTGCATCTGGAACGCTGATGCTCCTGACGCTATTTGCCGCGCGCTGGCTGTATGACGGAACTCTGCCATTGTGGGGAGTGAGCTAGATGCCAACGACCGTGATCATCACGCTCAGCTCTGGCCAAACATTCAGCATCGTGTATGAGTGGACGTTCGGTGGCATGGCGGTCGTGGCCGCGCTGTTGATCCTGATCACGCTATTCGCGGGACGCTGGCTGTACGACGTGATCTATCAACTCTGGACGTGGAGGCGAATGTGATGGCAGGAACGATCATGCTGGTTTTGCTGGCTCGGATGGCAGTGGGGGCCGCTATATTCGTCGTCCTGGTCTCGTTTGGACTGTGGCTTGGCCGGATCGGGTTCGGCGGCGAGATTGGAGTATCAAAGGAATGAGATACCTGTTTGACTTTGCCGAATCGTTCGCGCTGCTGTTCGGCGCCTACGTGAACGTCATGGCTGCCGGTGTGATCGTCCTGGGGGTTCTGTTGGTGCTGGCCTGGGCCACGATCCCGCACATTGCCAAGCGAGTGTAACCATGCAACTATTCGACCGGATGCAGATCATTCGAGCCGAGCGCGATGGGCGTCCCTGGTCGCCGACCGTGGTCAACATCCAGCGGATGCGCAAGCAGCGCAGTCGCAAGGCATTCATCACGCTGGCGATCCTGGCCGCTATCGCGGTCTGCGCCTGCGGTGGATGCTACGCCGCTACGCGCGTCTGGCAATCAAACAAGGTCAAGCCAACGGCCGCGCCGGTCGCAGCTCCTATTGTCGCTACAATTGTCGCGACACCGGTCACGCTCCCCACGCGACCAGCCACGATCAGAATGACGCCGATGCCTGATTATGGTGGCATGGTGCAATTCAACGTGCAACCGTTGACAAGGACAACAAAATGACCCAGGAAGCCGAATGGATTGCCGCGCTAGCCGCGCGCGATCAACTGATGATGTTATGTTTCATTGGCGTCGCTGCCTTCTCGCTAAACTGGTTTGTCTGGCCGCGTGCGCGCGAGGTGATGACGTGGATCGCCATCGCCGTGATGATCACGATCCTGGTCATCCGGCTCGTGTGGCGTTGAAAATGTACCTATTTATAACCGTTGGTGGGGTATTGGCAATTCCATTCACAATTTGCTGGTTTGTTTGGCCACGTGTGCGCGACGAGATGATATGGATCACCATCGCCACGATGATCGTGTCTATGATCGTTCGTATCGGTCTCACGTGGAGGTATTGATGCACCTATGGGAGTGGCTCGTCTGGGGAGGGGCGCTAGCAGCGCCAATCACCGTGTTCGTTTATCTATGGACATCGGGGAGGATACGATGAAGAAACGACGCCATGCACTAAAGCCCCGGCGCATCAAGCGCAAAAAGGGCATCGTCAGTCGAGTGATCAGCGGCAGCACCAAAGCCGTGACAAAAGCATGGAACTAATCCCGCACTTGCACGATATCATCACTACCCAGGCCCACATTCCCAGCATGTTCGTCGGGGTAGGATTGTTCCTGTGGGGAATCATTGTGATTTATCTCGAGGTGAGGAAGGGGACGATATGAGTAGAAAACAAGTGCGACATAAACGAGATGTACTATTCGGCGGTAGCAAGCCAAAACGGCGCCGACGCAGAGTCAAGCGCGAGAATCGAAATCGCGGCTGGAACGCATCCAGCATCGGCGCTGAGGCGTTCTCTGGCAAGATGTGATGAGAAAACATTGGATATTCTTTAGCATCATGGCGCTGGCCCTCGTGACTCGCCTGTCGGCAATCCAACAGTCGTTCTGGTACGACGAGGGCTATACTGCCATGATCGTTGGACTGCCTGCCCGCGACATGTGGTCTGCAATCGTTACCGACGTCCATCCGCCGACGTGGTACCTGATCGAGCGCGTGTTCTCTGTGCTCGGAATGTCAGAGTTCGTGCTGCGATTGCCATCTCTGTTGCTAGGACTGCTGGCCATCTATCTGGTATGGCATATAGCCCGGCGCCTGAGCGATCTGACAGGACTCGTTGCAGCTGGCATCATGGCCGTTGCGCCGTTCACTGTTTACTACAGCGTCGAGGCCCGAGTCTATTCGCTGCTCATGTGCGCGACGCTCGTGGCCGTCATCGGAGCGTTGGAACGCAAGCCTATCCTGCTCAGCCTGGGGACTATGCTCGTTCTGATGAGCCACAACACGGCCGCGGTCTATATGCCTGTCATCGGTATGATCGCATGGAATCGGATGGGATTCCGACGGGCGGCCACGTGGATCGCAATCGGCATGATCCCCTGGCTGCTGTGGCTGCCGACGCTGTGGAATCAGGCTATCAACATTGGATCGGGAGAGGGATACTGGACACAGAGCATCACCGGCAACAAGGTCATGTTCCTACTGGAGCAGATGAACGAACAGATATTCCCTGCGTGGGGACCCAATTGGGTCATTCCGACCAACATCGTTGTCACATCCATGGTGATCATTTTCCCAATCGCCGAGGCGATCCGCACGCGCAACGGAGCAGCGTTGATGCTGGCCAGGCTTGCATTCGTTCCTGGTATCATCGGAATCATCATCTCGCTGGCCTGGCAACCGGTGATGATCGCGCGGGCCATGTCGGGCGCGTTTCCGTTTTGGGTGATGCTGGTCTCCTGGTGGATCACGTCGCCGCGCAAATGGAGCATGGGCCAATGCGCGTTGGCTGGCATAGCATCTGGCCTGGTGCTAATGACGACGGTCACGTTGCCATTCCTAGACCGTTCCATGGGGCTGGATGGAGCATTAAAATATCTGGAGCACAACTCTGCTCCGACTGATCTCGTCTGTCACGCCGACAGCTCGACCATCGTTTTGACCAGATACTATCTACACCGTCCGATAGCGATCCTAACCCTCGGCAACCTGCGTCACACGATGAACGATGAAACGATGCGCGCCGCCGGTATTTACCAGGCGGATCCCAATAAATGTGATTGGCTTTTTTATATTAGGAGCCCTTTGCTCGATCGGGAGGTTGTGACCGCCATTGACAGTGTGCTGCTCACACACGATTACGATGCTGTATACACAATTCAGGGTAGCAAGTGGGCGCTGGCACAGTTATGGAGATTGAAACATGTGGATCGCACTGCTGACGCTCACCCTGATTGACGGAGTGGTTACGCACAATGCGCATCCGGCGGCCGCTCCGATCCGCGCCGGATTGGTGGCGGCTATTTTTGCGCTATGCCTACTGTGGATGTGGAAGCGCGGTGTGCGTGTCTCTCCAGGAACGGGGGTCGTGATCGGCGTCCTGGCCGCGCTGACTATCACAGATGCGTACCAGCAAACACTCTTGGGTTTATCACTCTGGCTAGTATGCGCAGCAGTGTACGCGACGATGCGAGCTGCGCCGCGTGACTCGTCGAGTGACTTGGTCATTTTCGGCATCAGCCTGTCCGCATTGGTGCTGATTATGCTGGTCATCCCACATTCAGACCAATTGGGACGCTCTATGTGGAACAATAACTCTATCGGAGGATTGCTGGCTGTGACGCTGCCGGCGGCGTTCACACTGGTTGGTTGGCGCAGAATCTCGGCGATGTGCGTGATAGGCGCTGGCGTCCTGGCGACCGGATCGCGCGGTGCGATTCTCGGAGCTGCATCGGGCGTCGCAGTTCTGATTCAACCCTGGTTTCTACTAGGCGCTCCAATATTGGTGATCGGACTGTATATGTTGCGCCCCTACACAGCATCGATGCGGTTTCTGTATTTCGCTCAGGGTCTGGAATTGATTGGATCATCTCCGATCTGGGGAGTTGGACCACGCTATCTCATCGCCGGAGATGGATTTGTGCAGCCACACGTCCATAACTCATTGCTGGGCATGGCGGCCCAGGTCGGGTTGGTCGGGATGCTGATGATCACGGCGACCATCAGCATCATGCGGCGGGTGATCGTGGAGCGCTGGAGGCTTGCGGCGCTGGTCGTCGTTGCAGCTCATTCGCTGGTGGACGATCCGCTGACGATGTTGCCGGTCGGAGTGGTGATCGCGGTGATCGTGGCTGGATTTAGATATGATGGATGATAGCTGGCCTGGCCCATTGCTTTTGAAACTTGCGCCAGTCCTCGCGTCTTTCCCCGTGCGAGTCTCGCCACAGCATAGCCATTGGTGTAAAGCCTGCCGCGAGTGTTTGTTGTAGTCGAATCTCTGCCCGCTCAAACGTATCGCCTCGGTAGCCTATCAGGACATATGCGCGCAGGGTATGACTGGCTCTGGTAAAGCCTGCATCAAGCAGCATCGTGCCTGCTTGCCGCAATGGTTCTATGTCGTCTGGTGTGTCGTAGGCGAAAAATACCTGCTTGGGTCTGAGGCGTCTCAATAGGTCAACGTGCCACGATTTCAGGCGTGCAGCTTCCAGTCCGCCGGTGAATTGTGCGCGGTGGTACTGGCACGATAGCATGTCGAACACGGCGCGGATGTGTGGCTCTGAGCACGCAAGCAGGTTGTCGTCGAGCACGTTGTAGCCGCTCGTGATGGGTAACTCGCGGACGGTCTGTCCTTCGCGTTTCCACACTGAGCAAAACCAACAGTGGTTAGGACATCCGCGTGACGTGATGACGTAGCCTTCTTTGATGTACTGCCCTGTAATAAAGTCCCCGCCTGCCTCGCCAGTTGCAGGCCCGCCGATGGTGACAGGTGCGACGTGTCGCCATTGCTCGGCCAACTGTTCTGCGGCGGGTATGTCCCATGTGAACGTGACTGAGATGTGTACAGCGTCGGACTTGGCGAACAGGTCAGGCTGACCAACGTAGGCGAGTGGATCTTCCGGCGTTGCTTTTGTTCGGCGTGGGAAAACTCTAATGAGTCTCATAATCATCCATCTCAATCTGTCACACAAGCGGATCAGGACTGCGTTAAAACTGTGTAGTGATACGACATGGGGCGGTTTTCTGCTATACTAAACATCCTATCGTAACTCTACACATTTTTGAAGAGATTTTTCACCCTGTTTGTGACCGATTTATTGTCCAAGTTTCACAATCCTATCACGCACATCACCCTCGCCGAGCACAGCGTACACCTCGAGCGTGACTTTGAGCGACTTGTGCATCAGGTTCTTACTCACCGCTTCCATGTCCGCCATATCCTTCGCAGCCTTTAGACCGTACACCGCAAACCCATGCCGAAAATTGTGCACCGACCGATAGCGCACACCGGCCAACTCACACAGCGAGCGCAGACCTCCATCAAAACGATTGTGGCACTTGCGACTGTGATCCGCCGGCGGGTCACACACCAGCGTCTTGCCGTCTAATTCAAATGGTGCGTACCACAGCGCATTGCCTGGCAACTGTAACCGCACGTGCGCGTCCCACTCTCTGACCACGGCGAGCAGATCGGGAATGTCGAGCAGGAACGTCGTCGCCGATTTCTGGCGCTTGGTGCGGACGCCCAACTCTGTCCATTGCCGAACCGACAGAGCATCCAGGTCAATCGCCTCGATGGGCAGCGTGCAGAACGCACCAATCCGCGCCCCGGACAAAAACATGAACGCAATCGCAGCGCGGTCGCGCCGGATGCGCTGTGCCAAGACCGGCGCAGTCATGAGCGCGCGCACATCGTCCAGCGTGTACTCGTCATACTGCCTAACGCGGCCAGGCGAGCGCGATACGAGCGATGTAACCCATAGCTCGGTGACACTCTTACCGATGCGCTTGTTGGACATCCGCAGCCATGTAAAAAAGCGTCGGGCTGTTCCGCACGCCAGGCCAGCGCTGCCCGGCGCCAGACGGTCAGCCACGTAGCGCGGAAACGTCGGGCGAATGTCCGGCGCCCGAGAGAGCGGCGTGGCGTCCAGCCATTCAAGTAAGTGACGCAACTGCGAGCGCACGCTGATCAGCGTCCCCTCGTCAAGCTGCTTGACCTCGGCCAGGTATGCCAGATAGATTTTCGTTTGCTTCCAGTTGTCGCGGTTGATCATTAGAACTCTGTGGGGATTCCATCATCACGATCTTGATCCAACTCTGGGCAGGAATCCTCTGTGCATTCAGGCGTCATGTTTTTAGGATGACTGCACGTCCCATCCTCCGCCGATCCATATCTACAGTTGTTGATGGGACGCTCAAAGTGTTGACTTGGTTCAGGCAATGCGCGCAGATCACGTATCTCCTGCCTCAATCGCTCGTTTTCCAGTTGTGCACGTTTCATCTCGCTCAGGTCCGGAACGTACACCGCAACCGGATTGACTTTGTTTGCTTCCGCCGTGAGCTTGGCGACCTCCTCACTCACGTAGGTGATCGCATAAATGGCTTGCGCGCCATAGTCCTGGGTGAACGCTGGCCAGATGCTGGTGGCGGGGACATCAATGCGCAGCATCGGCAATCCGAACTGAACTGCTTGCGTGATGTATCCGACTACCACCTTGCGTCCCATGATCTCGACGATGGCCCACTGTCCTTCTTTTATTGTATCCATGTTACTCTCCTTTTCGTCTCAATCTGTTGACCTTGGATCCACACTTTGCGCACCGGCCGGTGACTCGCTCTAATCGCTCTCTGGCTGGCGCGATCACCAACTCAGTCACGTCTACCGGCCGACGGCACTTCATGCACCAGGCCTGATCGCGTCCCATGTCCGTCTTGCGCGCATCGGAGCGCTTGAACATCCCGCGCGCCCAGGCCGCGAACTCTGTGCCAACGATCCAGATGTTGCCTTCCTCGTCTCGGCGATGTGGGCAACCGGCCGGGATGTAGCTCTTGTACAAAGTGTCCGTGTTGCACTTTATCTCCTCGGCGATCTCGGACGGCTTGTACTCCATCCACAGCAGCACGCCCAGGTGGGACATCTGCACGCCGGTCATGCGCGGCTTTTTCATTCACATCCGGCCTCCGCGTCAATCGCGTGCTGGTAGAGCTCTAGCCATCCGTCTGGCGCCGCGCCGTTCATTCTGTTCAATAGCGTCTCCATTTTTTGCGCTACCAATCCGCCCAGCCATTTGCGCAAGTCCACACCGCGCTTCCACGCATCGGTGAGGTCGTGATCCGGCGGGATGACCGTGACCACACGTGGAGTCACGCTGGCCAGGTAGGCCGCGCCGCGCTGGCCTGCCTCGTCATCATCCAGGACGGCGACGATGATGGACGCACCGGCCAGCAACGCCGCATCATGCGAATCCAGGCGATGACGCGCGCCGCCCAGCGTGGCCACATCGCAGAACTCGCTCGCGGCCTGGTGGGCCAGCATCGTATCGAACTCGCCCTCGGCCAGCATCACGACCGGCTTACCGGTGATG
>Ga0315287_10001006_pt1 | contig 25401 bp, 21 predicted proteins | sample YL17G11_0_MG_FD_205037 | JGI IMG/M metagenome (GOLD analysis project Ga0315287, IMG submission 205037) | Sediment microbial communities from Yellowstone Lake, YNP, Wyoming, USA - YL17G11_0 | ecosystem: Environmental > Aquatic > Freshwater > Lake > Sediment | place: USA: Wyoming | collected... | reverse complement strand
GTCCCCGGCCGGTCCGCGCCGGGATCGTCCGGGCGATGCCGCTGACGGCGTGCTCTCCCGCTTCTCCCAGCGAATCCAGCTGTGGCACCGAGATCCCGTCGGGCGACGGCACGAAGCCCCTCACCACCAGCATGGCTGAGTCGCGCCGCGCGCCGCGCAGCGGGGTCACCACCACGACACCGGGTGCGCCGCTCAGCACCTGGCCGCGAAGCAGCATGTCGTGCACGTGATCGAAGGTGCCGCGGGCGGTAACGCGTCGGTCGGCCAGCTCCTCATTGCCCGCGCGCGCGAGTTCGACGGGCGGCATCCGCCGCGCCGACATCGCAGCGGCATTGCCGACACGGCGGGCGACGAGGCGCGCGCGCTGCCAGAGCCCAAGCCGAACGCAGATGGCGGCGACCAGGAGCATCAGGACGACGAACAGGATGCGCGCGCGAGGTGACATGGCTGTCTGGGCGAGAGGACATTCCGGGACCGCCCGGGGGCCGAAGCCCCACGGACGTGACAAAGATATCGAGGGTCGCGACGTGGTCCGACCCTTGCCTTGGCGGGACATGATCACCAATCCAGCCGGTCCCTGTTTGTGAGGCGATCGCCATGCTCCGCCGACTCGCAGTAGCCGTGCTCGCGATCACGATGTCGTCTCAGCTCCAGGCGCAGGTGCCCCGCAAGGGCATTGCCGAGGTGCAGCCGTCGCCGCGGGGCGGGTTTTGGGGCAGCATGGGGTTCGGCGCGGGCATGGAGCAAGTCGACCTCAGCGGTGACTTGCTCGGCTACAGCGACCCGCTCTGGCGCCCGACCTTCAACTTCCGGCTGGGCGGAACGGTGAAGCAGGTGCTGCGGCTCGGGGGCGAGGTGTTCGTCTGGACCAACATCCAGGGTGGCATCACTGAGACATTGACGAGTGTCATGCCGATCTTGCAGGTATACCCGGCGAGGACGGCCGGTCTCAACTTGCGGGGCGGGGCGGGCTACGCGTGGAGTGGAGTCAGCAATTTCGGCGCGTTTGTCGGCGACAACGGATTCGGCACCTTGCTCGGCATTGGCTGGGAGTTCCCGGTGAGCTCCAAGTTCTTCATCACGCCCGGTGTGGACTGGTACCAGCAGTGGTACGGCGGCGGGTTCCAGCCGAGCTACACGGAGCGGATCATCAACTTCAGCCTGAGCATCGGATTGCAAGGCGGGTGAACGACTTGCGTGAGGGTTGACCGCCTTGGGAGGGGTCGGTATGTTCGTCCCTCGCCGCCCTGGTGGTGAAACTGGTAGACACGCTATCTTGAGGGGGTAGTGCCGAAAGGCGTCGCGGTTCGAGTCCGCGCCAGGGCATCCCTCAGCACAAATGCAGGCGCCACTGTAGCTCAGGGGTAGAGCTCTCGATTCGTAATCGAGCGGTCGTCGGTTCAAATCCGACCAGTGGCTCTCCAGCTCTCAGCAGCGCCGCGCGAGCAGGGGCCGCAAAAAAACTCCAGCCGGGTGACGGATCAAGCCGTCACCCGGTTCTTTTTTGCGTTCGTTATAGATTTCTCCGATGTCCAGCGATCCCGAAGGCGCCGCTTGCGAGTATTCGCCGCAAGCGGCGCTTTCTGACGAAGAGCGGCGACGCTTCCAGGATCCGGCAACGATCCGTCGGATGTTCGAGGAAGTGAGGACGATCGCGGTGGTGGGCCTCTCGCGCGATCCGGCGAAGCCGAGTCACTATGTGCCGGCGCACATGCAACGGGCGGGGTACCGGATCATTCCGGTGACTCCGCACCTGGGTACCGTGCTGGGCGAGACAACCTCGCCCGACCTGGCGAGCGTGCCCGTGTCGATGGACCTGGTACTGGTGTTCCGCCCCGGGCCAGAGTGCCTCAGGGTGGCGGAGCAGGCCATCGCGGCGGGGGTGCCGCGGATCTGGTTCCAGCTTCACATCCCGGCCGGAGAGGGTGCCCGCAGGGCGGCGGCGGCGGGGCTCGAGGTGGTTGTGGACCGATGCATGATGGTCGAGCACCGGGAGGTTGCCGACAGTCGGGCCGGAGAGGCCGCAGGGGGCGCGGGACTGTCGAAAAGGCAACCTACCGGGTAAACTGGTGTCCTCGACGGGACGTAGCGCAGTCCGGTAGCGCACTGCAATGGGGTTGCAGGGGTCGCGGGTTCAAATCCCGCCGTCCCGATGGAAGCGGGAAAGTGGTTTCCATGAATGAAGGCCAACCGCCTGGTTGGCCTTTTTTTCGTTTCACCATGTGTCACTGTTGAACGAATTGAGATTTCCTGTGTGATACGCGACGGCGGCACACGTCAACTTGGAAGGGAACTCCCGAACGGCAGCATCTCCGCCAGGTACCGAGTCGAGGCGCGCAGCATCGGCGTTCTGGTTAACAAGTTGAAGGCGAGGGATGACGCGAGGGTCTTGAGCGACGAGGCCATCGCCCTGGCGAACACGGCTCTCATCGAGTTCCGGGAAGGCGCGGACGACGCAGAGATCGCATGGTCGGGACAGGATGCGGCCGGCATGGCCACGGCGGTCAGCGGCATCCGGAGCGCGAGGCACCTGCTGGAAAGGGCTGAAGCCGCGCCCGGAAAGGGCGCGGCCGCCTCCGCGCTTCGGGGCTAGTTCAGCTTCCTCAATTCTATGGGCCCGTTCACCGTCGAGAGCTCGAGCCCTGGGCCGCCGTTCCCGATCGTGCCCCTCAGGCTCCGGGGCGACATCTTGCCCTGCACCATCATGGGAAGATCGCTGCTGATCGCGCCGTTCAGCGTATTGGCCCTGAGGTCGAGGTTGGCGGGTGTCGGCACCTCGACCGTGACCGATCCATTGACGGTCTTCGCCTCGAGATTGCCGGACCAGCTGGAGGTGCCGAGTGTCAGCCGGACGTCGCCGTTCACGGTCTGGGCGCTGCCGGTGCCGCGGGTGACGAGCGTGACGTCGCCGTTCACTGACGTGACGTCCGCGTCGGCGATAAGCCCGCCGGCGGCGTCGGAGCCGTTGACGGTCTGTCCCTCGAACTTGACGCCGGCGGGTACGCCGACCGTGAAGTCCACATTCACGTCGTTGCGATCCCACTGGTCATCGCCCTTCGGCGACCGTTCGTTGCAGCCGCGCGTCTCCTGCCGGCTGGGCCACACCGCGCAGATGACAGTGACGTCGCCGTCCTGCTCGACCCTGATCTCGACGCTCTTCGGGTCACTCTTCTTGCCGCGCCGGACGGCGGACACGGTGGCCTCGCCGCCCGCGATGCCAGAGGCCTTGATATTGCCGTTCACGTTCTGGATGAGGAGGGTGTTCCCGGTCGCGATGACGGCCGCCCAGTGAAACGAGTCGTCGATCTTCTGCTGGGCCGTGGCGGCTGTCGCGCCGAGGATCATCAGGGCGGCGAGTGCCGCGCTGGTACGCGTGTGGCGTGGCATATCAGTCGCTGTCTCCCGTGCCCTTGCTCTTGATGGTGTGCGATCCCGGCCGGGCCAGCCGGATATCGCCGCCAAACGATTCCAGGTCCACTCGCGCGCTGCCGCTGCCGCTGCCGATAGTGAAGGAGAACTTCTGCCGCTGGTTCTTGCCGGTCAGCGTCACCGGATAGTCCGACTCGAAACTGCCATTGAAGGTGTTGACGCTCACCGTGGCGTTCGCGTTTTCAGGCATGGTGAGCACGATGTCGCCCTGATGCGTTGAGAGCTCGTAGCGGCCGCCGTTCTGGATGGCGCCATCGTAGGCAATGTCGCCGTTCACGGTACTGGCCTCGACGCTGCTCGACGTGATGGCCTCGAGCGATACGTCGCCGTTGACCGTCTGTACCGCCAGGTCGCCGCGCACCCGCTCCACCGTGACCGACTCGTTGACCGATTGGGCTTCCACCCGGCCGTTCACGTCGGTGACCGTCACCGAGCCTTCCACTGACTGCACCGACACATTGCCCTCGCCCCCCTTGACGGTCACGTCGCCGCGCACCGTCTCCGCGTGCACCGTGCACTTGCATCCCTCGACCGAGAGATCGGTCTCCACCCCCGACAGCTCGACAGCCATCCAGGCCGGCATGGTGATTTCGACGTCGGCACTTCCGGCCGGGCCCCACTTGCCGCTCGTTTCCACCGAGACGGTGGACCCGTCGGCGTTGATGTCGAGATGGTCCTTGCGCCGGGTGTCGGCCTGGACGCGGATGGCGTCGCGATTCCAGGTGCGCACCGTGATCGAGCCGGCGTACACCGATACCTCCAGGCGCTGGCCCTTGCGGACGGCCAGCGTCGTATCGGCGCCCTGATGGAGCGCCACGGCGAGCAGTAGTGACGTGATCAGCACAATCGACTCCTCAGCTGCGGGACTGGGTGAGACCGGCGACGAGATGGAGCAACTCCACCTTCCGCCGGGCGGTGCTAGCCAGGTGCCGGCTCACGTAGACGTTGGACGGATCGGCGGCGAGCGCGCGCTCGGCATCGGCGATGGCGCTGTCGATGCGAGCAAGGTTCAGCGTCAGGATGCGGACGGTGCCGCTGTCGAGCTTCTCGGACGCCAGTATCATTTCGAGGTCGGTGACGGCCCTGGCCGTGGACTGGGTGATCTGGTTCCCCACCCGCAGTTCAGTGCGACCGGTTGCCGGAGTGCCGCCCGCGGGCACGACGGGAAGGGTCGCCGCGCTTCCAGGCTGCGCCGAGAACCTCGTCACCGCGTAAGCGGCGCCACCTGACACGAGGCCGAGCAGGAGGCCCGCTGCGGCGAGCCGGGGCCACGAGATGAACAATCCGGTGCCGGTGCGGGGACGAAGGGGAACGACCCCGGCCTTGTGGATGCGGGACTCGATGCCCTGCCACAGGTCGGCCCTGGGCCGCAGCTCGGGGAGGGCGCGAGTGCGGGCCGATACCCTTCGCAGGTCGTCAGCGATGGCCCGGCAGTCGGTGCATCCTGCCAGATGCACCTCGAGCGCGCGGGTCGTGGCGGTGTCGAGCGCGCCATCCACGTACTCCGAGAGTCGGTCGATCCAGGTGTGGCGCGTCATGATCCCTTCCTCAGCGCAGCAGGAGTTGTCGCAGGGCCATGCGGGCCCGGTGCAGCTGTGACTTCGACGTGCCGATGGAAATGCCCAGCATCGTCCCGATTTCGTCGTGCGGGTAGCCCTCGACGTCGTAGAGCACGAAGACCTGCCTCATGCCGTCGGGGAGCTGCCGTACTGCGTCCTCCATGTCCATGCCCTCGTCGATCGTCACCCGTCGGGCGGGCTGGTCGGTGATTGCCGCCTCGTCGCTGCTCCAGCGCTTCCGGTCCCGTCCGAGCCCCGCCCGGTGCTCCAGCATCAGGTTGACCGCCAGCCGGTGCAACCAGGTGCCGAAGGCGGCCTCGCCGCGAAAGCTCCCCAGCTTCTGCCACGCCCGGACGAACACGTCCTGGGTCAGCTCCTCGGCGTCGGCGTCAGGGACCATGCGGCGTACCAAGGAGTGCACCCGGTTGACGTGCACCCGGTAGAGGCGCTCGAAGGCACGGCTATCCCCGCTCTGAGCGAGCGCGACCTCGACCGTCTCCTCATCGCGCTTCCCAGGCAGCTGGCTGCGCTCGGTCAGGGTGCTCGCTCCATGCTGTAGGCGGTGTGTTACAACGGGTTGGACCGCCCGCTGCCTGAAAGGGTTGCACGCGTCTGGTATAGGCCGGTTGGCCCGGGGTGGCTGGGGTCAGCAGCCGCAGCTAGACTGAGGATAAGCACAGGACCGTTTCCTACGACCCCATGGGGTAGCTGGTCCGGGCTGCTCGACCGCATCAGACTCGCGCTGCAGGACCGCCACGCCATCGCCGAGTACACGGCAGCACGGCCCGGTGGCTCTGGGTTAGCGAGGATGAACAGGGCTGGGCGACGTGCGGGAGTCGGTGCTGCAGGACCGGCCCCTGAGCCTTCGCGTCACGATATATTTGCGCCGGCGCATCGCGGTCCCTGCAGGGCGGGTCGCGGCGTGCCGGCGCTCTGCTTGAGCAGGCCGTAACCCCGGGCAAGGAGTCCCCGCCGCATGACATTGACAGCCGTCGCACGACACCTCGTGACCCCGACCGGCACGACGCTCTCCTGCCGGGGATGGCACCAGGAGGCGGCGCTCCGCATGCTGCACAACAACCTTGATCCGGCGGTCGCCGAGCGCCCCGAGGACCTCGTGGTCTACGGCGGCAGCGGCAAGGCGGCGCGCAACTGGGCCTGTTTCGACAAGATCGTCGAGACGCTGCGTCGCCTCGGCAACGATGAGACGCTGCTGGTGCAGAGTGGCAAGCCGGTGGGCGTGTTCCGCACCCACGACGAGGCGCCGCGGGTGCTGATCGCCAACTCCAACCTGGTGCCACGCTGGGCCACCTGGGATGAGTTCCGCCGGCTCGAGGCGATGGGCCTCACCATGTACGGGCAGATGACGGCCGGCAGCTGGATCTACATCGGGTCGCAGGGAATTCTCCAGGGCACGTACGAGACCTTTGCCGAATGCGCCCGGCAGCACTTCGGCGGCACGCTGGCGGGGCGCCTGGTGGTTACCGGTGGGCTTGGTGGCATGGGCGGCGCGCAGCCGCTCGCGGCCACGATGAATGGCGCCACGTTCCTGGGCGTTGACGTCGATGCCGAGCGCGTTCGCCGGCGAGTGGAGACAGGCTACTGCGACCGGATGGAGACCGACCTCGATCGCGCCCTGCAACTGGTGCTGGATGCCCGGGCGAAGGGCACGGCGCTCTCCGTCGGCCTGGTGGCGAACATCGCCGACGTGCTCCCCGATCTCGTGCGTCGCGGCATGACCCCCGATGTCGTCACCGACCAGACGTCGGCCCACGATCTGCGGCTCGGGTACATCCCGGTCGGGTACTCGCTCGACGCCGCAGCGGTGATGCGGGAGAGGGATCCAACGGGATACGACTCCGCCGTGCTCGACTCCATGTGCGCGCACGTGGATGCGATGCTGGCACTCAAGGCGCGCGGCGCCATCGTGTTCGACTACGGCAACAACCTGCGGGGGCAGGTCGCCGACCTCCGCGGCATGAGCGAGGCGTTCCGGATTCCCGGTTTTGTGCCGGAATTCATCCGGCCGCTCTTCTGCCGCGGATCGGGGCCGTTCCGCTGGGCCGCGCTATCCGGTGACCCGCGTGACATTGCGATCACGGACGACGCGGTGCTCGACACATTTCCGGAGAAGGCCGACCTGGCACGCTGGATCGCGAGGGCCCGGGAAAAGGTGCACTTCCAGGGCTTGCCCGCGCGCATCTGCTGGCTCGAGTACGGCGAGCGCGCGGAGATGGGGCGGCGCTTCAACTGGCTGGTGAAGAAGGGCAAAGTGCAGGCGCCGCTCGTCATCGGGCGCGATCACCTCGACACTGGTTCGGTGGCCTCGCCCAACCGCGAGACGGAGGCGATGAAGGACGGTTCTGATGCCATCGCCGACTGGCCGCTGCTCAATGCGATGCTGAACACCGCCTGCGGCGCGAGCTGGGTCTCGCTGCACCACGGCGGCGGCGTCGGCATCGGCTACTCCATTCACTCGGGGATGGTCGTGGTGGCCGACGGCACCGAGAAGGGCGGCGACCGCCTGATGCGCGTGCTCACCGCCGATCCCGGCACCGGCGTCATGCGTCATGCCGATGCGGGGTACGAGGAAGCGATAACCACGGCCGCGGAGCGCGGAATCGACCTTCCGATGCTGGAGAAGCGCTTGTAGTGCCTCTCCTCACCAACATCGGGTTTCTCGCCGCCTGTCGCGCGGAGGGCGGACAGGCTGACATCCATGCCGTCCGCGAGGCTGCGCTCGCGTGGGAAGGAGACCGCATCACGTGGGTCGGGCCCGAGCGCGACCTTCCCGCCTCGCTGAGGGCACTCCCTTCCGAGGATGCCGGCGGCCGCGCGGTGTTCCCCGGGCTGGTGGACTGCCACACCCACCTCGCCTTCGGCGGCTGGCGCGCCGATGAATTCGAACTGCGCATCCAGGGTGCCACCTATCTCGACATTGCTGCGCGGGGCGGCGGGATCGCGTCCACCGTCCGGGAGACGCGACAGGCCACCGAAGCGGAACTAGAAGCCCGCGCCCGCGGCTGGCTCGCTGCCATGCGCCAGCTCGGCGTCACCACGGTCGAGTGCAAGAGCGGCTATGGTCTCGACCGGGACACCGAATTGCGGCTGTTGCGAGTGTACCAGCGCCTCGCCCTATCGCAGCCCTCCCGGATCGTCCCGACCTATCTCGGCGCGCACGTCGTACCGGCGGAGTATCGCGGGCGGCGGGCCGACTACGTGCGCCTGCTCGTCGAGGAGATGATCCCCACGGTGGCGCGCGAGGGCCTGGCCGACTGCTGCGATGCGTTCGTCGAGCGCTCCGCGTTCTCCATCGAGGAAGCGCGCTCCATCCTCCGGGCCGGGCTCGACGCCGGCCTCCGGCCCAAGCTCCACGCCGACCAGCTCTCCGATGGTGGTGGCGCCCAGCTCGCCGCGGAGCTCGGCGCGCTGTCAGCCGATCATCTCGAGTACATCTCGGATGCCGGTATCGCCGCCATGGCACGCGCGGGCGTGGTCGCGGTGAGCCTGCCGCTCGCGACGATGTACTTGAACCAGCCTCCCATGCCGGCGAGGCGCCTCATCGAGGCCGGTGTCGCTGTGGCGGTCGCCACGGACTTCAATCCCGGCTCGGCGCCGAGCTTCCACCTGCCATTCGCGCTGACGCTGGCCTGTACGTTGCAGCGGATGACCCCGGCGGAGGCGCTCAAGGGCGCCACCGTCTACGCGGCGCGCGCGGTGGGACGCGAGATGGCGGTCGGCTCGCTGGAGGCGGGGAAATACGCCGACTTTGTGCTGTTCGACGCGCCCGACGTGACGCAGTGGCTTTATCACCTGCAGGCGAATGCCTGCGTGCGAACCGTCATCGGCGGGGAGACAGCGTGGCGCTTGTGACACCCTGGGATCGCACCGATCCGCGCGTGGAGAACATCATGGGACGTGCGGTCGCCGCCGGCGAGGCGCCGCATGCCGTCCTGCTGGGTTTCCCCACCGACGAGGGCGTATTGCGGAACGGGGGGCGGCCCGGCGCCGCGCGCGGGCCGGCGGAGATCCGCCGCTGGCTCGAGCGCTTCGCGCCGGATGCGCGCGATGCCGCCCGGTTCACGACGCTGCTCGAGCACACCGCCGACCTGGGCGACATCGCGCTGACCGGCAACCTCGATGCGGACCAGGCGGCGCTGGGCGAGGTAGTCGGCGGCCAGCTGCGCCTCGGGCGGTTCGTGATCATCCTGGGCGGCGGCCATGAGATGTCGTTTGGCCATTTTCTCGGCTATGTCAACGCGCGCCTCCAGGTGGACATCCTCAACTGGGACGCGCACGCCGACGTTCGTCCCCTGCGCGACCGGCTCGCGCACTCCGCGTCGCCGTTTCGACAGGCGCTGGAACACTCGTCGGGGGCGCTCCGGCGCTATTCCGTCGCGGGGCTCCAGCCCCACGCCGTTGCCGCGGCGCACCTGGACCTGGTGCGCAAGCGCGGGCGCGCGGTGTTCCGCGATGAGGTGACACCCACCGTCGTGCGCGAGCTCTACGCCCAGCTCGGCGCCCCGTCGTTCGTCTCCTTCGACATCGATGCCGTTGACCAGGCCTTTGCCCCCGGCGTGAGCGCACCCTCGACCGGCGGCTTTACCCCGGCTGAGTGGCTGGCCTTCGCGTACGGCGGCGGCCGGCAGCCCGGTGTGCGGTCTGTGGACCTGGCCGAATTCAACCCGATATACGACCGGGATGGACAGACCGGCCGCCTGGCCGCGTTGACGATCTGGCATGTGCTTCGGGGGTTTGCCGCGCGCCCCTAGGCTTCAGGTCGAGCTCCGCTCTGGCGCGAATCCGTACTCTCTCTCATGATTAAGGCGCCTTCACACCTCGATGAGGCTGTCTGGCTGCTGCGGTACGCCCTGCCATGGAACTCGCTGAGCCTCCGGCCACCGTCCCCACGGTGGCTGGCCGGGTTGTCTCCGTCGATATCCTCCGCGGCGTCGTCATGGTCATCATGGCACTCGACCACGTGCGGGACTTCTTCACGAGTGTTCCCTTCGATCCGACCGACCTGACCCAGACATCGGTTCCCTTGTTCCTGACGCGCTGGATCACTCATTTCTGCGCTCCGACCTTCGTCTTCCTGGCCGGTGTCGGGGCCGGGCTGAGCCTGGCCGGCGGCCGCTCCCTCAGCTCGCTGTCGCGCTTTCTCTGGACACGCGGGCTCTGGCTTGTCGTGGCTGAGTTGACGATCGTGCGCTTCGCGTGGGCATTCAACTTCGAGTACACCACCCAGCTCTGGGTGCAGGTGATCTGGGTTCTGGGCTGGTCGATGATCGTTCTCGCGGCGCTGGTGCACCTGCCCAGGTGGGCGGTGGCGACGTTCGGCATCGTCATGATCGCGGGGCATAACCTGCTCGACGGCATCCCACTGCACTTTCAGGGAGGCACCCTGATCGGCGCGGGCGCACGCGACTGGATCTGGTCGATCCTCCATGTCCAGCGCATGCCGATCGCTTATCCGCTCATTCCATGGCTCGGGGTCATGGCGGCCGGCTATGCCTTCGCGCCCATTCTGCTCAAGCCGCGCGCCGAGCGGCTCCGCACCCTCCTGCTGCTCGGCGCCTCGCTCACGCTCCTGTTCGTGCTGCTGCGCGGCCTCAACGTCTACGGTGATCCCTCACCCTGGGCGGTGCAGCCCCGACCGGGCATGACACTGATGTCGTTCCTGAACACCACGAAGTATCCCCCGTCGCTCCTGTACCTCCTGATGACGCTCGGACCGGCCATCATGCTGCTGGTGCCGTTCGAGCGTCTGCGGGGTCCGGTCGCGGCGTACTTCGATACCATCGGGCGGGTGCCCTTCTTCTACTACGTCCTCCACATCGTGCTCATTCACAGCCTGGCCCTCATCGGCGGGGCGATCACCGGATTCTCGGTGAAGGGCCTTCTCAACCCGCCGTTCTTCGGCTATGGCGAAGGCTGGGGCACGGGGCTGGTCAACGTGTACCTCATCTGGGTGTTCGTGGTGCTGGCGCTGTATGTGCCTTGTCGATGGTTCGCTGGCGTGAAGATGCGACGGCGCGACCTGTGGTGGCTCGGCTACCTCTAGCGGAGGCGAACGTATGAGGCATGCATCCGGGTGGCTCGTGGGGGTGATGCTGGCCGGTCTGGTCGTGGCGGGCTGTGGTGGCCGGAGTAGCGCCCTGACGGGGAAATGGACGAAGCCCATGGCAGGTGAAGGCGACGTTGTACTGACGATTGCGCCGAACGGTGCGGCGACACTTGCGCTGCCGGACGGGCGGTGGCCGGCGGATGTCGACGTCACGGGCACCCTGGCCGTCGCGGGTGACAGCCTCACGTTGACAGGGGAGGGCGGTCCGTCAGCGTGTGCCCAGCCGGCACCCAACTATGTGTTCGCGGTCAGCGGCACCACCCTCACGATCGGCGGTGGCAATACCGATCCATGTGGCGCGCGTCACGCGGCGCTGGTGGGGACCTGGACCAGGTCGTGAGTGTTACAGCGCCGGCCACTGCTGGCTGACGCAGTGAAAGGCGCCGAGGCCCCAGACAAGGTCGGTGCAGTCGATCCCGACCACGCGTCGCGTGGGGAACAGGCGCTGCAGCGTGTCGAGGGCCCCGCGGTCGCGACGCGGGTCGTAGGTGGGCAGCAGCACCACCGTGTTGCCGATGTAGAAGTTGGCGTAGGTCGCCGGCAGCCGCTGCCCGGCGCGCTCGAGGCGCCGCGGCATCGGCAGGGCGACGACCCGCAGGCGTTGCCCGTCCTGATCCTTCATCGTCGCGAGCCGCTTCAGGTTCTCCTGGAGCGGCTCGTAGTTCGGGTCGGACGGGTCTTCTTCCACCACGGTGACGACCGTCGCGGGGTCCACGAACCGGGTCAGGTCGTCCACGTGACCATCGGTGTCGTCGCCCTCGATGCCGTCCCCCAGCCACAGGATGTGCCGCACGCCGAGGTAGTCCTTGAGGAACCCCTCGATCTGTCCCTTCGACAGCCCGGGATTCCGGTTCGGGTTGAGCAGGCACGCCTCCGTCGTGAGCAGGGTGCCAGCCCCGTTCACGTCGATCGAGCCGCCCTCCATCACGATCCCCGGGTGGAACACGGGAATGTTGAAGGCCTCGCCCACCAGCGTGGGGATGCGATCGTCGAGGTCGTACGGCGGGTACTTGTCGCCCCAGGCGTTGTAGCCCCAGTCGATGATGGCCTGCTCTACTCCGCCCGGTGTGTCGCGCTGCACGAAGATCGGGCCGTGGTCGCGGCACCAGGCGTCGTTGGTGGGAAAATGGTGAAAGAAGACGTTGGCGAGGCTGGTGCCGCGGAGCAGCGTGGACCGGGCCTCCGATTCCATTTCCGGCCCGGCCACGTTGATGTGCACTTCCTCGCCTTCGCTCAGGAGCTGCACCGTGCGCGCGAAGATCCCCGGTACCGGCGCAAACTTGCCGGGCCAGGACGCTTCCTTGTGCGGCCAGCTGAGCCAGGTGCCGCGATGCGGCGCCCACTCGGCGGGCATGGAGTAGCCGAGTTGCGCGGGAGTAGAAGTCACGTCAGCGACCCTGAACCCTCAACTCTGGACTCTTAACCCTCATCAATGAAGCGTTTCGTGATATCCCCATACGCTTCAATACGGCGGTCTCTGAGGAACGGCCAGTGCGTCCGCTGCGCGTCCACGCGACCCAGGTCGCAGGGCACGACGATGACCTCTTCCCCGTCGCCGGCCTTCGCGATGATGCGCCCGCCCGGATCGGCGACGAAGCTCCGGCCCCAGAACTCGATGCCCCCGGCCGGCCCGTCCTCGAGTCCCACACGATTCACCGCGCAGACGAACACGCCATTGGCGATGGCGTGGCTCCGCTGGATCGTTTCCCAGGCATCGGCCTGCTGCGCGCCGAACTCCGCCTTCTCCGGCACGAGCCAGCCGATCGCAGTGGGATAGAACAGGATCTGCGCCCCGCGCAGCGCCGTGAGCCGCGCGGCTTCCGGATACCACTGGTCCCAGCACACGAGCACGCCGATCCGGCCAAACCGGGTGTCCCACGCGCGGAACCCGAGGTCGCCGGGCGTGAAATAAAACTTCTCCAGGTACTGGGGATCGTCCGGGATGTGCATCTTCTGGTACTTGCCGAGGTAGCGCCCGTCGGCATCGATGATCGCCGCGGTGTTGTGGTAGAGCCCCTCGGCGCGCTTCTCGAAGAGGCTTGCCACGATCACCACCCCGAGTTCGGCTGCCACGGCGCCGAGCGCCTCGGTGGATGGCCCGGGAATGGCCTCGGCCAGCTCGAAAAAGCGGTGATCCTCGCTCTGGCAGAAGTACGGCCCCTGGAAGAGTTCCTGAAGGCAGACGATCTGGGCGCCCCGGGCCGCGGCGGTGCGTACGCCCTCGATAGCGCGCGCGAGGCCGGTAGCGGCGTCCGCGGGCGCGCACTGCTGTACCAGACCGACCTGGACGATACGTTCGGTGTGTGCCATAGGCGGGAAAAGATACTCGGCGCTGCATGCGCCTGCACGAGCAACCGTTCCGCTGCGGCAGCCGTACGGTTACTCTGGTGAACCGCCTTCGGCGGCCAAGTCACAACTCCCTGGAGTGATCGATCCCATGCTGCTTGCCTTGCTCGCCCTGCTTCAGCAACCCGTGGCGCCACCCCCTGCGGCCAAGCCGGTGGCACCACCCAAGCTGATTGAACGTGTCGAAGTCAGCCCCGCCTTCGCCGAAGTGGGCGTGGGCCAGACGCTGCAGCTTGCGGCCAAGGCGTACGACGCCAACGGCAACGTCCTGCCGGGCGCGTCGTTCCGGTGGTTCACCGGTGGCGACGAGGGCAGCGTGTCGGAAACGGGGCTGGTGAAGGCCGGCTATCGCGGCAAGGTTCGCGTCACGGTGGCGGCGTCGATGCCCGGCAGCAAGCCGGCGTTCGGCGAGGCCGACGTGAAGGTGATCCCGTCGCCGCCGGCCCGCATCGTCGTGGAACCGTCGGTGTCTCGCATGGTGGTGGGGACGCGGGTGTCGATCACCGGCACGCCGTACAGCCATGAGCACGACCGCCGCTACGATCAGGTCACCTTTGCCTCCAACAACCCGAAGGTGGCCCAGGTGACGCCCGACGGTCGCGTCGTGGCGGTGGCGCCAGGATCCGCTACTGTGACCGCCAGGGCGGCCGGTGCCACCCAGGCGATCCCGGTCCAGGTCGTGGCCGGTCCGGTGTCGAGGGTGGCCCTCACGCCGGACAAGGCGTCGGTGCTCACCGGCGATGTCATCCGCTTCAAGACGGATGTGCGCGGCACGGGCGGCAAGTCACTCGGCGACGTCGCCGTGCGCTGGGCCGTGGAAGCTGGCGGCCCCGAGGCATCGGCGTCGATTGACGGTGACGGCGCGTTCGTCGCCGAGACGCCGGGCAAGTACACGGTGACGGCAAGCGCGGGCGGTGCCTCCGCCGACGCGGTGATCGAGGTAGCCAGGCGGAAGGTGGGTCGCGGCTTCCAGGTGGTGGGCCGGGTGCCGGTCAAGTTCTCCACCGCCGAGGCCTGGGTGCATCCGGGCAACACCTGTGTCTACCTCAGCACGATTGCCGACCGGGTCTACGCCGTCGACATCACCACGCCGTCGGCGCCGAAGATCGTCGACTCAATGATGACGAACGCGCGCATCGTGAACGACGTGATGACCACGGAGGACGGCAAGTTCGGCGCCTTCTCCCGTGAGGGCGCTTCGGACCGGAAGAACGGCATCGTCATCTTCGAGGCCAGCGATCCGTGCCATCCGAAGCCGATTGCCGAGTATGTCGAGACGGTGCAGGGCGGCGTGCATTCGTCATACGTGTACCAGAACCATGTCTACCTCACCGATGACGCAACCGGCTCGATGCGAGTCATCGACATTACCGATCCGTACATGCCGCACGAGGTGGCTCGGTTCCAGACCGAGCAGACCGAGGAGGGACGCTACCTCCACGACATCATGGTGGTGGACGGCCTGGCGTATCTCTCATACTGGAACGACGGGCTCGTGATCGTCGACGTGGGCAACGGCATGAAGGGCGGCTCGCCGGAGAAGCCGGTGATGGTCTCCCAGGCCAAGTATGACCTGCAGGAGCTCTACGCTCGTGTCGAGCAGCTCTGGGGACTGGGGGCGCGCGGCACCCACACCGCCTGGCGCCACAAGAACTACGTCTTCGTGGGCGACGAGGTCTACGCGTCCAGGTCGTCGACTGGACTCAAGGACGGGAACAACCTGACCTTCGGCCGGATGACGGTGTTCGACGTGTCGAACATCGAGCAGCCGAAAATCGTCGCGTGGTACGAGCCCACCGACGGCGGCGTGCACAATATCTGGGTGGCGGGGGACACGCTCTACCTGGGGAACTACCAGGGCGGTGCTCGCGCGGTGGACATCTCCGGCGAGCTCAAGGGCGACCTGCTCAAGCAGGGGCGCGAGATCAGCTGGATCCTCACCGCCGACGCCGAAGGCAACCGTCCTCGCGCCACGTTCGCCTGGGGCGCGGTGGTGAAGAACGGCTACATCTACGTGCCCGACATCAACTCGGGGCTGTGGATCCTGAAGCTGGAGCCGAAGGCGGGGGCAGCGACCCCCTGACGGTCACGCCTCGTCAGGGCGTGGGCGTGAGGATCAGTTGCGCGGAGCCCTGGGAGGCCGGCCACAGGAAGGTGAGTGACTCGCCCTGACGGGTTCGATCGAAGCCCTTCTCCGACTTGGCGACGGTTTCGATGGGGTAGGTCACCAGCTCGGCCATCGGCTCGGCGACCGCCTGCAGCGGAGCAGCAAGCGACAATTCGCTGGCGAACCAGCGGGCCGACGACGGCGTCCAGCGCCAGCTGATCGCGATGCTGCCGTCCGGCGAGATGCGCAGCTCCTTGACGAGCGATCGGTCGGCGGCGGCGAGCAGGATGCGCACCTCGGCGCCGACGGTCCGCACCGTGGCGCTCATGCGTTCGCGCGCCCAGTTCCGCACCGCCGCGACCGCGCCCGCCTCGAGCAACTCGGCCGTGGTGTCGGCGGGCAGCAGGCGCTCGACCCCGATGGCGCGGTCGTGCGGGTCGAGGGCGGGACGGGCGTCGAGCCGCAGTGACTGCTCGAGGTCGTGGATGCTGGCCGTGCCGTCCGCCGTGTGTGCCGCGTCGGCCTGGCCCCGCGTGAGCGCCTCGTCGTGATAGGCCTCGCGGCGGCGCGTCAGTACATCGGCGTAGTTGACCCCGGCGGCGAAATGGGAGAGCACCTCGATGGCGCCGCCCCGGGCGGGCGCCACGACGATGGAGCAGTGCGCTCCGTGGACCCAGATCTCCATGGCCCCGTCGCTGTCGAGGTCGGCTTCCTCCCAGGACAGCGACTCGTCGCGGCGCAGCAGTGCCTCCGCGCGCACGAGTTCGTTCCAGAGCGCGTTTCGCAGGTGTGGCAGGTAGAGCCCGCCGAACACGCCATGCCAGTACGCGTCGTTGCACTGGGCCCGCGCCACGGCGCGACGTGCCTCGGACGGGTCGCCCCGCTCGCGGCAGAGTGTGGACAGCGCCACCATCATCTTCTGCAGCCGGTTGGACTCGGGATACTTCACCAGGAAGTGACGCCAGTGCGAGCCGCGCACCAGTGCGCCCTCGGGGCCGTCGAGCCGCTCGGCGCCGAACTCCTTCTCGAGGGCGGCAAGGCGAAGCTGCGGGTCGGGCGGGAGCGCCCAGCCCTCCATCTCGCGATACGATGCCGTTGGCAGGTACGCGAGGCCCCGGCATGGCACCTCGCGCAGCACGTCGGCCAGGGTGCTGAGGACAATGCTCCCCTCATCCACGAGCCCGCGGATCATCTCTCCGAAACGGTCGAACCAGCCCTTCTCGTACACCCACTCCTTCGTGCCCGGCCAGCCGCCGAACTTTTCCCCGTCGTCCGCCAGCAGCGCCATGGCATGACCAGCGCGATTGAGCCCGCGCAGGTACTCGGCGGTTTCCTCCGGCGGACGGAACGGGATCAGGTACCGCAGGCGCTCGTCGATGGGAAAGACACCGACCCGCTTGCCATCGCTCTCGGTGAGGTACCAGGTGTGCAGCTGGTCGTGGCTGAATCCCGCGACCAGGAAGTGGCGATCGTCCACCAGCACCGCCTCGACCCCGGCATCCGAGAGGTCGGCCGCCAGCTCCGGCTCCCACACCCGTTCGGTGAGCCAGAGGCTCGTCGCCTCGACCCCGAACCGGCGCGCGATGGCCTCGCGCATCCAGCGCACCTGCTCCACCCGATCGACGCGCGGGAGCGCCACAAGGATCGGCTCGTGAAAGCCTGAGAGCAGCAGCTCGAGCTTGCCCGAGCGCGCCAGGCCCGCAAGCCGGTCGAGATACGCCGGCTCGTTCGTCTCCAGCCACTCGAGCAGCGGCCCGGACAGGTGCAGCACGGCCGGAAAGAGGCTCGACTTCTCCAGCTGGTCGAGCAGCGGACGATAGACGTCGTCCAGGTGCTGTCTGAATACGTGATCGAAGTTTCCGACGGGCTGGTGAAGGTGCAGCCCGATCACGAAGCGAAGGGGTGACATCGACTCGGCTAGTCGAGGGCCAGGGCGCGTGTGCCCGCGAGCGCTGCCTCGACGGCGGGAAGGGGATCGGGGAAGAGATCATCGCGCTGGCGGCTCTCTTCGGCGAGCCGGAGTGCCGCGGGCAGTTCCGACTCATGGCCCGGGCGCAGCGCCGCCACCAGCCGCTCCGCGTCCTCGCAGTGCCCGTTGAACCGGCGGAAGGCATAGTCCGTCACCGCGCCGGTGGAGATGATGAACTGCCAGTCGGACGACTGCGCCAGAAGCAGCTCGCGCGTCGCCTGCTCCAACACGGTGCGGGTGGCCGGCTGGGTGAGCGCCGACGGCGCCACTTCCCAGAATGCGTCTTCGAGCGGCCAGAGTCGCTCCCAGGTCCACGCCGTCTGCTCGTTGAGCCACATGCTGAAGTTGCCGTTGGCACCCCATGATCCGGGCGGCAGCCGGAGCGCGCCAGCCGGCGGGTGCCTCTGCAGGTGCGCCGACGCGGTGCTCGGGTGCACGTCGGGATGGTCCGGCAGCAGGCGGTACGTCTCCTCGAGGAAGTGCGGGCCTTCGAACCACCAGTGCCCGAACAGTTCGGTGTCGAACGGTGCCGCGAGCACCGCCGGCGACTTGCGTGGCTCATCGGCGGCGAGCGCGTCGATGAGGCGCGCGAAGTGGGCCGCGTGGGCGTCGGCGTGCGCGGCGGCGGTCGGCGGATCGTAGGGCGCCTTGTCGCCCATGTCGACCGAAGAGCCGGTGACCCGCCAGTACTTGAGGCCGCCAGGCCAGCGAATCTTGTGGAAGTCGAGATATGCGCCGTCGCCCGGATAGCCGCCGTGCCGGCTCCACACCTGCGCTGAGGCCTTGGGATCGCGCGCGAAGGCCGCGACACCAGCGCCCGCGCCCGGCGCCGATACCCTCCACGCGCGATACGGTGATCGCTGCGCGACGGCCAGTGCATCCGTCGCCTCGGCGACGCTGAGCCCGCCGGTCCCTTCACTGGTGAGGCCGAGAGGGCGCGCCCCCGTCACCAGGTGTGCATCGACGAAGAAATAGCGGTAGCCCGCATCGGCCAGGTGCTCCTCGATGCCCCGCCGGATGGATGCCGCCGGTGCGGTCGGCCAGGGCGCCCAACGCTCGCGGGGGCGATAGGCGCACTCCGGCAGCCAGCAACCCGAGGGTGACATGCCGAACAGGCGGCGGTGTTCCCGCACGCCCACCGCCAGTTGCAGACGGATGCTCTCGTCGCGGCCCAGGAGCGGCAGGAAGCCGTGGGTCGCCGCCGAGCTGATGATCTCGATGCGGCCCCGGTCCTCGAGCCCGCGGAACGCCGAGATCAGGTCGCCATCGAGGGTGTGGAACAGCTTCCGCAGGCGCTTGTACCGCTCGAGCCAGAAACCGGCGAGCGGAAGCAGGTGGGAGTCGCCCGTCTTGCGGAGCGATTCTGGCGCCTCGTGGCAGGCTTCGAGCCGTTGCTCGAAAAACGCCTCGACCTCGGCGCGGAAGAGTGGATGCGCCAGCTGGTTGGCCAGGACCGGCGTGATGCCGAGAGTGACGGGCGCCTGCACCCCGTCGCGTTCGAGCGCTTGCAGCGACTCGATGAGCGGCAGGTAGGTATCCAGCGCCGCTTCCGTGAGCCAGTCGGAGCCGTGCGGCCACCGGCCGTGATTGAGGACCCACGGCAGGTGACTGTGGAGGGCGAGGACGAAGTCGAGGCTCACGAGTTGCTCAGTACGGCGCGATAGACCGCCGCGTAGCGCTTGCTGGCGCGATCCCAGCTGAAGTCGCGGTGCATCGCCGTGCGCATCATCGCGGTCCAGCGCTCGCGGTCCTCCATCGACCCGATCGCGCGGAAGGCCGCCTCCTGGAAGGCCGAAGCGTCGTACTTGTCGAACAGGAAGCCGGTGACGCCGTCCTCCACCGTGTCGGCGATGCCGCCGACCCGCCGCCCGACTGGCAGCGTACCGTAACGCTGCGCCCGCATCTGCGTGAGGCCGCATGGCTCGTATATGGATGGCATCAGGAACATGTCCGCCCCCGCAATCAGGCGGTGCTCCATCCGGTCGGTGAAGTTGGTCTCCACGCCCACCTTTTCCGGGAGCGCTCGCCGCAGCTCCACCAGCGCGTCGGCGTAGCGCTTCTCGCCGCCGCCGAGGAACACAAACTGCGCATCGTGATTGAGCAGGTGGTAGCTCGCGAAGATCACGTCGAGCCCCTTCTGCTGGGCCAGACGCCCGGAGAAGCCGAACACGGGTGTCTTCTTCCGCTGGGGCAGGCCGAACGCGCGCTGCAGGGCCGCCTTGCAGCGCTCCTTGCCTTCCAGGTGCGCCGAGCTGTAGGTCGCCGTGATGTGCGTGTCCGTGGCGGGATTCCAGGCTGCCTGGTCGATGCCGTTGGTGATGCCGACGAGGCGCGGACCGAGTGCCTGGAACACCTCCTGCAGCCCGAAACCACCCTCGTCGGTGCGCAGTTCCTCGGCGTGCTTCGCGCTCACCGTGACGACGAGATTCGCGGTAGTGAGGCCGCCCTTGAGCATGTTGGCGCGCCCATACCACTCGAGGCAGTGGTGGGTATACACCGACCACGGCAGGCCGACGTCCGGAACCATCGAGGGCGGGAAGTGGCCCTGGTAGCCGGGGTTGTGCACCGCGAGCACCGTGCGCACCTGGCGCGCGACCGGCCGGTCGGCATGGGTTGTCCGGAGGTAGAGCGGCGCCAGCGACGTGTGCCAGTCGTGCGCATGGAGTATGGTCGGGCCGGATACGAACCGCGGCAGCGCCTCGAGCGCGGCCAGCACGAAGAACGCGAAGCGGCGGGCGCTGTCGGGGTAGTCACCACTGGAATCGCCGTAGATGCCGGGACGATCGAAGAAGTGCGGATGCGCCACGGCGTACACCTCGGGGCCGGGACCGGCTCCGGTGACGCGGAAGAGTTGCGCCAGCTCGGCGGTCGGTCCCACCTGCACCGGGAACGGGTCACCGGCGGGGACCAGTCCCGCGGCCAGTTCCCGCACCGACCGGTACAGCGGCAGCATGGCGACCACTCGGTGACCCGCCCGCTGCTGGAAACTGGCCAAGCCGCTCACCGCTTCGGCCAGGCCGCCGGTGCGGGCATACGGGAAGTACTCCGCCGAGAGGTGCACGACGGCGGGCAGCGAGGGGCGGTCCGGCTTCTCGGCGGCCACGAGGCCTCCCGGATTCAGTCCGTGGGTGGGGCATCTCCCGCGAGATCGGCGCGGGATGCTGGCAGATAATACTCCTGTACGTACTCGGCCAGCATCCGCTGGGCGGTGAAGCGCCGCCCACCGAGTCGCAAGGCGTGCCGCATCCGCTCGACCCAGCCCAGTGGAATGTCGTGGCTGTCTCGGGTGTAGTAGAGCGGCACCACCTGCTCCTCGAGCAGTCGGTAGCAGGATTCCGCGTCCTGGGCGTCGCTGCTGCTGCCATCCGATCCCGTCGGGATGGCCCAGCCTCCCAGCCCATCGTACCCCTCCTGCCACCAGCCGTCGAGGGTGCTGAGCTGCGGCACGCCGTTCAGCGCCGCCTTCATCCCGCTCGTGCCCGACGCCTCGAGCGGCACCCGGGGCAGGTTCAGCCAGGCATCCACGCCCTGTACCAGCAGGTGCGCGATGTGCATGTCGTAGTCCTCCACGAACGCGATGCGCCCCTCGAAGCCCGGGTCGCGCGTGTAGCGGTAGACGCTCTGCAGCACTTCCTTGCCCGGCGTGTCGGCCGGGTGTGCCTTGCCGGCGAAGATCACCTGGACCGGCCGGTCGGGATTGGTGCACAGCCGGCGGAGGCGGTCGATGTCGCTGAAGATCAGGTTCGCGCGCTTGTACGTCGCAAAGCGCCGCGCGAACCCGATCGTCAGGACGTCGGGATCGAACAGCGCGCCGGCGCCCACCACCGCCGCCGCCTCCTTGAGCTGGCCTGCGAAGCGGTGCCGCGCATCCTCACGGATGAAGTCGCGGAGGATCTTCTTCAGGTGCAGGTGCGCCTGCCAGAACTTGTCATGGTCCAGGGAGAGCACGCGGTCCCACATCGCGCCGTCGTCGATATGCTCGGTCCAGCGTGGGCCAAGGTGCTCCGAGAGCAGCCCCTGGATCGCGCCGGCCATCCACGTGGGCAGGTGCACGCCGTTGGTGACGTGCCCGATCGGCACCGCTTCCCAGGGACGGTCGGGCCAGAGGTCGCGCCAGAGATGCCGGGACACCTGGCCGTGCGGACGCGATACACCGTTGACCCGCGCGGCCAGCCGCACCGCGCACACCGTCATGTGGAAGTTTTGCGCGTCGCCGGGCATGGCGCCCAGCGCGAAGAACCGGCTGCGGTCGATGCCCAGTGATTCCCACACCGGGCCCGATACCCGCTCCAGCTCGTCCAGCGCGAAGAAGTCGTGGCCGGCCGGCACCGGGGTGTGCGTCGTGAAGACGCTGCGCGCGCGCACCGCGGACACCGCGTCCTCGAACGATGCGCCGCCCTCCACCTGCTCCCGCAGCCGCTCCACGAACATGAACGCCGCGTGGCCCTCGTTGGCGTGCCACACCGCCGGGTCGATCCCGACGGCGCGCAGCACACGCACGCCGCCGACGCCCAGGATCCACTCCTGCCGGATGCGGAGCTCCGGTCCGCCGGCGTACAGCTTGTTCATGAGCCCGCGGTCGTCCGGGTGGTTGGCGACCAGGTTGGTGTCGAGAAGGTATACCGGCACGCGGCCGACCATCATCCGGAACGCGCGCAAATGCACTGGCCGGCCGAGGGCCTCGACCACCGTCAGCCAGGGCTCGCCGCCGCGTCCCTTGAGCGCCTCGAGGGGCGTAACGGCGATGTCATAGAGCACGTCGCTGTCGGTCTGCCACCCGTCGAGGTTCACCTTCTGGTCGAAGTAGCCGTTGGTGTAGAATAGGCCCACGCCGACAATCGGCACGCCCATGTCGGACGCGCTCTTCAAGTGGTCGCCGGCGAGCACGCCGAGACCACCGGAATAGATCGGCACCGAGTTGTGCAGCCCGAACTCCGCGCAGAAGTACGCAATGGGGCGGCCGGCGAGTTCAGGGCGATGCCGGGCGAGCCAGGTATCGTCGGTCGTCAACTGATGCTGGAAGGCCGCCATCACCTCGTCGTAACGCTGGAGGAAGTCGGCGTCACTTGCGCACACCGCGATCCGGGCCGGGTCGATCTGCTGCAACAGCAGCAGCGGGTTATGGCGTATGCGGTGCCAGAGCCGCGGATCGATGGCGCCGAACAGGGTGCGCGCCTCGGGACTCCAACTCCACCAGAGGTTGGTGGCGAGCCGGCTCAGTCCCTCGATACGGGTCGGGAGGTACGGGATGCGCTGCTCGAGAACGTTCACGGATCAGTGCACCAGTTTCTTGAACCGGAAGCGGTGCGGTTCGTCCACGCCCTGCCCGGTGCGTCGCTTGAAGTCGGCCGCGTAGTCGTTGTAGGCTCCCTCGAACCAGAACGCCTGGCTGTCGCCCTCGAAGGCCAGGATGTGGGTCGCGATACGGTCCAGGAACCAGCGGTCATGGCTGATGACTACGGCGCACCCCGCGAAACTCTCCAGAGCATCCTCGAGGGCGCGCAGCGTGTCCACGTCGAGGTCGTTGGTGGGCTCGTCGAGGAGCAGCAGGTTGCCGCCGCTCTTGAGGACCTTGGCCAGATGCACCCGGTTCCGCTCGCCGCCCGAGAGGTCCTTCACCCGCTTCTGCTGGTCCGAGCCGCGGAAGTTGAACCCGGCGCAGTAGGCGCGCGCGTTGACCTTGCGCGTGCCGAAGAGGAGCTCGTCCTGCCCGCCCGAGATCTCCTCGTACGTCGTCTTACTGCCGTCGAGCGTGTCGCGGCTCTGGTCTACGTACGCCAGCTTGACGGTCTGGCCCACCACGAGCTCGCCGCTGTCCGGCGTCTCCTGGCCCGTGATCATGCGGAACAGCGTGGTCTTGCCGGCGCCATTCGGCCCGATCACGCCCACGATGCCGCCGCGGGGGAGGGAAAAGGTCAGGTTCTCGAAGAGCAACCGGTCACCATAGCCCTTGGATACACCCCGGGCGATGACGACTTCCTCTCCCAGCCGCTCCGGCACTGGGATCAGGATTTCCACGCTGCCCTCGCTCTGCCGCTCCGCCTCGGCGCGCATCTCCTCGTAGCGCGTGAGGCGCGCCTTGCTCTTCGCCTGACGCGCCTTGGGCGACATCCGCACCCACTCGAGCTCGTGCTGCAGGGTCCGCTGGCGGGCGGAGGCCTGCTTCTCCTCCACCGCCATGCGCTTCTGCTTCTGCTCCAGCCAGCTCGTGTAGTTCCCCTCCCACGGAATGCCGGCACCGCGGTCGAGCTCGAGGATCCACTTCGCCACATTGTCCAGGAAGTAGCGGTCGTGCGTGATCGCCACGACGGTACCCTTGAATTCCTCGAGGTAGCGCTCCAGCCAGGCCACGCTCTCGGCGTCCAGGTGGTTCGTTGGCTCGTCGAGGAGCAGCATGTCCGGCTCCGACAACAGCAGCCGGCACAGCGCCACCCGGCGCCGCTCACCGCCGGACAGCGTCGTCACGTCGGCATCGCCCGGGGGCACCTGGAGCGCGTCCATGGCCATGTCGAGCTTGTGGTCAAGTTCCCAGAGGCCCAGGTGATCGATCCGCTCCTGCAGGCGGCCCTGCCTGTCCAGCAGCTTCTCCATCTGCGCATCGTCCATCGGCTCGGCGAACTTCATCGAGATGTCGTTGTAGTCGTCGAGCAGCTTTCGCAGGTGCGCCACGCCGTCCTCGACGTTGCCGCGCACGTCCTTGGCGGGGTCGAGCTGGGGCTCCTGCGGCAGGTAGCCGATCCTGGTGCCTGGCAGCGGGCGCGCGTCGCCGAGATAATCCGTGTCGATGCCGGCCATGATGCGCAGCAGCGTCGACTTGCCCGCGCCGTTCGACCCGATCACGCCGATCTTGGCGCCCGGATAGAAGGCGAGATGGATGCCCTTGAGGATCTCGCGGGAGGGGGGCACGACCTTTCTGAGGTCGCGCATCGTGAAGATGTATTCGCCGGCCATAGGGCGGCAAAGATAGGCGGACGGGGCACAACGCCAAAGGGCGCCCCGACGGGGGCGCCCTTGCGGTGCGTGAACTGTCGAGCGACTAGCTGAGGTGCTTGCTCACCAGCTTGGTCATCTCGAACATGTTGACCTGGTCCTTCTTGAAGATCGGCTTGAGGTTCGCGTCTGCGTGGATGTTACGCCGGTTCTTCGTGTCCTGCAGGCCCTTCCGCTTGATGTACGCCCAGAGCTTCTTGGTCACTTCGGTGCGGGGCAGCGGCGCCGCGCCCACAACCACCGCAAGGGCCACACTCGGCTTCACGGGCTTCATGAACGCCGCATTCGGCTTGCGCGCGGACTTCTTCTTCGCGGCCTTCTTCGCGCTCTTCTTGGCCGGCCTCTTCGCAGCCTTCTTCGCCTTCTTCTTGGTCGCCATCGCGTTTCTCCTGTGAAAGTGGAGGTACCGTACTCGCCCTGCACAAACACTCGGGGTTCAAGGTACCACCTTGTCACGGAGTTGCAATAGGTATTTCCCTCTGAAAATGCCTGATTTTTCCCTCGGAGCGGTCCCGGGGCGCCAGGCGCCGGCTGTACCGGCCGGCACATCCGGGGGTATTGTCCCCTATGGCACCGCGCGGGAACGGCGCCCGACCACCACCACAGGAATGACGATGCGCATCGTGCTTGTCCCACTTGTCCTCGCACTTTTCCCTCTGGCGCGCGCGGTTCCCTCGCCCGGCCAGCGAGCGACGCCCGCCTGTTCAGCCGGCAATGGCGGGCTCACGCTGGCACCGGGATTTTGCGCGACCGTCGTGGCCGAGAGCCTCGGGCATGTGCGGCAGATCACACTGGGACCCGACGGGACGCTGTATAGCGCCGTGGCGAAGGGAGACAACGGTGTCGTGGCGCTGCGGGATACCGACGATGACGG
>Ga0315287_10001005_pt1 | contig 25423 bp, 22 predicted proteins | sample YL17G11_0_MG_FD_205037 | JGI IMG/M metagenome (GOLD analysis project Ga0315287, IMG submission 205037) | Sediment microbial communities from Yellowstone Lake, YNP, Wyoming, USA - YL17G11_0 | ecosystem: Environmental > Aquatic > Freshwater > Lake > Sediment | place: USA: Wyoming | collected... | reverse complement strand
GAACGCGCGCCCCTCCGCGATCCTTCCGAGGTCGAACCTCCCGCGCGCCGCGGCGAACGTCCCTTCGGTGGCGTAGACCGGGACGCCCCACTTGCGGGCGTAGATCCCGGCACATTTGACGTGATCGATGTGGTCGTGCGTGACGAGGACGGCCGAGAGCGAGCGCGGATCCCGCCCGCGGGCGCCGAGGCGCCGCTCGACCTGCTTCCCGCTGATCCCCGCGTCGACGAGGATGCGCGTCTCGCCGGCCTCGACGTAGATGCAGTTGCCGTTGCTCCCGGACTGTAGCGAGATCGCGATCATGCTCGCGGCAGTCTAGCCCACGTCACCGCAATTTCAACTCCACGGTCTCGCACAGGGCGCGGCGCCCGCCGCCGGGCCGCGGCACGCGCGGGGCATAGGCCGAGAAGAAGATCCGCCGGCGCCGGTCGTCGCCGTCGTGCCGGAACGCGAACGCCGCGCGGGACCGCAGCCGCCCGGCCGCGTCGCCCACCGCCTCGTAGAGGGCGTCGCGGACGGACGAGAGGCGCGGCGCAGCGTCGCCCCCGGCGCTCCGCGCGAGCAGCGCGTCCGCCTCGCCGAGCGCGTCGACCAGGACCCGAAACCGCCGCACCTCGAGCTCGGTGAGCCCCTCGGCGGCGAGCGCCGCGGCGTGCTCGGCGCACCCGATGAGCACGCAGTACCCTTCGTCGATGCGCCTCCCCACGCGCTCGTCCGCGGCCGGCACTGCCGGAGCCGCGTCGCCCCCGGCCGCCGCCGCGATCCGCCCGAGCGCCTCGATCCTGTCCCTCGCGTCCATGCGCCTCCTCTCCCGGCGGTCGATCAGGCCGCCGCATCCCGTCCGCTGAATCGGACGTTCGGGCGCGCGGTTGCCGAAAATCGACGGCTACTTCCGGAAAGCGGCGGCGGCGGCGGCCAGATCCCGGCACCTGAGCCGCAGGTAATGGGCGCCGAAGCGGAGGGCGGGCCGGGGCCCGTCGAGGAGCCACGGCCAGAGCACGGCCTCTCGGGCGCGGTCGCCTAGGCCCGACCACCTGAACCCGCCCTCGTCGGGGACGAGGAACCGGGCGACGCGCCGCGACGGGAGCGGAGGGGACAGCTCGTCCAGGGTGCGCGGCGCCACCAGCTCGGGGCAGCGCGCGCGCAGCAGGCCAAGACAGATCCAGGTCGCCCGCGCGCACTCCCACTCCCGCGCCCTGCGGGCCACGGTCCCGAGATCCACCTGCCCGGAGCGGAGGAGCAGCTCGAGATCGCGCAGGCTCCTTTGCGGGGACACGAACTGGTGCGTCAGCAGGTGGACGATCGCGTGCAGGAAGTGATCGTCCTGCGCGAGCCGCCGGCAGGGCGCGCCCTCGAACGTGGACGGGCTCGAGCGGCGCCACATGGCCGCGTCGTCGATGGGGTGCCGCGCGGGCTGGATCAGGTGGCGGTGCAGCTCGAACAGGATGTGGCGCCCGCCATCGACGTCGAGCGTGTAGCCCGCCTCGTAGAAGACCTCCTCGGTGGCGATCCGGCCTTTGGGCCAAGGCGCACGGGCGAAACCCATGCGGGACAGGAGCGCGCCGGCGCGCGCGAACTCCCCGGGTCGCACGAGGAAGTCGACGTCCGAAAGCATCCCCCTGTCCTCTCCCGCCGGGTACACGCTTGTCAGGAGGTGCGCACCCTTGAGCGGGGCGACGCCGATCCCCTCCCGTGCGGCCTCCTCGAGGAACCGCCGGAAGTGGTGGAAGAGCACCACGTGCTGCGGGTCGACGTCCCTCACGGTCCGGCTCCCGCGACGGGCGGCGGCGGCTGCGGCCCGACCTTCACGCCGCCCTCGAAGTCGAAGTGGCACATCGCGAAGTGCCCGGGCTCGACCTCGCGCGTGAGCGGCACGATCAGGCGGCAGTGCATCTCGGCGCAAGGGCACCGCGGGTGGAAGTGGCAGCCCTTCGGGGGATCGAGCGCGGACGGCGGATCGCCGCGCAGCACCGCGGGCGGCCTGAACGCCCCCGGCTCCCGGGTCAGCACCGAGGAGAGGAGCGCCCGTGTGTACGGATGGCGCGGCGCGTCGAGCAGGCGGTCGGTCGGCGCGGTCTCGACGACGCGGCCTAGGTACATCACGGCGATCCTGTGGCTCAGCTGGCCGACGAGCTCGACGTTGTGCGTGATGAGGAGCAGCGAGAGGCGCAGCTCCTTCTGCAGGCTCGCGAGGAGCGCCGACACCTGCGCACGGCTCGCCGCGTCGAGCGCCGACACCGGCTCGTCGGCGACGAGGAACCGCGGCTCCATCGCGAGCGCGCGGGCGAGCGAGATCCGCTGGCGCTCGCCGACCGAGAACTCTCGCGGCAGCCGCCCGAGCGCCTCGACGGGCAGGCCGACCATTTCCAGGAGCGCGCCGAGGTGCGCGTTCATCTGCCGCGCCGGGATGCGGCCGCGGTGCGTGCGCACCGCCTCCTCGAGCGCCGTGCGGATCCTGAGCCGCGGGTTCAGGCTCGACGCCGGGTCCTGGAAGATGATCTGCATGTCGCGCCGACGCTTCCTGAGCTTCCCGCCGCGCAGCCGCGTGATGTCCTGGCCGTCGAACACGATCTGGCCCGCGGTCGACGTCTCGAGCCGGATCAACACGCGCCCGAGCGTGCTCTTGCCGCACCCGGACTCGCCGACCAGGCCGACCGTCTCGCCCGCATTCACGGTGAGCGAGACGCGGTCCAGGGCGCGGACGAACCCGCGCCGGCCGCCAGTGGCCCGGAGGCCCGGGCTCGTGTAGTACAGCTTGGTCACCTCCCTCGCCTCGACGAGGGGCGCGCGCGGGCCCGCGGTCATGGGCGCTCCCTCTCCACCGCCGCGCGGTGGCGCGAAGGCGCCCCGGTCCCGCCGGCGGCGAGCAGGGAGCGCGTGTAGGGGTGCTGCGGCGCCGTGAGGATCTCCCGCACGTCGCCCGCCTCGATCACGCGGCCGCCGTGGAGCACCGCGACCGAGTCGGCGAGCGCCGCGACCACGCCGACGTTGTGCGTGATGAGCAGCATCGACATCCGGAGATCGCGGCGCAGGCGCCCGAGGAGATCGAGGATCTGGGCCTGCACCGTGGCGTCGAGGGCGCTCGTGGGCTCGTCGGCGATGACGAGGTCCGGCCGGCACGCGAGCGCGGTCGCGATGAGGACGCGCTGGAGCACCCCGCTCGACAGCTGGTGCGGGTATGTGGCGTAGCTCCGCTGCGGATCCGAGATGCCGACCATCTCCATGAGCGACAGGACCTGCTCGCGGACGAGGCTGCCGCCGAGCCCCTTGTGCAGCTGCAGCACCTCGCCGATCTGCGGCCCGACCTGCTTGAGCGGGTTGAGCGCGGCCCGCGGCTCCTGGAACACCATGCCGATCCTGTCGCCGCGCAACGCCATGAGCCGCTCCTCGCCGGCCGCGAGGATGTCCTCGCCGTCGAACAGCACCGCGCCGCCCCGCACCGTCGCGGCCCGCGGCAGGAGCCCGAGCACGGCGAGCGCCGTGAGCGTCTTGCCGGACCCCGACTCGCCGACGAGCGCGACCGCGCTGGCCCGCGGCACGTCGAGCGAGAGGCCGTCGATCACGGTCCGCGTGCCGCCGCGCCCATCGACCTCGATGACGAGATCACGGATCGACAGCGTGTGTGGAGCCTTCGGCATCCGCATCCTCCGGCGAGGTCGAGAACAGGATCGCGAGCGCGGCAGCCTCGATCCCGGTTGCGGTGACCGGGGCGAACCCGCCGATCGCGAGCTCCTCCCCAGGACACGGGAACGCGTTGAGCGCCGGCGGGATCGCCGCGTACGGCGCGACCGCCGCCGGGAGCGCAGCGGCCGGCACGTCGACCGACCGCGTGTACGCGCCCCAGGCGCCGTCCGACGCGGCGAAGGACGATCCCGCCGAGAACTGGTACCGCAGGCCGAGCCCGGCGCCCGCGACGATCACCGGGGCGATCATCGTCAGCTCGAGATCCTCCGGCCGCTTCGCGTCGACGAGGTTGTCTCCCTCGAACAGCTTGAACGCCGCGGCCTGCTCCCGGCCGAGCACGACGGCCTTCTCCTCCGCGGACAGGATCTCGATGGTCCGGCCGGCGACGAGATCGAACACCTCGAACCGCGCGGACCAGGTGTCGCGGGCAGCGCCGCACGCCATCGTCCGCGTGTCGATCCGGACGAACAGGTACGGGCCCATCGACGCGACGACCGAGGCCTTGGACTCGAGCTCGCCGTACAGCGGCCCGTCGGCGCCCTCGGCCTCGGACGGCTCCGTGATCTCCAGCTCCGCGCCGTCCGGGAGGGTCGTCGCGAAGAGGGTCGACGCGACGGCGTTCTCCTCGATCGCCGGGCAGGCGCCCTCCCCCTCGGCCTCGTCCCACGCGGCGCAATCGCACGTGGGGAGCCTGATCTCGCGCGACCTGATCTCGAGGAGGCCGCCCGGCAGGGCGAGCAGGATCCCCGGCCGCGAGCCGATGAGCCGGCCGCCGAAGCGGTTGCCGCGGACCCAGTGCGTGGAGAGCTCCCCCTTCGCGTCGGCGGTCCACAGGAGCACGTCCTGGAGCTGCTCGACCACCACCACGGTCTCGGGCTTCTTCGCGGCGCACGCCGCGACGAGCGCGACGAGCGCGACGGCGATCGCGCTCAATTTGAGGTATTTCGACGCCATCAATTCGTTTTCATCTTTCTTCCCGCAGAGCATAGAGCATCCGCGACGTTCTCAAAAGCGCGCGAGAAAGACATTCCCTTCCGCTGATGCTAGAATCATTCGAACGTAAACCGATTCTGAACCGGGGAGGAACACCATGAGAGAAACGACCTTCTTCACCCTATCGCTCGCGCTCGCGGCGCTCTGCCTCGCGCCCGCGTGCGGGGACGACGGCGGCGGCGCCGGCGACGCGGACACGGACGCCGACACCGACGCGGATTCCGACACGGACACCGACGTGGATTCCGACACCGACACCGATACGGATTCGGACGCGGATACGGACACCGACGCGGACGGCGATCTCGTCATCGACCACACGAACACGGATCTGCTCGCGGTACCGAACGACGCCATCGCGGACGCGATCGAGAACCTCCACATCGCGTACCAGCACACCTCCCACGGCAGCCAGCTGATCACCGGCATGAACGCGCTGATGGCGTTCCCGTCGTTCCCGACGAGCGACGGGCTGTACAACTGGGACGACGCCGGCGGGAGCGCGACGTCTCTCGATCTCGATGATACCGCTATTCCGGGCGACGCCGTGGATCTCAGCACCGGCGACTACGAGGTCAACGAGGACGGCGACACGCCGTGGGTGGTCCAGACCCGCGCGTTCCTCGACGACGCGGCGAACGCCGACGTGAACGTGGTCCTCTGGTCGTGGTGCAGCATCAACGGCCACGACGCGCAGCGGTACGTCGACAACATGGAGAAGCTCGTCGCGGAGTACCCGGACGTGATCTTCCCGTTCATGACCGGCCACTCCGAGGGCACCGGCGAGGAGACGGCCGTCGGCACGATCCACTACAACAACCAGCTCATCCGCGCGCACTGCGCGGAGCACGGCCGCTGGCTGTTCGACTTCGCGGACATCGAGGCGTACGACCCGGACGGCGACTACTTCTGGGATCAGGCGATGTACGACAACCTGAACTACGGCACCGAGGGCGGCAACTGGGCGGTCGAGTGGATCGCGGAGAACCCCGACACGGATCTCGCAATCCTCACGATGGGCGACGGCGAGGGCTATGCCGGCTGCGCCGGCTGCGCGCACTCGGACGATCCGGTGCAGGCGAACCTGAACTGCGTCCTCAAGGGCATGGGGGCCTGGTGGATGTGGGCGCGCCTCGCCGGTTGGGGCGGCCTATGACGGCGCAGCGCCGGATCCTCGCGCTCGCACTCCTGGTGTCGGCGGCCTGGCCCGCCGGCTGCGGGCCGGATCGGCGCGACGTGCCCGACGACGAGGATACCGAGACGGACACGGACACGGGCTGCGACTGCGACCTCACCGACGACGCGACGCCGCAAAACTTCGCGGCGGCGATGAACCTGTGCCCGGAGGCGTACCTCACCTCGGCCTCCACGGACATGACGAGCCCCCAGGGCGAGCTCGGGTTCGGCGTTCGGGAGGCGTTCGGCACCAGCGACTGCCTGGTCGCGCGGCAAGGGTGCGAGATGCTCGCCATCGCCACCGGCCCCGTGGACGAGGAGAACCCGAACGAGGCCGAGGACATGGGCGGCAACACCGGCGACACGGACCTCGACCCGCAGCCCGCGTACCAGGGCGGCGACCCGACGACCACGGACATTCAGGAGGCGTGCGACCGGAACCAGCTGCGCACGACGCTCACCGTGCCGGACGGCAAGCACGGGTTCTCGTTCGACTTCCTGTTCGCGTCGGCGGAATTCGACGAGTATTTGAACGAGTATTACAACGACACGTTCTACGCCATCATGGAGTACGACACTCTGAACGGCGGCGCGACGACGAACATCGCGTTCGACGATTTCGGGAACGAGATCGAGGTGGACGCCGAGTTCTTCGAGAACCCCGCGCACCCGTGCAGCGAGCAGGGCTCGCCCTGGTCACCGAGCATCGAGGGGGTCGCCGGCTCCACGGGCTGGCTGCGCACGAGCTGGCCCGCGGCCCCGGGCGACACGTTCGATCTCACCTTCTCCATCCACGACGAGGGCGACTGCCTGGTCGACTCGCTCGTCCTCATTGACCATTTCCGCTGGCTGAAGGACGCGCCGTCGGGCGCCACCGTGCCGATCGAGTAGTTTTTTCGCCGCACCCTCATTTTTTCGGCAACCAAAGCGCAAAACGTCCGATTCAGGGTCGGGTGACACGCGAAGAAGGAGGAACGACATGTCTACCTGGACCCGGGGCGCGACCGCGCTCGCCATGGACCCGACGACGGTTTCGACGGCTTGCGGCGCGCCGACCTCGGCCGAGGCGCTCGGCGCGGCGATCGCGCTCCTGGACGCGGGCCGGCCCACCGCCGCGGACGAGGCGCTCACCGCCGCGCTCCTCGCGGACGCGCAGAACGCCGATCTGTGGCTCGCGGCCGGCGTGGCGAGGCTCCGGCGCGGCGCGATCCCCGCGGCGCGATCGGCGTTCGAGATGTGCGCCTGGATCAGCGGCGACACGCTGGCCCGTGAGCTCGCCGGGCTGCTGTAGGGGCGAAGCTCAGGGGCAGGTGCACTCGTCGAGGCTGCACGTGCCGCCGTCGAGGTCCTGATCCTCGCACCACGCGGCGCACAGATCCGACATGCACTCGTTCAGGTAGCAGTCGCACAAGCCGCCTTCGAAAACGACGTAGACGCCGCAATAGTCGCACGCCGCTAGCTCCTCGGCGTGCGCCGCCTCGCAGGCGGACAGGCACGCGGCCTCGTCGTCCGCGCCGTCGCCTCCGCCGTCCCCGCAGGACGCCGCGGCGAGAAGCAGCGGCGCGCACGCCGCGATGGCCAGAGCGGTGCGCATCGTTGCCTCCTAGTGGCGGTGGATGTCCTTGTGCATCACCTTGCGCGTGGCGTGGAGCCGCTCCTCGGCCGGCATCTGGGAGAGCTGCCGGTTGAGGAACTCGTCGTCCTCGCCGGCGAGCGCCGCGATCACCTGGTCGATGACCCGCTTCGGGAAGTTGCCGAACTCCTCGTACATCGCCCTGCGCTCCGCTAGCAGCCGGCCGCAGGCGACGCACGAGCCCGGGAGCGCCTCGAGCCGCGCGAGCAGTTCCTTGTCGGTGAAGATGTTCCCGTCGACGCGCGTCTTCCCGGCCAGCTCGATCATCCCGGGCTGCGTGAGCCCCCACTCGGCGGCCGTGGTGATGCCGGCGAGCAGCAGGTGGAACAACGCCGAGCCGTCCGGGGACCGGATCTCCACGGTTTGCACGCCGCGCTCGTCGACGAACGCCGTTTTCTCCCCGGGGTTCACGACGCGGGCGAGATCCGCCGTCTTTGCCCACCCGAGCGGGACACGGATCAGCGCCGAACGGTTCGAGTGGCTCCAACAGATCCGGGTCGGCGCCTCCTGGTTGGGCACGAGCCGGAGGAAGGCGGACGCCACCGTGTTGCCGAACGCGGAGAGCGTCGCCGCATAGTGGACCAGCCCGCCGATCAGCTTGAGCGCCTCGTCGGAGAGGGCGCCGCCCGGTTTGGTCATCACGTTCCGGCCGCCCTTCACGAGCTCCATGTGGAAGTGCATCCCGCTGCCGGCGATCCCCTCCTCGAGCTTGGGCGAGAACGTCGCGAGCATGCCGTTGCTGTACGCGATGTTGCGGATGATCCACTTGGCCAGCGCGACGAAGTCGCCCATCTCGTCTATGGGCCGCGTCAGAAGCTCGATCTCGTGCTGCTCGCCGCGGCGGCCCGCAAGGAGCGGCCTGTCCGAACGCAGGGAGTCGATGTAGCCGACCTCGGCGTGCGCGTACTTCACAGCGCCGGTGATCTGCGCGATCCGGCGCACCATCTCGTTCACGACGTCGCCGCTCTTGAAGAACGGCGCGGACATGTGGTAGCCGGCCTGCTTCGGCGGGGTGAAGAGCTCGTCGCCGCCGGGCCGGAGCAGGAAGAACTCGAGCTCGCCCAAGGCGTGCAGCTCGAACCCGGTCCGGCTCTGGAACCGCTCGTGCGCGAGGCCGAGGATGTTGTCCGGGGTGAACGGCGCCTTGGCGCCGTCCTTGTCGAGGAAGCGGCAGATGAAGTCGAGGCTCCCCGAATCGAACGGGTTGATGAACGCCGTCCTGTAACTCGGGACGACGTAGAGGTCGGAGCAGGCCGCGTCCACGAGCCCCTTGAAGAGCGACGACCCGTCGAGCCTCTCGCCGGCTGCGAGGATCCGCTCCGCGTGCTTGAGCGTGGTGAACGGGAGCTTGAGCTCCTTGAGCTGGCCGTCGCCGCCGGTGTAGTGGAACGTGAACCGTTCGATTCCCTGCTCCGCCGCGACGCGCAGGAGATCGGCCCGAGTGAACTCCTCGCGCTCCTTGTCGATCAGGCGGCTCAGGGGGTTGGTCAGGGCGAGTTTGTCGACCACGGCGTCCTCCTTTTGCCCCGCGACGAACCGCGGGAAACGGAATCTTGATACTAGTGTCGCCCCGGGATCGGCACAAGAGCGTTGCCGAAGGGACGCTGGGTGTTCCCACCGGCGAAAAATCTGGTAAGAAGAGGGCTCCCGAACGGGTCGTCGGTCCTTGGCCTGGGCGGGGTGGGTGTCGCGTCGGGGGCTCGAGGTGGTCGCCATGAGGAACGCAATCGGACTGCGGCTGGAAGACAAGAACCCGTGGGAGCGCCGCGTGGCGCTCGCGCCAGCCGACGTCCGCGATCTTGTCGCCGCGGGGGTCGACTTCCGCGTCGAACGGTTCGAACGGCGCACCTTCGCGGACGCGGAGTACGCCGCCGCCCATGCGAGGCTCACCGACGACGTCCGCGACTGCGGCCTCGTGCTCGGCATCAAGGAGATGCCCCACGGCTACTTCAGGCCCGGCGGCGCCTACATGATGTTCTCGCACACCATCAAGGGGCAGCCGTACAACATGGCCATGCTGCGGGAGCTCGTCGACAAGAAGTGCACCCTGCTCGACTACGAGATCGTCACCGACGACGCCGGGCGGCGGCTGATCTTCTTCGGCAGGTATGCGGGGCTCGCCGGGATGATCGACACGTTCTGGACCCTGGGCCGGAGGCTCGAGTCGCTCGGGTGCGGCTCCGCCTTCTCGCGGATCGCGCCCGCCCATACGTACGCCGATCTCGACGCCGCGAAGGCGGCGATCCGGGAGCTCGGGCGCCGCATCGCCGCCGACGGCGTACCGCGCGAGATCGCGCCGGCTGTGTTCGGGTTCACGGGGTACGGCCACGTCTCGCAGGGCGCGCAGGAGATCTTCGATCTCTTGCCTTGCGTCGAGGTGGCGCCGGACGCGCTCGCGGCGTTCCTCGCGGGGAACGGCGCCCTCGCCGACAAGCTCGTGAAGATCGTCTACAAAGAGGCGGACCTCGTCGCGCCCAAGGATCCGGCGCGGGCCTTCGATCTGCAGCACTACTACGGCGACGGCGGCGCGTACCAATCGATCTTCGGGCCTCACCTCGAGCGCCTGACCGTCATTGTCAACGGGATCTACTGGGACGCGCGGTACCCGAAGCTCGCGACGCGCGAGCAGCTCGCGGCGCTGTTCGCCGGCACGAGCCGGCCGAAGCTCGTCGCGATCGGCGACATCTCGTGCGACGTGGACGGCGCCCTCGCGAGCACGACCCGCGACACGAACCCCGGCGATCCCACCTACGTCTACGATCCGGCGACGGGCGCGGCGCCATCAGGGTTCGACGGACCCGGGATCGCGGTGATGGCCGTCGGCAACCTGCCGTGCGAGCTCCCTCGGGAGTCGTCGAGCGCGTTCGCGACGGCGCTCAAGCCGTACATCCCGGCGCTCGCGGAGGCGGACCTCGACGGCGAATTCGAAGCCGCGAGCCTGCCGGAGCCGATCCGCCGCGCGGTGATCCTCTGGCGCGGCCGCTTCACGCCGCGGTATAAGCACATGCGGGCCTTCCTCGAAGGCCCGGGGAGTGGGGAATGAAACGAGTTCTGGTTCTTGGAGCCGGCCTGGTCTCGAAGCCGCTCATCGACTACTTCGCCGAGCGCGACGGGTTCGCGCTGACGGTTGCCGACATCGTCTTGGACAAGGCCCGCGCGCTCATCGGCGGACGCGCGAGCTGCACCGCGGTCTCCTCCCTGGACGCGAGCCGCGAAGACGCTTTGGAGGGGCTCGTCGCCTCCCACGACGTCGTGGTCTCCCTGCTCCCCGCGCCGATGCATCCGATCGTCGCCGCACTGTGCCTGAAGCACAAGCGCCACATGGCGACCGCGTCCTACATCAGCCCTTCGATGCGCGAACTGCACGCGGAGGCCGCGGCGAGCGGCCTCGTGTTCGTCAACGAGTGCGGCGTGGATCCGGGGCTGGATCACATGTCGGCCATGCGGGTCATCCACGCCGCCGCGCAGGAGGGCGGCAAGGTCGTCTCGTTCCGATCGTATTGCGGCGGCCTCCCGGCCCCGGAGGCGAACACGAACCCCCTCGGCTACAAGTTCTCGTGGGCGCCGCGCGGCGTTCTCGTGGCCGCGACGAACCCGTCCCGGTATCTCGAGGACGGCAAGGTCGTGGAGGTTCCGGGCGCCGAGCTGTTCGCCGCCCCCGAGATGGTCGACATCCCCGGGGCCGGCGCCTTCGAGGGCTACCCGAACCGTGACGCCATCCCCTACATCGAGATGTACGGCCTCGAGGGCGTCCGGACCATGTTCCGCGGCACGCTGCGGAACCTTGGCCACTGCGCCTCGTGGTACCACTGGGTGAAGCTCGGCCTGTTCGATCAGCAGCCGCGGTCGGATCTCGCCGGCCTGACCTACAAGCGGTTCATGCAGGGGTTCGTCGGCGGCGCCGGCAACCTCCAGAAGGCCCTGTCCGTGGCGCTCTCCGTGCCCGACACCGCCCCGGCCATCTCCAACCTGGAGTGGCTCGGGCTGTTCCACGAGTCGCCAGTGTCGATCTCCGAGGGCGGCAACGTGGACATCCTCGCGTCCCGCATGCTCGAAAAGTGCTCCTATGCGCCGGGGGAGCGCGATCTCCTCGTCATGCGGCACGAGTTCGTCGTCGAGTACCCGAAGCGGAAGGAGCGGGTCGTCTCGTCGCTCGTCGCCTACGGGGTCCCGGGCGGCGACAGCGCGATGGCGCGGACCGTCTCCTTGCCGCTCGCGATCGCGGTGCGCCTGATCGCCGAGGGCTCGATCTCGCAGCGCGGCGTCGTGGCGCCGGTCCGCCCCGAGGTGTACGGCCCCATCCTCGAAGAGCTCGAGCGCGATTTCGGCATCACCTTCGTGGAGGAGCGCACCGCCTGACGCGCGTCCACGGCGGCCGCCGCGCTCACCCGATCAGCCCCATGTCCCTCAGGCTCGCGTAGCCGCTCCTGCCGATCACGAGGTGGTCGAGCAGCGGGATGCCGATGAGCGCGCCCGCCTCGGCGATCCTGCGGGTGAGCGCGACGTCCTGCGGGCTCGGCGCCGGATCTCCCGACGGGTGGTTGTGCAGCGCGACGATGCGCGCGGCCGCCTCGGCGATCATCGGGCGGAACACCTCGCGCGGGCTGACGATGCACTCGCTGATCGTGCCCTTGGCGACCACCTCCTCGCGCAACGCCTCGTTGCGGTTGTTGAGACCCACGACGAGGAACACCTCCTGCTGGAGCGCGCCGAGCCGTGCGCGATAGGCCTCCCAGATCTCCTCGCTGCGGCAGAAAGCCCGCTTGGGCGCCTCGGAGCGCCGCTCGACGACCCTCAGGCCGAGCTCGATCGCAGCCAGGAGCCGCGACGCCTTGGCTTCGCCGAGGCCGGGCACGCACGTCAGTGCGCCGAGCCCCGCCGAGGCGATCCGGTCGAGCCCCCCCACCGTGCGAAGGATCCTCTGCGACGACTCGAGCGCGTTCTCCCCAGCCCCTCCCGCGCCGAGCAGGAGAGCGATCAGCTCGGCGTCGCCCAGCGCGGCCGCCCCTTTTCCCCTGAGCCGCTCCCGCGGGAGGTCGACGGACGGCCAGCTGCGCAGCGAGGACATGCGCCCGACAGGAGCAAGCCACGTGCCACGGGCGCGACGGTGTAACGGCGCGGCGTCGCGCCGCCGCGCTGCGGCGGAATCGGCGGCGAGAGGCGGCGGCCAACGCCCGCCGGTCAGCGGAAGTGGGACGGGGCCGGGTGGCCGAAGGTGTGCTCCGGCATGAGGCGCCGGGCCTTGGCGAGCAGGTCGGCTTCGGTCTCCTGGAGGGCCGGATCGGAGACGCACGCCTCCACCGGGCATTCGATCTGGCACATGACGCGCGCGTACAGACCGACGCACTCCGTGCACCTCGAGGGGTCGACGGTGCGCGCGCCGCCCGCCGGGTCCTCGCGGATCGCGAGCATCGGGCAGACGTCCTCGCAGCAACCGCAATTGATGCATTCTTCCGTGATTCGGATACTCACGCCCCGGAATATAGGCCCCGCGTACTCACCCGTCAACGATTTGTATCGTTCTTATGTTTATATAAAACTGTTTCGGTCATTGTTCATATTGCCCAGGCCGGCACACACGGCTTTACGGGATGCTTCCAGATGTCGCAACTATCTACCGAACACGCGCAGGATCGGCGCGGCGGCCATCACCTCTCGCGGGGTGGCATTCTAATATCTATTCGTTTTCATTTGTCATTTCTATGATTCACGCCATTGGCACCCCGCTTGCTGTACGCGGGTTGGGAGCATGACGATGACCACCGACTTCCCCAAGAGACAACGATTGGCGCGGCTCTTTGCCGTCGCGTGCCTGGGCACTCTGATCGTCGCTACGCGCCAGTGGGGCTGCTCGGATGAGCAGGCGCCCCGGCCGGGCATGGCGTCGCGATCGGCGCCCTCGGAGCCCGGGCCGCGCCTCGACCCTCTCGACGGCGGATTGCCTGCGAATCCGGCCGCTCCGGACGCGGCGGAAGGCGGCTCGGGCCGCGAGTACGTTCTGCTGCTCGGCTTCGATGGCCCGATGTTACCGCCCGGCCGCACGGACGCGATCCTGGTGCTGGCGCTCGACTTCGACAAGCGGGAGATCGGGGTGGTGAGCGTGCCGCGCGACCTGTGGGTCGACATCCCGGGCTTCGAGCCCGGACGGATCAACAAGATCTACCGCATCGGCGAGAACCTGCGCGGCCGCGGCCTCGGCCACCGCCTGCTCAAGGAGGTGATCGCTCGGGAGCTCGGCATCGCCGTGAGCCACACGGTCGCGGTCGACATGCGGGGCTTCTCCGAGGTCGTCGACCTTCTCGGCGGCATCCAGGTGGACGTGGACTGCCCGATCCTGGACAACTTCGTCTCGCCGGACAGCCCGGACGGGTACGAGTCGCTCTCGCTCGACGCCGGACGGCGAAAGCTCGACGGCCGGACCGCGCTCCTCTATTCGCGCTCGCGCCACGGCCGCTCGGACCTGGACCGCTCCCGCCGGCAGCAGGCGGTGCTCGCCGGCATGTGGCGCCGCGCCGTCCGCTTCGACACGTTGGGCCGCCTCCCGTCGCTGTGGGAGGAGATCTCCCGGCGTGTCCGCACGGATCTCGACCTCGCCACCGCCCTGCGGTACGCGTCGCTCGCCCAAGCCGCCGGCGGCGAGGGGATCCGCGGCCTCGTCCTCGCCGAGCCGACGATCTACCAGTGGCGCTCCCCCGAGGGCCAGTCCGTGCTGCGCCTCGACCGCGTCAAGGTGAGGGCCGACCTCGCGCGGCTGTTCGACGCGCCCAAGCCCGGGAAACCTCAGGGTCCAATGTGCCGGCCTGCCGACGTGGCCCTGCGCTGGCGCGAGCTCCGGGGCCGCGGGGACGCGGCACAAGGGAACGAGGACCCGTCGGAACCCGTTGCCCCGGACGCAGGGCTCTGACCGCCCCGGCGGGCTGGAACCAAAATTTATTTCCCATTTTTTCGAATCCGTCCCAAATTATTGTCCTGTTACACTATATCCAATAGGTAGTCCCTAACACTGTGCGCGCCGCGCGGAGGTGCCGCCGGCTCCTCAGGGGGTCCAGGAGAAGCCATGAAGAAACACATCATGTTTTGGGCGTGTCTCGTAGTTCTCGGCTCGGCGTTCCCCATGGCGTGCGAGTCGGCGAACGACGGTTGGTCGTCGGACGGCGATTCGGACAACGACAGCGATTCCGACACGGACACGGATACCGACACCGACACGGACACCGACACGGACACCGACACGGATACCGACACCGACACCGAGTACACCGGGCCGGCGATCCCGGAGACGTGCGAGCAGGCGCTGCTGGCGACCACGACGGTCGGGTGCCTCTTCTACGCCATCGACCTCGATTCGCACGATTCCGTGGAGACGCAGCAGTACGCGGTGGCGGTCTCGAACGTCAACGAGACCGACCCCGCGACCGTCACGGTGTACAAGGGCAACGCGGCGACCGCGGGTTGGGACCTCCACAGCACCCAGGTCGTGGCGCCCATGAGCCTCTTCACGTTCAACCTCGAGGACTATCACATGGATGGCTCGGGAACGATGCTCAAGGGCACGTACAAGATCGAGTCGGACGTGCCGATCATCGCGTACCAGTTCAACCCGGTGGACGGCGCCTCGTCGTACCTCTCGGACGCGACGCTGCTCATCCCTGTGCCGTCGCTGTCGCTCACCTATGACGTTATTGGGTGGCAGCAGAGCTGCCAGACGACCTGCGACGGCGACATGCGCGCCTACTTCACCGTCGTCGCTACCGTTGACGGCACGGAGCTCGTGGTGACCCCGTCGTCGGCGCCGCTCCCGGGCGGCGTCGTGCCGGGCACGGCCACGACCTTCACGGCCTCCCTGGACGAGGGCGACGTGCTCGAGGTCGAGACCAACGCGCCGCACGCGACGATGACCGGCAGCCGCATCGAGGCCAACGCGGACCACCCGATCGCCGTGTTCTCCGGGCAGGAGTGCGCGTTCATCCCGTTCGAGGTCTACGCGTGCGATCATCTCGAGGAGCAGCTGACGGGCCTTAGGTTTTGGGGCAAGGAGTTCATCGGCGCGCGCATGCCGATCCGGTCGACCGCAGCCGAGACCGAGGCCGTGCTGTGGCAGATCTACGCGTCCGAGGACACGACCGTCACCGTGGCCGCGGACTCCGGCGTGATCGGCGCGCCGATCGGCACCTTCAGCATGGCGGCCGGCGAGCTCCAGGAGTTCTACGCGTCCGGGATCCAGGCCGCGCCGGGCGATCTGTACATCTCCTCGGAGAAGCCGATCGGCGTCATGCAATACATGATCGGCTCCGAGAACCTCAACTGCAACAGCATCGGCGACCCGGCGATGGTCTACGTGAGCCCGGTCGAGCAGTTCCTCCAGAGGTACGTGGTGCTCGTCCCCGGCACGTGGAACAACGACATGCTGGTGATCACGCGCACCGCAGGGGTCGGCGTGTTCCTCGACGAGGTCGAGATCCCGAGCTCCTCCTTCATGTCGGTCGCAGGCTCGGGCTACGAGGTGGCGCGCATCATGGCAGCGGACGGCATCCACACCCTGCGCTCCGCGGACGAGGCCGTCGGCATCGGCGTCATGGTCGTCGGCTGGGATCAGTGGGACTCCTACGCGTACATCGGCGGCATGGGCATGGGCGCCATCAACCCGATCATCGAGTAGCGCCGTGACGCCATGACATCGCGAACCATCTTTCTGCTCGGCACCCTGATCGCGCTGTGCGGCGCCCCAGCCGCGTGCGAGGACTCCGGCGACGCCCGCAACGGCGGCGACGGCGACTCGGACAGCGACACGGACGGGGACACGGACGGGGATACGGACACCGACACCGAGTACACCGGCCCCGCGATCCCAGAGACCTGCGAGCAGGCCGCCCAGGCCACGACCACGGTCGGCTGCGAGTTCTACGCCGTCCACCTCGACACGGCGGCGCCGATGCAGCCGTACGCCGTGTCCGTGTCCAACGTGAACCTCACGCAGCCGGCGGCAGTGACCGTGTACCAGGCGTCGGCCGGCGGTTGGGTCGAGGTCGAGGGCGCGACGCTCACGCCCATGAGCCTGTACACCTTCAACCTGCCCGCGTTCGTCACCGAGAACTCGGGGCTGCAGCCGGATCGCTCGTTCCGAATCGAGTCCGACATCCCGATCGTCGCGTACCAGTTCGACCCCGTGGACGGCGCCGCGTCGTACCTTTCCGACGCGTCGATGCTCATTCCGGTGACCTCGTGGAGCCGCACCTACGACGTCGTGGGCTGGAAGCAGACCGCGGACATGAACGGCGGCGCCGACGGCACGATGCTGGCGTACTTCGTCGCGGTCGCGGAGTCGGACGGCACGACGGTCACGGTCACGCCGTCGTCGATGCCGAGCGCCGGGCCGAGCGTCCCCGCTTCGACCGCGCCGTTCGACGTCTCGATGGGCGACGGCGACGTCCTCGAGGTGGCGACCTCGGCCGTGGGCAATTCGATGTCCGGGAGCCGGATCGTGTCGAACGAGGATCACCCGATCGCCGTGTTCTCGGGCCAGGAGTGCACGTACATCCCGGAGACCGTCTTCGCCTGCGATCACCTCGAGGAGCAGCTCCCCGGGTTGCGGTTCTGGGGCACCGAGTTCGTCGGCGCGCGCATGCCGATCCGCTCGACCTCGGACCAGACCGACATCGTGCTGTGGCAGATCTATGCCTCCGAGGACACGAGCGTCACGGTGGCCGCGGACGCGGGCGTGACCGGCGCGCCCACCGGCACGTTCACCATGACGGCCGGCGAGGTGCGGGAGTTCTACGCGAGCGGCACGCAGGCGGCGCCGGGGGATCTGTTCATCTCCTCCGTCGAGCCGATCGGCGTGATGCAGTACATGACCGGCGCCAGCAACGCCAACGCGAACGGCGTCGGCGATCCGGCGATGGTGTACACGAGCCCGACCCAGCAGTTCCTGCCGCGCTACGTGGTCCTCGTCCCGGGCACTTGGGTCAACGACGTGCTGATCATCACGCGGCCGGCGGGCGTCGGCGTCCTGCTCGACGACGTCCAGATCCCGGACGGCGAGTTCGTCTCCGTGGCCGGGTCCGGCTACGAGGTGACGCGCAAGATCGTCGCGGACGGTGTCCACACCCTGCGGTCGGCCGACGAGAGCTCCGGGCTCGGGGTCGTCGTCGTGGGTTGGGACATGTACGATTCCTATGCGTACATCGGCGGCATGGGCATGGGCGCCATCAACCCGATCATCGAGTAGAGGGGGCGGCCGCCGCAAAGAGGGTGACATGCGCGATCCAATCGTTTTCCTCTGCGGGTTGCTGATCGCCGTCGGGGCGACTTTCTCCTCGTGCCACAGGGTGACGGGGCACAATCATTCCGGGGACGGCGGCACGGACACCGACACCGATTCCGACACCGATTCCGACATCGATACTGATTCCGATACCGATTCCGACACCGATTCCGACACCGATTCCGACACCGATTCCGACACCGATTCCACGGGGCCCGTGATCCCCGAGACGTGCGAGGAGGCGCTCGAAGCCGGCACCACGGTCGGGTGCCTGTTCTACGCCATCGATCTGGATTCGCACGATTCCGTGGAGACGCAGCAGTACGCGGTGGTGGTCTCGAACGTCAACCAGACCGACGACGCGACCGTCACGGTGTACAAGGGCAACCCCGAGACCTCGGGCTGGGACCTCCACAGCACCCAGGTCGTCGCGCCCATGAGCCTCTACACGTTCAACCTCGAGGATTATCACATGGACGGCTCGGGAACGATGCCCAAGGGCACGTACAAGATCGTGACGGACGTCCCGATTATCGCGTACCAGTTCAACCCGATCGACGGCGCCTCGTCGTACCTCTCGGACGCGACGCTGCTCATCCCGGTGCCGTCGCTCTCGCTCACCTACGACGTCGTAGGGTGGAAGCAGAGCTGCGAGAACACCTGCGACGGCGACATGCGCGCCTACTTCACCGTCGTCGCCACCGCGGACGGGACCGAGCTCACCGTGACACCGTCCACCGAGCCGCTCGCGGGCGACGGCGTGCCGAGCACCGGCGAGCCGTTCGACGTCTCGCTGGACGAGGGCGACGTGCTCGAGGTCGAGACCGACGCGCCTTGGGCCACCATGACCGGCAGCCGGATCGAGGCGAACGCGGGCCACCCGATCGCCGTGTTCTCCGGGCAGGAGTGCGCGTTCATCCCGTTCGAGGTCTACGCCTGCGACCACCTCGAGGAGCAGCTCCCCGGCCTCCGGTTCTGGGGCACCGAAATCGTCGGCGCGCGCATGCCGATCCGGTCGACCGCGGCCGACACCGAGGCCGTGCTGTGGCAGATCTACGCGTCCGCGGACACGACCGTCACGGTGGCGGTGGATCCCGGGGTGTCGGGAGTGGCGATCGGGACGTTCGAGATGGCGGCCGGCGAGCTCATCGAGTCCTACGTCCAGGGGATCGACGCCGCGCCCGGCGACATCTACATCTCCTCGGAGGAGCCGATCGCGGTGATGCAGTACATGATCGGCTCCGAGGCCCCGAACTGCAACAGCATCGGCGACCCGTCGATGGTCTACACGAGCCCGACCCAGCAGTTCCTGCAGCGGTACGTGCTCCTCGTCCCGGGCACGTGGATCAACGACGTGCTGATCGTCACGCGGCACGAGGGCGTCGACGTGCTGCTCGACGGCGTCCCGATCGACGACGACGAATTCTCCGAAGTGGCCGGCTCCGGATGGGAGGTGGCCCGCGTCCCCGTGGCGGACGGCGTGCATACCCTGCGCTCGAGCAACGAGGAGTACGGGATCGGCTCCGTGGTCGTCGGCTGGGATCAGTGGGACTCCTACGCGTACGTCGGCGGCATGGGCATGGGCACGATGGACGCGGAGGTCAAGTAGCCCCGCCTCAACTCAACGTCCGACGAGGATCACGGCGCTGCGGGCGTTTACATGGTAGCCGCCCTGCGGATCGAGCCGGAGCTCCGCGCCCGGCTCGGCCGCGTCGTCCGGGGGCGGGAGGCTCGTGTCCACGGCGCGGTGCCAGGAGAACCCGGCCGACGCCCCGGGCAGCGCGAACGCGCGCGACTCCGGCGAGGCGTTGAGGAGGACGCAGAGGTCGGTGCTGCCCGCGGCCGCGCTCTCGGATCCCTGGAGCCGGAACGCGAGGTAAAGGAGCCCGGGGTCGCTCCAGCGGGGTTCGGCCAGCCGCTCGTCGAACCACTGCACGTCGAGGATGCCGTCCGCGTTTCGGTCCGCGCCGGAAAGGAACGATCGCCCGCGCAGCGCCGGGTGCAGACGCCGCAAGGCGATCAGCCTGCGGCAGAACTCCGCGAAGCCGCGGTTCTCCTCGAGGAGCGTCCAGTCGATCCAGCTCGTCGCGTTGTCCTGGCAGTACGCGTTGTTGTTGCCATGCTGCGTGCGCAGCATCTCGTCACCGCCCGAGATCATGGGGACGCCCTGGGAGATCATGAGCACGGTGAGCAGGTTCCGCGCGGCTCGCTGCCGCAGGCGGAGCGTGTCGGCGTCGTCGGTCGGCCCCTCGACGCCCCAGTTGCACGAGTCGTTGTTCGGGTTGCCGTCGCGGTTCTCCTCGCGGTTCGCCTCGTTGTGCTTCTGGGCGTACGAGACGAGGTCCCAGAGCGTGAAGCCGTCGTGGCACGTGACGAAGTTGATGCTTGAGTACGGCGTGCGGCCGTCGTCGCTGTACAGGTCCGCGCTGCCGGCGAGCCGCGTGGCGAGCTCGGGCACGAGGCCCGGATCGCCCCGCCAGAACCTCCGGACGCAGTCGCGGTAGCGGCCGTTCCATTCGGACCACTCGAGCGGGAAGTTGCCCACCTGGTACGAGTCGCCGCCGATATCCCACGGCTCCGCGATCAGCTTGACGCGCGAGATCACCGGATCCTGGTGCGCGGCCATGAAGAACCCGCAGATCTGATCGAAGCGGCCGCGCTCGCGGCCGAGCGCCGACGCGAGGTCGAAGCGGAACCCATCGATGTGCATCGCCTCGACCCAATAGCGCAGCGAGTCCATGACCATCTTGAGGACCGCGGGCTCGTCGAGGTTCAGCGTGTTCCCGCACCCCGAGTAGTCGACGTAGCGGCGCCGGTCGTTGCGGTCGAGGTGGTAGTACACGGCGTTGTCGATGCCGCGGAAGCACAGGGTGGGGCCGCCCTCGCCGCCCTCGCCCGTGTGATTGTAGACGACGTCGAGGATCACCTCGATGCCCGCGGAGTGGAACGCCTTGACCATCTGCTTGAACTCGGCGACCGCGGCCCCGGGCGTGCGGGAGGCGGCGTAGCGCTGGTCCGGCGCGAAGAAGCCGATCGTGTTGTATCCCCAGTAGTTCGAGAGGCCGATCGCCGTGAGCCGCTCCTCGGCGTGGTGCTCGTGCACGGGCAAGAGCTCGATCGCGTTGACGCCGAGCCGCGTGAGGTGGGGGATCTTCTCGATCGCGCCGAGATACGTCCCCGGACGCGCGGCGCCGGACGACGGGTGCGCGGTGAGCCCCTTCACGTGCGCTTCGTAGACGATCATCTCCTCCAGCGGGACCGCGGGCGGCGCGTCTTCGCCCCAGTCGAACGCATCGTCCACCACCATCGACCGCGCGGCGAAGGCGGCGTTGTCGGCGGGCTCGGAGCCGAGGTGCACCCTCGGATCGCCGCGGAACGAGCCGTGGAACGCGCGGGAGTACGGATCCATGAGGAGCTTGTGCCGGTTGAACCTGTGGCCCGATTCCGCCGCCGCCGGCCCGTCGACCCGGTACCCGTACAGCTGCCCGGCGCAGAGCCCCTCCACGTGGCAGTGCCACACGAAGCGCGTGCGGCTCTCGACCGCGATGGTGCGCGACGGGCGGTCGTCGTTCGGGCCGTCGAACAGCGCGAGCGCCACCTGTGCCGCGTGGCGCGAGTACAGGGCGAAGTTCACGCCGGTCTTCGTGAGGCTGGCGCCGAGGGGATAGTAAGTGCCTTGGGTGACGGTGAGAGAGCGCATGGGACAGAGGATATAGGACTTCGGGGACTTGTGGGACAGGTGGGACGCGAAAAGTTACTCGGCCATGTCCCTCAGGATCGCTCCGTCCTCCTCCGAGACGCCGTCCGGGACGCCGCCCGCGCCGTCGAGCGACGCGCCCGTGAGCTCCGCGAAGATGACGCACGCGCCGAGGTACGTGCCGTGCTGCGACGGGTGGCTGCCGTCGGCGGCGAAGAGCGGCATCGACGGGTACGCGGCGATCGTCTCCTCCCACGTGTCCCCGACCGGGAGGTAGAGCGCGCCCGTCAGCGTCGACGCTTCGGTGTACGCGTCGCGCAGCGCGGACTGCATCGTCTCGGGCGTGTACCCCGCGAGATCGCCCGTGTAGAGATCGTTCCCCTCCTGGCGCGCCCACGTCTCGAAGAGCGAGGCCGTGGCGCCGGCGTCGAGCGCGGCCGCGGCGAGCGTCTCGGCCGCCGCGTAGAACGTGGCCGGATCGACTATCGGCAGGTAGCTCTGCTCCTGCAGCACGACGTAGTCCCAGCCGCCGTCCGCGATCTCGGCCATCGTGGACTCGTTCGCCGCGTGGTCGGCGAGTCGGGCGCCGCCGGAAGCGATCGTCGCGACCTCGACGGATGGCGCGAACCCGATCGACTCCGCGATCGCGAGCACGCGGTTCGGCAGATCGTTCACGTACGTGTAGCTGTTCCCTATGAAGAGGATCCGCGTGGCGCCGTCGACACCCGAGTCCGCGCCGGAATCCGCGTCCGTGTCCGATTCGGTGTCCGTATCCGAGTCAGTGTCGGTGTCCGTGTCTGTGTCGACATCCGTGTCCGTGTCCGCGACAGCCGCGGCGTCCGCGCCGCCGTCCGCACCGGTGCCGTCGCCCTCAGACGCGCACGCCTGGAGCAGGGCCACTGCGAGGAGCAAGTATGGGAAGCTCGGCCGGTTCATTCCTACCTCCGCGCTCTTGGCGCCTCACTCGGCCGAAGATCCCTCGCCCCCGGAGCCGTAGATCGTCCACAGGAGCCCCTTGTGCCGGCGGCGCATCCGCTCGAGGTAGCGCGGGTTGTAGCGCCGCCCGAGCCCGGGGCTGATCCAGTTCGGCCGCTCGTCGACGAGCTTCGCGACAGTGCCGACGACCGTGCCCGCCACCGCCTCCTCGAGGAAGAACGTCGGCTCGAGGAGCGCCGTCGGATCCGCGGCGGCGCCCGCGACCTCGCCGCCGCCCAGGCGCCACAGCGGCGTGCCCGGGAACACGCGCAGCCCGATCATGGCGATCACCGCGGTCGGCGCGAGCGCGTCCATGCGCGCCGTCGACTCCCTTATCGTCGCCTCGGTCTCCCCCGGGCAGCCGAAGATCAGGTTGTGGCATTGCTTGATGCCGGCCGCCGCGAGGCGCCGCGAGTACTCGATCGCCTCGGCCGCCGTGAACCCCTTGGCGAGCCGCTCGAGCACCGGATCGCTCAGGGAGTCGGTCCCGAGTTCGACGGCCGAGCACCCCGCGCGCCTGAGGAGCGCCGGCAGCTCGGGCAGGTCGCCCCGCGGCACGAAGTAGCCGGTGAACGAGATCGAGAGCCCGCGCCGCAGGATCTCCTCGCAGATCGCCGCCGCGTGGGACTCGGGCCGGTTGAACACCGCGTCGACGACGAACACGTGCTCGATGCCCGACGCCCGGATCGCCGCGAGCTCGTCGACGACCGCGCCCGGCTCGACCGCCCGGATGCAGCTCCCCTCGAGCAAGGGGTAGGTGCAGTACACGCACTCGAGCGCGCAGCCCCGCTTGGTCTGCACGTTCGCGAGGCCGCCGTTCTGGTAGTACCAAGCCGCGTCGAACAGATCCCGATCCGGGACGACGAACGGCGGGGCGAGGCGCGAGGTCGAGATCACGCGGGGCAGCGCCTCGCGGCGGGAGATCCGCCCGAGGATGTCGACCGCCGCCACCTCGCCCTCCCCGACCGCGCCCGCGTCCGCGCCGAGGTACGCGAGGAACGCCTCGGGCATCAGGGAGAACGCGGAGCCGCCGAGGATTAGAGGCGCGCGCGTCGTCCGCCGGATCGTCCGCGCGAGCTCGAGGTGATCCTCGAAGTGGCGGCTCGGGCTCGGGAACGCGGCGTTGTCGATGTTCCGGATGGACAGGAGCACGGCGTCCGGATCGCCCGCGCCTATCGCCTCGGCGAGCGCCGGCGCCGGGTCCAGGTGCCGCAGGGCGTCGAACCAGCGCACCTCGTGACCCGCGCGCCGAAGCGCCGTTCCGACCGTCGCCGGGCCGAGCGGGTAGACCGGATCCGGCATCCGCGCCCGCGAACCGCTGACGAGCAGCACGCGCACGCCTACCCCCTCGCCCTTCGCTCGCCGAGGAGCCTGCGCCGGTCGATCTTTCCGCCGGAATTCAGCGGGAACGACGGGACGACGTGCACCGCGCGCGGCACCTTGTGGTCCGCGAGCCGCGCCCGGACGAACGCCTTGACGGTGTCGGAGGTCACGGCGCCCTCGTCCGCCTCTACGAACGCGACGAGCCTCGATTCGCCGCGCACCTCCTCGGCCGCGACCGCGGCGGCGCGGACCTTCGGGCACGCCTCGATCACCGCCCGGATCTCGTCGAGCGACACGCGCCGCCCGCCGATCTTGACGATGTCGTCGGCGCGCCCCTCGAGCGCGAACCCCTCGCCCGCGGGCCGGATGAGATCGCCGATGCGGTAGAACTCGCCGGTGCCCGCGACGGAACGCGACACCGACGCCGACCGCACCTCGAGGTGCCCGTCGCCCGACACGCGCCACTCCACGTGCGGCTGCAGGCGCCACGGCCCGTCGTCGCGCCGGAACGCCACGCCGCCGGCCTCGGTCGACCCGTAGATGTCCGTGACGTCCCGGCCGGTCAGCTCGGCGAACCGCCGCCGCAGATCGGCGGGCAGCGCCGCGCCGGACGAGCAGAACCGGCACGATCCGGGCACCGCGAGCGGCCCGCGCCCCTCGAGCATGCGGACCATCACCCGCAGGATCGCAGGGACGACGACGACGACTTCGAGGAGCCCCGCCGCCGCGCGCTCGAGCACGATCTTGGGCGAGATCCCGGCCGTCAGGTCGCACACCCCGCCGCCTCGGATCGGCGTCATGAACGACACGTTGAAGCCGAAGATGTGGCACCAGGGAACGAGCGTCGCAGCGCGCAGCCGAGTCCCGAGCTCGCCCGCGAGGAACCGCCGCTCCACGTCGAGCTGCTCGAAGGTCTTCGGCACGATCGCCGGCTCGCCGGTGGATCCCGAGGTGTACAGGTGCAGGATCGGCGTGTCGTCCGCCACCGAGGGCGCCCTCCCCTCGAGACGAGCCCGCGCTCCGCTCGGCGAAACGACCGGGATCTCCCCGGCGAAGCCGTCAGACGCCGCGCCCCGGGCGCGGATCACGGCGCGCGCCCCCGTGGTCCGGACCGCGCGGTCGAGCTCGTGCCGGACGAGCGGATCGAGGAGCACGGGCGTCGATCCGGCGAGCCACGCCCCAACGAGCCCGGCGAGGAAGCCCGCGCCGCTGTCCAGGCTGATCACGACCGGCGCGCCCGCGGCCCCGACCGAGCGCAGCTCGAGCGCAACGTGCGCCGCCTCGGCGAGCGCGTCGCCCCGCGTGAGGGCACCGTGCTGCGTGACGATGACCGGCGCTTCCGGCGCCGCCTCGAGCTCGAGCAGGGAGAGCGGGTTCATGGGCTACATCCCCATGCCGCCGTTGACCGAGATCACCTGGCCGGTCAGGTACGTCGCGTCCGCGGACAGGAGGAACGACACGGCGCCCGCGACCTCGTCGGCGGTCCCCACCCTGCCGAGGGGGATGAGCGGCTTGAGCTTTTCGGGATCGAGGCCGGCGGCCATGCCGACGTCGAGCGGCCCCGGCGACACCGCGTTCACGAGCACGTTCCAGCGCGCCATCTCGAGCGCCAGCGCCTTGGTTGCGCCGATGAGCCCGGCCTTGGTCGCCGCGTACGCCACCTGGCCGACGTTCCCGC